>Ga0224723_1002201_pt1 | contig 10960 bp, 10 predicted proteins | sample Balambano_FR2_Me_FD_161647 | JGI IMG/M metagenome (GOLD analysis project Ga0224723, IMG submission 161647) | Freshwater sediment microbial communities from Lake Towuti, South Sulawesi, Indonesia - Balambano_FR2_MetaG | ecosystem: Environmental > Aquatic > Freshwater > Lake > Sediment | place...
TGTATCTACATATAGAGAAATAGAAATAGCTAGTCATAATATCTGAGATTTATTTGCATTAAGAATTTAGTAGATTCCCTCCATAAATCTCATTAAATTTCAGACAGAGCATGATTCTAGAGCTTAGCTTTCCCTTTTCCAGACAGTAACGCTATCAGCTAAACTTTGTTTTTATCATTAATGCCTCTACTACACTAGCTCATCTGTATACATAGTTAATTAAAAAAAATTCTTAAGAATCATTACATTAATATAGTCAATAGTCAACAGCCAACAGTCACCAAGTGAATTGTCAGGATATTTTAGTATTGTTTTGAGATAAGCTAGAGGCGTAATATGACAAGTGCTGTTCATCCTTATACCAGCGACCAAATTACCGCTTGGCTACGTGGATTGCTAACTATTGCTTGGGCTGATGGTGACTTTGATGCTCAAGAAATGCAATTGATTGCCAGTATTACCCAAGACGAACTGGCTCCTGGAATGACTTTAGATTCGCTAGATGATATTTCACCAGAAGAATTAGCTGCTGTATTGGGTAAAAATACCCAAGCTGCACAAAACTTCATGCGGACAGCAGTCATGGTAGCGATCGCCGATGGGATATACACAAAAAGCGAAGATTACTTTCTCCATCAGCTATGCACAGCCTTAGAACAACCAAAAAATCTCATTGAAGCTCTACGTTACACTTTAGAGCATCCTGAATTAAAAAGTCCATCAGCAGAACTGACCAAACCCCAACTAGATAGATTACGACCTGTCCGTGAATGGTTAGACAAGTTAGAAATTCATGATCCAAGACTAGCACGCTTTTTATGTAAAATGATTCCTTCTCAATGTCCCTTTGAAAGAGATGTAACTCTTTTTGGACGCAAAGTAGTCCACATACCACCCTTATGTAAAATTAACCCATTGTACGAGCAATTAGTAGGTCTACGTTTCCGCGCTCTTTCCTATTTAGCAGATGATTGTGGTGAGGATATTACCCCATACATTTAATTAAGTTCAAGAGGAGCCTAGGGTTTAAAATTGATAATATAATCATCAACACCAGTTGCCATAGAAACTGGCTCCTCTTACATATTACTCACTCCCCACTCCGCACCCCGCACTATTAATTATGCAATTCATTGACCAAGTAGAAATTGAAGTTGAAGCTGGAAAAGGAGGTGACGGAATCGTCGCTTTCCGTCGTGAAAAATATGTTCCAGCAGGTGGTCCCTCTGGAGGAAATGGGGGTCGTGGTGGTTCAGTAATTTTTGTTGCTGTAGAAAATCTGCAAACTTTGCTTGACTTTAAATATAACCATCGTTTTAAAGCAGAAAATGGTGCTAGGGGTGGCCCAAATAATCGTACCGGAGCATCAGGAAAAGATTTGATTATCGAAGTTCCTTGTGGAACTATTATTTATGATACTGAAACAGAGCAATTAATCGGGGATTTAACAGAACCAGGACAAAGATTATTAATTGCTGAAGGTGGTAAAGGTGGATTAGGAAACCAATATTTCCTGAGTAACCGCAACCGCGCTCCCGAATACGCCCTCCCAGGATTACCAGGAGAAATCAAACAACTACATTTAGAGTTAAAATTGTTAGCGGAAGTTGGAATTATTGGACTACCAAACGCTGGCAAATCTACCTTAATTTCCTCTTTATCCGCAGCACGTCCCAAAATTGCCGATTATCCCTTTACTACCCTGATCCCAAATTTAGGTGTAGTTAGAAAACCGACTGGAGATGGTACGGTTTTTGCTGACATACCTGGACTGATTGCAGGAGCTTCTCAAGGAGCAGGTTTAGGACATGATTTTTTGCGTCACATCGAGCGTACACGGGTATTATTACACTTAATTGATGCCACAAGTGAAAATGTCATCGCTGATTACAATACAATTCAAAATGAATTGCAAGAATATGGGCGTGGTTTAGCAGAGCGTCCCCAAATTTTAGCACTAAATAAAATTGATGCTGTTGATCAAATAGTAGATTTAGAAGCTCTAGCAACCGAACTTCATAACATTACCCATGTACCAGTTTTTATGATTTCAGCAGTAGCACGAACTGGGTTAGAGCCGATGATGCAGCATATCTGGAGTATCATTGACGAGATTAATACTGTTGAAGAAGTAGAAATGTTAGGATAATACTTATCTAATATATAGGAATCCGGTTTGATTATTGAAACATACGTAGGGTGTGTTATGCCGAAGGCTAACGCACCGTCCTAACATATCTCGGTGCGTTACGCTTACGCGGTAACACACCCTACAGTACCTAATTGTGTTCAAAAATCAAATAGTAGTTCTATATTAACAAAAAAACTTTGTGCCTACCTTCTGGGAAGGCTGACACCTAATGCGTGAGACATAAATTAATCTTAGGAATTAAAACTTTATGACTATTGCATCAGAAAAACGCTATTATACGCCAGAAGAATATTTAGAATTAGAAGTTAATTCCGAAGAACGTCATGAATATATTAACGGTGAGATTATTTTAATGACAGGTGGAACACCAGATCATAATCAAATTGCTGGTAACTTTTACGCTGATTTAAATTTTAGCCTCAAGCGTCAACCTTATCGAGTTTTTGTTACAGACCAGCGTCTTTGGATTCCCCAGAACAAAATTCATACTTATCCTGACGTTATGGTTGTAAAAACTCCATTAATATACGAAGAAGGAAGAAAAGATACTATTGCAAATCCGTTGTTGATAGCAGAAGTGCTATCTAAATCTACTAAAAACTATGACCGTGATGAAAAATTTGCAGCTTATCGAACAATCACTGGCTTTAGTGAGTATATTTTAATTGACCAATACACAATGCACGTTGAGCAATACAGCAAAACAGATAACAATAAATGGATATTTTCTGAATATGAAGGTGGGGACGCAACCTTATCTTTAAATTCTATTCCTTTCCAAATAACCCTTGCGGATATTTACGATAAAGTCGATTTTGATGCACAAGAGTAGGAGATTAATTAGTAACTTGTATTGTAGTTTTGAGGATTAATTTATGATTACTGTATCAGAAAAACGCTATTATACGCCAGAAGAATATTTAGAACTAGAAGTTAATTCCGAAGAACGTCATGAATATATTAACGGTGAGATTATTTTAATGGCAGGTGGAACACCAAATCATAATAAAATTACTGGTAACTTTTACGCTGATTTAAATTCTGCTCTTAAGCGTCAACCTTATGAAGTATACTTTACAGACCAGCGTCTTTGGATTCCTGAGAAGAAAATTCATACTTATCCTGACGTTATGATTGTGAAAACTCCATTAATATATGAAGAAGGAAGAATAGATACTATTACAAATCCTTTTTTGATTATTGAGGTATTGTCTAAATCTACTAAAAACTATGACCGGGATGAAAAATTTGCAGCTTATCGAACAATTGCTGGATTTAATGAGTATATTTTAATTGACCAATATACAATGCACGTTGAGCAATACAGCAAAACAGATAACAATAAATGGGTATTTTCTGAATATGAAGGTGGGGATGCAACCTTATCTTTAAATTCTATTCCTTTCCAAATAATCCTTACGGACATTTACGATAAAGTCGATTTTGATGTACAAGAGTAAGATATTAATTAGTAACTTGTATTGTATTTTTGAGGATTAATTTATGATTACTGTATCAGAAAAACGTTATTATACGCCAGAAGAATATTTAGAACTAGAAGTTAATTCCGAAGAACGTCATGAATATATTAACGGTGAGATTATTTTAATGGCAGGTGGAACACCAAATCATAATAAAATTGCTCTGAACATAAGCGGTACGCTAAATTCTGCTCTCAAGCGCCAGCCTTATGAAGTATACATTACAGACCAGCGTCTTTGGATTCCTGAGAAGAAAATTCATACTTATCCTGACGTTATGGTTGTGAAAACTCCATTAATATATGAAGAAGGAAGAATAGATACTATTACAAATCCGTTCTTCATCGCTGAAGTACTATCCAAATCTACTAAAAACTATGACCGAGTTGAAAAATTTGCAGCTTATCGAACAATTGCTGGCTTTAGTGAGTATGTTTTAATTGACCAATACACAATGCACGTTGAGCAATACAGCAAAACCGACAATAATAAATGGATATTTTCTGAATATGAAGGTGGGGATGCAACCTTATCTTTAAATTCTATTCCTTTCCAAATAATCCTTGCGGACATTTACGATAAAGTCGATTTTAACGCTGAACCATCCTCGTAGAGACGACCCACCGGGTCGTCTCCTATCCGATGAATTGTCTTTTATCAAATTTTCACAAACCACCGTCGCCAAAACATAACATAAGCCACAGCTAACCATAATAATACAGTAACCAAAGCAAAAAACAGCGAACCATTAAAATCCCCTGCCCAAGATGCAAAAATATTTTGATAAATCCAATTGTAAGTACTAGGAGCTTTTTCCCCCACACCAACAGAAGTTCTCACCAGAATTTTGATTAACAAAACAGAAGCAACAAAAATAGCGATCGCATTCAACCCTAGAACCTCAAACGGTTTACTCCAACGACGTATTCTCCGCACTTCAATTAATTCATAACAACCTGCAAGTAATAATAACGCCCATCCGGTAGTAAACACTACATAAGAACTAGTCCAAAGCTTTTTATTAATCGGGAATATTAAATCCCATCCCCAACCAACAATTAAACAACCAATCCCCACTAAAACTAAACCAATACTCGTACGCGACTTCAGAGGTTGACTACGTATCCACTGCCCAGTAAAATAACCAAAAAGCACACTCACTACTGCTGGAATAGTACTAAAAAGTCCCTCTGGATCCCCCAAATTTTGGAAACTTCCGTGTAGATGTGCTTTGGGAATCAATAAGCGGTCAACATAAGATGCAAAATTCCATTGTTGAACAACTTCTGGCTTTTGCGTCAAATCAGGAATACCATAACCTGGAATTGGTACATACATCATCAACAACCAGTAACCAACAAGTAAAACTCCTGCTAATATCCATTGTCCTTTACGGGGTAAATTCAAAACAACCAAAGCTGCTAACAAGTAGCTCAGACTGATTCGCTGCAAAACCCCCATAATTCGGATAGTACTTAGGTCAAAAGTTCCTACACCTTTGTTCCAAAAACCATTTAAAAGTAACCCTAAAACAAAAAGAATTGCAGCACGACGAAGAATACGCCAGTATAGAGCAGCAGTAGGCTTATTTTCTCCAGTGTACTTGGATAAAGAAAAACTCAACGCCACACCAACAATAAATAAAAAGAAAGGAAATACTAAATCAGTTGGTGTACAGCCGTTCCAGTCAGCATGAAGTAAGGGAGCATAAACATTTGGATCAGCAACCCCTGCCATGTTAACAAGAATCATCCCAGCAATAGTAATACCACGAAAAACATCAAGCGAAGTTAGGCGCATAAATACAAGCTGCACATTTAAGTGTCTAAGGTATCTTGCTTAAGACAGACGATCAACAAAGATTATTAGATGTATATATAAAGTAAAATTTTGTTAAAGCGTTCAGCTGTTATGCGTTTAATTTGCTCCATGACGCAATTTTTTGCGTGTTTATAAATTCTCAATTTTTTAATTACTTATGGCTGTCAAAGTTGGAGACACTGCTCCTGATTTTACCCTTCCTTCTAGTAATGGCTCATTAGTTAGCCTCGGAGACTTTACTGGTAGAGCTGTTGTGTTGTACTTTTACCCGAAAGACGACACACCTGGTTGTACTGCACAATCCTGTGCTTTCCGCGATCAGTATGAAGTCTTTAAAGCTACTGGTGCAGAAGTTATTGGTGTTAGTGCAGATTCACCCGAATCCCATACTGCTTTTGCTACCAAGCACCAATTACCATTCATTTTACTGAGTGACAAAGGTGATAAAGTACGTAATTTATACGGTGCAAAAGCAGCTTTTGGTTTATTTCCTGGTAGAGTTACTTACGTCATTGACCAAAAGGGAGTTGTACAGTATATCTTTGACTCTATGTTCAACTTCAAAGGTCATGTTGAAGAAGCGCTAAAAACTCTCCAGCAGTTAGCAGTTAGCTGAAGATTTTTTCTCAATATTAAGATTCTACTGTAGGGGCGAACAACCGTTCGCCCTCCTCAGTTACATTCTTGGGAACAATCCGATCACCTGATTTTCCTCTTATGCATTACTAGAGTGGGACTTCTCTTTCATAGTTATATTTGCATTTGAAACTTTACCATTTTTACCATTGGTATGTCCGTTAGTATTTTTACGGGGTTGAATTACACCATATCCACCGTGGTTGCGTTCGTAAATCACGTTAATCTCGTCAGTTTCGCTATTGTGGAACATATAAAAGTCGTGTCCCACTAATTGTAATTGTTCTAAAGCCTCTGTTACAGTCATTGGTGGCATCGCAAAGTATTTAGTGCGGACAACTTCTGGTGGTAACTCAGGAGTGCGATCGCCTATCAAGTCTCCGACCACACTCTCTGCTACAAATGTATCACTTTCATTTGGAACTTGAGCTTTCTTATTGTTACGTCTTTCCTTATATTTACGCAGTTGACGAGCAATTTTATCTGCTACTAAATCAATACTTGCGTATAAATTCTCACTACTTTCCTCCGCACGAATTACGTTGCCATTGGCATAAATAGTTACCTCAGCCGCTTGCTTGGTATTAATTCTGGGATTACGAGCTACGCTTAGGTGTACGTCCACTTCATTTGTGATGTTCTGAAAGTGATTTACAGCCTTTTCAATCTTGTTATGTACATACTCCCGAATACCATCGGTGATTTCTATATTTTTGCCGTGGATGACAAGCTTCATGTAAACTCTCCCGCTCAAAGTGTGATGTGAATTTGTTTTTACGAGTATGAGAAGCAATTATGGTAAGCAACTCCGATGCCGCCACTATAAAGGGTGAACCGATTTTTACAGTATGCTGAAGTTACAAACGCCGATAACTAGCGTTTGGACTCTTTTTTGGTGCGCTAAGCCAACTGAACTAAATTTCTTACCATAGGTATTGGGTATTTCCCTAGCCTTTCTTCATTTATTAGACGCACCATCAGCCAGTACATTCGTTCTTTTTTGCTTGGCGTGACGGCTATTACTGAGAGTTCCTCCCAAAACCATTGAGGTTATATATTCAAATTAGCACCTTGTACTTTATAAAACGAGTTACCTTTACTTTCCTTTAAAATCCTTTGCATTGCTTGAAATTTATTTGTCACAACTTAGTATCTAAATATACTCTTTGTTCTTCCGAGGTATTGATTTTTTCTATGTCTTGCACTAGTTCAACACCGTACATTTCTTGTTTGTTATATAATCAAAAACTGATGCCTTACTTAGATGCTCTTCATTGGCAGCGATCGCTCCAGAAAGAACGCATTAGTAACCCAGGCTTGGAAGATGTCTTAATCTTGTTAGAGCATCCACCCGTTTATACTTTAGGTCAAGGAGCCACGCCAGAATTTCTTAAGTTTGACCCCAAAAATAGTCCCTACGATGTACATCGAGTTGAACGCGGTGGTGAAGTTACATATCATTGTCCAGGACAGTTGGTAGGATATCCAATTTTAAATCTGCAACGCTATCGTCAAGACTTGCACTGGTATCTAAGGCAACTAGAAGAAGTATTAATTCGGGTACTCTTAATTTATGGATTACAAGGCTCACGCATCCCTGGTTTTACAGGTGTTTGGTTAGAGGGGCGTAAAATTGCAGCTATTGGTATAAAAGTTAGTCGCTGGATTACCATGCACGGCTTTTCACTTAATGTTTGTCCTGATATGACAGGCTTTGAACGTATTATACCCTGTGGTATTACTGATAAAGCTGTAGCTAGTTTAGCCCAATGGATTCCTAGCATCACTTGTGAAGAGGTGCGTTCTCACGTTATAGAATGTTTTGCCCAAGTATTTAACGTTGAATTCCAAGCTCCTTCGGGGTGAGAACAGGAAACAAGAAATTGAGCCTTCATTTGATCAAGGATACTTGCACCATTATTTATGAAATAAAAATATTTTTTTCCAGACGGACAGTGCAAGAAAAAAATACGTCCAATAGTCCAATCCCCAATGTTAATTACGGGAATTTCCCTATTGCCTGTTCCCTCTTAAAAAAACTATTAATCTGCAACTGTAAGATTACTGAATATTTCACAAATTTGAAATATAAAATTCAGAGTAAATAATTCAAACTTGCTTTACATATTATTTCCGGTTTAGTGGCAATTTCAATTGTATCTAAATAATATGACAATTCTAAATCATTTGTGAAAAATTAGATCCCTGACTTTTTAAAGAAGTTGGGAATCTAGACACCACTGACCACATCTAGCTAAAACTAGAATACTTATTATACATACACTGTGACATCTAATTTTGCCTGGGATACTCAAACTTCTCGCGTGAATTCCCAATTGAAATATTATGCTCCCCCATTAATGCCAATGAAAGACCGGGATTGGATGGCTTTGGTAGAGTTATTTAGCAGGAAAGACGGAGATGAAATTGAAACAGACATTATTAATAAACTACTGACAATGGTTCCAGAGCCTTTGTGTTGGGAAGAAGACCCGTATGAATTTTTACATGAGTATCTTTAGTAATTTTTTGTAAATATTACGAGGGTAGATTTCAAAAGTATTGTTAACTAGCTTGTAGGGATGTGAATAAACTAGTTTATAGTTTACGAGCAAGCTATTGCTTGTGTAAGTAGTGTTCAATACAACCCTCTGTCTAAGTTTATTACCTTAGGTAGATGAAATTAAGGTTACATTTTCATTTTGAGTTTTTAACAACTGTTAGTTGATGCTGTTGGCAGAGATGTCAACTTAAACCACTAATATCCAAATACTACTCCCTGGCGTTACAGTTCGAGGAGCAGATTATAAATTTCTATGAGATGCTTCTGACTATTGATGGGTATTAGTGATACCGAAACCCCACCAAGGATTTTATGAAAGCACTATTGATTTACCCTCAGTTTCCTCAGTCTTTTTGGTCTTATGACCGTTTTATGGAAATGGCTGGAGTTAAAACCGTCTTACCACCACTAGGAATTATTACAGTAGCAGCCCTTCTCCCTCAAGACTGGGAAATTAGATTTTGCGATCGCAATGTCAGCCTGGAAACAGAAGCTGATTGGCAGTGGTGTGACTTAGTTATTCTTTCTGCAATGCTAGTGCAGAAGCCAGATTTCCATAACCTCATTCAAAAAGCAGTACGGTTAGGTAAAAAAGTCGCAGTTGGTGGCCCCTACCCTACCTCTGTTCCTCAAGATGCTTTGGACTCTGGAGCGCATTACTTAGTTTTGGATGAAGGGGAGTTAACAATTCCCCAGTTTCTCGCAGCACTCAAAGAAGGTAAAGAGCAAGGAATCTTTCGCTCCATTGAAAAACCTGATGTCACCCAAAGCCCGATGCCACGTTTTGATTTGCTGCAACGGGATGCCTACTTTATGATGGCTATGCAGTTTTCTCGCGGTTGTCCTTTCAACTGCGAGTTTTGCGATATCATTGCTCTCTACGGTCGGAAACCACGCACTAAAGAACCTCACCAAGCTTTAAGAGAGTTACAAGCTCTTTACGATTTAGGTTGGCGAGGGTCACTTTTCATCGTTGACGACAATTTTATTGGCAATCAGCGTAACGTCAAACGCTTCCTTCGAGAATTGATTCCTTGGATGCAGCAACACAATTACCCATTCACTTTTATAACCGAAGCTTCTGTAAATTTAGCAGAAGATGAAGAACTGTTGCATTTAATGACACAAGCAGGCTTTTATGCTGTTTTTCTCGGCATTGAAACCCCTGACCAAGATAGCTTACAAGTAACACAAAAACTCCAAAATACCCGTAATCCCCTAGTCGAAGCCTGCCGGAAAATCAATCAAGCAGGTTTGTTAATTTATGCGGGCTTCATTCTTGGTTTTGATGGAGAACGCCCAGGAGCAGGAGAACGAATTCAAGCTTTTGTGGAACAAACCAGTATTCCTCAACCGATGCTAGGGATCCTCCAAGCTCTTCCTAATACTGCTTTATGGAACCGTCTACAAAAAGAGCAACGTTTAGTAGAAGGTATTGGCATTACTGAGGTGGGAGACACGAACACCTTGATGAATTTTATCCCTACCCGCCCTCTAGAAGAAATTGCTAGAGAGTATGTAGAAGGCTTCTGGAAATTATATGAACCGAGAAACTATCTCAGACGCTGTTTTCAGCAATGTCTCGGTATTCATTCACCCTCCGGACGAAAGCAAACCATGCAATTTTCTCCAGGTAAAGGGTTACGGCTCGTTGCCCAATTAATTTGGCATCAAGGCTTACGGCGACCAGAAATTCGTGGGCAATTCTGGCAGCAACTATGGACAATTCTGCTGACAAAACCTCAAGTTCTCAATATGTATTTAGGTTTATGCGCTGCTGGAGAACATTTTTGGGAGTATCGTGCTTTCGCAAGGGAACGGATTACTCAACAATTAGGTTATGACCCATTGAAAATGCCTGCACTACCTGATCTTGCAGTACTTGCTCTCACTAATTAAATTATTAATACTGTTGATTGTAGAGACGACCCGGTGGATCCTCTTTTTTGCTTTTTTTTGGTCTGACCCCTATACCCATAAATCTCCTGTGGAGACGTTCCACCTGAACGTCTCTACTGGACTGTCCAGACTAAAATAGTGTGTTAGAGGGATCAATCATTATTATCGCGTTTGCATTAAAACCCGCCAGAGAATATAATTCTCTGTCTAACTACGAAAGTCCTCTTTAGAAGTCCACTACGATGATTTAGAATCGCGGGAAAATCATCATTATGGAAACCAAGCCATATCATCTAATCCTTGAATTTCGTAATAATTAGTAGTTAACCGTAGCTAAATCCATCTTTTGAATGAATTTTTTGAAATTCATTTAACCTTCCCCCAATGCGTTTTCCACCTACTCTTATT
>Ga0224723_1002202_pt1 | contig 10950 bp, 9 predicted proteins | sample Balambano_FR2_Me_FD_161647 | JGI IMG/M metagenome (GOLD analysis project Ga0224723, IMG submission 161647) | Freshwater sediment microbial communities from Lake Towuti, South Sulawesi, Indonesia - Balambano_FR2_MetaG | ecosystem: Environmental > Aquatic > Freshwater > Lake > Sediment | place...
CGTCAACGGCACGGTCATTGAGCGCGGAATGACCACAAGTCACATTTTGTGACTTCGGCGATTGACAATTTCCGATGATGTATTCAAAAGAACACTTTCTCATCTGGATCGAATGTTGAGTTTTGAAGAAATTTCGCTCTATGTCAGCACGTTCGCTTATGCGGCGATGTTCTTCATTTTGGTCATTTCCGCGATGGGCCTCCCTATTCCGGAAGAACCGGTATTGATTGCCAGTGGCTTGGCTGTCGGGTGGGGTAAGGCCGATTGGTTGCCCACCGTGGTTGCCTGCGTGGCCGGCATTATCGTGGGCGACATTTTTGTCTATGCCATGAGCCGTTACCACGCGCGGAGTTTCCTGCGCCTGCCGCCCTTCCGTTGGGTCTTCTCCGAAGAGAGGCAAGCCCGGATCCAACGCTTGTATGATCGCCATGGGGGCAAGACGGTTTTCTTGGGAAGGTTCGTGCCCGCGGTGCGCTTCGGCGTCTTGGTGTTTGCCGGGCGCACGCAGATGCCCTGGCGGCGGTTTCTGGCCTTGGATTCCATGGCCGCCCTTCTCTCCGGCCCGCTCGCCATCACCGTGGGTTGGTGGGCCGCCCGCAGCTTGGGTGACCCCCAGCAAGCCGGACGCTGGGCCCAAGACGTGATGACCGCCGGAAATTTCTGGCTCGCCAGCGCCATCCTCGCGGTTGCCGGAGCGGCATTTCTTTGGGGCCGCGCGGGAAGAAAACCAGTCGAATGCTCCTCCGACTGACCAATCCCGCTAGCGCATCACGGCCCTGCCTCATGTATTTCCATTCCGGCCTGTATTTTCGCGCACTCAAAGCCTCCCTCGTTGACCAACCTTTCCACCCGCGGCGCTGGGCTTACCTCATCGGGTTCAACCTGCTTTTCTGGCTCTGCTGGCTGATCGTGGCCTTCGGGCGCATGCTCGATCACGTTCTTTTCCCCGGATTCCGCCGCCAAAAAATCGAGGAACCCGTCTTCATTATCGCCCCCCCTAGAAGCGGCACGACCATGACCCAAAAGCTGCTCGCCAAAGACGATCGGCGATTCCTTCACGTCAAGCTGTACCACACCATCTTTCCCTCTGTCTGTTATTACAAACTCTTCCAATTTCTCGGTTGGATCGACGACCAATCCGGACTCGCCGTGTCGAGATTCGCCACTTGGCTGGAACGAAAGTTTTTCTCCGCCTGGAACGACCAGCATCCCCTTCGCTTTACCGAGCCCGAAGAAGACGATGGCTTTTTCGTCTACACCATGGTGACCGAAGCCATCTACCTCCTCTTTCCCCAGGTGAACCAATTGTGGGAAGCCGGTTTCGCTGACGACTTGCCAGCCGAAGAACGCCGCAAAGTCATGACTTATTACCGCAGTTGCCTCCAGCGCCTTCTTTATGCCAGCGGCCGCGGACGCATCCTCCTCTCCAAAGCCACCCAGTTTTCCGGTTCGATCGAATCCATCATGGAGGAATTTCCTGATGCCAAGGTCATCACCATCGTGCGGCATCCACGGCAGGCGATTGCCTCCCATGTGAGCGTCTTCTACTCCGCTTGGGTAGCCCATAGCCCGGAGATAAGGAAGGATGGGCCGGAATCCCGGGAGTACGCCGCCTTGGCCGCCGCCTGGTACCGCCATCTCTTCAAACACCGAGGCGCCCTCCCCGCGGATCGTTACTACTGCGTTCGCTACACGGATCTCGCTCGAGATCCTCGTTCCGTCCTCTTGGCGCTCTATCAGCATTTCTGTTTCCAACCCTCCGCCGATTTCCTCCAAGTCTTGGACGAGGCCGCTCGCTTCCAAAGCGAATTCCAGAGCCGCCATCGCTACTGCCTCGAAGACTTCGGTCTCGATCGAGCCTGGCTGCGGCAAGAACTTGGGCCCATCCTCGACTTCTATCAACTTGACGAAGCTTCTGACATCGGCGCCGACGCTCAACGTGCCGGCCTCGCCGCCGCCGCCTAACCCCAATACTGTTAACTTAATGCTGCCGGGAGACAGTCCGGGACACGATGTTGTATTGCTTCGGCTACGAAGTCGACTTTTCGCTGTCCTTGTAACAGACAAATAGGGCGGCAAGTGCGCCCGGCACCCAGCCAGCCAGCGTGAGAAGGCAGACAAGAATAAAAATGCCGCACCCCTTGTCCAAGACGGCAAGGGGCGGGAGTAGAATGCAAACAAAAACGCGTAAACAGCCCATGATGGGAGGGCGCGCTGTCACGTCGGCGGCTAAGCGAGTGCGGCCTTCACTTTCTCAAAATTGGGCAGTTCGCGGGGGGATGGAGTCTGCTCCGAATAAAGGATGGTGCCCTCTTTATCGATCACGAACACCGCCCGGGCGGCGACATCGCCAATTCCAAGGAGATTGGGAATGATGACGTCGTAGGCTTTGGCGACCGACTTGTTGAGGTCGCTGAGGAGGGAAATACTGATGTTCTCCTTCTTCGCCCAAGCCTGCTGAGCAAACGGTGTATCGACGCTGATGCCATAGACCGTTGCGTTGAGGGCTTGGTAAGCTCCCAATCCGGCGGACACATCGCACATTTCCTTCGTGCAGACCCCGGTGAAAGCAGCCGGAAAGAATAGAAGCACAGTCGCGCTCTTTCCAAAGTGGTCGCTGAGTTTGATCGGCCGCACCGGGGAATCACCTAATCCCGGAGTGGTCATGAGAGTGAAGTCGGGGGCTTTCGCGCCGGCAGAGAGTGCCATGGGTTGGTCCTTGAGTTAAGTATGGGTTAGGTTCTTTGATGCTTGCCCGCTCAGGCTGCCCGATGATAATGCCGTGTCAAGCCGGCGTGGCGGTTGGCTTAGTTGGGCTTCGACACGGTTCGTCCCTCGAGAATGAGACCTTCGTTATCGGCTAGCAGGATCAGAGCGCTGGCCTTCACGGCGAAGGTTTCCGCCGCGGCAAGCATGGCCTGCCTTATCCCCTTGGGATCTTGAAGCGTCATGGCCATAATCGTGGAGCCAGCACCGCTTAAGTAGGCGCCCAAGGCGCCGGCCTGGCGAGCGGCATGGATCACGTCGGGCAGGAAAGGAACAAGTGCCTGCCTATAGGGTTGGTGAAGCCGGTCGGCAAAACCGCCGGAAAGAGCCTGGTAGTTGCTCGAACAGAAGGCCGCTGTCAACAAGGCGGTTCCCTGGAGGTTGTGCACCGCGTCCTCCATGGGCACATGAGTCGGAAGGACATGGCGCGCCTCATCGGTTGGAAGTTCAAACTCCGGAATCAGCGCCACGAATTTCAAATCTGGACTCACTGGCACATTCACAAATCGGTCGCCCGCGCAGGCCGCAAAACCACCGTGCATCGCCGGCACTGCGTTGTCGGGATGACCTTCAAGCCGAATGACCAAGGCCAGGACATCGTCCACCGTAAGCGGGTCGCCAGCCAAGACATTCAGGCCTGCCAAAAGCCCAAGCCGCACGGTAACGCTGCTGCCAAGGCCCCTTGATCGGGGCACCCGGCCCTCGATATGCACCGACCAAGGAAAGGGCTCCATCCCCGCCGTTTCAAAATAGATTTTCGCTGCTTCCCCCAGCATCCCTTCGGGTAGTGCGGCGCGCTTTCGGCTTACAGTGATCCGGTTGTGGAGTTGCAGGGCTATCCCCAGAGCATCAAAGCCCGGACCAAGGTTCGCTGTCGTCGCCGGCACCCGAGCCACCACCGATTGGCAAATCATTCTTGCCGGCTATTAGAATCAAAGCCTAGCGCGGAGCAAGTGCGTTCGTGCAAAAAAAATCGGTGACCTTTTCGGCCATCAGGATTCGGTAGCTGGCACCTGAGTGCTGCTCGGACAGCTTCTGGCAGACCGATGATCGCGGACAAAAGCTCGCGAACCGATAATCCACCCATCAGAAAGTGAGGTTTGGCGAGCCATGAGGCACGGGTCGTCGATCGTCTCATGCGGTTTCTCTTTTACCTGTCGTAAGCTGGCTTCGTGGACAAACCGTCGATACATTTTCCGCGCTTCCGTCCAGTTGCTGGTTCGCATCATGAAAATCACCCCTGCTTGGGCCTTGGTGTCGCCTCGCTCGGCGGCGGACATCCCACACCATCGGTAGTCGTCCGGTTTCTTGACCATACGGGCGCGCATGGAATTGAGATCAATGTAGGCCGCAACGGTGCGTAGGGTAGACGCATCATTCTCAACCAAAAGGCTTTTGAACCGTTCGGCCCAGATTGTTCCGTAGAGCTTGTGATGGGCGTTGAACCACATGGTAAAGCGTTGTTTCAGTTCCTTCAGAAACATCGACACGTCGTGCATACGCTTCTGAAGTCGCGTTCGTAGTTCCTCGGCCTGGTGCCCACCCTCATCCAGTCTCGCTTCCACTTCTTGCACCAGTTTCGGCCGATGTGGATACAGCGCTCGATATCGCTCCACCAAGTCCCGGTCGCTCAAGTTCGTGCGCTTCGGCACATAAACCAAGAGATGAAAATGATTGTCCAGCACGGCGTACGTCAGCACCTCGACGCCACAAAATCGGCTCACTCGCCGAAGCTGATCACACCACGTCTCCTTGCACTCATCCGTGAGCCAATACCTCCCGCCCGTGATCCGCGAAATACAGTGGTAAATACCGTCCTCAATCTTGAACCGTGGTTTTCGCATGCCCAATCTTGATTACATCAGCCGCTAAACACAAGCAAAAAGGGTCAGTCCCATAGCCGTTCTCATGCAAAGGCCAGGTGGCGGGCTAATCGGCTGGAACGCAATTGTTCCGCGCCGGAACGGAGCAGCTTTTCGGTGAGTTCCCAGCCGATGCACTCATCCGTAATAGACACGCCATATTTGAGGTCAGCCAGGTTAGGCGGAATCGACTGCTTTCCGCCGTGGAGGTGGCTTTCGATCATGATTCCGATAAGCGACGGACAACCTTGGGTAAGCTGAGCGACAAGGCATTGCCAAACCATTTCTTGCTGGTCGGCCACTTTGCCTGAGTTGGCGTGGCTGCAATCCACCATCAAGGCCGTCGGCAGCTCTGCTTCGCGCAGTCTGGCAGTGGCTTCTTCGATGCTTGCCGAATCGTAGTTGGTTCGCTTAGAACCACCGCGTAGGACGATATGGCCAAGAGGATTGCCCGTAGTGCGCACCACACTAGCTCTTCCGTCCTCGTCGATACCGATAAAACTGTGGGGATGCTTCGCCGAACTCATGGCATCCAAGGCCACCTGCAAGCTTCCGTCGGTGCCGTTCTTGAATCCAACCGGCATCGACAACCCGCTAGCCATGGTGCGATGAGTTTGGCTTTCGGTCGTGCGAGCGCCAATGGCGGCCCAACTGACCAAATCATCAATGAATTGAGGGGTGAAGGGGTCGAGAAACTCGGTGGCGGTGGGGATTCCGAGTTCGGCGCAGTCCAAGAGAAGGCGGCGAGCGAAACGCAACCCGCTTGTCATATCCGTAGAATTGTCCAGATAGGGATCATTGATGAGGCCTTTCCATCCAATGGTAGTGCGCGGCTTTTCGAAATAAGTGCGCATAACGATGGAAAAGACATCGTTGAGTTCTACACGCAGGCGCAATAGCCGTTCGGCGTACTCAAAGGCCGCTTTGACATCGTGGATGGAGCACGGGCCGATGACGACCAGCACCCTGTCATCCCGTCCAGTGAGAATATTTTCGATGGTTTTTCGGCCGGCCAGAACGGTCGCGGCGGCGTGAGGAGTCAAGGGCAGTTCCATCTTGAGTTCCCTTGGCGTGATGAGGGGCTCAGCGCCGCGGATGCGAACATTCTGAATTTTCTGCATGGTTATGAGGGGTTTAATAAGAGGAAGTGCGGGTGTCCAGCATGGGTATACGGCGTCCGAGCAAGGAACATGGGAGCCATTGGGAAAGCAAAGCTTTCGGCACCATCCTAAGCAGAGCGTCAAAAAATCGTGCGTTTGACCTGAACCGTATCGCCGGCTCGCAAAGGGATATCCACGGCAGGATTATTGAGCGCAGCCGAGGCATTGAAGGAAATCGTTTTACCGTCACGGAGAATAAGGACGGATTTTTTATTAGCGTATTCAGTGAAACCTCCGGCGGCCGAGATTGCTCCCAGGGCGGTCAAGTCTTTACGGAACGGAATGTTCCCATTTTGCCGCACTTCGCCGATGACGTTGACGAAACGCTGCTGCAAAGCAATGGTGATGGTGGGGTTCGTGTAAATTCTACGGCTCTTGTAGGCTTCTTCGATTTCGTATTTGAGTTCGGTGGTGGTGCGGCCCGCGGCCCGGAATCTGCCCACGAGAGGCATCGAGATCATCCCATCTTCAGGCACCGGTTCGGCCAGCACTTGTTGATCGGCATCAGGCACTCCGGTGATTCGGATGAGGAGTTCATCGCCGACGCGGATGTTATCGGATTGAGGGGCGTTTACTTGTCCAGAATAAGGTGTTCCGCCGCCCCCTCCGCCCGTACAACCCGTCAAGCCGAACAAGAGAGCCAAAGACGAAAATAGACAGAAGAAAGTCCGCACAAATCTCCCGTTAGTAACTATCGCTGCCATTGCCATTTCCATCCTGCGCGCCAACACCTGCCTGGGCTTTCGACTTTCCGGACCGCCGGGACTTATCTTTGTAGTAATAGTCCCCGTAGCTGCTGTAGTAGTAGTACGCTTCATCGCTTTTGATCGTGACGGCATTCAGCACGACGCCAAGTAGATTTCCTTTGACTTCTTCAATGGCTCGTTTCGCTCGCAGAGAGATATCCCGAGGGTATCGGCGATGTTGGATGACGAGCAAACAAGCGTCTGCTTCGTGGGCAATCACCGAACCATCGCTGATGCCCAAAACAGGCGGCGAATCAATAAGCACGAGATCATAGCGAAGCTTCAGATCATCCAAGATTTCCCGCAGCTTGGCGCCACTGAAAGATCCCATTTCCGACGAAGGCATATCCCCCGCCGAGATGACATGGAGATTGGGTATGGAGGTGGCCCGAATAAACTCATAAGCGAGGCCCCTGCCCAGGAACACATCTGCCACTCCTTGTTCATTTTCGATCCCGAGCATGTCATGGAGAGTGGGACGCCGGAGGTCACCATCCACGAGCAGAACCGTTTGTCCCGCTTGGGCCGCCACAAAGGCCAAGTTAAACAAGGTGGTGGATTTGCCTTCTCCTGGGCCGCCGCTTAACATCGTGACGGTGTTGCCGGTGCCGGCAACTGGGGAAAGATCGATCTTGGCCCGGAGGATTCGATAGCCCTCTGCATGGGGCGAATCGGAGCCTTCGACATTGAGAGGGGAGACGCCATCGGGGATAACCGCCAATACCGGCAACCCCAAAAACTTTTCCACGTCGTCCATCGTCTTGACGCTGGTATCCAAGTACTCGATGAAGAAGGCCACGATGATTCCAAGCACGAGCCCCATTACTCCGGCAATGGCCAAGTTGAGAAACGGATTCGGCTTGAAGGGAGAATCGGAAGGTTCGGCTTTGGAGATGATTTTGACGGGCTCATCACCGACTTCCACATCCACTTTCTTTTGGATGCGCCGAGTCTTGAGCGCGTCGAGAAGCATTTTTTGGTGCTCGCGCTCTTTGATGGCTTCTTGAAAAGGCGCCAATTTCGTGGTCTTGCGTTCCCTCACGTCGTTGGCGAGGGTTTCGACTTCCTTGGCAAGTTCGTTCATCTGGGATTCGATGACTTGCACATCAATTTCCAAGGCTTTTTGGCGACCCGCGATAAGCCGATCAATTTGCTGATTGACGGTTTCCAATTCACCCCGGGCCGCCTGAATACGGGGATGATCGGGACCCAAGCCGCTATTGACCAAATTTTGGAGGCCGGACTCCAGAAAAAGCTGCCGGTCACGCAACTGGGAGATATTTCCCAGGTCGATGTTCAGGGCGGCGGCGGCGGACAAGAACTGCTCGATGGGCAACGCCTTCAATTCATCACGAAGGACCTTGGCCCGGATGTAGGCGGCCTTGGCTTCATCCAAAAGCTGTTGCTTGCGGGACAATTCACTCTCGAGGCTTTCCATCATACCGCCTTCTTGTCCCATGCCGATGACTTCGACGCCGCCGGCGAGTCGCAATTCCTCCACCTTCTTTTGGGCGGCCTGATAGCGAGCTTCTTGTTCGGCGATTTCAGAATCCAGCTCGGTCAAGCCTTTGTTGAACTTGGCGAGAGCCTCACGAGACCGGCGGCTGAGATACTCTTCGGCAATCGCGTTGGCGAGCCGGGCTGCTTCTTCGCGATCGGCGCTGATTCCTCGAATTTCAATCAAGTCCGAATTTCGGGTGAACGATACATCTAAGTGCCTGCCCGCCATGATGAGGTAGGCCTGCAACGGGGTGATGGGCTGGGAAGAATCGAAGTAGCGCTTGGCCCAAAGCTGCGTGAGGTTCAGTTTTTCGACGACAGGATCAATGACCGCCCGCGATTTGATGATTTCCATTTCCCGGTTGAAGACGATGGGATTGAAAGGCCGCGCCCCTTCGCCCGTGAAAAGCGCCCCGAGATTTGGATCAGACTCGGCCACCCTGATCTGGGCGGTGGCATCGTACTTCTTCTCCATGTAATGGAAGGTCACGAAGTACCCCGTCATGAACGTCAACATGAAGATCGTGAGAATAATGGGCGCCCGATTCCGGATGACGCGCCAGTAATCGAGAAAATGAAGAGAAATGTCCGAGGACGATTCGGAATTTGCCATGACGATGAGACAACTCCTACGGTATCTTACCTCGGTTCAAGTGGCAACGGAATTAGCAGAATCGTTGCCGCTGGGCGCATGACCCGGAAACGCGGAGGCTAGTAGGTGCCCCGCACGCCAAACCAAATGCGATTGCGGTCGTACGAACGCAGCGAGAATGCCGCATTGTCGTTGGTGACCTGGACATACGAGTATCCGACTTCGAGGTCGAGCCAATTATTGACGTTGTAGATTCCAGAAATGTTCACCCCGTAAAGGTTCTCATCAAAGGATTGGGTGACCGGGGTTCCGGGGAGAAACGCATTTTGATTGTAGCTTCCGACTTGGACAATTCCTTCGAGACGAGACGAAATAAGCGGGGTCCATTGATAGTCAAAGCCCAGGGTGAAGGTCGCCGCCTCTTGCCCATAGGAGGTGACGATGTCGGTATTCTGGAAGCTGTATTCGAAGCGGGCGTCCAATGAACTTTTGGCACCGATCTGCCAATCATAAAAGACCTCTCCAAATGGGGCGGGGTCCGAATTGCCGTCTTCAAGTTCCACAAACTGGCCGCCGACTCGGCCTCCCAGGATCATGGTGGGCGACATTAACCAGTCCGCTCCAGCATAGATCGCAAGCGTCTGGTAGTTTCGAGGAGCGGAATCGTAACTGACGTCCGTATAACTTCCGCCAAAAACAAAGGTGACGGTCGGGGAGATCAACCAACGAAAATCCTGGCTGATGGTGTTGGTCATCTGATTTTCGGTGATGGCGATGATATCGTCCTGATAATCGTAAACTTCGTTGACCCATCCGGTGACGGTGCTGAAGATGGGCGTCCATTCGGCGTTAAACTGAAGGGAAGCGGTGTTGGCGAGATAGGAGCCTTCGCGTTGGAGGGCGATGGGAGAACCGCCGGAAAAGATCTCTGGTTCCTGCGCATACCGGATAAAATCCCGAATATCGATGCTGAAGCGGTCGGTGAAATTATGGTTGATCCGTGCCAGCAACGAAGCGCCCGTGTCCCAGTCTGGCGATCGATTGGAATAGTAAGTACCATCAAATTCGGCTCGGGCGGAAAAAGTGGTGTTGTCCATCGGATAGGTGAAGAGGACGCTTGGCGTCAGAATGGTCTTCCAACTGGCGATTTCGTTGGTGCTCGAAGTAAAGATATTGCTGTCGTACTCCTCCCGTACGGCCGCGGAAAGCGTAAAGGGATTGTTCCAATCACCTTCGTCGCCGTTGGAGGATTCGATTTGCGCCATCTGTTTTGAATCCAGCGCTTTGGGATCGTACGACTTGGCATCCATCCCCTTGGGGTCCGAGGCCATCGCTTTCGTATCTACATGCATGGCCTTGGTGTCCATGTACTTGGAGTCGATTGGCTCCATGTACTTGGCGCCATCGCCGGCTTTTCCCACAAAAGTGAGTAAAATTCCTAAACCTACGGTCACAAGGCCGGTTCGCAGCATGGGCCTTGTCTTAGGCAACTAGACGTAGATTTGCAAGCAACTTTTTCCAAATAAAGAGGTTAGTCGAGATTTGAAACAGAATTGTAATAATTTCGCCCAAGTTTTTACTTATTTGCCTCTTCGGATTCCTGCTTTTGGACCCGGAAAGCGGGGGGGCGGTCCGTGAGCAGCAGGTATTCGTTGTCAAGAGGAGGTAGCACGGTGAGCTTGAAGAGAGGAAAGCCAGGAGGAAGGCCTTCCCGCCGAATCAGCTTGCCCCAATCCTTGTAGCTACCCTTGTCGAGTTCGTAGAGGGGCTTCCTCCAAGTTTCCGGCGTAAGCAGCATGCCCCGAAAATTCGCAACGGAATCGTTGATCGAGAAAAAGTCGTCCACCGTGGCAGGAACATTGACGGAGGTACGTCCGGTGTACCAGGACATGGCCCAAGGGATGTCAGATGCCAGCAAATCTTGGGGTTCGAATACGTCGCCGACGGATCGAAGCATGGGGGGAAAGTAAGGGGGATAGCGGTAGGCCGGTTCACTTGGCGGCGCGAGGGTGAGCAGGAGCGGGAGGCCGCAGATGAAAACAAAGACCGTGATGACAATGTAGCGGAGAATGACGAGGCCGACATTGAGCCGGTCGAGCATGATGTAAAAAAAAGCGGCTCCGAAAGCTCCGACCGCCGGCCACAAGACTGGCAAGAGGTTGAGATCGGAAACGGTGGCAGGTTCCGCCGTGAGGAAAGCCCCTCCGATCATCAGGCTGATGACACCGAGGACCGTAAAACCGAGCATCAACTGGGCACGGCGCCGTCGATAGGGATGGAGAATCGAAGCCACAAAAAACGCCACCGCCAGGGTGCCGCCCATC
>Ga0224723_1002203_pt1 | contig 10944 bp, 13 predicted proteins | sample Balambano_FR2_Me_FD_161647 | JGI IMG/M metagenome (GOLD analysis project Ga0224723, IMG submission 161647) | Freshwater sediment microbial communities from Lake Towuti, South Sulawesi, Indonesia - Balambano_FR2_MetaG | ecosystem: Environmental > Aquatic > Freshwater > Lake > Sediment | place...
CAGTGGGGCGGCAGCGGGGAGCGGGCATCGGCGGCGGCAACGACGAGCGAGAGCAGACGCTCAACCAATTGCTCACGGAGATGGATGGGTTTGAGGGCAACACGGGCATCATCATCATTGCGGCGACCAACCGCCCGGATGTATTGGACTCTGCCCTGCTGCGTCCCGGTCGCTTCGATCGCCAGGTCATGGTTGACCTGCCCAGCTACAAAGGGAGACTGGGCATTCTTCAGGTACACGCCCGCAACAAAAAGCTAGCACCTGATGTTTCGCTCGAAACAATCGCCCAGCGGACCCCAGGTTTTTCGGGTGCCGAGCTGGCAAATATGCTGAACGAAGCGGCAATTCTGACGGCGCGCCGCCGCAAAGATGCGGTGACGCTGCTGGAAATTGATGATGCGATCGACCGCGTCACAACCGGCATGACCCTTGCGCCCTTGATGGACAGCAAGAAAAAGCGGCTGATTGCTTATCATGAAGTGGGTCACGCGCTGCTGATGACGCTGCTAAAGAATTCTGACCCGCTCAATAAAGTGACCATCATTCCCCGCTCTGGTGGGGTAGGCGGATTCGCGCAGCAAACGTTTAACGAAGAAATGATTGACAGCGGGCTTTATACTCGCGCCTGGCTGCTCGATCGCATCACGATCGCGCTGGGCGGCAGAGCAGCCGAAGAAGAAGTGTTTGGCGACGCTGAAGTGACGGTCGGAGCCAGCAACGATATTCGCGTTGTGGCAGACCTGGCGCGCGAAATGGTGACTCGCTACGGCATGTCTGATCTGGGACCGTTTGCGCTAGAGAGCGGTGGCAACGAAGTGTTTTTGGGTCGTGATTTAATGGCGCGATCGGAATACTCTGAAGAGATCGCCATCAAGATTGACCAGCAGGTGAGAGTGATTGCGTTCCGCTGCTATCAAGAGGCGCGTCGCATCCTTAAAGAGAATCGCGTCTTGATGGACAGACTCGTGGATCTGCTGCTAGAGCAAGAAACGATCGAGGGCGAACAGTTCCGCAAAATTGTGGCAGAGTTTCAAGCCCAATCTGAAGCGCAGCTTGTGACCAAAGCATCGTAATTGCGGCATCTGGAGCGGGGATAGGTGCAAGTTGGCTATCCTCGCTCTCAAGGCTGGGTGCTACTGCATGTGTGCCATCATCGTGAGAATGCCCTGCTGCCCCAGCAGCAGTTCTCGCATCAGGCTAAAAATCCCTACCCAAATAATCGGTGTGATATCGACTCCGCCCAGGGGTGGAACGAGTTTCCGCATGGGTTTGAGAAGGGGTTCGGTGATCCAGGCGATCACGCTAAAAGGAGGACGCACTTCTGCCTGCGGATACCAGGTCAGGACGGTGCGAAGAATGAACAGCAGGATCATCACTCCCAGCAGTGGAGCAAGAATCCACATTGAAACGACAGCAGGAGCCATAAATTCTCAGAGAGTCCTTTAAGCTTTGTTGCTAAACTTACTCATATTCTACCGTTTTCTGCTGGGGTGCTCGATCGCAGCAGGCTAAAGAAAAATCTGAGTCATCGTCTGCCTAAAAGTCTTCTCAAGGGATTAACAGCCCGATAAGATTATTAAAGAAGTTGCCTGCATTGGAGATGAAAGTTCATGACACCGTCTTTAGCAAATTTTCTATACAGCCTGTTGGCAGGCGCGATCATCGTGGTGATTCCAGCGACAGTTGCGCTGATTTTCATCAGCCAGCGCGACAAAATTCAGCGTTCCTAACCGTCATTTGACATTGACAAACAAAGAACTTCGATCGCCAACCGCTTAACTGGGTGGGGGTGCAGCAGCCTGCGCCCCTGGGTTGTTTCTGTGCGTCTCCGCAACCTGAGAGAAGAGGTTGGAAGTAGGACTGCATGAGTTACCGCGGTTGCCTTCGCTATAGTAGAGACTAACAGGCTCGCTAACATAGAAACAGATTTACTCGGAGAACTGCAATGGTCAATGTCGGACTTAGCTGGAGCAGTGTAGTGGGCATTGCTCTGGCGATCGCGGGGGCAGCCCTCTACTTCCTGAGGTCGTTTCGTCCAGGGTTAGCCAGAGACCATGACATTTTCTTCGCAGCGGTCTCCCTGCTCTGCGGCGGCATTTTATTTTTCCAGGGCTGGCGGCAAGACCCAATTTTGCAGTTCGGTCAGTTTTTGTTAGCGGGGTCAGCCATTTTCTTTGCGTTTGAAAGCATTCGTTTGCGGAGCGTCGCGACTGAGCAAGCAAAGCGCAGCACCCCGATCGTCGATGATGAGCGTCCGATCAGCCGGGTCTACCGCGCCGAGCTAGATGACTACAATGCGCTCGAAGAACAGCGCTCGGCAAACCCCCGACGCATTCGTGGTTCGCGCGATGGGCGATCGTCGCAGATTGATGAGTACGGTGACGAGGTGCGTCGTCGTTCCTCTGGCAGCCGCAACGGCAGCAGTCGACATAGCAGCGATACGCCAGCCGGGGATCTGCGGGGCGATCGTCCGGCTCGCAAGCGTCGTCCCACAAGTTCTGACAGTCGTCCCCCCCGCGATGAAGACCGGTTTTTTGACGCAGACACTCGATCGGTCTGGGATGACACAGACACGCCGTCTTCCCGCAGCCGCGACGATGCTTCCCGTCCGCGCAGCTCTGATTTCACGGCTTCTCGTCCCAAGCGTCCTCGCCCACCTCAGAGTTCCCAGCCGTCGCGTCGCGATGAGAGAGCTGAACCGCCTGCATCTAACTACGTACCCTATCAGCCGATCGACGATTCAGACGACGAAATAAATCGCTCACCTAAATTTGAGTAGTCCCCAAGTTTGAATCGCAGGCTGCACCCGTTGATAGCAACGATCGCCGATGAGCCATCTGTTCAAGCGGCGGCAGTGATGCGCGTATCCTCAAGAAATGTTTGGCAAGAAAAGTCGCCTGAGCTGCTGTGATCCCCGTCGGTCGCTGCTCTGCGATGACTGAGAAATTAAAGAAATTGCTCATTTTTAGGCGCATCTGCTACAGCCTGGAGTCAGGCATCTAGGATCAAAAGTAGGGGTGAACCGATACCTTTCATCAAGCGCTTGGTGAAGCGTGTCCTCACCTAACGTTCTGTTGGTGCTTCCATCAGCTTGACTTAGAAACATTGTTCACCAAGATACAGTCTTGGCATTTCTAAGACAGCTCAAACAGACTGCCAAAACAATCCGTAGATATCAAAGAGTGAACGGGATTTGCGATCGTCGCTCCGTATCCATTGAATATTTGCACCCTCTCCGTCGAACCCCATTGCAGCATGAACATCCAACTCCTTCGTCTTGCAGCTTCAGGACTCTTAACCGCAAGCACCGCTGGTGGCATTTTTGCCCTTGATGCGGTCGCCCCTATCCATCTCCTTAGTCTGAGCCAGTTTGGACAGCCGAGCGCTCACACCGCGTTTGCTCAAGACAGCGAAGACAGCGTGAATGTCCGAGTTTATGAGCAAGCCAGTCCGGCAGTGGTCTCGATCGATGCCGGTAATGGCACAGGCAGCGGCAGCATCATCAGCCCAGATGGGTTAGTTCTGACCAATGCTCATGTCGTGCGAGACACTGAAACAGTCACAGTGACGCTGGCAAACGGTGACGAAGTTGAAGGAGATGTGATTGCATTTGGCGAAGCTGGGTTAGACCTGGCAGCCATTCGCCTGCGGAACCAGCGCAATCTACCGACTGTCCGGTTAGCGCAGGCAGGGTCTGTCTCTGTCGGGCAGCGCGCGTTTGCGATCGGCAATCCATTCGGACAATTTCGCGGTACGTTCACCACGGGTATCGTCAGCCGGATTGATACCAATCGGGGCTTGATTCAAACCGATGCCGCCATCAACCCCGGCAACTCAGGAGGTCCGCTGCTGAACAGCCAGGGTGAACTGATTGGAGTAAACAACGCAATTTTTACCACTGGGCGCGCCTCTGGCAACATTGGCATTGGTTTTGCCATTTCGGTCGATCGCGTTCAACCGTTCCTGGTTGCCGTCCGCGAGGGGCGCGCCCCCACAACGGCTCAATCGCCCCGATTTGACCAGAACGCTCAGCGAGTGGCGTTAAACGGTGCTCCCATCAGCGGCACACTGACAGAAGAGAGCAACGTTCTGCCTGAAGACAACAGCTACTTCAACTCTTACACCTTTGACGGTCGTGCCGGTCAACAAGTTGTGATCGAAATGACAAGCACCGATCTGGATGCATACCTGATTCTGTTAGCGCCTGACGGCACCAGTATCGCTCAAGACGATGACAGCGCGGGTGGCACAAACTCCCGCCTGGTGGCAACCCTGCCAGCAGACGGCACCTACACCATTCTGGCAAACACCTACTCCGCTGGGGAAACAGGCAACTACAATCTTCGGATTGCCACCGAAGCTGGCGCAACGCCTCGACCTGAGCGACCCAACACGATTCCGTCACAGCAGGTTGGAGTCATTTTGCAGGAAGAGGGAACGCTGGGACCGGATTCTCAGGTGCTTCGGGAAGACGGCAGCCTCTATGAAGAATACACGTTCCAGGGTCAGCAAGGGCAGACCGTGACCATCTCCATGACCAGCACAGAATTTGACACCTACCTGATTTTGTTTGACCCTTCGGGTCAGGTTCTTGAGCAGAATGACGATATCTGCGACACGTCTTCACAGGAGTGCACAAACTCTGAAATCGTCATTGAGCTACCCAGCGATGGCACCTACACCATTCTTGCCAATGCCTACGACAACACCGGTCGGGGGCGCTACACGCTAACGGTTCGATAACAGCTCGCTCAACGTCTGGTGGGGTGTGCAGTCCGGGTGGGGCTGTGAAGTGTCGAGCTGGCGTTGACTTGAAACGGCGATCGAGGTTTGAGGAGCAGTCGGTGCTCCTCAATTTTTTGGTTTTGTCACAGTTCCAGCCTGAAAGTTCTGACGACCTAGCGCAGTCCCAGCCAGGTAAAGAAGTCTTCGCGGGTGAACAGCTCTAGAATCAACAGTGCGACAAAGCCAATCATGGCAAAGCGACCGTTGATCTGCTCGGCGTAAGGAGTCCAACCAAAGGCGGGTTCGGGGCGATTGTTGTTGGGTTCTGTTTTTTGCACAGTCATGAGAGTCTGCGTGACGAAGGATGAGTGGCGGAATCCTCAGATTCCAGGTTTTGCACGGATTCAATTAACGATCGCACCTCGGATGTTCCTGCGGATGGCTCGAAGTGGAAAGGAAACTTGCCCCGAACGAGCATTCGTAGCCCCAGGGGTCCAAGACTGAGCAAGCCACGCCAGTCGCGAAACGAGTTGCCCATAACCTGTAAGCCAAACCGGCGTTCGTCGATCCACCCGCCTCGCTTGACCAGATCGATGAGCACCTGGCGGTGGCGCACTGGACGGCTAATCGGGCTGTGCCGTCGGTTCAAAATTTCTTGCTTAATTTTGCCGATCTGATCCATCGGAGCCACTTCCATCGGGCAAACGGTGTTGCAGTAATAGCAGCGGGTGCAGCCCCAAGCTCCCTGTGTTCCCTGGCTATACTGCGCTAACCGTGCTTCTGTCTGGTCGTCTCTAGAGTCAGCCACCATGCGGTAGGCTTTTGCCAGCGCATGAGGACCGACAAAGTCTGGATTGACGGCGCGGGCGTTGCACTCTGAGTAGCAGGCACCGCAGAGAATGCAGTTGCCAACCTGATTGAGTCGATCGCGCTCCTGGGGCGTTTGTAGAAACTCGCGCGCTGGCACCTGACGTGCTTCAGTGCTGACATAGGGATCGACCGCTTCCAGGTTGTCCCAAAAACTCTGCATGTCAACCACCAGGTCTTTGATTACCGGCATATTGCCCATCGGTGCGACGGTAATGGTCGGAATGGCATCAGAATCTGCTGTGCTACTCGCACGATCGACGGCAATTTGCTGGAGCCGTGCGATTTCGCTGCCCACATTTTCTTTACACGCCAGCGCCGATCGCCCATTAATTCGCATCCCACAGCTCCCGCAAATTGTATTGCGACAGTTTTTGCGAAAGGCGAGGCTGCCATCCTGTTCCCATTTGATTTGATTGAGGCAATCCAGGATGGTATTGCCCGGATCAACCTCTAGTGTGTAGGTTTGAATCCGGGGAGCAGCGTTGGCGTTTTGTCGAAAAACCTTAAATAAAACTTGCATGACCAGAAACTGACACCTTGAAACCAGAACAGTTGCAGCAGAGTGTACTATCACCAAAAAATTAAGTCAGGGTAGACACCATCCTTACCTGAGGCTATTTCTACAATTTGAGCCAGGGCTGTCTACCAGCGATCGAGTTGCAGCTCTTCTGCTATTTCCAGTGTAGGCGGAAATTTCTTCTGCCTTTCGAGGAATACCCTGGTTTTACCGACTACTTGTTCTGGCTCCTTCACAGCGGGCAACACCACCGGTATCGGTTGTGTTGAGTACCGTGAAACCCAACTCCAGCTCTCTTTGCTCAAGCGTTTATTGATCTCGCGATGGCACTCATAAATTTTGTTTAAGCAATTTATTGATTCCGCTTAAACAAAATTTAGTTCTGCTTCAGCAAATGTGGTTTCTTAGCCTTAGTAAACAGCTCCAGTACGACCGACAGCTTGTAGAGTGCATTGTAGTGAAGCCCAAGTCTCACTCAAAAGCTCAAACGCGCGTTGTGGCTTTGTGATTTGAATATTAACAGGGGTATGTAAATAGATTTGTGTCTGAGATTTAAACTCATATTGGAAAGTTTGACCAACCACACCGCAACTCGATCGCTTTGCGAACTTAAAGCATGGTTTATCCTGGATTGGCACCCTCTAAAAGCGAGATCAGCGATACCTCAACCTTATCTTCAGCGGGCTGTTTGATCTCGACTCTCAGCCCTGGACCAAAAAATCGCTCCATCTTTTCCTGCTTGCGCTGCCAGCTTGCCAGATCAATCAGAGGTGAGTCAAACTCTAGTACCAGCGCATAGGCACCTTGAACTTCCTCTTCCCGCAGTCCCGCTAATTGTGGGCGTTCTTCATCGGTCGGGCTGAGTCCCAAATGACTGAGTGAGCTATCCAGGTGTGCCTCTTGCCCATAGCGATAGCGGGTAACATCTTTGCGAATCTGATTTTGAGTTGGGGTTGCCTGCTGCTGTCGCAGTGCCAGCACGCCTGCATCAGGCTGCGGTTGGGGAACAGGTTTGAGTTCGGCAGCTTTGAGCGCAAAGCCACCTAGCAGCAGCGGGATACCATAGAAAAAGCCAACCAAATTAAGGGTGGGGTTGCTGGAGAAATAAGCAGCAAAGCCGACGACGGTTAAGATGCCGCCTACAACCAACCCGATCGATCCCAGAGAAGTACGACCAAACATAGCGATAAGATAGAAGAGTTCACTTTACAATTATTCACTATCTCTGGTTCCACACAGAATCGAGAGTGAAACGGCAGGAAGATCCGGAGGTTCACAATGCTAGATCCAGAAACCATTCGCGAACGGGTGCAGTTGATTGAAAGCAAGCGCGAGTCGCTGCTGCGGCTATTAGAGCAGCCAGACTTAGGCACCCTGAGAATTGATGTCAACCAGGCACTTGAAGAAATTGATGATCTGCTCGATGAATTTAAGCGCACCTTTCCTGAAATCGAGGCGGGCAGCTAGTAGGTCTGCGCTTTAAATCGCTGATCGCCTGTGTCATTGCCAATTAGTATCGCCAACCAGGCTCACCGCTGGCTAGAAGCTTTTCTTCCAAGCTGAGTGACGACGTTGATCAGGTCCTGAATTGGCACTTCTTTCTCACAAAAAGCATCGACCTGAGCGGTTTGAACCATGACTTCAACCTGAGGGTCTTTCACCGATGAATAAGCCACGATTTGAGTTTGAGGGTAGAGATTTTTGATTTGAGTTGATGCACTTAAGCCGTCAACGATCGGCATCTGCAAATCAAGAATTACCACATCAGGGCGGTGAAGTTTGACCATGTCGATCGCCTCTTGACCATTGCTTGCTAAGCCAACCAGCTCGATGTGAGGCTGCCTCTGTAACGCGAGCTTCAGGCTAAAGCGGATGAGTTCATAGTCATCCACAATTAGAACACGGAGGTTGGGAGATCTGTAAGGCAACATTACAATTGGGTTGGAGCAAAACTCCAGAGCAACTTGGCAACTGTGTCAACTAGACTATTAGTTTAATCAGATTGTCATGAATTAGCCCTCTACCAAACGAACGAAGTGCCAGACAGAGCGCTGCGCAAGACTGCTGGTCAACTTGAGGCTGCACGATCGAAAACACTTGAAAGGATCTGTCTGTTGGTTAACGACCCTCGACCTAGTAAAGTCCGGTGCCGATTGCCCAGACTGCCGATCGCCCCTGTTCGCTCTACCTGTCTGTCGATGGTTGGCATCAATTACCAGCCAGTTTTAAGCAATTCATGGAACAATGAAAAATATGCTGATTTGCGGTGGAAAAAGCTTTTTAAGCAACCTTGGATATGTCCAAAACTTACACAGTTGAAATTCAACATCAGGGCAGCAAGCATGTACTGAGCGTATCAGAAGATCAAACCGTGCTGGCAGCCGCGCAAACCGCAGGGCTAGACCTCCCCTCGTCCTGCAACGCTGGGGTATGCACAACCTGTGCAGCTCAGCTTCTGTCGGGAACGGTTGATCAAACCGACGGCATGGGTATTGGTCCAGAAATTTGCAATCAGGGATATGCGCTGCTTTGTGTTGCCTACCCGCGCTCTGATCTCAGCGTTGAAACAGAAAAAGAGGAAGTCGTTTACCACTTGCAGTTTGGGCAATTCCAGAAGCGCAAGTAGGGTAAAACTCACTCTTCAGCCTCAAGATATCTCTAGCAAACGAACTCATGATGACGCATTTTGTGACCGCTGAGGTTGCGCTTCAGGAATCGCCCACCGATATGCACCAGGCGATCGAAGTCGAACTCCAGAAGTGGGGCGAACCCCTGCGGTGGGCAGTCGTTGCCGTTGATGTGACGCAACAAACAGCACAGATCGAAGCTGTGGTGCTGCAAAATTCTGCAACAACCGATTCTCCGTCTGCGTGATCATGCGTCCCTATACCGTTGTTTTGATCGTGCCCACCGGCATCGGAGCGGCGATCGGTGGCTATGCCGGAGATGCGTTGCCGGTCGCACGGGCAGTTGCCCAGGTCGCCGATCGCCTGATCACGCATCCCAATGTGCTCAATGGCGCGCAACTTTACTGGTCGCTGCCAAACGCTTTTTATGTCGAGGGATACGGACTCGATCGCTTTGCCGCCGGCAAGTGGGGGCTGCGTCCAGTTCACCAAAACCGGATTGGACTGGTGCTTGATCAGGGCATTGAGCCAGAACTGCGGCTGCGACATTTGCAGGTGGCAGACGCAGCCAGAGCCACGCTGGGGCTGCACCTGACCGATTACATTGTGACAGATGCTCCGCTGGGTGTGGAACTGCGAACGGCTGAGTCAGGTGCCACCTGGGGCACGATTCAAAACCCGGCAAGTCTGCTGCAAGCAGCCGAGCAATTGATTGACCAGACGGGTGCAACGGCGATCGCGGTAGTTGCCCGGTTCCCTGATGACACAGGCAGCGAAGCGCTACAGCAATATCGGCACGGGCAGGGCGTTGATCCCCTGGCTGGTGCAGAAGCGGTGATCAGTCATCTGGTGGTACGGACGTTTCGCGTCGCCTGTGCCCACGCACCGGCTTTAGCACCGCTGCTGATCGACCCCGACCTGTCGCCCCGGTCTGCTGCTGAAGAATTGGGGCATACCTTCTTGCCCTGCGTGCTGGTGGGGCTGAGCCGTGCGCCGCAGTTTGTCACTCACGCTCCGGTGCAATCAACCGACCTGTGGGCAGACCAGGTCGATGCGCTGGTGATTCCTGCCACTGCCTGCGGCGGCAGCGCTGTCTTGAGTTTGAGTCAGTCTCAATGCCAGATCATTACGGTTTGCGAGAATCAAACCCGAATGCACGCACCTGCCGCCCCGCTGGGCGTTCGGGCTGTGCAGGTCAACTCATATCTGGAGGCGTTGGGGGTTTTGGTCACGCATCGGGCGGGCTTGAGTGCAGCCGCGCTATCGCCTCATCTATCTCAGATTCGATCGATCGCCAACAATGTCAAGAACAACAATGTCAAGAAATAGCTGGGATGCTGGCTGAATCGCTATCCTAGAGGCGTTGCTTTCAAACGGCTGAAGGAGTCAGGATGAGAATGGTTGATCTGCCGCTGTCTTTTCTCACACGGGTGTAGTTTTGTGTCTCAACCGCAACCCCAAACTGAGCCGCTCAGCCGCCTGGAAATTCTGGCAGCGATGGGAATCACTGCCACGGTTTTGCTGCTGATTGCGCGACTGTGGTTGCTCTTTGATGCTGTTGCGCTACTGACTCCTCAGTGGACAGTTACCGCTCTGCCGAGTGGTATTGGCTTGGGGCTGGCAATTAGCGCTGCCAGTTCGCTGGTTTATCGTCTGTGGCAAAACTACCGTCAGAGCGCCGACTTTTACCTGACGCTGGTGCTCAAACCCTTGTTGCGAATCGATCTCATTTGGTTAGGGCTGCTGCCGGGGCTGAGCGAAGAGCTACTGTTTCGCGGTGTCATGTTGCCTGCAATCGGACTCAACGCCTTTGGGTTAGTGATTTCCAGCCTGTGCTTTGGCGTGCTGCATTTTAGCGGCTCTGACCAGTGGGCGTATGTGGTATGGGCAACAGCGATCGGCTGTGTGCTGGGTGCCAGCGCTCTGGCAACTGGAAATCTACTGGTGCCCATTGTCGCCCACATTACCACGAATTTGGTTTCCAGCTACATTTGGAAGCTCAGCCACGATCGTTAGCTTCTAGACAAACCGGTAGCCCATTAAAAAGCGCTCTCTTGAGGTCTGGAGAGCGCTTTCAGATCATTGAGTCTGCAACGCGAACAGGACGACTACGCCTGCTTGCTCAGCTTACGGCGGGAGGCAGCCACACCCGCAGCGACCAGACCCAAACCCACCACGCTTGCGGGTTCTGGAACAGCCGTCGTG
>Ga0224723_1002204_pt1 | contig 10935 bp, 8 predicted proteins | sample Balambano_FR2_Me_FD_161647 | JGI IMG/M metagenome (GOLD analysis project Ga0224723, IMG submission 161647) | Freshwater sediment microbial communities from Lake Towuti, South Sulawesi, Indonesia - Balambano_FR2_MetaG | ecosystem: Environmental > Aquatic > Freshwater > Lake > Sediment | place...
GGTCAGGGCGTGGTAGATCGGCGCGAGCTTGCCGGCGGCCACAGCCTCTTTGATCAGAATGTCGATCGCGTCGCCGTTTTCGGCATGCACCATGATCAGCATGTCATGCTTGGCCGCCACCTGCATAGCCCGGAACAGGGTCGTATCGTCGACCTGCAGCGCGCCTTTGTAGGCCATAAACAGCTTCAGACTCGGCACCCCGCGTTCGAGCAGCGAGGGGATCTCGGCCATCACCGCGTCGCTCAAATCGGTGATCGCCACGTGGAAGCCGTAGTCGATGGCGGCCTTGCCCTCGGCCTTGGCGTGCCAGATGTCGAGCGCGTCGTTCAGGCTCGAGCCTTTGGGCTGGATGCAAAAGTCGATATGCATGGTCGTGCCGCCGAAGGCCGCGCCCTGGTGGCCCGTGAAAAAGTCGTCCGACGAAGTCGTGCCGCCAAAGGGCATGTCGAGGTGGGTATGCACGTCGATGCCGCCGGGGATGACGTACTTGCCCGCTGCGTCGAGCGTCGTATCGGCGCCCGCGAGGTCGCGCCCGATCGTCGTAATGACGCCGTCCTCGATCAGCACGTCGGCGCTGTAGGTATCGCCTGCGGTGACAATGGTGCCGCCTTTGATCAGGGTTTTCATGCTCTGCTCCTGCGTCTTTAAGCCGTCGGCCTATGCGCTCGCCGCCACAAAGTCGGGAATGATCTCGCGCCCGTAGACGTCGAGGCAAGCTTCTTCCTCGCCATTCATCAAATAGATGTTGAACTGATGCACGCCCGCCTCGATCAGGTCGCGCAGGCGCCGCTTGTGTGCCTCGACCGGCCCCACGATGCAGAAGCGGTCGACGACCTCGTCGCTCACGAAGTCGGCATTGGCCGAGCCAACCTCGGCGTGGTGCTGGTAGTCGTAGCCCTCGCGCTTGCGCACGTAGGAGGTCAGCTCAGGCGGCAGGTCGCGCGGGTCATACTTGTTGATCAGATCGACGACGTGGTTGGAGACGAGCGCCGGGAACCAGCGTACCCGCTCGCGCGCGTAGGCCAGGTCGTCGGCAACCCACACGGGCGCGGCGGCCTGGACTTTGATGCGCTTGAAATCGCGCCCGGCGGCCTCGGCGCCCGCGCGCACAAAGCCCAGGCACCAGCGGATCAGGTTGGGGTCAGCGAACTGCAAGATCACGCCGTCGGCGATGCGGCCAGCCAGCGAGAGGACTTTGGGGCCATAGCCGGCGATCCAGGCCGGCACGTCGTAGGGTTCGGCCCAGTCGAGCCGGAGGGGGTGGCCGTCGAGTTGGGCCTCCTGGCCCGAGGCCAGCGCCTTGATCAGGAGCGTCGACTCTTCGAGCGCCGCCACGCTGGTCGGCTTACGGTTCAGCACGCGCTGCGCACTATCCCCGCGCCCGATGCCCAGCTCTATGCGGCCACCCGTCATGAGGTTGAGCGTGGCGAGCGTCGAGGCCGTCACGGTCGGGTCGCGTGTGGCGGGGTTGGTGACGCAGGTGCCGAAGCGCATGCGCTGGGTGCTGGTGGCCATGAGCGTCAGGACGGGGTAGGGGTCGAGCCAGAGGACGTGGCTATCGAAGACCCAGCCGTAGCCGAAGCCGGCCTCCTCCGCCTGCTGGGCCAGCGCCACGGCCCGCGCGGGCGCCATCTCCAGCTTCAGGGTGATGCCAAAGTTAAGCATGCGCCATTGCTCCATTCTAGCTCTCAGCATTCAGCCCCTCACCCCCCGTCCCGCTCTCCCTTGCAAGGAAGAGGGGGTGCCGAGCGCCAGCGCGGCGGGGGTGAGGGCCTCGCCACCGGGCTGGCTGATGCCTGAGAGCTGACGGCTGAGGCTACTGTGTTGCCATCTCCCAGATCTCGTGGGTGTAGGCCTCCTGCGTGGCGGGGTTCTGGATGACGCCAAAGCGCAGCGCCGTCTCAGCCGCGAACTGGAACAGCTCCGGCTCCATATAGCCGATCTGCACGTCGGGGTTGATCGGGTCGCCCCAGATCAGCTTGTTGACCTCGTCCATCTGCCACTGCTGGGCCTCCTGGGTCATCACACCCGAGGAGTCCTGGTTCAGGATGGTATCGACGCAGCTCTGGGCGTTGTCGCGGCAGTAGGCCCAGCCCTTGATCGAGGCGCGCACAAAGCGCGCGGCGATGTCTTTGTTGCGGGGGTCTGCATTCAGCCAGTCCTCGCTGACAAAGATGCCGTCCTCGGGCATGGCCGTGCCTTCTTTGTTGTAGTCGAGAATGTTCAGCTCGTCGATCGTGTGGCCGGCCGAGAGCACCTGGTATAGCTCGTTGTAGGTCATCGCGGCCGCCGAGTCGACCTCGCGGTTCAGCAGCAGGTTCATGTCGAAGGGCTGCTGGATCAGCTCGATGTCGCTGTCTTTGTCGATCTGGTACTTGTTGAGCGTCGCCAGCAGATTATACTCGTTGCCGAAGAACCAGACGGCGACCTTTTTGCCCTTCAGATCGGCGGGCGAGGCGATGTTGTTATCTTTCCAGGAAAGCTGGCGCATGCCGCCCGAGGTGTAGATCTGGGCGATGTTGACCAGCGGGATGCCCTGGTCGCGCGAGGCGAGCGTCGAAGCCAGCCAGTTGATGCCAAACTCGGCCTGGCCCGAGGCCACCACCTGCTCGGGCGCGATGTCGGGGCCGCCCGGCAGGATCGTTACGTCGAGGTTTTCTTCCGCAAAGAAGCCTTGCTCGAGTGCGGCGTAGTAGCCCGCGAACTGCGCCTGCGTGACCCACTTGAGCTGGAGCGAGACCTGGTCGGGCTCGCCGCTGGGTGCCGGTGCAACCTGGGTTGCCGCGGCCGCCACGGTTGGCGCGACCTCGGCTGCCTGCGTCTGCGCCGCATTCACGGCCGGCGCAGCCTCGGTGGCGGCGGCCACAACCTCGGTGGCGGCGCCTGTCACCGCCGTGCGGGCTTCTTGTGCCGCGCCAGCGGCAGTCGTGGCGACTTCTTGCACGGCAGGGGGTGCCTGGCCACAGGCTGCCAGCAGGGCGCCGAGCAGCAGCAGGGCCAGCGAGAGTCCAAAAACCTTCTGTGCGCGCATTGTTTCCTCCCTAGAAAATCTGTTAGAGACGGCCAGTTGAGCTACCGGCATTGGGACGCGGCCTCGGCGCCGGGATTTCCACGCGTATCAGGAGCGCCTGCGGATGGAGACGTGCCAGGGCATGACGAGGCGTTCGATCAGGTTGATGATCAGAAAAAAGGCGATCCCGAACAGGCAGGCGACCACAATGGCCGCCCAGGCGTCGGGCATATGCAGGATGCCCGCCTCTTTTTTGATATACACGCCGAGCGCGTTGATCGGCCCGCCAAAAAACTCGGCCACGACCGCGCCGATCATGCTGAGCGTCGCGCAGATCTTGAAGGCGTTGAAGGCGTAGGGCAGCGCCGCCGGCACGCGCAGCTTGCTGAAGATCTGGAACTGGCTCGCGCCATACGAGCGCATCAGCGCCAGCGCGTCGGGCGCGGGTGATGTCAGACCTTTGTAGACGTTGATCAGCGTCGGAAAGAGCGTCATCACGGCCACCACGGCGATTTTGGAGCCGGGCCGCGAGGCGCCCAGCCAGATACTCATAAGCGGTGCTAGCGCCACGATCGGCACGGCGTTCGAAGCAACCGAGAAGGGTACGAGCGCGTCGGCCAGCCCGTGCCAGCGCACGCAGATGATCGCCAGCAGGATGCCCAGGCCGCAGCCGATCAGAAAGCCCAGCAGCGCCGAGCGAAAGGTGTATAGGCCGATGCTGAGCAGAAAAGCAGGCTGTTCGAGAAAGTTTGCCAGAATAGCGCTTGGCGGTGGCAAGAGCCAGTTCGGAATGGCAAACAGGCGCACCATGCCTTCCCAGAAGGCGATACCGAGTGCGAAGGCGAGGATCGGCGGCAGCCAGTTTGTGATCAAGCGGGTGCCGCTGCCTCTTGCGATAGGTGCCGATCTGGCTGTGCTTGCCATACCTGTCCCTCGTCCCCTGTTGTCTGTTGCCTGCTTTGTAAAGTCTATTGCTGGTAGCGTAGAAGCTGATGCCTGCCGTGTAAGCCCTATTGGGCTGCTGCCAAGAACCTATCGCCGGCTGTGTAGACGCTAGCGCCGGCTGCGTAGAAGCTGATGCCTACTGTGTAAGCCCTATTGGGTTGCTGCCAAGAACCTATCGCCGGCTGCGTAGGCCGTAATGCGCTGCTGTCAAGAACCTATCGCCGGCTGTGTAGACGCTAGCGCCGGCTGCGTAGGCCGTAATGCGCTGCTGTCAAGAACCTATCGCCGGCTGTGTAGACGCTAGCGCCTGTTGTGTCGTCTATTTTGCTTTGTTGCCGAGCGCCTATCGCCGCTTGCATAGAACCTGATGCCTGTCGCCTCGCGCCTATCGGCTATCGGCTATCGGTTCTCGGTTCTCGGTTCTCGCCGCTCGCTAATGCTCGCGCAAACTCGCGCGCACCCTTGTCACAAGTTCAAAAAAGCGCGGCGCCTCGCGCGTCTCAAACGTCCGGGGCCGCGGCAGGTCGATGTCGATGATCGACTCGATGCGGCCGGGGCGAGGTGACATGACGACAACGCGGTCGGCCAGAAAAACAGCCTCGGGGATCGAGTGGGTCACGAAGATTACCGTCGTTTTTGAGCCAGTATCGCCCCAGATATTGAGCAGTTCGGCCTGCATGCGCTCGCGGGTGATCTCGTCGAGTGCGCCGAACGGCTCGTCCATCAGCAAGATCGACGGCTCGAACGAGAGGGCGCGCGCGATCGCCACGCGCTGCTGCATGCCGCCCGAGAGCTGGTAGGGGTAGGCGCTCGCGAAGTCGCTCAGGCCGACCAGGCGCAGCATAGCCTGGGCACGCTCGCCGCGTCGGGCCGCCTCGTAGCCCATCACTTCGAGCGGCAGTTCAACGTTCTTGCGCACCGTGCGCCACTCGTACAGCACCGGCGCCTGAAAAGCAATGCCGTAGTCACGGTCGAGCCGGGCCTGCTGGGGCGTCTTGCCCTTCACGCTGATCGTGCCCTGGCTGGGCTGTTCGAGGTCGCCGACCAGGCGCATCAGCGTGCTTTTGCCGCAGCCAGAGGGGCCGAGCAGGCAGATAAACTCGCCCTCGGCGATCCGCAGGCTGACATCCTGCAGCGCGGTGACGTTGCCGGCGGCGCTTGGGTAAATCTTATGCACCCGGTCGATGTTGATAATCGGATTGGCGCTGCTCATGCCTTCTTCATTTCACTCGGCCGCGCGGCGCCCCTTCACAAGCAGACGCTCGGCCAGCACCACCAGGCTGTAGAAGGCCAGGCCGATCAACCCGGCGACGATCACGGCGGCCCAGAGAGCGGGCGGGCGCGAGTTGTAGTAGGTGGCTGCGTTCAAAATCACCACGCCGACGCCACGTTTGGCTCCTGCCGGCAACTCGGCCACAATCGCGCCGATCACGCTGGCCGTGGCCGCGATTTTTAAGGCCGTAAACAGGTAGGGCAGCGAGGCGGGCAGCTTGAGCTTCCAGAACACCTGCGTGCCGTTCGCGGCGTAGGAGCGCATCAGCGCCAGTGCATCGGCTGGCACCGAGCGCAGGCCGCGCAGCATGCCAATCGTGACGGGAAAAAACGTCAGATAGGCTGCAACCACAATCTGGGCCAGGTAGTCGGGCGCGCCGAGCCGCCGCAAGCCGATCACCACCATGGGCGCGATCGCCAGGATCGGCACGGTTGGTGAGCCGATCACGTAGGGCATGATGCCGCGTTCGAGCAGCCGCGAGTTGGCGAACAGCAGGGCCAGGCCAAAGCCCAGTAGGCCGCCTAGCACAAAGCCGCCCAAGGCTACCGAGAAGGTCGACAGGGCGTTCAGCAACAGCGACCAGAGCTGCAAAGGGCCTTCGCCGTTGCGCGTGCGGCTGAAGAAAAAGCCGAGCACCTGGCCGACGTGGGGCAGCTTCTGGTCGTTGATGCCGAACAGGAGCTTGCTGCCCTGCCAGACGAGCAGCAGCGTCAGGAGCACGCTGAGCGGCGCCAGAATGCGACGCAGGCCGACTGGAAGCCGCGTGCCTTTGGGGGCCGTAGCGACAGCCGAGCCAGTTGCAATGGCGATCTTGTCCCGCATCGCGTCTCCTGAAAGAACGGCGCGTGATTCCTGCGAGGCGGTGCAGTGATCAGACAGCGTTGTCGCGTCGGGGAAGCGTCGTGAATACCTTGCCGGTTGGTCGGGTTCCGTACAGCATACCGTCAAGCCCGGCACTTGTCAAACCTACTCGCTCGGCACCAGGCCCAGAATATGCGCGCCCGCGTCCACATACACAATATCGCCCGTCACGCCGCGCGACAGGTCGCTCAGGAGCCAGAGTGCGGCGCCGCCCACGTCGTCGATCGTCACGTTGCGCCGCAGGGGGGCCAGATCGCCAAACTTGCGCTGCATCTCGCGAAAGCCGGCAATGCCCGAGGCGGCCAGCGTGCGGATGGGGCCGGCGCTGATGGCGTTCACGCGGATGCCCTCGGGACCAAGATCTGCGGCCAGGTAGCGCACGCTGGCTTCGAGTGCGGCTTTGGCCACGCCCATGACGTTGTAGTGCGGAATAACCTGCTGCGCGCCGTGGTAGGTCAGCGTCAGAATCGCGGCGTTGGGAGCCAGCAGCGGCCGCGCCGCGCGCGTGAGGGCCGTGAGCGAGTAGGCACTCACGTCGAGGGCGATGCGAAAGCCCTCGCGGCTGGTATTGAGAAACTGGCCCGCGATCTCGTCGCGCAGGGCGTAGGCCACCGCATGCACCAGAAAGTCGACGGTGCCGAGTTGTTCACGCGCCTGCGCAAAAAAGGCCTCGATCTGCTCGTCGCTCGTCACGTCGCAGGAGGCGATCAGCGGCGCGCCCAGGCTTTCGGCCAGCGGCCGCACGCGGCGCTCGAGCGCCTCGCCGACGTAGTTGAAGCCCAGGGTGGCGCCCTCACGGTGCAGCGCCGTCGCGATGCCCCAGGCAATCGAGTGGTCGTTCGCGACGCCAAAAATCAGGCCCTGCTTGCCGTCCATGAGTCCCATGCCTGCGCTCCTCCTGGGTGTGGCTTCGTTCTGGCCGTCTGGGCGCTATGATACACGAAAATTGCCCTAGCCCTGCGGCTCGACAAGCATGCCGCGTAAATAAATATCGACCAGCGTGCGGGCCATGGCATCGGGTGCCAGGCTTGGCGAGTCGGGCTGCACGAAAACCTCGCGTGTCAGGATGTAGGCGATCATCGGGCCAATAAAGCAGCGCGCGGCGGCGCCCGCGTCCATGCGCCGCATGACGCCCTGGTCCATCTGGTGCTCCAGATACTTAATCAGGAAGCTGAGGCCGCGGTTGGGACCGACGCGGTTAACCAGGGCTGCGATCTGAGGTTGGCGCAAGGACTCGCCAAGCACAAGCTTGTAGACGTGCCGGCCCACAGGGTGGCTGAGCGTCTGCACAAAAACGTCGGCAAAGCGCGTGAGGGCTGCTTCGGGCGGCAGGCCCATCAGATCGTCGCTGCTGCGCAGCAGTTGGATCAGGGGCACGCGCTGTTCGAGCACCTGCACCAGCAGGTCGTTTTTGTCTTTAAAGTAGTGGTAGATCAAGCCGGCCGAGCCGATGCCGGCGGCCTCGGCAATATCTTTGTTGGTGGCCTTCTCGAAGCCTTTATGGGCGAACACTTCGAGGGCGCCGTCGATGATCTGCTGGCGGCGCTCTTCGTACTCCTGCTCATCACGCGGCGGCATGGCTGTATTCCTGTCACGGCGCGGCCGTGTATGGTTGATTCTCGAATCAACCAAAATTGTAGCGCGGCCCCCAGCCTGCGTCAACGCGCCTGCCGAATGCGCGACCGACAGGTAATATTGACAGCAATCAATGAGTTTGTTATAGTGGTAGGCAGAAGGTTGCAGGCGGCGCTGTGTTGCCGGCACGAGCGAGCGAGTGGCATGGCGGTCGAAGATCTGAGCGTTGAGCACCCTGTGGCACGCCGCGTTGGCACGCGCTGCTGTAACCCCGACGTGGCGCCACGCCTGAGCGTTGCCGAGGCGCAGCAGTTGAGCGACGAGTTGAGCATTCTAGCCCACCCGATCCGGCTCCAGATCCTGAGTATGCTCGGACGTGGTGCGGGCGAAGTCTGTGTCTGCGATCTCGAAGCGGCGCTGCCGGTGAAGCAGCCGACGGTCTCGCACCATCTCAGGCTCTTGCGTGAGGCGGGCCTGATCGACTGCGAGCGCCGTGGGCTGTGGGCGTATTATTTCCTCAAACACGAGGCCCTGGCCGCCCTACAGGCCCGCATCGCAGCGGGGATCGGCGCGCTGGGCTAGGCCAGGCAGTGCCGTGTATACCGGCTGTACGGATCTTTGTACGAGCCACTCGTACCACAAGGCCCTTGCGCTTCCTGGAAGGTGCAGGCCGTGGCGGCCTATCAGCAGCAGTACTCCAGCGCGGCTTTGATGCCAAATAGCGCCGCGTGGCGCCACAAGTGTCTTATTGCGCACCTGCCGCACCGTCCGAGGCCGGCTGTCGGACGCTGCCTCGTGGCATCCTGGACTGTGCGCCGCGACGGCGCGTATTATACTTGACGTATAGGCTAAGCGCCGTGCGAAGCCGCATGGTGGCACGAATTTTGCTTACCAAACGTATACCCTTTTTTTGTCTTTGTCGGCACGCGCTGATCGAGCCTAGGCTCACGCGAATTACTCGGTAAGCAAGAACCTGCCTATGACTACAACGAACAGCCTTACCGGCGATGAGCTGCTGCTCCTGATCACGGATCACATGCCGGCCTTGATCTCGTACGTCGACCACGAGCGGCGCTACAGGTTCGTCAACAAGACCTACACGCAGTGGTTTGGCCTCCAGCGCGAGCAGGTGATCGGCCGACACATGTTGGAGGTGTTGGGCGAAGCTGCCTACGCGCTAACACAGCCGCATGTCGAGCGTGCCTTGCTGGGGCAGGAAGTGACGTTCGAGCTGCGCATTCCCTACCTGCACGGCGGCACCCGCTTTGTGCAGGCCACCTATCTTCCTGATCGCGTGCCCGACGGAAGCGTCAAGGGCTTTTTTATACTGGTGGTCGATCTTACCGAGCGACAGCGGGCCGAAGAGCAGCTTCGCTATCAGACGCGGCTGCTCGAAGCCTTGACCGCAAGTGCGCTCGACGGCATTCTAGTCGTCTCCCCCGAAGGCCGCATGCTGCACTACAACCAGCAGTTTCTTGACATCTGGAACTTCCCACCCGAGGTGACCGCCTCACAGTCCGACGAGCGCGCGCTGGCCTGGGCAGCCGCGCAGACGGCCGACCCGGAGGCCTTTCTGGCGCGCGTCAACACGATTTATGAGCAGACGGACCGCCAGTTTCGCGAAGAGCTGCTGATGCGCGACGGGCGCGTCTACGAGCGCTACGGCGCGCCGATCCAGGACGGCGAGCTGCGCCTGGGCTGGCTGTGGACCTTTCGCGACATTTCCGAGCGCAAGCAGGCTGAGGCAGCGGTGCGCGAGGCACAGGCCCAGCGTCTGGCTGAAGAGCAGCAGTACGCCGAGCGCCTGCGGCAGCTCAATGCGGCCGCTGTGGAAATCAACGCGGCGCTCTCGCGCGAGGACGTGCTGCACCTGATCGCGGCGCAGGCGCGCAAGCTCATCGGCGCCAACCTGGCTGTGGTCAACCTTGTCGCAGGCGGCGACTGGGCCAATGCGCAGACGGTTGTTTCGCTCGGCGCGCCTTACGAGGCCTGGCAATCCTACAGCGGCGACATCACCGGTGCGGGAATCTACCGGCTCGTCTACGACGAGCAGCGCCCCTTGCGGCTCGCGCAAGCCGAGCTTGAGGCGCACCCGGCCTGGCGGGCCTACAGTGGTGAAGCCGCGCAGCACCCGCCGCTCAACGGCTTGCTGGCCGTACCGTTGATCGACAGCGACGGCACGAGCATCGGCGTCTTGCAGCTTTCCGACAAGTCCTCTGGACTGTTTACGCCACCAGACGAGGCCTTGCTGGTGCAGCTCGCGCAGCTTGCGTCGGTAGCGATCGAGAACCAGACCCTCTACGAGCAGGAGCAGGCGGCTCGTGCACGGGCCGAGGAAGCCAGCCGCCTCAAAGACGAGTTTCTGGCCACCGTCAGCCATGAGCTGCGCACGCCGCTGACCGCCTTTTTGGGCTACGCCCAGATGCTCCAAACGCGCAAGCGCGACGAGGCCTTTGTGGCCCGCACGGTCGAGAAGATGATCCGCAGCGCCAAGGCACAGGCCCAGCTTATCGAAGATCTGCTCGACATCGCGCAGGTCGTGAGTGGCCGGCTGCGCATCGAACCGGCGCCTGTCGACCTGAGCGCCGTCATCCGCGCGGCGCTTGACACGGTGCGCCCGGCCATCGAGGCCAGGCAATTGCTGCTCGAGCTCGCGCTCAGCCCCGATGCCTGCGCGATTATTGGCGACGCCAGCCGTTTGCAGCAGGTCGTCTGGAATCTGCTCGCCAACGCCGTCAAGTTCACCCCCCCCGGCGGCGCGCTGAGCCTGCGCCTCGAAGCTGCGGGCCGCGACGCGCTGCTGACGGTGCGGGATACGGGCCAGGGCATCAACCCCGAGTTTCTGCCTTATGTGTTTGACCGCTTCCGCCAGGCCGATGGGGGTACGAACCGTACCAGCGGTGGGCTGGGCATCGGGCTGGCGATCGTGCGCCACCTCGTCGAGCTGCACGGTGGCAGCGTGCAGGCCCACAGCGATGGGCTTGGCCAGGGCGCGATCTTCACGGTGCGCCTGCCGCTCGCACCCGATGGCCTGGCGCCCGCACGGGACGGCGCGTCGCGTGAGCTGCCTGCGGTTCAGGACACTTGCCCAGCCGAACTGGCCGGGCTACGTGTGCTGATCGTCGACGACCAGCCCGCGATTCTGGAGCTGCTGCACGAGATCCTGGCAACCTGCGGCTGTGACGTGCGGGTCTGCGACAACGCGGCCGACGCGCTGGCGACGGTGCAGGCCTGGCAGCCGCAGGTGCTGGTGTCGGATATTGCCATGCCC
>Ga0224723_1002205_pt1 | contig 10934 bp, 8 predicted proteins | sample Balambano_FR2_Me_FD_161647 | JGI IMG/M metagenome (GOLD analysis project Ga0224723, IMG submission 161647) | Freshwater sediment microbial communities from Lake Towuti, South Sulawesi, Indonesia - Balambano_FR2_MetaG | ecosystem: Environmental > Aquatic > Freshwater > Lake > Sediment | place...
CTCCACACTCCACACCCCACACCCGGCCGGAGGCCGGCACCGGCATCTACCAGGTCCGCCTGCCTGCCGCCGAGGTGACGCCGCAGCTCGCGGAGATCGTCGTGCAGAAGGCCGACACGGGCGTCGCGTGGGGCGCGGCGCACTGGCAGTACTTCGAGGATTTGGAGCGCGTGAAGCCCTACGCCGGCACGCCACTCACGCTCACCAAGGCGCTCTTCACGCGCGTGAACACGAAGGCCGGCCCCGTCCTCCAGCCCGTGCAGGGCGCGGTGCAGGTCGGAGACGAGCTGGTCGTGCGGCTCGAAATCCGGACCGACCGCGACCTCGAGTTCGTCCACCTCAAGGACCAGCGCGGCAGCGGCACGGAGCCGGTGAACGTGCTCACGCAGTTCAAGTGGCAGGACGGCCTCGGCTACTTCGAGAGCACGCGCGACACCGCGAGCCACTTCTTCATCGAGTACCTGCCCAAGGGCGCGTACGTCTTCGAGTATCCCGTCCGCGTGCAGCTCCGCGGCGCGTACCCCGTGGGCTTCGCGGAGATCCAGTGCATGTACGCCCCGGAGTTCAACGCCCGGTCGGCGAGTCACCGGCTGGAGGCGCGATGAGGGGCGGGAGCGCCTCGTATCCTGGGCCGTAGATGGGCGGTCGCTGCGGCGCGAAGGACTCGGCCCAGCGTTCGGCGGCGGCCGTGGCCTCGGGGCCGAGGCGCGCGCGCAGCGGCGCGGCTTCCGCCGCCGCCGCGGGGAGGCGCCGGGCGGCGCGCGTGAACCACTGCAGGGCCTCCTTCCGGGCGGCGTCCGTCGCGTCTCCGGCGGCCAGACGCCGGGCCAGTTCCATCTGCGCCTCCGCGTCGTCGGCCTCCGCGGCCTTGCGGTACCACGGCATCGCGGCCCCGGGATCGGCGGGGCCGAGGATGCCTTCTTCGGCGATCCGGCCCAGCAGGAGCCAGGCGCGGGGCGCCTTGGCCTGCTCGACGCGCAGGCGGATGCGGGCGGCCTCCGCCGGATCGTTGGGCAGGGCGCGGCGCTGGCTGAGCAGTTCCAGCCAGGCTTCCATGGCCCGGTGGGTGTAGCGGCCGTGGCCGCGCGTGGCGGTGAACTCGAAGCACTCCGCGGCCCGGGCGTCGTCCGGCACCACGCCGACACCGGCCGCGAGCAGCCGGCCGAGGCGGAAGGTGGCCTCGCCGTCCGCCTGTTCGGCCCTGGAGTACCACCACGCGGCCGTCTTCAGGTTGACCGGCGTGCCGCGGCCCTCCTCATGCATGGCCCCCAGGCGCGCCCAGGACTGGGGGACGCGGGAGGGAAAGCTGTTCTTGGACTGCGCCGGGTCGTAGTCCGCCACCTTCCGGTACCAGCGCAGGGCGGCGGCCTGGTCGGCCGGGCCGCCCTCGCCGAGTTCATGCATCTCGGCGAGCCCGAACTGGGCCTCCATCACGCCCGCCTCGGCGGCCTTGGTCAGCCAGCGGCGCGCCTCGGGCAGGTTGGCATCGAGACCCTCGCGGGCCTGGCGATACAGCCTGCCCAGCCGGCCGGCCGCCTCGACGTGGCCGGCCTCCGCGGCCAGCCGGAACCATTTCTCCGCCTCGCGCGCGTCGGACGGCTTGAGCTTGTTGAATAAATGGAGGTCGCCGAGAAGGAACTGGGCGTGCCGGTGGCCGCGCTCCGCCGCCTGCCGATACCACTGGGCGGCCTCCTCGTACTTTTTGTCCTCCTTGTCGGCCAGCCAGCCGAGGTTCGACTTCGCCGTGGTGAAACCCTGGTCCGCCGCGCGCCGCAGCCACAGGTCGGCCGTGGCGCGGTCCTTCCGCACGCCCTGCCCTTGGGAATACATCCAACCCAGTCGGTTTTGGGCCTCGGCGAGGCCCTGCTCGGCGGCGGCGTGAAACCACATGGCGGCCTCCGCCATGTCGGCCGGCCGGCCCAGACCGCGGGCGCAGCGCCAGGCGAGGTAGCATTGCGCCGTGGCGTCGCCGCTGCGGGCGGCGGCTTCCAGTCCCGGCAGGGGCGTTTCCTTCCACCGCGCCTCGATGGCCTCGAACGGTTCCAGCGGACCGGAAGCCTCGCCACGGGCGGGCCACGCCGCCAGTTGAAGGACCAGAACGGCCGCCAGCAGCCATCTTGGAACAGGGTTCTGCATGGTCGGAGTTTCGCGTCACCCATCGCGCCCGGCAAATCACAGTCCGGCTGCCAACGCAGCTCGTGAGGCGGAAGGACGACTCACGGCGGCATTCAGCCGGATGAGGCATCTCGTGTTTCGGAATTCATCGGCCTGGAGGCTGGCCCGGCTGTGCCCTGCAACGCACATTCGCCAAGCGTGAATCCCGCGCCCACACTGGCGTCCACGAACGGAACCGGAGCCGAACCATGAAACTGCCGCCCCCGACCGCCGCCGCCCGCCGCGGCTTCACGCTCATCGAGCTGCTCGTCGTGATCGCGATCATCGCGATCCTGGCCAGCATGCTGCTGCCCGCGCTGGCCAAGGCGAAGCAGAAGGCGCAGGGCATCCAGTGCATGAACAACGCCCGTCAGCTCATGATCGCCTGGCACGTCTATGCCGGCGACCACGACGAGCGCGTGGCGAACAACATGGGCGTGACGGAAACCCAGAACGCGATTTCGTCCCGTGCCTTCAACAACTGGGTCAACAACGTGATGACCTGGAACACCACGGGCGTGGCGGGGCAGAGCGTGACCAACGAGGCCTGGGTCAAGAACGGCGTGCTGGCCAAATACATGGGCGACGCCGTGAACGCCTACAAATGCGCTGGCGACAAGTACCTCTCCCCCGCCCAGCGCAGCGCCGGCTTCAAGACCCGCCTGCGCAGCTACGCGATGAACTCTTTCTGGGGGCGCTTCGACCCGAACAACGCCAGCGACCCCACCGCCCGCGGCGTCAACTGGGGCTTCCAGGACCACCGCCAGTTCCTGAAGCTCACCGACTGCCCCCAGCCCGCCAAGACCTGGGTCACGATTGACGAGCACGCCGACAGCATCAACGACGGCTACTTCATCAACAACCCGACGGCCGCCAACTGGCAGGACATCCCCGGCTCCTACCACAATGGCGGCTGCAACTTCGGCTTCGCGGACGGCCACTCCGAGATCAAGAAGTGGCGCAGCAACGCCTCAAGGCACGACGTGCGCTACGTGTATGCCCCGAAGAACTTCGACGCCATCGCCCGGCAGCAGGACTTCGCCTGGTACCTCGACAACACCGGCTATGTGCGGATCGGACGATAGCGCGAGCTGAGCACGGCTCTGGATGACGGAGGGCGGCGATGGCGCGGCCCCTCCGCGAGCCGGACCACGGCGGGGGTGCCGGTGGCCTCGGAGGCGGGCATGGTTTTTCCTGCCTGACGCCAGGATTTTTCAGGCCGGCACGGCGCGTTCATTGACAGGGGGGTGCCCCCGAATAGACTGGCCGCGCCCCATATCGCCGAACCCAACCCGCCTGAGACAACGTGGCTTCCACCGACGATTACCTGATTGACCAGCTCACCGACATGGCGTTCGTGACGCCGGAGCAGGTGGCCGAGGCCCGGCGGAAAGCAGACGATTCGGGGGAAGGCGTGGTGGACCTCCTGGTGACGGACAAGGCGCTGACCCGCAGCCAAGTCGCGCAGGCCAAGGCGGCGCATTTCGGGGCGGAGTTCATCCAGCTCGGGGGCATGCGGCTCGGGGATGACGTGATTGCCGCCGTGCCGCGGCACGTCGCCAAGAAGTACAACACGGTCCCCATCTACAGCACCGAGGAGGGGGTGACCTTGGCGCTGGGCGACCCCTCGGACCTGGAGACGATTGACAGCCTGCAGCACACGCTGGGCCGCCAGGTGACCGTGGTGGTGGCGGGGCCGGAGGAGATCGAGGCGGCCATCGGGAAGTATTACGGCCGCAGCGACGACTCGATGAGCCGGATGATCCAGGACATCACCGAGGGCGAGGTCGAAGTCGGCAAGTCCGGGTCGCTGGAGTCGGACGACGGCTCGTCCGTGGACGCGGACGCGCCGATCATCAAGCTGGTCAACTCGGTGATCGTGGACGCCTACAAGATGCGGGCGTCGGACATCCACCTCGAGCCGCTGGAGAAGCGCTTCCGCGTCCGCTACCGGATTGACGGCGTGCTGCACGAGATGAAGTCGCCGCCGAAGCGGCTGCAGCCCTCGATCATCAGCCGCCTGAAGATCATGTCCAACATGTCCATCGCGGAACGGCGCATTCCGCAGGACGGCCGCATCCAGACGAACGTGGGCGGCAAGACGATTGACCTGCGCGTCTCCTGCCTGCCGACGAACCACGGCGAGAGCATCGTGATGCGCATCCTGGACAAGGAGGGCCTGCGGCTCGGCCTCGCGGAGCTGGGCTTCTTCGCGGACGACCAGCAGACCTTCGAGCGCCTCATCAGCCTGCCGGACGGCATCCTCCTCGTCACCGGCCCGACCGGTTCGGGCAAGACCACCACGCTCTACTCCTGCCTCAACTACATCAACCGGCCGGACCGCAAGATCATCACGGTGGAGGATCCGGTCGAGTACCAGCTCGCCGGCATCAACCAGGTGCAGGTGAGCGAGATCATCGGGTTCACCTTCGCGGCGGCGCTGCGCTCGATGCTCCGGCAGGCGCCGAACATCGTGATGCTCGGCGAAATCCGCGACATGGAGACGGCCACCATCGCGATCAACGCCTCGCTCACCGGCCACCTGGTCTTCTCGACGCTGCACACGAACGACGCGCCGAGCGCGGTCACGCGGCTGATTGACATCGGCATCAAGCCCTTCCTCGTGGCCTCGTCCGCGCGGGCGCTCATGGCCCAGCGGCTGGTGCGCAAGATCTGCAAGCAGTGCGGCGCGCCGTACCAGCCGCGGGAGTCGGAGCTGAAGTCCCTCGGCATCACGCCCGAGCAGCTCGCGGAGGCCAAGTTCACCAAGGGCAAGGGCTGCTCGAACTGCAACCAGACCGGCCACCGCGGGCGCATGGGCATCTTCGAGGTCTTCGTCATTGATGACGAGGCGCGGAAGCTCATCTACGACAAGGTGAGCGCCTCGCTCCTGCGCGCCCGCGCCCGCGAGAACGGCATGCGCACCCTGCGCGAGGACGGCACGCGCAAGGTCCTCGCCGGCCTGACCACGGCCGACGAGGTCATCCGCGCCACCGTCAACGACGCCGACTGAACCGCCGCCCCATCCCGCCGCCCGACCCCGCTCCACGTATGTCCTACTCCATGTCAGACCTCCTTCAGCTCATCGTCACTGAAGGCGGCTCGGACCTGCACCTGCGCGTGGGCACGGCGCCCGTCATCCGCGTCCACGGCACCCTGCACCGCGTCGAGGGGCCCACCCTCAAGCCGGAGGACACCGAGGAGCTGATGCGCAGCATCACCTCCGAGGACCACATCCGGAACGTGCGCGAGCGCGGCGGCGCGGACTTCGGCTTCGCCTTCGGCGAGATGGCGCGCTTCCGCGTCAGCGTGTTCAAGGAGAAGGGCAACTTCGGCATGGTCCTGCGGCAGATCCCGAGCAAGCTCCTCACGATGGAGCAGATCGGCATCCCGCCCTCCGTGCGCGAGCTGCTCTACAAGCCGCGCGGCCTCGTGCTCGTGACCGGCCCCACCGGCTCCGGCAAGACCACCACGCTGGCCTCGATGCTGAACATCCTCAACGAGGAACGCGACGACGCGCACATCATCACCGTCGAGGATCCCATCGAGTATTATCACAAGCACAAGAAGTCCCTGGTCACGCAGCGCGAGGTGCATGTGGACGTGCCCAGCTTCGCCGAGGCCCTGCGTCGCGCGCTCCGCCAGGATCCCGACGTGATCCTGGTTGGCGAGATGCGCGACCTCGAGACCATCGAGGCGGCGATCACGGCCGCCGAGACCGGCCACCTGGTCTTCGGCACGCTGCACACCACGGGCGCGGCCAAGACCATTGACCGCATCGTGAACGCCTTCCCGACGAACCAGCAGGAGATGATCCGCATCCAGCTCTCCACCGTGCTGCAGTGCGTCATTTCGCAGCTGCTGCTCCCCCGCCACGACAAGCCCGGCCGCGTGGCGATCTTCGAGATCATGGTCAACACGCCGTCCATCGCGGCGCTCATCCGCGACAACAAGACCTTCCGCATCAACTCGGACATCCAGACCGGCGCCAAGTACGGCATGGTGACCTTGGACGGCTTCCTGCTCGACAAATACCAGCAGGGCATGATCACCCGCGAGGAGGTCATCACCAAGTCGCAGGATCCCACCACGATCATGCAGAAGCTGCAGGAGCTCGAGGCCGCCCAGGCCGCCGCCGCCGTCTCTCGCTGAGCGCCGCCATGTCGGACCCCACCTCCAGCCCGCTCCTCGCCCTCGTCCGCGACCGCGGCCTCATTGACGACCTCCAGCTCGAGGAGGTGGCCCAGGAAGTCCAGCGCGGCGGCAAGCCCGCGGGCGACGTGCTGGCGGACTTCGGCATCCTCGACGCCGGCACGCAGCTCCAGGTCATGGCCGACCACCTCGGCACGGAGGTGGTGGACCTGAAGACCCTCACCATCCCGAAGGAGGCCGTGGAGGCCGTGCCGGCGGCGACGGCCAAGGCCTACCAGGTGCTGCCCGTGGCGTTGGACGGCGGGCTGCTGCGCGTGGCGCCTGTGGACCCGTTGAACCCCGCGGCGCTGGACGAATTGGGCTTCACCATCCCGCACCAGATCGTGGCCGTCGTGGCAGATCCGAAGCTGATCGCGCAGCAGATCGAGAAGCTTTACGGCGGCGCCGCGGACCTCGGCGGCAGCTTCGCCGACGTGCTGAAGGAGCTGGGCGCGGACGCCGAGATCGAGAAGGAGGCTGCCGCCGCGGCCAAGGGCGGCTCCAGCGAGCTGAGCGACCTCGCCAACGACGTGCCGATCGTGAAGTTCGTGAACCTCGTCCTCCAGCAGGCCATCGCGGACCGGGCGAGCGACATCCACTTCGAGCCCTTCGAGACCGAGTTCCGCATCCGCTACCGCGTGGACGGCGCGCTCTACGAGATGGCACCCCCGCCCAAGCACCTGGCGCTGCCCGTCACCTCCCGCATCAAGGTGATGGCCAACCTCGACATCTCCGAGCGCCGCCTGCCGCAGGACGGCCGCATCTCGATGCACCTCGGCGGCAAGGCCATTGACTTCCGCGTCTCCACCCTGCCCACGCAGTTCGGCGAATCCGTGGTGCTGCGCGTGCTGGACCGCGAGGCCACCAAGCTCGAGCTCGAGGTCCTGGGCCTGCCGAAGTACGTGTACGACTACGTGTCCGAGGCCATCCAGCAGCCCAACGGCATCTTCATCGTCACCGGCCCCACCGGCTCCGGCAAGACCACCACGCTCTACTCCGCCCTCCAGCGCATCAACACGATTGACTCGAAGCTCCTCACCGCCGAGGACCCCGTCGAGTACGACATCGAGGGCATCATGCAGGTGGCCATCAACGAGGCCCAGGGCATGACCTTCATGAAGGCCCTGCGCTCCTTCCTCCGCCAGGATCCGGACGTGATCATGCTGGGCGAGATGCGCGACCTGGAGACCTCGCAGATCGCCATCCAGGCCTCGCTCACCGGCCACCTCGTGCTGACCACGCTGCACACGAACGACGCCCCCGGCGCCGTGACCCGCCTGGTGGACATGGGGGTGGAGCCGTTCCTAGTGGCCTCGACCCTCGTGGCCGTGCTGGCGCAGCGGCTCGTGCGCACCATCTGCAAGGGCTGCCGCACGCCCTTCGAGCCCACGGACAGCCAGCTTCGCCTGCTGAACCTCTCGCCCCACGACCTGGGCGACAAATCCTTCTACTACGGCCGCGGCTGCAACATCTGCAACGACACCGGCTACAAGGGCCGCAAGGGCATCTTCGAGCTGCTCATCGTCAACGAGCCCATCCGCCAGCTCATCATTGACCGCGCGCCCACGGTGGTGATCCGCCAGAAGGCCATCGAGCTCGGCATGGTCACGTTGCGCGAGGACGGCCTGCGGAGCATCTTTGATGGCGCCACCACGATCGAGGAAGTTGTGAAGTACACCTGAACCCCAACCAAACGAGGCCCCCATGCCCAAGTTCAACTACGTGGCGATGGATTCCCGTGGCAAGGAGACCAAGGGATCCCTCGAAGTCACCTCCCAGAACGAGGCCATCAGCCGCCTCAAGGAGATGGGCTACTTCCCGACCAAGGTCGTCGAGGCCGAGAAGGCCAAGCCCGCCGCCAAGGGCGCCAAGCCCGCCGCCGGCCCCGCCAAGAAGGGCGCCCGCCGAGACATCAACATCAAGATCCCCGGCCTCGGCGGGAAGGTGAAGTCCAAGCAGCTCACCACCTTCACCCGCCAGCTCGCCACGCTGGTGGACGCCGGCCTGCCGCTCCTCCGCGGCATGCGCGTGCTGCAGAAGCAGGAGCGCAACCCCGTGCTCAAAAAGACCCTCGGCGACATCGCGCTGGCCATCGAGGGCGGCAGCACCTTCTCCGAAGCGCTGGCCCAGCACCCGAAGATCTTCAACAAGCTCTACGTGAACATGGTGAAGGCCGGCGAGCTGGGCGGCGTGCTGGAGGTCGTCCTCAACCGCCTCGCCGAGTTCCAGGAAAAGGCCCAGAAGATCAAGGGCAAGGTCATTGCCGCCATGTTCTACCCGGTGGCCGTCATGACCGTGGCCGTGGTCATCCTCACCGTGCTGATGATCTTCGTGGTGCCCAAGTTCAAGGAGATCTTCGCCGACATGCTCGAGGGTGAGGCCCTGCCCACCTTCACCCGCTACGTGCTCGCCATCAGCGATACGATCAAGGCCTACACCATCGTGTTCCCCGAGTGGGCCGGCGGCTTCCCGCTGCCCGGCCCGGTGCCGGTCGCCCTCGTCATCTTCTTCTTCGCCTTCAAGTTTTTCGGCAAGTCCAAGTTCGGCCGCCGGATCATTGACCAGGGCAAGCTCAAGATGCCCGTGCTCGGCCCGGTCTTCAGCAAGGTGGCCATCTCGCGCTTCACCCGCACGCTCGGCACCCTCGTCAGTTCCGGCGTGCCCATCCTCCAGGCCCTCACCATCGTCCGCGAAACCTCCGGCAACGTCATCGTCGCCAACGCCGTCAACAAGGTCCATGAGAGCGTCAAGGAGGGCGAAACCATCACCGCCCCGCTTGAGCAGGCGGCCGTCTTCCCGCCCATGGTGATCTCAATGGTGGACGTCGGCGAGCAGACCGGCGCCCTGCCGGAGATGCTCATGAAGATCGCCGACACCTACGACGACGAGGTGGACAACGCCGTCTCCGCCATGACCTCGCTCCTCGAGCCGATCATGATCGTCTTCCTCGCCATCATCGTCGGCAGCATCGTCATCGCCCTCTTCCTCCCGCTCATCAAGCTCATCGAGGGCGTGGACGCCAGCCCCAAGGGCGACGGCGGCGACTGACCTCCCCTGCGCGCCGGCCTGCGGCCGCCGGACCCCGTCCGGCGGCCGTCACTTTTTCCGGTCCCGCGTTTGACACTGGACCGGCCGGGTGCGTCAATACAACGTCCACACGATGCATGGCCGATAGCAACACCCGCCCGCCCCGTGGAATTTGACTGGCACAACCCGCCCTTCGGCGCCTCCGGCAGCGTCTCGCTGGAGGAGATCGAGGAATCCTTCGAGGATCCCTTCGCCGTCCGGCTGCTGCCGGATTCCTCGCGTTTCGCGGCGCAGACCCGGTTCTTCAACCTCGGCCGGACCGCGGCGGGGCAGGGGGTCTTCAGCGTGTACCGCACGAACGGCCGGCAGTTGCGCGTGATCTTCGCCCGCCCGTTCGAGCCCGAGGAGGGCTTCTTCTACGAGCGCAAGGTCACCCAGGCCCTCGGCCCGCAGGCCCCATGAACGCGATCACGAGCTGGGACGAGGTGCCGCCCTTCGACTCCGAGGAGGCGGAGGCGGCCTTCTGGGAAGCCAACCGCATTGATCTCCGGCTCATGGACTCCTCCGTGGCGGCGGCCCAGGAACCCACCGAGAGCATCACCATCTCCCTGCGCATGGACCCGCGGATGCTGGCCCGGCTCAAGCGCCTCGCCCGCTCCCGCTACCTCAACTACCAAAGCATGATGAAGCAGTGGCTCAGTGAACGGCTCGAGGAGGAGTTCCGCGAGCGCCGTGCGGAGGACGTGCTGGCCCGGCCACGCGCGGCGGCCTTCCGCGCCGGGCGCGCCTCGGCCGCCTTCACCCTCATCGAGCTGCTCGTCGTCATCGCCATCATCGGCGTGCTGGCCGGGCTGGTCGTGGGCCTGGCCCCGGTGATGAAGCGCCGGAACACCGAAACCCGCGTCCAGACCGAGCTGCGCCAGATCGAAACCGCCCTCGAGAACTACAAGTCCGAATTCAACGCCTACCCGCCGGACGCCCTCGTGCCGGGCACGACCCCGCCGCGCTCCAGCCCGGTCCGCAACCCGCTCTTCTACGAGCTGCTGGGCACGCGCGTGGCCGGCTCCGGCAACACGGCGCGCTTCATCGTGGCCGGCGGCGATGAATTCCTCACGCCCACGCAGATTCAGGAGCTGTTCGGCCGCCCGGGCTTCCGCAACGCCGTGGTGGACCAGTCCGAGGCCCGCAAGCCGTTCATCCAGTTGCGCGACGCGCAGGTGAAGCGCCTGCGGTACGGCGGCGACGCCTCCCTGTCCCTGCTGGCCGTGCCCGCGCCGTGGCCGCGCGCCGAGGCCAATCCGCTTCTCACCCTCACGCCCGCCCCCGCCAACACGGATGCCGCCCTCGTGAACCCGTGGCGCTACGTCTCCACCAACCCGACGAACAACCCCGGCGCCTTCGACCTCTGGGCCGAGGTGTTCATCGGCCGCGAAAAGAAGATCATCGGCAACTTCCTGAACCGCCCATGAACCGCCCCGTCGAACCCGCCCGTCCGCTGCCCGTCCGCTGGTGCTCCCGCACCTGGAGCGTGGCCGTGGCCGCCGGCGGGGAGCCCGCCGGAC
>Ga0224723_1002206_pt1 | contig 10933 bp, 8 predicted proteins | sample Balambano_FR2_Me_FD_161647 | JGI IMG/M metagenome (GOLD analysis project Ga0224723, IMG submission 161647) | Freshwater sediment microbial communities from Lake Towuti, South Sulawesi, Indonesia - Balambano_FR2_MetaG | ecosystem: Environmental > Aquatic > Freshwater > Lake > Sediment | place...
GCTTTCGATCTCCGGCGTTTACACGGGTTCGACGATTCGTCTGGAGCGCGGCAACATTTTGGTGCAAGCCGCCAAGCAGAAGCGCGGGACCTTGAAAGTTGCGACGAGAGAGAGCGTCGTGAATGTAAAAGGGACGATCTTCGCAGTGGCCGCCGGGATGCGTGGCACGCAGGTGGCCGTAGTGGAAGGCCACGTGGTGGTGGAACAGAACGGCAAGACGGAGGATTTGTTGCCAGGGCAGGTGACGGGTTCGGAGATGAATCTGAAGCGGACGACGGTGCCTGCGCAGATTGCCTGGAGCAAGGACGAAGCCCGCTATCTCGCGATGCTCGGCGAGATGAGCGAGATTTCGAAGCAGATCGCGGCGCTACCGATGCCGGCGTTGCGGACGTCGTCGAAAATTTTCGCGGCGATGCCGGAAGATACCGCGCTGTACGCGGCAATTCCGAATCTTTCGACGACGATCGCGGATGCCACGAAGATTTTCGAGTCGCGTCTGGAAGCGAAGCCGGCGCTCAACGAATGGTGGAAGAGCAGCGATGTGGCAAAAGCGCGGGAGTTTGCCGAGCGGTTGCGCACGGCGGGAGCACTCATTGGCGATGAGATTGTGATTGGCGCGCGGAGCAATGGTAAAGGCGGATTGGGCGAGCCGTTCGTTGTGGCTGAAGTTAAGGGCGCGCAGGCGCGAGTAGGCTTGATGAAGCTGAAAGGCGAGATTCCGGTCGAGATTGGCGAGCGCTATGTGACGGCGGGCGCAAAGATCGATTTGAGCGGCGGCCAAGGAGCGTTCGCGGCGAGTTCGCTGGGCAAGACGGTAGAGCGCAGTTATCAAAAGGGCGCGGGATGGATTTTGGCGATGGACCTGGAACAATTCATGCGCGGTCACGTAAAGAACAACATGCGGCACTTGATGGTGGAGCGGCGGGACGCGGGCGCAAACCCGGACACGCGCGCCACGATCAGTTTCGATGGTCCGCGGACCGGTATTGCGTCGTGGCTGGCGGCGCCAGCGCCGATGGCTTCGCTCGACTATGTGAGTCCCCAAGCGGGGTTCGCGCTGGCCGCGGTGACGAAGGATGCCCGCGAGATGGGCGAGGAGTTTTTCGCCATCACGAACGCAAATGGCTCGCGCGGCCTGAACGAGGTCGAGAGCAAACTGGGTTTGAAGGTGCTCGACGACATCCTGGGGCCGTTTGGCGGCGAAGCGACGATGGCGCTCGATGGCGCGCTCGCGCCCGTGCCGAGTGTGCTCTTTGTAGCCGAGGTTTACGATAGCGGCCGGCTGACGACCAGCTTACGGCGTATCGCGCAGGAAATGGCGGCGCAAGGACTGACGTTGAGCGAGGAGGCGCTGAACGGGCGGACGTGGTACCGTCTGAAGGCGGGCGCGATGCCGGTCGAGCTGAACTTCACCTACGACAGGGGCTACGTCTTGATGGGTCCGGCCCGGGAAGCGATCGTGAAGGCCATTCAGAACCGGCAGACCGGCAATAGCTTGACGCGTTCGAGCGGTTTCCGCCAGCTAATTCCGGCCGATGCGCAAGTGAATATGTCGGGCGTCATCTACTACAACATGGGTCCGAGCCTGCGCGGCGTGCTCGACGCGTTGAAGAGCAGCGGCGCCGTGCCTCCGAATCAGCAGGATGCGATCGCGAAGTTGGCCACCAATCAAGAAGCGGTGTTGATTGCGCTGTACGCGGAGGAGAATCAGATCAGCGTGGCGAGCTCAAGCGGCTTCTTTGGCTTTGGCTTGGAAAACTTGCTCGCCGCCGGGAGCGGCGCGCCAGTGCTACCCTCGATTCTCGGCAGCGTCATGCGGCAGACTGCGCCCGTTTACATGCAAGGAAACAACAGAAGGTAAATGTCTAGCGTTATACAGCTTCAAGGGCTCACAGTTCAACTCGGTAAACGGACGATCCTCAATAATTTGACGATTGATCTGAAGGGAAGAACGATTGGGCTCTTGGGGCCGAATGGCGCGGGCAAGTCCACACTCATCAATACATTGCTGGGATTTTATGCGCCGGCCGCAGGGTCGGCGCATGTTTTTGGTCATGAGGTGCGCGCCGAAATGCGAAAGGTGCGATCGCTCATCGGCTACATGCCGGAGAACGATTCCTTCGTCGCCGACATGAGCGCGGTGACTTACGTTCGCATGATGGGCGAACTGTCCGGGCTACCGGCGGAAACCGCGTTGGAGCGGGCTCATGAATGTCTTTTCTATGTCGGCCTGGGGGAAGCGCGCTACCGGAAGCTGGGGACGTATTCGTTGGGAATGAAACAGCTCGCCAAGTTGGCGCAGGCTATCGTGCATGGACCGCGACTGGTGATCCTCGATGAGCCGACCAATGGGTTGGACCCGCCCGCGCGGCGGCGTATGCTACGCATGATCCAGGAGATGAAGGCGCAAGGCGAGATGCACATTGTATTGTGCTCGCACTTGCTGCGCGACGTCGAGGATACTTGCGAAGAAGTCGTGATTCTCAAGCAGGGGTCCATCGTTCATCACGCAAACCTCGACGAAGAACGGCGGGCGAACCGGCGTTTCGTCGAAATTGAAACCGTAGGCGATGAAGAGGGATTCGCGGCAGCTTTGGAAGCATTGGGCGCCGAGTGCGCCAACGCAGGGAAGGGCCGGTGGAAGATGGTGCTGCCGCCGGAGTTCGCCATGCGGGAACTATACCGCGTGGCTTCGGTGAACGATCTAGAGTTACGCCGCATTAACTATCGGAAAGACACGCTGGAGGACATCTTCTTGAAGGCTATGGAGAGGAACGCTTAGATGGCGGTTTACAAGCGCAGCTACAAGAGCTATGCGGGCGAGCTGACCAACCCGCGAACCCGCTTTCTGATCTTGCCGAAGTACTCCTATGAGCGGCTGTTCGCGAGCCGGTTCTTGACGGGCTTTCTGGTGGCGAGTTGCTTCCTTCCGCTCGGGTGCGTGGGCTACATCTATATCGTGAACAACCTTGGGATGTTCGCGGCCATGGGGATGCCGGCGCCGGAGTTCTTGAAGATCGACGGGAGCTTCTTTCTTTTCTTTTTGAATTTTCAGGGAGCGCTCGCGTACATCCTCACAACGTTGATTGGACCAAACCTAATCGCGCCGGACCTGGCGAACAACGCGCTGCCAACGTATTTCTCGCGGCCATTCTCGCGGACGGAGTATGTGACCGGCAAGATGAGCGTGCTGATGATTCTGCTATCGCTGATCACGTGGGTTCCGGGCTTGCTGCTTTTTACGATGCAAGCCTCACAGGCGGGTTGGGACTGGACATGGGCGAACCTGTACATTCCGCGCGCGATCTTCCTAGGATCGATGGCTTGGATTTTGTTGCTTTCTCTGCTGGCGGTAGCGCTCTCGGCCTGGGTGAAATGGAAAGTGGTGGCGGGGGCGTTGATCCTGGGCGTATTCGGCATAGGGGCCGGTTTGGCGGCCATGATCAACAGCGTGCTGGTGACGGATTTAGGCGCGATGGTGGATTTGTCGCGCATCATGTACACGATCTGGTCCTCTCAGTTTGGGCAGGAGACGGCGACCGGGCTGGAACCGTTCGAGGCTTGGATCGGATTCTTCGGCGTGTGCACGGTGTGCTTGTTACTGTTGGAGCGAAAGATCCGGCCGAAGGAGATCGTGAAGTGAGCGAGAACATTGTCTTCACGGATGTCTCGCGCTTCTACGGCGAAGTTCTGGGCGTCAATCGCATCAACCTGACGATTCCGCCGGGAATCACGAGCTTGGTGGGCCCCAACGGTAGCGGGAAGACGACGCTGATGAATCTGATGACCGGCTTGGTGAAGCCATCGAAAGGTTCAATCGACATCCGGGGCGTGGGGCCGGACGAGCCGGAGAAACTCTTCCGCTTGCTTGGTTACGCGACGCAGTTCGATGCGTTCCCGCGGGGCTATACCGGCCATCAGTATGTGTATTCGACGCTGCTGCTCCATGGCCTCGCCCCGGCCCAGGCCGATCGAAAGGCGTGGGCGGCGATCGAGCGCGTGAATCTGGTAGATGCGGCGAAGCGCAAGGTGGATGCCTATTCGAAGGGAATGCGGCAGAGAATTCGGCTCGCGCAAGCGATTGCGCACGAGCCCATGGTGATGGTGCTTGACGAACCGCTGAACGGTTTGGACCCGCTGGTGCGCGCCGAGACGATCGCCCTTTTTCGCGAGGCGGCGGCGCGCGGGGCGCACGTCCTCGTGTCGAGCCACGTGTTGCATGAAGTGGACATGATCTCTGACCAGGTGATTCTGCTGGCCAACGGTTACGTCGTGGCCGAAGGCGGCATTCGCGGCGTGCGCGAAGAGATCAGCGATAAGCCGCTCGAGATCGTGGTGCGCTGCGACAAGCCCAGCGAGATGGCCTCGCGCATTTTTGCGTTCGATCATGTGGTGGAAGCGCGGATCCACGCCGACGGCCAAGGGCTCTTGGTGAAAACGAAGGACGCCTCGGCCTTTCATAAGCTGCTGAATCGCTTGGCGCTGGACGGAATTGAGATCGATAGCGTCGCGCCGGCCGATGATGATGTGAATTCGCTGTACGAGTATCTGATCGGCGAGGAAGGGGTGACGCGGTGAGCGGCTTCGATTTGTGGCGGCGGCAGGTATTGACGATCGTCGGGTTGGAATGGAAGAAAACGCTGTTCGCGCGACGCGGGCTTTGGGTTTATGCGCTGGCATTAATGCCGGCGCTGTTGCTTGGCGTGAAGTCCTATCAAGATAGCAAGCGTTTCGCGGAGTTTGAGCGGGTGGCACAATCGAGTCCGCAAGCGCCGAAGGTGACGGCGCAGATTCGCGACGGAATGGAGTCTGTTGAGTTGGTCCGGCTCCTGCAGGACAACGGCGTGACCTTCAACCGCTTCAACCGGGGACGCCGGGAGATCATTCGCTTCAACGATGGACGCGCGGCGAATGAATTGATCTTTCGAGACGGCAAGCTGGTGGCGAAGCGAGACCGGCGGCTGGCGTCGCTGGGGGCCGATGTGCAGGCGTACGCGGGTATCTTTCAGTACTTCTACATTCGGCTGGCGATTTTCTTCGGCTGCGTGGGCATCTTCATGAACTTGTTCCGCGGCGAGATGCTCGACCAGAGTTTGCACTATTACTTACTGGCGCCGGTGCGGCGGGAGGTTTTACTGGCCGGTAAGTATCTGGCGGGATTGGTGGCGACGATTGGAATTTTCGGACTGAGCTTCTTACTGCAGTATTGGCTTCTGCTGCTACCGCACTCGGCGGCGCAGACAAGCCAGTATTTGAGCGATGGCGGATGGGGACACGTGTTCAGCTACTTCGGGGTCGTGGCCATGGCTTGCGTCGGATATGGCAGCGTGTTTCTGGCGTCGGGTTTGTTTATCAAGAACCCGTTGATTCCGGCGGCGTCGATTCTAGTCTGGGAAGGCATGAATTGGTTTCTGCCCTCGGCCTTGAAAAAGATCAGTGTGATCTTTTATCTGCAAAGTTTGTGCCCGATCGTAGCTCCGCCAAGCCCGGATGTGCCCGAACCACTCAAGCTATTGATCACGACTGCCGCGCCGACACCCGGCCCGATTGCGGTGGCGGGCATTCTGGCGCTCGCTTCGGCAATCTTGGTTCTGGCGGCGCGTAAAGCGCGGCAGCTCGAAATCAATTATTCGTCCGACTAGGCGCAGTCGATCGAGTCTTCGTTGCGCGACCGGAAGTAGGAACGAAGATCGTCGCGAAGCCGGGGGCTGCGATCGGTCAAGCGATACAGCCCTTGCGCGTCGCGTTGCAAGTCGGCCTCGGGGTTGTAGCCGTTGTCGACGAGGATGCGCCAGCGGTCGGAATACTGGCGATCGACTTTCTTGCCGTGCCAATGATGATTGACGAGACCGTCGACGTAGCCGATGTTGCGGCGGATTCTCGCCTCAGCGCGCTCTTGCCACTGCAGGACGTGTCGCTTGTACTCGAAATGAAGATCCCGGCCGAGAGTGCGCTCTGCCTCGCCAATCAACGCAGCGGCCATATGCCAATCAGCGGAACCGGCGATGCAGGGGTCGAGCAGTTGGCCGAGCGAATCCAGTGCGGAGCGGCGCGCCGCCCAAGCGAAACCCGGGTGCCAGTAGCCGTTCTTCGAGTAGCCGTAGTAACCGTTCGCCGTAGCCATGGCGCCGAGGTGCCGATTCCTTTTGGGCGCGGGTTCGTTGTAATACATCCAAACCCAGCCATTCTTCAGCTGCGAGAGCGGCTGGTACTTGGGACCCAGGTCTTGGCAATGCGAGAACATCTGGACCACATCGTAGTGCTGCAACTGCTGAATGGTTTCGTAAGCCCAATCGGGCCGGGCGAAAGTGACATCGGCGTCCACCCATGCGAAGTATTCCGCGCTGGGGTCCTGCGTGAGCACATGGGCAAAGAGAAGATTGAGTGCGTTTTCCTTGTGCCAGATCTCGCTTTGCGTGCGCAATTGCAGATGGTAGGGATGCCCTTGCTCGGTCACGTTGAAAGGGCGGCTGCCGTAGGCTATTTCGACGGTCCAGTGGCGGATGTGTGCGCCGTCGTTTTGCGCTTTGAAAGCCTCATAGAGGCGATAGCGCGATGCGTAGCGCACGGGATTCGAGATCACCGTGCAAACGTTGAGAGTAGATTCGCCTTGGAGCGACTTGGCGCTCGGGCGAGGAAAAACAGGGGGGTGCGGCTGAATCAGCATCGCGGTCCTCAATCAGCTAACGAACTTGGTAGCGAAGCGCACGGCGGCGGCCCGCAAATGGGTTCTCGCGGCGGATCACCCGTTTGCAGTTTGGTAGCGCAAGAAGCGCGATAGCGGCGTGTACTGGCCAAATGATTGAAAAGGAGCCAGAAAAAAACTTCCGCGGGCCGTGAGTTGCCGTATTAAGGTGGGATACGGAACTAGCATGAATCGACGACTCATTCCTTTCGGTATCGCAGGCGCCGTGATGGCGCAGTCTCAAAGCGGCGGATCTGGGGACATGCTGCTTATCGCCGTGCTTCGCGCGAGCATGGAGAAGAAGACCGGCGTGACCGTTTACCTGCGCGGACAGACGATCGCTATGGTAGTGACTTCGATTGGGGATAACTTCGTCGAAGGCCGCAACCAGCAATCCTCTCGGATCGTAGTGCGCTTGGCGTCTATTGATGCGGCGGTTGCGGTGTAACCCGATGAGACGATATTCCACGCTGATTCTCCTTCTCGCTGGCGCTTGCATGGCTGCGACGCGGTCGGCCGATATCGTGATCTACGGATGCACTTCGGGCGCGCTAACCGGGGCCATTCAAGGCAAGAAGATGAAGAAGTCCGTCTTGATCGTTTGTCCGGAGAAGCATCTGGGGGGCTTGACGGCCGGCGGCTTGGGCTTCACCGACACTGGCAATAAGGCCGTTATTGGCGGACTGTCGCGCGAGTTTTATCACCGCGTTTGGCAACACTACGATAAGCCAGCGGCGTGGCGGTGGCAGAAGCGTGAAGAGTTCGGCAACAAGGGCCAAGGCACTGTCGCGCTCGATCAAGGCGCGCGGACGATGTGGATCTTCGAACCGCATGTGGCCGAGCAGGTCTACGAAGCGTGGGTGAAGGAGTACAAGATTCCGATCTATCGGGATGCTTGGCTTAATCGCGCGAAGGGCGTCACGAAGCAGGGCGAGAGGATTGTTTCGATCGCGATGCTCAATGGCGATGTGTACCGCGGCAAGATGTTCATCGACGCCACGTATGAGGGCGATCTGATGGCCGCGGCGGGCGTGAGCTATCACGTGGGGCGCGAGTCCATGGCACAGTACGGAGAAAAATGGGCGGGCATTCAGACGGGGGTTCTCCATCACCGGCATCATTTCGGGGCGGTGTCGAAGAGCATCTCTCCGTACGTGGAACCTGGCAATCCCGCGAGCGGAGTGCTGCCGCGCATTGCAACGGAGCCGCCGGGAGCATATGGCGAGGCCGACAAGAAAGTACAGGCGTACTGTTTTCGGATGTGCTTAACGAAGCACGAAGCTAATCGAGTGCCTTTCCCCAAGCCGGCCAACTACGATGCCAAGCAGTATGAGCTGTTACTGCGCGTGTTCGAGGCGGGTTGGCGCGAGACGTTTCAGAAGTTCGACGCAATTCCGAACTGGAAGACGGATACGAATAATCACGGGCCGTTTTCCACCGACAATATCGGCCGCAACTACGACTATCCAGAAGCGACTTACGAGCGACGGCGTGAGATTTGGAAAGAGCACGAGGATTATCAACAAGGCCTGCTCTATTTCATCGCGAACGACCCGCGCGTGCCGGAGGACGTCAGGAGCGAGTTTGCAAAGTGGGGACTCGCCAAAGACGAGTTCCGCGACAATGGCCACTGGCCGCACCAACTATACGTGCGCGAGGCGCGACGGATGACCGGCGCGTATGTGATGACCGAGAACGAGCTGACCAAAAAGCGTCCCACTCCAGAATCGATCGGCATGGGCTCATATGGGATTGATTCGCACAATATCCAGCGCTACATAACGCCGGAAGGCTTCGTGCAAAATGAGGGCGACATCGGAGTTTCGACGAATGGTCCTTACCAGATCGCTTACGGGGCAATTGTGCCCAAGAAGGGCGAGGCGGCGAATCTCTTCGTGCCCGTGGCGGTTTCGAGTAGCCACATCGCATACGGATCGATTCGCATGGAGCCGGTATTCATGATTCTTGGGCAATCCGCGGCGACGGCCGCCGCGATGGCGATCGACGCGAAGCTCACCGCGCAAGAGGTGCCGTACGAGAAACTGCGGGCGCGCCTTTTGGCTGACGGGCAAGTTCTCGACTTCAAGCCCTAGACCGTTCTAGCGGACGTCGACTTCGAGCCAGCGGAGAAGGTTCCAGAAGAGCTGACCGCGGTGCGAGTAGAAAACATAGTGCAAGCCCACAGTTCCGGCAACGATTAGCGCAAGATTCACCAGCGCGCCGGTCTGATTCGTTGACGGCTTCTCGCCGGGCACCGCGGGTTCGATGAAAGTGCCCGACTCGCGAATTCCAAAGTTGATATCGAGGACGCGCTTGCCGGCGCGGAATCGGCCACGGAGTTTCACGTCGCTGTGCGGGGGGACAATTCTTTCCTCGAAGACCCAGTTCCGTTTGCGTAAGCGCTGGAGGAGTTGCGACTCGGACATTGAGCCGGCGCCGAGGCCGTCAAAGAGCTCGGCCTTAGCGCCTTCGGTAGCTACATCGGACTCCCACTCGCCCTTCTCATTGCCGAGAATCGTCGCCGGGTTGAGAAGCAGATCCCAAGATAGCTTCGGCGTCGTCTTCCATTTCCGACGAGCCAGAAAGCTTGCGGCGTCGGGCAGGTATGCATCGCCGCCGTAAGAAGCCGCGCTGAACTTCTCAAGCGGCGCAAAGCCAGTCACGCGCACCGTGCCGCTTGGCATGACGAGCTCGCCATCGCAAGCGTCGACACCCCAGAGCTTACTGGCGGGGGGTTCGTCGCTCGATTGGTCCCCGGCGGCGACGGCTTTGTACTCGTACCGCAAGCAGTCACGGCGGCTCGCGGGGGCCTTCAGCGTTTGGCTGGCAGGGCGCAGGCGGCCCGTGACGGTGACCAACTGGCCGTTCTCCCACGTCGAGATGTCGGAGAGCTCGCGGTTCCAATCCTTAAAGGTTTGCGGCAAGCCGGCCAGGCCCAGGACGCTCAAGGTCAAACCGAAGGTTAAAAGCGCGGCCATTGCCGCGGAGAAAGGGATCTTTAAGGCGTCCAGTTGTTGCTTCTCGAAAATGTACCCGCCGACGAGCAAGACAATCGCCAGCAAGCAGCTCTTCCACATGGAAAGAGCTTATTCCTTTTTCCAAATCTGAAACAAGTTTGAATAGTCGTCGGTCCAGACGCGGAGTTCGGGACGGGGAGCGACGGGCGTTCCGGCGCTATTGACGAGCGGCGTGGCTAAGGTGGGGTTGCCGGGCCTGGCGACGAGCACCCAATCGGACTCGAAGACCTGCGCCTCGTCAATGGCCTCGTTATCGACTTCGAGCGTTTGCAATCCAAGGGAGGTCGCGACGCGTTCCACCACCGGCGCCAGGCGCAGGTGCTTGTTCGAGACGTGGACACAAAGGATGCCATCGGGGCGCAAATGCTTGAAGTACAGCTCGAAGGCTTCGCGAGTTAAAAGATGGACGGGAATGGAGTCGCCGCTGAAGGCGTCCACGGCGATGACATCGAAGTTTTGCGGCGCCTCGCGCTCAAGCGACACACGGGCGTCACCCAAGGCGACATCGCAAGTGCCGCGACAGCCCTTCAAAAAGCGGAACTCGCTGCGCGCGACGTCCAAGACCAAGGGATTGATCTCGTAGACGCGGTAGTAATCGCCCTTGCGAGCATAGGAAGTCAGCGTGCCGGTGCCTAGGCCGATGACGGCGACGCGGTGGTTCATATGCCAGGAATTCGCAATGGCGAGGCCAGCGCCAGAGTTGGGGCCGTAATAGGTAGTCGGAAGAAGATAGCGGTCATCGCTCAGGAACTGCAAACCGTGGTTAATGGTGCCGTGGATCAGTGTGCGCGTGTAGGTACTCCGGTCCTCGCCGTCGGTGGAATCCTGCACGCGCAAGCTGCCGTAATAGTTGCGAATCATTACGCGGCAGTTGCGGGCGGTGGCCTGGTACTGGGTATAGAGCAGCGAAACAGCGCAGACGCTTACGGCGGTAAAAAGCACGTCTGTGACCCAGTGTTCGCGATAGAGGATCATGAGTGTGGCCGTCGCGAAAAGCGCGAGCGCGACATACATTTCGAAGTAGCCCGGCAGCACCAGTGGAGCGAGGATGGAATTCAGAAAGCCGCCAATGGCGCCGCCGACGCTGAGCATGAGGAAAAAGCTGGTGAGATATCTCGGATGCGGTTTGCGCTTAGCGAGCTCTCCATGGCAGAAGGTACAGAAGAGCAGCAAGGCGACAGCGGCGGTGGCGATCTGATAATGCAGGCGGGTGTCTGAGTCCGTCTTGTAG
>Ga0224723_1002207_pt1 | contig 10930 bp, 12 predicted proteins | sample Balambano_FR2_Me_FD_161647 | JGI IMG/M metagenome (GOLD analysis project Ga0224723, IMG submission 161647) | Freshwater sediment microbial communities from Lake Towuti, South Sulawesi, Indonesia - Balambano_FR2_MetaG | ecosystem: Environmental > Aquatic > Freshwater > Lake > Sediment | place...
GCGCTGTAGCCTGCCTGCATGTAGCGATCGAACAGGGGAGGCGCTGGGGACACAGCAGGTGCCGATGCGGGGGCAGTTGACGCAGTGGCGGATGGGGCGGCGAGTGAGCCGCGCTGCTGTTGATAATAATCAAAAACGCGCTGGGTATAGATTGCGGTGTCGCCGCTGTTATAGCGGTTGGGGTCGCCGGTCATCCACCAGGATGCGGCGCGACGCACGGCGATCGTTTCGTTATTGCCGCTGTCGTCATACGCTTCGTTCAGCACATCCTGCATCACACAGCCGACAATGGTGCGAGCGGTATCTGGACTCGCCTCAAATTCTGCAACCGAAAGTTCCTGCCCAATGCACGACCGCGACCAGCGGGGAATATTTTCTGGCTTGATCTGCCAGTCGCTGTATAGACCGTCGTCGGCAATTCCCGTCTGGGGTGCTGCCAGTCGCAGGGCTTCGACCAGCGCTCTGACTTGATCGTGCGTCACTTGAGCTTGAGCAGGTGTCGTCAGACTCAATGTAAAACCTAAGCTGATCAGCAAGTTACGAAATATCTGCATCGATCAAACCTTACTAACCGAAACTCACCTCTGATGGCTCTCATAGCAAAGTGTATCTATTGCTGCAACAAATGCGCCAGTTCTCAATAAAGACGTTGCCGCCAGCTTGAGAGTTTCGCAACGATGGCGCTGATATTGGCGAAACGACTGACATTCACTCACCAACAGAGATCGGCTGCAAAATCTGTGCATTCTCTAACAGGAATATGGCGAGATTCGATGGATAATGAGAACTTTATTGAAAGGCAAAACTTGGCAACCGGAGCGGAGGGTTTAGGATGAAAGCGCAGGATTTCAGGGGAAAAACGATCGCCTTTGCTGGCTCCGGCGGTCTCGATAGCTGCACGATTACGCGCTGGCTCACTGATGAAGGAGTCCGGGTGATTTGCTTTACGGCTGATTTGGGACAGCCCGATGAAGAAGACACCGCAGCGATTCGTGAGCGGATGCTGCTGGCAGGCGCAGCAGATTTTGTGCTGCTTCCTTGTCGAGAGGCGATCGCTGAAGCAGGACTGAGCGTCATTCAATCTCAGGCTTGCTACGAAGGACGCTATTGGAACACAACGGGGATTGCCCGATGCGTTCTGGCAAAAGCGATGATTCTGGAAATGCAAAAGCGCGGATTAACGATCTTCAGCCACGGTGCGACGGGGCGCGGCAACGATCAGGTGCGCTTCCAACTGATCACCAACATGCTGGCTCCAGAGTTTGAAGTCTATGCACCCTGGCGAGACGAAGAATTTTTGGCGCGGTTTCCCGGTCGCAGTGAAATGATCGACTTCTGTCACGATAACGGCTTATCGGTGTCTGCAACCAAAGACAAGCCCTACTCAACCGACGCAAATCTGCTGGGACTCACTCACGAATCGGGGCTGCTAGAAGCGTTGACGACTCCGGCACAGTTTGTGAAGCCAGTCATGGGCTGCTATCCGACTGACGCGCCAGACCAGGCAGAAACGTTTACGGTGCATTTTGAGCAGGGGCGACCCGTTCGCATCAACGGTGCGCCTGTTCGGCTTGTGGAAGCGATCGTCCAGGCAAATGCGATCGGCGGCAAGCACGGCATTGGCATCGGCACGCATCTGGTGGAAAACCGTTTTGTCGGCATCAAGTCACGCGGCGTTTATGAAAGCCCCGGCATCGAGATTTTGGGAACCTGCTATGCCTTTTTGCTGCAACTGGTGCTCGATCGCCGCGCCCGCGAATTGTTTGATCAGCTTTCGCTGCTGATTGCCAAGCAGATTTATCAAGGCTATTGGTTCGATTTGGCAACGCAGATGGCACTGCAAGCGGTGCAGCGCACCGCAGAGCTGGCGACGGGAACGATTACTGTCTCTGCCTATAAAGGCACGCTCTCGTTTGTCGCTGCCGATAACGCCCCGCACTCGCTCTACTGTGAAGAAAACGCCTCAATGGAGGGCATTGGCAGCTACAATCACGCGGATTCCGAAGGTTTGCTGCGCGTTTTTGGAGTCAGCGCTCGCGTTTTAGCAACCAGCGGGCAGATTCAACGAGAGGGCTAATGACAGGGTTGATGATAGCAACTCTGCTTTGAGCCTTGACGCTGCAATTGACCATCCACTAGATTGGTCGAGGGGAATGTGACAAAAAATGTTACGTTCCTCTCAAAGCTGCTGTTTACCACACCTCTTAAACCTCCTGCAAAACAACGAAGATATGCGATCGACCAGGTTTAAGAAAGTGCTGCTGGCGCTCTTGTTTGGGTTAGCCGTGTATGCAGTAATGGTTTTAGCCCTGCGCTGGGTCGGTCTCGAAAACGCTCAAGCGTTTGTTAGAAGCACCGGCATCTGGTCGCCGATCGTCTTCATTTTCATTTGCACCGCCAGCCTGATCATTGCGCCGCTGAGTGGAAGTTCCATCTACATTGCGGGGGGCGCTCTATTTGGGAAAGAAGTCGGCTTTCTGTTGAGCTATCTGGCTTCCCTGCTGGGATGCAGCATTAATTTTTGGATCTCCAGGAAGTTTGGTCGCAAAGTTGCCACGCGCTTTATTGGCAAAGGCAATTTGGCAGAGCTAGACAAATCAACCGAGCAGTTCAAAAGCCATCACGAAATTTTCTACATGATTGCGATGATGCCGCTTTCCCAAGATGTCGTGAGCTATGCCGTGGGTTTGACTAAAATCACATACCGAAATTTTTTCATTGCCCTGGCAATCAGCGCTGTGGGCATTGTCGCGGCTTACATCTACCTGGGCACTGGCTTGCTTGAAGCATTGATCTGAACGAGCGTATCTAACCTCACGGCTCAATGCGATCGGCAAATTTGCGCTGTTCGAGCCAGTATGATAGACCGAGCCAGACTCCGAGAATTGCCAGCGCGCCGATCGCAAATTGCGCCACTCCCGACAGCAGTTGCTCAAGCGGCACGAACTTGCCAACAAAAAAAGCCAGACTCACCATCACGGCTGCCCACATTCCGGCTCCAGCCAGGTTGCACAGAAAAAACTGGGGATAGGGCATCCGGGCTATCCCTGCCAGCGGTCCGGCAAAGATTCGCAGCAGCGCCACAAATCGCCCCAAAATTACAGCTTGAGCAGCGTTTTTGCTGAATCGATCGCGCATTTCGCTCAACTGGTCTTCCTCGATGCGAAACAGCTTACCGACGCGCAGCAGCAGCGACCAGCCGCCATAGTATCCCAGCCAGTAGCCCAAGTTATCGCCCAGCACTGCCCCGGCGGCTGCCCAGCCCATCACGCCCCAATAGCTGAGTTCGCCGCTGCCCGCCAAAAAGCCGCCGACGATCGTGATTGTTTCACCGGGGATTGGAATGCCAGCGTTTTCTAACAAAATTCCGAAAAACACTGCACCATAACCGTACTGATGTGCAATTTCCTGAATCGTTTCTAGAGACACCAGTTCGATCATCGGGCAGCCTTTACAAAGATTAACAAGCTCTCATGCGATCTTGACGCATCAGCAGGGCTTGTGTCAACGAACGCTCAGGCAAAAGTCGTTTTTAGCCTTTAGCAACAACTGCGATCGGGTCATAAATCTGGTAAGCCACTGGTTCTGAAATTGCCAAATCGACGATCGCCTGATCGGTGAGGCAGCGCCAGTGACATTCATACAGGTCAGGCGTTTGCACCCCAATGCTGGCAGTGGCTGGCAGGTCAGGAAAGGGCAGCAGGCGATCGAAGCACACCGTTTCGCCCAGAAAGCCAAATTGCAGCAGGTAAACCGCAGGCGGAGCTACCAGCAAGTCAAGCAACCGCTGCCCTAAGTGATAAAGGGGCTGTCGCCAGCGATCGGATAAGTGCAGCGGCTGGAAGTAGCGACCCTCAGCAAGTGCGATCACTTCGGCATACAGCGCGCCCTTTGCCGTCAGGACGATCGGCAGCCAAAATTCACCTGTTCCCGCCGCATAGCCCCACTGCTCAACCCGCTGTCGCAGGCTGATATCGCGGCAGGCACGAAAGACGCGTTGCCCCGGAAAGCCCAACTGTTCTGGCGTTGCCAGCGTCAGCGGACAAAAAATTGTGTTGGCAGCGTCTGTGAACTGCGCCACCGCATCTGCGGTCACAAGTTCGATCGCCGTCACCGTGGGATCGGCAGCGATTGCTTGCTGGAGCGCATGAATACCAGGGGTTTGTTCGATCGGTGCAGCAGCCTGGTTGGCATTGAGGATGATCAAAACTTGCGTCATGCGCGCCAGCCGCTATCCGGCATTGCCGAAGGTGGGAATCGGCGCAGCATCAGCGCTCAACCGGGGAAAACTGGGCAGGTCAATTTGCGAGGTGCGGCGGTTGCGAACGGCAAGGCGATAGCTGACGCTCTGCAATTCAGCATGGAGCTGACGATTTTCTCGCTGAATTCTTGCCACCTTTTCTTTCACCGGAGCCATGCGCTCAGTGAATTTTTGGCGGTAGATGCGGGGCAGCTCTTGCACGACTTGCTCAAGCATTCGCGATCGATCAGTCAATTCTTGTACCGACTGCCGGAGCTGATAGATTTCACTATCGCGGGCAGCAATCTGCTCCTGGTAGAACATCACTTGCTGTTCTACGCCCTGAAGCTGTTCGCGCAGCGCTCGCATTTCTGCAAGATGGCGCTCAGATACTTCAGGGCTGGGCATAAAGCCCGTGTTGCCTTTCACCAGACGAAACAGCTCTTGAGACAACTGCTGCACCAGTTGGTCTCGCATTTGCAGCTCTTCGCGCAGGTGAGCAACTTCTGCTTGAAGTTCGGGTAGATTCGGGCTAGCAGGTTGGGTCACAGTACGGCTCCGATAGGCTCTGTAAGTTTTTGTTCCCAGCGGCGGGGCGGCGAAGCGCGACGGATGTCACGCCAAATTGCGGTTGCAGCTAATGTACCATCTGCAACCGCAATTGACACCTGATTGATCCCTTCTTTTAAATCTCCGACGGCAAAAACGCGCGGATGCGACGTGCGGCACATCGAATCGGTGACTAAATTTCCCCCTTTCCACGTCAGGTTGAGTCCCTGAAGGTATTCATTGAAGTAGTGTGACCCCATTGACACCAGCCCGGTTTCCAGCGCGATCGTCGAGCCGTCTGCAAGTTCTACGCCGTTCATTTCGTGGTTTTCGCCAAGAAACCGACAAATCGGCGTTTCCACCAGCGGGAAGCCATAGTCGCGCAGCTTTTGCCGCATTTCTGAGCTAACGTCGAACAACCCCAGCGTGAAAACGGTGATGTAGGGCGTAAACCAGTTCAACACAAACGCGGTATTGATCGCGCCTTCAGAGTTGACAAACAGCCCACACTGTTTGTCAACCATTTCATACCCATCACAGATCAGGCAGACATGCAGGTTATAGCCTGCGTATTCATAGACGTTCTGCATGTCTTCTAGTTTCGGCAAATGGTCAATGATGCCGCTGGCAGCGATCAAATATTTCGATCGAAACACCGGATAGATGCTACCTTCTCTGCCAACCTTGACTTTTACGGCAAAGGTTTCGCCTTCGTCCTGCACGGCTTCGACATAGCCGCGCAGATAATCGCCGTCCAAAAACTGCAAGTAATCCTGCCCCTGTTGCAGCATCTCGCGACCGGGAGTGTCGGGTGGCAGCCCCAGATAGTTTCGCAAGTCTTGCATCCAAAAAGAGCGACCGCGCCCCTTCTCAATCACCAGGCAGGACAGGCGGTAGCGCTGAAGATAAATAGCTGCTGATAGCCCACCGGCACCGCCGCCGACAATAATCACATCGTAAAGATGGTTGAGCCGCTGGTCTAGATTCTTCTTGGAGAGTTTCACAGAAGTTGTCCCATTTAACGAAAAGAAGCTGGAGAAGCATCACCTTCTCCAGCCTAACGTTTGCTGCAAAAGATAGCGAGGTCAGGCTTCGGCAGCGGCTGGGGTTTCAGCCTCTTCCTGCTTGACCGTCAGATAGCGAATCACGTCTTCACTCAGCCGCATCGCCCGCTCTAGGGTGGCTACAGTGTTGCCGCCGCTTTTGTAGTTCATCTGCACATAAATGCCTTCGCGCTGCTTTTTGATTTCATAGGCGAGACGACGCTTGCCCCGGTGCTGTGTTTCAACGTCTTGCGCGCCCTGTTCGCGCAGAATGTTTTGATATTTTTCGATCGCCTGATCGGTGAGTTCTTCTCCCAAATCCGGGCGCAGAATGTACATCGTTTCGTAAACGTAGCTCATGCATGGGTCTCCTTATGGACAAACGGTCTTTGTTGCAAAATCGCCTGAAGTGGAGAGAATGATGAGAGTCTTCTCAATCTGCTCGCTCAAGCGTTAAGACAAAAGACAAGGAACCTCAATCATATCCCAGGTTAAAAACAATCTACTATGGCGCTGCGGTACGTCCGAGTTCAAACCCTCACAGGACATCTCCACTACGGCTTGCTTCACCTTGACCGGCGCGTTCAGGTGTTAGACGCTCCACCCTGGCTGAGTGGGCAACTGACTGAGCAAGCGTTAGCTCCAGAAAGCTATCAGCTTTTGGCTCCCTGTGCTCCTTCTAAAATTGTGGCGATCGGCAAGAACTATGTGAAGCACGCGATTGAGATGGGCGGAGAAGTTCCTCAAGAGCCGCTGCTGTTTATCAAACCCTCAACTGCCGTGATCGCGCTTTATGCCCCGATCCAATATCCGCCTCAGTCGCAGCGTGTGGATTACGAAGGAGAGCTGGCGCTGGTGATTGGTGATCGCTGCGTGGACTGCACGCCGCAGCAGGCACAGGCTAAAATCTGGGGCTATACGATCGCCAACGACGTGACTGCCCGTGACCTGCAAAAGCGCGACGGACAGTGGGCACGCGCCAAAGGCTTTGACACTTTCTGCCCGTTGGGTCCCTGGGTTGTGCGAGAGCTGAGCGCTGGGGCGCGACTGCAAACTTTTCTCAACGACAATCCAGAGCCAGTGCAGTCGGCTCTGATCAGCGAAATGAACTTTTCGCCAGATGTGCTGGTGTCTTACATCAGTCAGGCAATGACGCTTTTGCCAGGAGATGTGGTGCTGACCGGCACGCCAGAAGGAGTCGGCGCACTGCAAATCGGCGATCGAGTCCGGGTAGAAATTGAAGGAATTGGCTCACTGGAAAACTCGGTGGTTGCCAGACGACCCGCAGAAGTTGTGGTGTAACGTCGCTCTACAGCCGCCTGAGCTGTAAACTAACGCACCTGCATGTAAACTGCCTCAGACAGCGTTGGGATCTCGGCGTAGCGACCCAGCGCAGACTGAACGACCGAATAGACAACAGCGACGATCGTTCCCAAAAAAATCACGTTATACAGCGTTTGCATCAGCAGCCCGCTGCCCAGCGCCGGTCCCAACACCAGATTCAGAATCACGTTGCAGAGGACGAGAATGATATCCAGCAGAATTGCCTGCATGGCGTTGAAGCGAATGAAGTGCGAGATGCTGTCGTTTCTAACCACCAGGAGAAACAAAGCGAAGAAAACAATCAGCCCTGCAAAGGGAATGCCGTGGTAGATCGCCAGCAGCGGCGCTAAAGGAATCAGCACCACACGAAAACCTGGAAATTGACTGAAGAAGGGTGCGCTAAAGAGCACGCCATCCAGCAGCGGCAGAAGATAAGGCAAACAGGCAAATGTGCGATCGAGCGGGGTTGTGGAACTGCGCCAGGTCATGATGGAGTCTCCTGAGACGACGCGACTGCTTGTCGGGTTGAAAGGGTTGTAACCCCAGAATAACGTAGGTGTCCTGGCAAGGCGAATTTTCTCAGCAGACTGCGGAGGCAACGGAGTCTTGGGAAATTTACTGTTTCAAATACGCAGTCAAATACTCATTCATTCGCGGGTTGAGTTACTGCGGGTTGAGTTACTGAATGTTGGCAATCCGAAACCCCATCTGGCACTCATATTGCTCAGGCTGATTGTCTGCCAGCTTACTCAGGGCGCGACCACAGCGGAGGTTTCCTTGATGCCACCGGGGTTGACCGCTCTGGTCTGCCATCAAACAGGTTTGACACACTTGCTGCGGCAGCAGTAGCTGGTTGTCCATGAGAATGACCAACATGCCACACCTCCGGCGATCGGCTAATCTCCTGAAACCCATTCTAGACCAAGCTTTCAGCAGCTTTGGCTGAATGAAGCACAACGTAACGACGGCAGTAGTTTTCAAAAGGCAATGATTTTTCGTGGGGCGAAACCCGCGATGTGAAGCCAACCTTTTGATCCTTTCAGTCGCCCCGAAACAACGCTAAGATCATGGTTTCAGGAGCAGATTGATCAGGCTCAATGACGAGCTGAGGCAACGACATCAGCCATCCACACGCGTTCTGAAGCAGCTTTAGTTTGTAATCTGAGGTTTGGTTGTGACTGACACGAATTTGGATTTTCTCGCGAAAACTGACCCAACGATCGCTGAGCTGATCGGTCAAGAACTCCAGCGACAGCGAGACCACCTGGAACTCATTGCCAGTGAAAACTTCACATCTGCCGCGGTTCTCGCTGCTCAGGGGTCTGTGTTGACCAACAAATATGCTGAAGGCTTGCCGCAAAAGCGATACTACGGCGGCTGTGAGTTTGTAGACAAGATTGAACAGATTGCGATCGATCGTGCCAAAGAGCTGTTTGGTGCTGCTCATGCCAACGTGCAGCCCCACTCCGGCGCTCAAGCCAACTTCGCGGTCTTTCTGTCGCTGCTCGAACCTGGTGATACCATCATGGGCATGGATTTGTCTCACGGTGGGCACCTGACGCACGGCTCTCCGGTCAACGTTTCTGGCAAGTGGTTTCAGGTGCAGCACTACGGAGTCAGCGCCGAAACCGAACAGCTTGACTACGACCAGATTCGTGATCTGGCGCTTCAGCATCGCCCCAGGCTGTTAATTTGCGGCTACTCTGCTTATCCGCGCCTGATTGAGTTTGCCAAGTTTCGATCGATCGCGGATGAAGTCGGAGCCTACTTGCTGGCAGACATTGCCCACATTGCCGGACTGGTTGCCTCAGGACATCACCCTAGCCCGATTCCCTACTGCGATGTTGTGACCACTACAACGCACAAAACGCTGCGGGGTCCACGCGGCGGCTTGATTCTCACCCGCGATGCCGAACTCGGCAAAAAGTTCGATAAAGCGGTTTTCCCTGGCTCTCAAGGTGGACCGCTAGAACATGTGATTGCAGCAAAAGCCGTGGCGTTTGGAGAAGCGCTTCAGCCTCAGTTCCGGGGCTACTGCGCGCAGGTGGTTAAGAATGCCAAAGTGCTGGCAGCTCAATTGCAAGAGCGGGGCTTTAAGATCGTTTCTGGCGGCACCGATAATCACTTGATGCTGGTTGACCTGCGATCGATCGGGATGACTGGCAAACGCGCCGACCAGTTGGTGAGCGGAGTCAATATCACTGCCAACAAAAATACGGTGCCCTTCGACCCCGAATCTCCGTTTGTCACCAGCGGGTTGCGCCTGGGTTCACCAGCCATGACCACACGCGGCATGGGCGCAGCCGAGTTTGTGGAAATCGGTAACATCATCGCCGATCGCCTGCTTCATCCCGAAGATGAAGCTGTGGCTCAAGACTGCCGCAGCCGAGTCGCGAAGCTGTGCGATCGATTTCCGCTATATCCTCACCTGAGTGCGCCAGAACCAGCGCTAGTCTGAGAAAAAATGAGAGAAGGCTGAATCAAGACTTCTGCATTTGTCCCTCATTCCTCATCCTGCATTCTCCCTGAGAGGCGGCTACCTGTTTTGCAAAAGCAAGGCTGTTTTGCAAAAGCTAGGGTGTAGCTGCCTCTTATGATTTTGAGGATTGAGACCAACGGCACTTTTAATATTTCTGTCTGTCCCTCTGGTCTTGAGGCGATCGTTCATGTAGACTTTGGCTGAACCTGTCCCATCCTGCAACTCAACATTTAGCGATGTCGTCTCAGCTATACCATCTGGTTGCCTTTCTGGTTTCGGCTGTGGTCGTTCTCATCAGCACGCCGATCGTCAAAAAAATTGGGCTTAAAAGCGGATTGTTCGACCCGCCTGGAGGGCGCAAGCTGCATCAGCGTCCGATGGTGCGGCTGGGCGGCGTAGCGATCTTTCTTGGCACTTTGACGGCGCTACTGGTAGTTTGGAACACGGGTGGCTTTGGCGTTTTGCCCCAAGAGCAGGAGTATGAAATTTGGGGGGTGACGATCGGGGGGCTGGCGTTTTTTCTGATTGGCTTAGCCGACGATTTGTTTAGTTTGTCTGCTCTGGTGCGGCTGTTGATGCAGGCGACGGTGGCAGGATGCGCCTGGTGGGTTGGTGTACAAATCAACTTTTTGACGATTCCGTTTGTCGGTCTGGTTCTACTACCGCCCTGGCTCAGTCTCCTGATTACCGTGATTTGGCTGGTGGGCATGACCAATGCGATTAACTGGATTGACGGACTCGACGGTTTGGCAGCGGGCGTTTCGGGAATTGCCGCTGTGGTGATGCTGGTGGTCAGCCTGTTTATGGGGCAGTATGCCGCCGCTTTGATTGCCGCCGCTCTGGCAGGCGGTGCGCTGGGGTTCCTCCGCTATAACTTCAATCCGGCTCAAATCTTTATGGGCGACGGCGGCGCTTATTTTATGGGCTTCACGCTGGCAGGAGTCGGGGTGATTGGGCTAGTCAAGAGCGTCACCACGGTTGCAGTGTTGTTGCCTTACCTGATTCTGGCAGTGCCGATTCTCGATATGTCTGCTGTCATCATCGATCGCCTGCGAAGCGGCAAATCCCCATTTGTGGCAGACAAACGCCACCTGCACCACCGCCTGCTGCAAGCTGGTTTATCGCACCGATTGACAGTCCTCTTCATCTACACATTGACGCTCTGGGTCGGCAGTTTGGCGCTGGCGTTTTCGGGCATCCCCAGCGGACAAACCTATGCGATCGCTGCCACGCTGCTGCTGGGATATACCAGTTGGAAAGTCAGCAAACGGGCGCGGCGCTAAAGAGCAATTTGAT
>Ga0224723_1002208_pt1 | contig 10928 bp, 11 predicted proteins | sample Balambano_FR2_Me_FD_161647 | JGI IMG/M metagenome (GOLD analysis project Ga0224723, IMG submission 161647) | Freshwater sediment microbial communities from Lake Towuti, South Sulawesi, Indonesia - Balambano_FR2_MetaG | ecosystem: Environmental > Aquatic > Freshwater > Lake > Sediment | place...
GCAGCCGCCACCCCAGGAAGGACGGCACCCGTGACCCACCCCGTCGAGACCGCCGCGCCGCCGGCGCCGCCCACCGACCCCCGGACCGCGCTGCAGCGGGTCCCCGGCGAGGTGTCGAAGGTCGTCGTGGGCCAGCAGCCCGTCGTCACCGGGCTCGTCATCGCCCTGCTGTGCCGGGGTCACGTCCTGCTCGAGGGCGTTCCCGGCGTCGCCAAGACCCTGACCGTCCGCGCCCTCTCGGCGGCCCTCGACCTCCGGACCTCGCGGGTCCAGTTCACCCCCGACCTCATGCCCGGGGACGTCACCGGGTCGCTGGTCTTCGACTCGCGCACCGCCCAGTTCGACTTCCGCCAGGGCCCGGTCTTCACGAACATCCTGCTGGCGGACGAGATCAACCGGACCCCGCCCAAGACCCAGGCGGCGATGCTCGAGGCCATGGAGGAGCGGCAGGTCACCGTCGAGGGCCGGCCCCGGCCCCTGCCGGACCCGTTCCTCGTCGCCGCCACCCAGAACCCCGTCGAGTACGAGGGCACGTACCCGCTGCCGGAGGCCCAGCTCGACCGGTTCCTCCTCAAGCTCACGATGCCCGTGCCCGCTCGCGACGACGAGATCGAGGTGCTGGGACGGCACGCGACCGGCTTCGACCCACGGGACCTGGTCGCGGCCGGAGTGCGCACGGTCCTCGGCCCCGGGGAGATCGCGGCGGCACAGCAGGCGGTCCGCCAGGTGCGGGTGGGTCGCGACGTCATGGGCTACGTCGTCGACCTGGCCCGCGCGACCCGGATCTCGCCGTCGCTCTCCCTCGGGGTGTCGCCGCGCGGCGCGACGGCGCTCATGACGACGGCCCGGGCGTGGGCGTGGCTGACCGGGCGCGACTACGTGACCCCGGACGACGTCAAGTCGATGGCGCGGGCCACGCTGCGGCACCGGGTCCAGCTGCGGCCCGAGGCGGAGCTCGAGGGCACCACGGTCGAGACGGTCCTGGAGTCGGTGCTCCAGACCACGCCGGTCCCCCGCTGAGCCGGACGATCCCGCCCCGTGGTCCTCACCTGGCGTGCCGTGGCGGTGGCCCTGGCGGGCGTGGCGCCCGTCGCGATCGCCCCCGGCTGGGTCACGCTCCTGTCGTGGCTCGGCCTCCTGGTCGCCGTCGTGGCCGTCGACATCGCGCTGGCCGCCTCGCCGCGCGCGCTGTCGTTCGCCCGCGAGCTGCCGCCGTCGGTCCGCCTGGGCGAGCCGGTCGACGCCGTCCTCACGGTCTCGAACCGGGGCCGGCGTCGGCTGCGTGGCCTGGTGCGCGACGCCTGGCAGCCGTCAGCGGGGGCGCAGCGGTCACGGCACCCCGTGCGGATCCCCGCCGGGGAGCGGCGGCGCGTGACGACCCGGCTCGTGCCGTCGCGCCGAGGTGACCGGCTGTCGCCCGGGGTCGCGGTGCGCAGTCTCGGCCCGCTCGGGGTGGCGGGCCGGCAGCGGGCGATCGACGTCCCGGGTCGGCTGCGGGTGCTGCCCCCGTTCCGGTCCCGGCGCCACCTGCCGAGCCGCCTGGCCATGCTCCGCGAGATCGACGGCCGGGCGGCGGTCCGCACCCGGGGGCAGGGCACCGAGTTCGACTCGCTGCGGGAGTACGTCATCGGCGACGACGTGCGCTCCATCGACTGGCGGGCGACGGCGCGCCGGTCGTCCGTCGTGGTCCGCACCTGGCGACCGGAGCGGGACCGGCGGGTCGTGCTGGTGCTCGACGCCTCCCGCACGTCGGCGGCGCGGGTCGGCGACGAGCCGCGGCTCGACGCCGCCATGGAGGCCGCCCTGCTGCTGGGGGCCCTGGCCGCGCGGGCCGGTGACCGGGTGGACCTGCTGGTCCACGACCGTCGGCTGCTGGGCGGGGTGGAGGGGGCGTCCCGCACCGACCTGCTGCGCCGGATGGTCGACGTGCTGGCCCCCGTCGAGCCCGCTCTCGTCGAGGCGGACTGGCCGACGGTGGCGGCGGAGGTCCGGGGCCGGACGTCCCGGCGGGCGCTGGTCGTGCTGCTGACGGCGCTCGATTCCGCGACCCCCGACACGGGTCTCATCGCCGCGGCGTCGGCCTTGGCCAGGCGGCATCTCGTCGTCGTGGCGTCGGTGACCGACCCGGCCGTCACCGCGATGGCGGCCCGGCGGGGTGACGCGGCAGCGGTGTACGAGGCGGCGGCCGCGGTGCGGTCGCAGGTGGACACCCGGACGGTCACCGAGTGGCTGGAGCTGTCGGGCGTCGAGGTGGTCGCCGCCGACCCGGAGGGCCTGCCCCCGGCACTGGCCGACCGCTACCTCGCCCTCAAGGCGGCCGGCCGGTTGTGAGGGGACCGCGCCCCGCGGCCGGCTCATCAGGCCCAGAGGCTGCAGATCGGGGCGGCGGACACCCGATCGCTCACGGCGTAGCCGCGAGGGCCGGTGTGCAGGAGGAGCCCGGCGTGGAATCGCTCACCCAGCTCGTCCCGCAGCCACTCGAGGTGACGGAAGTCCTCCCGCCGCGGCGCGGACCGGGCCTTGATCTCGATGGCGACGACGCGGCCCCCGCCGAACTCCCCGACGAGGTCGACCTCCCGGGATCCCTCCTCGCGGCGCAGGTGGAACAGCCGAGGAGCCCGGGCGGACAGCGGCAGCTCGGCCCGGACCTGCGACACGACGAAGGTGTCGAGGACGCGACCGAGGAGGTTCCCGTCGCGCAGGACACCGTCGGCATCGAGCCCCAGCGCCCCCGACATCAGCCCGACGTCCACGACGTACCGCTTCGGCGCCCGGGTCAGTCGCTTGAGGCGGTTCGTCCACCAGGCCGGCACGGTGTCGATGACCAGTAGGTTGGCCAGGAGCACGTCGTAGCTCCTGACCGTGGGGACACTGACGCCCACGTCCCGGGCGAGCGAGGCATCCGGGACGACGCCCGCGGAGTGCAGGGCGACCGCCTCCAGGAACCGGGACAGGACCACGGGGTCGCGCACCCGGCCGACGTCGACGGCGTCCCGGGTGACCAGCTGCTCGACGTAGCTGGCCAGCCAGCGCGCCCGCCCGTCGTCCGTCGGCACGGCCAGGGCGTCGGGAAACCCGCCGGCCAGGGCCAGGTCGACGTACCCGCGCAGGTCCGGCACGTCGGCGGGGACCGCCACGGCCTCGACGCCGCCGGTCACGAGACGGTCGAGCAGGGGCGTCCCGCCGAGCCGGCCCAGCTGCTCGCGGACGGTCAGGCCGTGCATCGGGATCCGGACCAGCCGCCCGGTCCCGGGCCACGTCGGGGTCGTCAGCTCCCCCCGGACCGAGCCCGTCACGATGAACCGACCGGGCCGGGGATCGACGTCGACGGCGCGCTTGACGGCGCCCAGCACGTCGGGTACCGCCTGCCATTCGTCGACGAGGACCGGCTCGGGCAGGTCCCGGAGGACGGCGTCGGGGTCGGCCGCGACGCCCTCGGCCTCGGCAGGTCGGTCGAGGCGGAGGACCGCCCGGGCGTGGCGGAGGCCCGTCGTGGTCTTCCCGGTCGCCCGAGGGCCGGTCAGCATGATCGCCGACACCTGGCCCAGCAGCCGATCGATCACCGAGTCGAGCGAACGGGGGACGTAGTCGGCCACGCCTCCCATGCTAGCGCTCTCAGCTGCGCGTTTACATGATCCCGGACTCGCTGGTTGCAGTTTCCCGGCCTCGTCGGTTTCGGTTTCCCGGCCCGGCTGGTTGCAGTTTCCCGGCCTGCCCGGCCGTCAGGGGTACCGGGTGACGTAGACCGGGACGCCGACGCGGGTGGTGTCGGCGGCCTCGCCCACCCCGTTGACGACGTGGTCGATGGTGCCCGCCGTGAGGTTCACCGTCATGATCCGGTTGAGCTGGACGCCCGGGGTCACGGGCACCTCGAAGCCGTTCTCGGTGCGGATGGACGGGTCGTTGCGATTGAAGACGTAAACCCCGCCGCCGAACAAGGCGTGCCGCTCGACGTCGTCGGCGACCTTGTAGCCCGCCCAGCCGAGGATGTCGCCGTTCGTCCATTCCGCCTGCGACGGCGGGTCGTACGGCAACTCGTTCTGGTAGAGGACGACGGTCCCGTCCTCGCCGTTCCAGATCGTGTTGTGCTGCTGGAAGTGCTCGACGAACAGGCCGGTCGCCGTGACGCGGTCGCCGTTGACGACCACCCCGTTGCGCCCGGTGCTGGTGAACCAGCGCTCGGTGTCGCCGGAGAACCCCTCGACCCCGTGGTCGGCCCGCCACACCCAGGTGTGGTCGACGAGCACGTCGTCGCTGTTGATCTCCATCCCGACGACCGTGCGCCCGACGTACGGTCCGCCCACCCGCAGATAGACATCCGACAGCGTCGTGGGGTCGAGCCGGCCCCGCCTGTCCCGGCCGTCGCCGCGCCCGCGGTCGCCGTCCGAGGACCCCACCCGGAGCAGGGCCGGCGACTCGGTCGTGCCCGCATCGATCGTCACCCCGGCGACCACGACGCCCGGGACGTCGGCGATCGTGAGCGGAACGGCGCCGTCGACCGCGGTCAACGTCGGGTGCCCGAGGCCCAGCACGACCGTGCCGGGCCGCCTCACCCGGATGCTCCGGTCGACGTCGTACATCCCGGGGGTGAGGAGAAGGTGGCGGCCGCGGGCGAGCTCGCGGTTGATCCGCTGAACGGAGTCCGCGGGCGAGGCGACGAAGAACCGGTGCAGCGGGATGCTGCGGCTCGGGGTCTCCCCCTCGGCCCAGGAGACGCCGCGGGTGTCCCGCCGCGCGTCCGGGACCCGGACCTGGTACCCGCCGGAGTCGTCGGCGACCAGGTAGGGCTTCTCGCGGCTGACCGGGGTGGTGTCGAGGGTCGTGTAGGGCGGGGTGGGGAAGGTGTCGCCGGACGGGGCGCCCTCGACGCCGCTGAAGACCTGGTTCCACACGCCGTTCGACCAGCTCCCGATCTCGCTGTTGCGGGTCAGCCACTGCTGCTGCGACCCGTTGATCACATCGCCCAGGCGGGAGTCCGCGATGAAGCCCCCGCTGGCGAACTGCGGCCCGGCCGTGCAGTAGTCCATCAACGACAAGGTCCCACCGGTCACGTCGAGCCGTCGCATGGACACCGCCTGCGACACCGCCCAGAAGTTGGCCGACGACCGGCATCCGTCCTGGCCCGTGGCGTCGATGTCGAGGGTGAGGTTGGACAGGGTGCGCCAGAAGTTGACGAGGGCGACGCAGTCGCTCGCTCCGTCCGGTCCCTGGCACCGGTTGTAGACCTCGACCTTGCCGTTGATCGTGACGTCGCCGGGCGACGCGCCGAGGCCCGCGACCTCCGTGTAGTACCCCACCCGGATCTGTAGGGGCTCGGCGTCGCTGCCGTACTCGCCGGGCAGGAAGAGGAGGGCGTGGCGACCGCTGCCCATCTCGTCGTCGACCTGCCGGTCGCTGACGGCGTCGATCGCCGCCTGGATCTCGGCGGTCGGCATGCCGGGGTCGAAGACGGTGACGTCCGGGCCGACGTCGGGCGCCGCGGGACGGCGGTCGACGCCGCCGGCCGGCTCACCGGCCGCGGCCGGGACGGCGACCGCGGCGGACGACGCCCCGGTCAGGACCGCCACGCAGAACACGGCGGCGAGGCGGTGCGCAGGGCGGCGGGAGCGGGTGACAACCATGAGCCTCTCCTTCGAGGTCCGTCGCTGACGGTAGCCATCCTGTCACGGACAAGCGCCCGACTCGCCAGGTGTGAGTGATCGTTGACGGTTGATCGCGACTTGTCACGAGGTGTGGTCATCATCTGGTCCGATGACGACCGGAACGCGGTGACACTCGTGATCAACGCCATCCGGTGACGACCGACACGCGGATCACGTCACGATCACTCATCCAGGACGCGGCCACGTCCTCGCCATGAGAACCGGGTGGGCAGGCGGGGGGTGGGCCCTCAGCCGGCGACGGGCTGGACCTCGCCGGCGAACTCCCGGCGGATGTCACCGGTGTGCCCGGCCCGGGTGGCCCGGCCGCCGAGCACCAGGCCGTAGGCGACGAAGGCCGCCCACACCAGTGCACCGACCGTGATCCGGGCCCACGTCGGCAGGGGTGACGGGGTGACGAACGCCTCGACGATCCCGCTGACGAACAGCACGGGGACCAGTCCCAGCGCCACCCCGAACAGGGCGCGCCCCTCGGTGGCCAGGCTGTCGAGGCGGGGCCGCGGGCCGGGGTCGATCCACGCCCAGAACAGCCGCAGGCCCGCCGCCAGGGCGACGAAGACCGCCGTCAGCTCCAGCAGCCCGTGCGGCGTGATGAGCCCGAAGAACAGGTCGAGGCGCCCGCAGGAGGCCATGAGCCCGCCGATCATGCCCACGTTGAGGGCGTTCTGGACGAACACGACGAGCGGGAACACCCCGGTGATCCCGAACGCGATCGAGATGGCGGCGATCCATGCGTTGTTCGTCCACACCCGGGCCGCGAACGACCCGGCGGGGTCGCTGGAGTAGTACGCGGCGAACTCGACCTCGCACAGCTGCCGGATCGCGCCGTCGCTCAGCATCGACGCCCGGACCTCGTCCGACCCGGCCACCCACGCCCCGGTGGCCCAGCCGATCCCCACGAAGGCCACCGTCACCGCCAGCGTCAGCCACCGCAGCCGGTACAGGGCGGCCGGGAAGGACCACCGGAAGAAGCGGGCGACCTCGCGGTGAGCGGGCTCGTGGACTCCCGTGACGCGCTGCCGGGCGCGGTTCACGATCAAGGACAGCCGCGCCACGAGGGTGGGGTCCGGACTCGCCGAGCGCACCTGCGACAGGTGCGTCGCCGTCCGCTGGTACAGCGAGACCAGGTCGTCCACCTCGCCGGGTGTCAGCGACCGACGGCGCGAGAGGCGGTCCAGGCGCTGCCACTCGTCGGCGTGGGTGGCGACGAAGGCATCGAGGTCCACCCCGGCAGCGTAAGGGGCTGGCTAGGCTCGACCGGTGGCCAGGCTGGTGACGGGGGACGCGGTCGTCCTGGAGCTGCCACCCGCCGGGCTCGCGACCCGACTGGTGGCCGTGGTCATCGACGTGGTGGTGTACGCCGGGTCGCTGATCCTCGCGCTCACCGTGCTCGCGCCGCTGTTCCTGCTCGACGCGGCGACCGCCGGGGCCGTGGGCATCCTCACCGTCGTCACCTGCCTCGTCGTCGTGCCGACCGTGGTCGAGGCCGCTACCCGGGGCCGCTCGCTCGGCAAGTTCGCCCTGGGTCTGCGGGTGGTGCGCGACGACGGCGGCGCGATCCGCACCCGACAGGCGTTCGTCCGCCAGCTCACGGGGTTCGGCGAGATCTACGCCACGAGCGGGATCATCACGGTGTTCGCGGTGCTGTGGAACTCCCGCGCCAAGCGGCTCGGGGACATGCTGGCCGGCACGTACGTGGTGTCCGAGCGCACCCCCCTGCTGGGGTCGGCGATGCCGGTGATGCCGCCGTGGCTGGAGGGGTGGGCACGGTCGGCCGACCTGGGCCGGATCCCCGGGCCGCTCGCCCTGGCCGCCCGGACGTACCTGTCCCGGGTCGCCATGATGACGCCGGCCGCCCGGGCCGAGGTCGGGACCCGGATCGCCGCCGAGCTGGCCGCCTTCGTCGCCCCGCCGCCACCGGCCGGCACCCCGCCCGAGGCCTTCGCCTCGGCCGTGCTGGCCGAGCGCCGCCGCCGGGACCTGGAGCGCCTCGCCGCCGAGCGGGCCCAGCTGGACCGGCTCAGCGACCTCACCGCGCGGCGCCGCGAGCGGGTCTGACCCCTCACACGGATCGCGGCGGCGTCTCGGCGGCGGTGATCAGGCGTCGAATGGGAACAGCCGGTACGCCGTGGCCTCGCCCCCCAACGGGCGGACCGCCCGGAAGTGCCGCTGGTCCGTGGTGAGGATGTCGAGCGTCCCGTAGCGGCCGGCCGACACCATGACCGAGGCGTCGGTGATGCCCAGCATCACGCCGTCGTGCCGCGCGGCGACGTCGGCCGACTCCACGAAAGTCCCGTGGTCGAAGACGGCGACCTCGAGGGTCTCGGCCAGTTCGGACATGACGGTCACGCGCGCCCGCTCGCCGAGCCGGACGAGGACCAGGTGATCGAGCTCCGCCAGGACGAGAGCCGGGACGACCAAGCGGAGACCCGGCCGCTCGAGGAAGGCCCGGACCGCCGGGTGGTGGGTGTCCGAACGGTCGTAGACCGCGTACAGCGCCCCGGTGTCGGCGATGAGTCTCACGACGCGGCGACACCGAAATCCGTGCTCGCCAGCACGGCATCGACGGTGCTGGACGTGTCGGCACGGCCGCTGTCGAACAGCCCGAAGGACAGACTGCGGGCGCCGCGCTCACGCCCTCGGAGCAGTGCGGACAGCGCCTCGCGGATCAGGTCGGACTCCCGTCGCCCCTCGACCCGGGCCCGGACGCTCAGCTCGCGCTTGAGATCGTCGGGAAGGTAGATCGTCGTCCGCTGCATCCGACCCTGATGCCATACATGTATGGCATCAGGGTCGACGCTTTACCGCAGCGGAACGAATGCTTACCATACCGGAATGACGAGCACTGTCTCCGTCAAGGGTCAGGTCACGATCCCCAAGCAGATCCGGGACCGGCTCGGCATCCATGCCGGCACGGTGCTGGAGTTCGCCGACGAGGGCGGTCGGCTCGTGGCGCGCAAGGTCCGTCGACGTCACCCGATCGACAGCGTCTACGGCGTCCTCGCGCTGCCGGGCGGGGTGGACGCCCACGTAGCGGCGCTGCGTGGGCCGGCCGACCTTCCGTGATCACGGCCGTCGACACCAACGTCCTGCTCGATGTCTTCAGTGCCGACCCGACGCACGGCCCAGCGTCCAGGGAAGCCCTGGAGTCCGGTCTCGAGCGAGGCACGCTCGTCGTCTCCGACGTCGTGTGGGCCGAGACCGCCGCCGCGTTTCCGGCACGCGATGCGGCCGAAGCCGCTCTCGACACCGTCGGCGTCGAGTTCGCCGCCACCGGTCGCGAGGCCGCCGGTACCGCTGCCCAGGCTTGGCGGGTCTACCGAAGCGCCGGGGGTCCGCGGACGCGTGTCGTGGCGGACTTCCTCATCGGTGCCCACGCCGTGGTCCAGGCGGACCGTCTCCTGACCCGCGACAGGGGGTTCTACCGGCGCTACTTCACCGGCCTCGAGATCGTCGACCCGTCCGGCGCCCGACGGTAGGACGGCCTGGCCGGGCGGCACGTTCGCGACGGCGCCGCCCGGCCGGTCAGCCGTCAGTAGCGGTAGTGGTCGGACTTGTACGGGCCGGTGACGTCGACGCCGAGGTACTCGGCCTGCGACTTCGACAGCTCCGTGAGGCGGGCGCCGAGGGCTTCCAGGTGCAGCCGGGCGACCTTCTCGTCGAGGACCTTCGGCAGGATGTGGACCCCGAGCGGGTACTCCCCCGGCTTGGTGAACAGCTCGACCTGGGCGAGCACCTGGTTGGTGAAGGACGACGACATGACGAAGCTCGGGTGCCCGGTGGCGTTGCCGAGGTTGAGCAGCCGGCCCTCGGACAGCACGAGCACGCTGTGGCCGTCCGGGTACACCCACTCGTGGACCTGGGGCTTGATCTCGACCTTGCGGATGCCGGGGACCCGGGCCAGTCCGGCCATGTCGATCTCGTTGTCGAAGTGGCCGATGTTGCCGAGGATCGCCTTGTCCTTCATCCGCCCGATGAGCTCGGCCGTGACGACGTCCCGGTTGCCGGTCGCCGTGATGACGAGGTCGGCTCGGTCGATGACGTCCTCCAGGCGCACGACCTCGTAGCCGTCCATCGCCGCCTGCAGGGCGTTGATCGGGTCGATCTCGGTGACGACGACCCGGGCCCGCTGGCCGCGCAGCGCCTCCGCAGAGCCCTTACCGACGTCGCCGTACCCGCAGACCACCGCGAGCTTCCCGCTGAGCAGGACGTCGGTGGCCCGGTTGATGCCGTCGAGGATCGAGTGCCGGGTGCCGTACTTGTTGTCGAACTTCGACTTCGTCACCGAGTCGTTGACGTTGATCGCCGGGAACAGCAGCGACCCCTCGCGCACCCGGTCGTACAGCCGCAGCACGCCGGTCGTCGTCTCCTCGGTGACCCCGCGGATCCCGGCGGCGAGCCGGGTCCAGCGATGGGCGTCGGCGGCCAGCGAGCGGCGCAGCACGTCGAGGACGACGGCCATCTCCTCGCCGGTGTCCTCGGTCGTCGGGGCGACCACACCGGTCCGCTCGGCCTCGACCCCGAGGTGGACGAGCATCGTGGCGTCACCGCCGTCGTCGAGGATCATGTTCGGGCCGACGCTGCCGTCGGGGCCGGGCGCCGGCCAGGTGAGCACCTGCTCGGTGCACCACCAGTACTCCTCGAGCGTCTCGCCCTTCCACGCGAACACCGGCACCCCGGCGGGCGCCTCGGGCGTGCCGTCCGGGCCGACGACGACCGCGGCGGCCGCCTCGTCCTGGGTGGAGAAGATGTTGCACGAGGCCCACCGCACGTCGGCGCCGAGCGCGACGAGGGTCTCGATGAGGACCGCGGTCTGGACCGTCATGTGCAGCGAGCCGGTGATGCGGGCGCCGGCCAGCGGACGGGCCGCGGCGTACTCGGACCGGATCGCCATGAGGCCCGGCATCTCGTGCTCGGCGAGTCGGATCTGGTGGCGGCCGGCCTCGGCCAGCGAGAGGTCGGCGACCTTGACGTCGGGTGTGACGGACACGGGTTCCTCCAGGGTGTCCCGAGCGGGGACGCGGGACTGTCGTCGCGGGGTCGAGGGATCGACCGCCCCGGCGCGATCCCTCAGGATCAGCAGCCTGGTGCCGACGGGACACTCGCCCGACGCACGCCGGAGTGCGCGTGTGCGCTCCGGTGAGGATAGCGGGCGTCAGTCCCCGGCCCGCCACCGGTCCCGGAGGTCGGCGAGGGAGGGCGAGCGGCCCGGGTCCAGCCCGGACCCGAGCGCCAGGTAGGTGGCGGCGAAGTCGACCCGCGCCGCCG
>Ga0224723_1002209_pt1 | contig 10928 bp, 10 predicted proteins | sample Balambano_FR2_Me_FD_161647 | JGI IMG/M metagenome (GOLD analysis project Ga0224723, IMG submission 161647) | Freshwater sediment microbial communities from Lake Towuti, South Sulawesi, Indonesia - Balambano_FR2_MetaG | ecosystem: Environmental > Aquatic > Freshwater > Lake > Sediment | place...
GCGGGGTGGTTTCGGGCGCTTCCAGGGTAATTTCCAGACCCGGTGCCTGATTGTACGACGTGATGTGTGCCTGCAACGCCCCGACCAAGCCGAGTTCGTCCAGCGCAGGCGGACGCAGACCATAGGCGATACGCCGTATGTCCATCAGCGCTTCCTGCACCTGCATCTTCAGTTCCGCTGCCATCTTCCTGACCGTATTCGCGTCTCGTTCCGCCAGATTATGGATCGCATCCAGCTTGAAGGACATTGAGGCGAGTATCGGACCAAGACCATCATGCAGGTCACGGCGCAGTCGGCGGCGTTCTTCTTCGCGTGTCGTCACCAGCCGCTCACGGGAACGCTGCAAATCCTGTGTGAGCTGCACGTTGTAGGCGGCAATGCCCGCCTGTCGTGCGATGGTTTCCAGCAGCCGCCTGTCGATCTGCGAGAACGTTTCGCCCGGCGCACGCGGCGCAAGGATCATCTGCCCGATGGTTTCCATCTGATAAACCAGGGGCAGGACTTCCAACTCGCTCTCCTTTTGAGGCGTCATCGCCGGGGAGTGTGCGTATTCAGCGGCGATAATGAACCTGTCGCCTTGTTTGAGGGCGATAGCGGCATAAGGCAGTTTCAGCGCCTCGGCAACCGTTTCCACAATCGTCGGAAGGACAGATTTAGATGTAATCACGACTTCGAGTCGTTCAGACAGGCGACCCAGCACGGCATACGGGTCGTCGCGCTCACCGTACATCAGGCGGTTTACGCCGCGCTGGAGGCGTTCGCGCAGCGGCTGAAACGATACGGCGACGATGCCCGTTCCGACCAGCGCAACAGGCAGGCTTGTACCCGTTTGAAGCAGCGTCCCCAACAGACCGACGATCACGACATATATAGCGATTACGAGGGCGGTCAGCGACCCGTAGACCAGTGTACGATTAACAAGGACATCAATATCCCACAGGTGATAGCGCAGGATGGCGATGCCAGTGGCGATGACAATGCCCATGATCATCATATCCGTCAGGACAATGGAAAATTCCTGCGTATGCGGATTATCAGGCTGCATAAACCAGGGAATACTCGCCAGAATACCGCACACGACCACAAAAATTCCCGCGAATGCCAGCAGCTTTAACTGCGCTCGCTCAACCCCTGCGGCACTGCGAAAGCGAACGACGATGCAGGCGATTGAACCTGTGATTCCCAGCACAAGAAGCGGGGCTGCGAAAGCCATCAGCGTGTTCATCAGCGGCGCACTGCCCGAAATTCCATACGGGTTATCAAATGGAATCCCCATTTCTGTCAGCGAGTCGGGATAGAAAGCGATGCTGAACGTGAACATAGCAATGCCTAACGCGGCTGCCCAGCCGACAAAGCGCCAGCGCGGGGATGGGAGTTTCCCATCCGGGAACAACAGCAGGACAAACGTGATCGGAATCAGCACGTTCGGAATCCATATCCACATACTAAACCATCGCGCCAGCGCCGCACCGGGCAGCGGTATCACCAGCTCGCTGTACAGCGCATAACCTGCCGCCAGCATATTGAACGCGCTGAGAAACCCGATGGCGCAGAACATCCAGCCAATCGGATTGCGCGGATGGCGCGATGCGACCAGCGCCCCGACGGCACAGTAAGTGATGGTCAGCGGCGGCGTGAAGAACTGGTGGCTGAAGGTCACGCCCTGCCCACTGACGATGAGCGCGAAGATACTGATCCCCAGCCCGATAAATACGATGAAGATGGAGGATACAGCGATTGACCAGGATAATCGCCGGGCGGTTTGTTCACTCATGACGATGCTCATAGCGACTCTATTCCGATCACGTTGAGATTTAATGTTATCACGAACTTATCCGTTCAGGAGAACTCCGGCTGCCTACGGCGATGCCAGCAGCGCGATGCCGATGATCAGCGGCGCAACATGGTGGAGGACAGGAAAGTAGACATTACGCCGGCTGAAGATGAGCAGGAGAACCAGCCAGGCTAAGTTCCACACAATCGTCACCCATCCAACCCACCCGGCGACCAGCGTCGCTTGCAGCAGTGCCGCACCTATCGCCGCCTGAGCCAGAAACGCCAGCACGACATACAGCACAACCTGTGAATACAGCCAGTCACGCTTGCTGATATACGCGGTTTCGGCGACCACAACGACAACCGCGCCGAACCCAAACGCCACTACACCCAACATCCCCATGAACGTATCGCCGGCGGTACGGAGCATATCGCCCAGCAGCACCAACCCCAGAGTTGTTGCCACAATCGCGGTGATGATACAGCCCCGTTCCCAGATCAGATGAGAAGAGGTTTCTTCAATCTGCCACCCCAGAAAGGCTCGTCCGGCGAAGAGGACGCCGCCAATCGTAAAGATGAAGAAGCTCATGACAAGCAGGCTGGCGATGAGGGTGCGTTCGGATATGTCCTGATCGGCAATCACGCCCACAAGCATCAGCCCAACGGCTGCCGTGATGAGGACGGGGAGTATCGTGATCACGTTGCGGGATGTATTTCTGGCGTTCATGTGGTTTCTCCGGTCATCATCCTTGTGCCCTTTGCGCTCATCAAAGCATGATCATGGCTGTAAAGATGCTTCCCATGTTGAGGGGAAGTTGCTGCCAGTGATCGCCATAATCGGCTGTATGCCAGATGTCGCCGTTGCTGAATCCGGCATAAAGATGTCCGGGCGCGTCACGGTCAGTCAGCAGGGCATACGGCATGTGTGGAAGCGGTTGAGGCAGCCCGCCGTTCAGTTTCTCCCACGCCGAATCGCCCGACTTCCGATAAATAAAGGCTTCAGCTTTACCTTCGACATGTGCCTTGAACGGTCCCGGTGCTGCTGAGACATACCACACGTCCGGGCGGGCAGAATCTGCGCCAACTGCCCAGCCGTAACGCCGATCCAAGCCCCGCCCGGATCGGCGAACCCCGCCCGTAAGCATGAGCCGGAAATATTCAAACACGCCCGCACGATCAGGTTGCCGCCATGTCGCGCCCCCGTCGCGGCTGAACGCCGCGCTCGTCCCGCCACCTTCGTATACCCAGTTGCCATCTGTGGCATGAAAGGTCAGCGTATGGCAGTCGCGGACAGCGCCGTTCAAATGTCCAGCCCATGTCTTGCCGCCATCTGCACTTCGCAGCACCGCGCCAAGTTCCACACCCGCCAGCATCACATTCGGATCTGTCGGCGAGAGGGCGATACCCTGCACATATGGTGCGCCTGGCTCTCCGGGCGTGAACCAGTACCAGCGCCGCTTTCGCTGAAAGGATTCCGACTCCGTCCACTGCTGCCCGCCATCACGCGAGATGAACACGCCCGGCGGCTTCGTTCCCGCGACGATCAGATCGGGTTGAGCCGCGCTCACGGCGATTGACTTGACGATCTGCCCGTCCATGCCACACGGCTGCCATGTCTTGCCGCGATCCTCAGAACGAAGCACGCCGCTGTCGCGTGTACCAGCGTAAACCACGTTCGGGTTCAGTGGGTCGGCAGCAAAGCAGGTTACTTTTTTGTCTTCCAGAAGAAACTCGACCGTCCATTGATCGTTTGCGCTGCATTCCGCCCGCGCCAGCCTGCTTCCGTTGGTTGAAATGAAGATTCTATTCATGGTGGCTACCTCCTAAAGGCTGATAACTGACAGCCGTTAGCAAAAAGCTATTGGCTAACAGCTATAGGTTTACAGCGTGAGCAGATAGGCAATTAAATCCCGAATGTCCTGATCGCTAAAGTGCAGGCGGTAATCTGGATACATGATGTCGCGGTAGCCAGACACAATGTAGCGATGTGGTTCGAGAATGCTCTGGCGTAAGTATTCTGCGCTGCTCATTCCCTCCATTCGCGTTGCGGCGCGTTCTGCGATTCCGGCGAGGTTTGGTCCGATGCTAAATCCGAACTGACCACTGACGACCTGATGGCAGGTTGAACACGCTGGCGCTTCATTCTGATCCTGATTCTGACCCTGTGTAAAAAGCTGCCCGCCGCGTTCTGCAACCCCTGTTTCGGCAACTGGCGGTGCTGCGGTACATCCCGCAAGCAACAGAAGGAAGGTCATGACGGTCATCAGGTAAGCCATCGGTAGCCTCAACGTGAACGGAGACACACGCACCCACGGCACTTTAGGAAATGAATGCGGTGTTCGTAGGGGCGATGGCTTGCCTCGCCCGCGATTTTGGTTATTGCGGGAGGGGCAAGCCCCTCCCCTACGACATGATCTCCGTGTTGATTCGTTCATCTACATTAGCGTGTGTGTCCCTCTACAAGGGCGGCGGGAGTTGTTTATGATTCCAGTCGGACGACGCCACCAGTCATGCCCGGCGCAAAGGCAATCGTGCCGAAGGTGACATACAACGCACCATCAGGACCCTGTGCGATTCCGAATGGAGCGATCAAGCCTTCAGCGACGGGCGCTGCGCCATCCGCAGTAACGGTGACGACGCTGCCAGCGCCAGGACCCTGATCGGAGAATTCCATCAACTGCACGGCGTACAGCGTCTCGTCGTCAAGCAGGATGTCGGTCACGGTGGTCAAACCGCTGAACGTCTCGACCAGTTCGCCGCCTGACCAGTGTTCGATCCTGCCCGCACCGGGCGCCATGCCTGTACCGAGAAAGCCGATGTACAGGTCGCCGTTTTCGGCAACTTCAATTGAGGTTGGCACGGGGTTATCGGTCCATGCGTGGACAAGCTGTAGCCCACCTTCTGCCGTCCACGACAGCAGATCATTGCCGCCCGCGTCTACGATATACAGCGTACCGTCCGCGCCCCAGGCAATATCAGCGACATTGGTATCGTAGCCATTGCCATCCGGGTCGTTGGCTGCCTCAAACGCATTCAAGTTGATGACATTTTTCACCACCAGCGTTGCCGCATCATATTCCACCACCGAGTCCGCCCAGAACGCGCCCGTATTGCCTGCTCCGCTGCCGCTGAAAATGACCCATAGAGAGTCACCGCTGGGAATGACGCGGTACAGTCCGAGCGATTCCGTCGCCAGGGCATAGCTGGGGAAGCCGCCGATGAGATCGGTTGCCGTGCCATCCGGCGCAATCGAGACGATCCGCCCGCTGAGCCCGGCGCTGACGGCACTCTCTCCTTCAGGACCCGGCATGGTGAACTGCAACTCGCCGCCCGTTCCCGCCACCGCCACCAGCAGATTGCCGTCGCTGTCGAAGGCGAGACCACGCGGCGCACCGAGTCCGCCTATAATCAGTTCGCCGGGCAGCGGCGGCATTCCGTCCTGTGCCGTTGCGGGGAGCAGACCACCCAAAATCAGCAGGACACACACTAACGTGAATAACCGTTTGGAAACCATTGCTCCTCCTTGAACAAAGCTAACAAATGACCGACAAACTAAAGCGGCATTGCCTCTGCCCGACTTTCGAGCAGGTCTTTCAGATAACCAAACTCGGCGCTCATCTCGCGCCTGACGCTGGCAGCGATCAACGGCTCTGCCAGGCGGGAAAAACCACCGGGCTGCATTTCCATCTGGCAGGTGACGTTCGTGCCTTCGGGCGTCTCCTCGAACAGGTATGATGCCTCAACAGCGACGGATCCGGATGTGGTGATGAAAGTGACGACCTGATTAGGTTCGTATTGGGTGAATTCGTTGCTGGCTTCCAGCCTCCGCCCCAGAAATTTGCGGACGAAGGTATATCGTGTGCCGACGCCTGACGGTTCTGGCGTTGTCATTCGCACTTCGAGCAATCCCGTCTGCCACTCCGGGGCATTGGAAAGATCACTGATGTAAGCAAAGACCTCCTCAATCGGGCGATTGATGACGATGCTATCCTCAACCTTGATCATGATGATCCCTTCTTTCAGAAGACGAGCAGCGTTTTTGCCCGGTTTGGGAGGACTCTGAAAACAACTACCGTTCTGCGTTTTCGTTATTTAGAGCCTATAGGAGAAGATGTCCCGCTGTCATGAGCAGGGGTCACGTCTGGATCGGGAATAATGCCCGGAGCAGGTTGGGACATTTTCCCGGTTGAAACGACTGCCTGTGAAAACCGCAGTCGTTTCAGCCTGAATGTTGATACTGGATCAGTCAGTAATTACTGGTATTGACCGACTTTTTGACTGAGCGCGATGAACGCCGTGAGCAAATCGGAGCGCGTCACAATGCCAATCAGCGTCTCACCGCGCATGACGGGCAGGCAGCCGATATAGTGATTGACCATCAGCTGCGCGGCGTAGGCTGCGGTTTCATCCGGCTCAACGACGATGGGGGCGGGCGTCATCGCTTTGGACACGGTAACCCGATCGGCTAGCGACAATTCCAGCGGGTGAACTGTCCCGACGATGGAATAACCGAGCGCCCGTTCACAATCGTGGAAACTCAACACGCCAATAAGATGTTTTTCAGTGCTAAGCACGGGCAGGTGATGGCAACTGGCGGTCATCATTTTGTCGAGCGCTTCGCTCAGCGATGCGTTGGAAAAAATGACCACCGGATCAGCGGTCATGACATCATGTACATTCACGATCGTCGCTCCGTCTCAAACACTTGTTTCGCCAGCCCGACGGAGTTTTTCAGGCGATTCGGTCATCTGAATAAATAAGCGAAAGATGTCTGTTTCAGTCAGGATGCCGACAAGATGATTCGCCGAGTCCACGACGGGCAGGCTGCTGAAGCGGTGTTCAAACATCAGCCGCACAGCCTCCACCATCGGCGTATCTGCTTTGACCGTCTTGACGGGCTGGCTCATCGTCTGCTCAACGGTCAGTTTGTCCCATAGATAGGTCAGTTCCCAGTAACTCAACGAGGTGGCGTCAGACGGGCTGGCGCGGCGAATATCACCGCTGCTCAATATGCCGACCAGCTTACTCCCTTTGAGGACAGGCAGGTGACGAATGTTATACTCTTTCAGTAGTTCCGTGGCGACGCGCAGGGACTCATCCACGGAAACGGTTACTGCCGGGCTGGTCATACAAGCCCCTACCGTGAGATATTGCAACATGGTTCAGCATCCTTTCTTTCAGGCAGCCCGAACATGACGTGTATGGGCTTATGCCAGTTCATTTGCTGAACAGGATATAAGACCTTCGACAAACGATGGTCATGTGAAGCGGATGACATATGCCATGTATCCAAATGTGGCGATCAGGCTGCCGGTGACGGGGCTAAAAAGTGATCAGATCGGAAAACGGAAGATCAGGCGTGTACCTTCGTCGGGGGCGCTGTCTACGGTAAGCTCACCGCGGTTAATATGTGTTCGCCGCATCATATTGTGCAGCCCTAATCCCTCATATGAGGATGAAACTTCGGGGTGAAATCCGCGCCCGTTATCCTGAATGGTCATCTGAAACTGCCGCGCTTCAATCTGAACGGCTATCAGCGCTTCCGTCGCCTGTGCATGGCGAATGATATTGCTGACGGCTTCATGAGCAATCTGGCAGATCGTTTCCATCATCGGTGGGGCAAATGGAGGCGGGCTATCCGTCGCCATGATCCGAACAGCAAGTGATTCTGGAACATGCAGGCGTGCAATAACCTCTTCCAGATATTGACGCACGCTTTTCTGTTCCTGACTGGCGGTTTTCAGGTTGAGAATATAGTGGCGAATATCCTCAATCACCGTGTCAATATCGCGCATTGCCGCCGTCAGGTCGATCGTCAGCGATGGAGAAGACATCTTGAGCAGTTGCAGGTGCATTCCAATGGCATACAGCGATTGAATGACCCCATCATGCAGTTCCATGCCGACGCGCTCCCGCTCCTCAAGCAGGGTAAGACGGCGCTGCTGTTCACGAAGCTGTGTTTCTGCGATTGCCAGTGCCGCGTATCCTGCCAGTGTCTCGACGAGCCATTGATCCTGCTGGGTAAACGGGAGATCATCCAGCCGATCCGTCAGGTACAACATACCGAACAACTGCTGCCCCGCCTGCACCGGTACCCCGAGCAGACGATCCATCTCAGGATGGTGTTGTGGAAAACCGATGCTGCGCGGATCGTTGTGGATATGCTCAAGGCGAAGGATTTCGCGTTCGCGCATAATCACGCCGAGCAAACCACGCCCTATAGGAGGATGGGCAATCTGTTTGATCTCGTCTTCTTTCAGCCCGACGACCTCAAAGTATTGCAGGATGTTCTGCTCACCCGGTATGCCTAACGCCGCGTAGCGGGAATGAACAAGCTGCTGTGCCACATAGGCGATTTGCTGAAGCACCTGGCGCAGATCACCGGCTTCCGCCGCGTGAATCACGGACTCAGCGATACTTTTCAGAGTAGACAGGATAACCGTCACCTCTTGTTGAGGAGATTCGTTACTCGTCATGTGGGCGGTTCTCAACTAAACTCGATACGCTAATTCTACTTGTTCGTGAACAGGTTTGAAAACGGAACGCGCTATGTCTACCCTCGTGCGAATTCTCATTGCCGATGATCATTCCGTTGTCAGGGCAGGGCTGCGGGCGCTGCTGGAACATCACGAAAACTGGCATGTTGTCGCTGAGGCGGCAACCGGAGAAGAGGCGGTTCGTAAAGCACAGGAATATCATCCGGGCATCGCCATCCTCGATATTCGTATGCCCGGCATCTCCGGTATTGAGGCATGTCGTCAGATCACCACGTCTGTAGAAGGCTGCCGCGTGATTATGTTGACCACCTACGCCGAAGATGAACTGCTGTTCGCCGCGATTCGGGCGGGGGCGTCGGGGTATCTGCTCAAGCGGATCGGCGATAACGACCTGATACGCGCCGTTGACAGTATCAGTCGGGGCGAAAATATCCTTGATCCGGCGATGACAGCCACCGTTTTTGCCGAGATGCGTAAAGCGGACAAGACGCAGCAAGCCGCCGCCTTCAGTGACCTCACCCCGCAGGAGATGGCTGTGCTGTCCCTGATCGCGCATGGCTATACCAACCGTCAAATCGGCGTGAAACTGTATCTTGGTGAAGGCACCGTGCGGAATTATGTCAGCAGTGTACTGGCGAAGATGAGTGTGTCCAATCGCGCTGAGGCGGCAGCTTACGCCGTCAAACATAATATTGATGAACTGGTGCCGCCGCCGAAGGATGGGAACGCCTGACACTGCGAGTGAAATTCTCGTTTCACCTGTAACACAAAGAAAGGAGCATCTCTGCCCCTTTCCTTGTTTACACTCCCCGCTGGAAAGCGCCGTCTGACACTATCCCTGTATGTCCCCTGCGCCGACAGGGACGGACAGCCGTTTCATCACTTCGGGCAGGATGGTATCTTCCACCCAATGTGCCGCCCGTTCCACTTCCCCTTCTTTGAGCGGACCTTCTTTTCCTTCGACATAGAACCCCTCCGGGGGAGTAACCACTGTTCCGCCGTGCTTTTCAAGGCGATGGGCAATCGGCCTGGCGGCATAGCCAAACAGATTGATCATGCCGCCCAGGACTGTCGAGTCAACATCTTCTACCGCAATGCGGGTATCGAAGGCGGTCACGAGAACCCCTTCGAGTCCGTGTTTGGGGATGTTGGTGATCATCGTCTTGATGACGGGCGTGGAGTTGAAGGCGTGGGTCGGCGAGCCGACGATGAGCAAATCCAACCCCACCAGATCGTCAGGCTGCACGTCCGCAACACGGAGCAGCCTGGCATCGCCGTGCGCCGCGAGCGCCTCCGTGATGACCTGAGCGATTTTCTCGGTATTTCCGTACACAGAATCGCAGATCACGAGCATTTTCATAGGAATCTCCTTCACGTTATAACGCGCCCGTTATGCTCGATGTTCGAGACATCAGGTTCGCGTCGGTTGATCAGCTGACAGGGGAGCGATACACGCACGCTGCGCCCACCTTGTCTCTAACTTACGCCGGACAAAGCTGCGAGTGTAGTATCAAAGCGCAGTATTCGTATACGACGTTTATCACTTCGGGGATGAGCCGCCGGGCATTTTTGCCTTACAGCCCCCGCGCTGCGCTTCTTTTGCCCGCGTCGGCAAGAAATTATCCTGGTGCAAGATGAGTTGTGTGAAAACACAGCTTTCCCTATAATTTGAAGCAGCCCACAGATTGAGGACTGCGCGTTGGCAGCCGAGCGAAACGTAAAAAACAAGCCGCAACTGCCCGTCCATAAGCCCTTGCCCGATGGCGCAGGCGGCGCGGGTGCGCCCATTCCCGAACTGAACAACATCGTCCGTTTGCAGGGGTTAATTGGCAATCGGGCGGTGCAGCGCCTGCTCCAGCAGGGGCAGTTATCCTCTGCGCTGTCGATTCAACGCGCCCCAGGCGACAACGGAACCGGCGCGGACGTTCCCGCCAAAGAACAGTTATCGCCTCGGCAGGAAAATGTCCTCAACCAGGCGGAACAGCACGGGGTGACGATTCCGGACTCCATGCTCGAACAGGGGATTGAGGAGCAGGCGGAAGCCGCCCCGAACATGTCGGTAGACCCGAACGCGGCTGAACAGCCAAATATGTCGGTTGATCCGAATGCCGCCGACCAGCCGAACATGTCGGTTGATCCGAATGCTGCTGATCAGCCGAACATGTCGGTTGATCCGAACGCCGCCGACCAGCCGAACATGTCGGTTGATCCGAATGCTGCTGATCAGCCGAACATGTCGGTTGATCCGAATGCTGCTGACCAACCGAACATGTCGGTAGACCCGAACGCTGCTGACCAGCCGAACATGTCCGTTGATCCCAATGCGGCTGACCAGCCGAACATGTCCGTTGATCCCAATGCGGCTGACCAACCGAACATGTCGGTAGACCCGAACGCTGCTGACCAGCCGAATATGTCCGTTGATCCAAATGCCTCTGATCAACCGAATATGTCTATGCCGGAGGATGAAGCGGTTTCCACAGAGGGCGACCAGTTCTCATCTGAGGGCGAGGCGGAGAATCAATCGCTGCCGCAGGGCGAAGGGGCGACGCCGCCCGCGCCGCCGAAAGGTAAAACGGCTGCCGCCGAACAAAAGGGGCAGAAAGAGGCGGCGAAAACCGGCAGCACCGCGACAACGACGCCGGATGGCAAAAC
>Ga0224723_1002212_pt1 | contig 10922 bp, 7 predicted proteins | sample Balambano_FR2_Me_FD_161647 | JGI IMG/M metagenome (GOLD analysis project Ga0224723, IMG submission 161647) | Freshwater sediment microbial communities from Lake Towuti, South Sulawesi, Indonesia - Balambano_FR2_MetaG | ecosystem: Environmental > Aquatic > Freshwater > Lake > Sediment | place...
GAGGATGACCGCAAGTACCTGGCCGCCGCCGCCGCCGACCTGGGCCAGGAAGCGGACTTCCAGGTCGTCGCCCTGTCAGCCGATTTCGAGGCCGCGCTGCGGGACGTCAGGAGTGCACGGCCCGACGTGGTGCTGTGCGACCTGGTGCTCGGCGGCACGGATCGGGGCGCCGATCTTTGTCGGCTCAAGGAGAGGGCGCCCGGCACCCTTGTCATGGTCATGACGGCCTTCGAGGAACCCGAGCGGATCTTCAGGGCGCTGCTGGCCGGAGCGGACGGATATCTGTGGAAGTCCGATCACGAGCGGGCCCTCGCCCGGGCCATCCGGGAAGTCTCGGCGGCGGGTTTTCCGCTCAGCCGGGGGGTTGCCCAGGTGATCCGGCGACATCTTGCCGAGCAGGGAGCCTTGTCGAGGCGCTTTGCCTTCGGGCTGCTGTCGGCCCGGCACCGGCTGATCGTGGACCTGATCTGCGAGGGCTACAAGAACCGCGAGATTGCCGGGCGGTTCAATACCACCGAGGATGCCATCAAGGCCGAGTGCAAGGAGATCTGCGGGCGCCTTGGCGTGCCCAACCGCGCTTCGGCGGCCGCAGCCTTTGCGCAGTTCGTGCGGGCCTTCACCGTGCGGCGGCCGGCTCCATGATTCCTCCCTAAAGGGAGTACCTTCTTTCGGATGCTCCTGCGAGGACTAGAAGCGTGTTGGCATTGGTGCTCGCGCAACTGGCCGCAGTTCCTCATGGGGAGCTGGCGGCTTGGTCGTCGCCCTGCTTCGGGCCTGAAGCAAAGCGGGCGCAGGAATCCCTCTCCAAGTCGCCGTCGCGGCCCATCAGCCTGCCGGGCGTTCCGAGGAGGTGCGGGGCAAAGCCGCTTCTCCGGATGCGCAGGGGGGCAGGCAGCCGTGCCTGTGCGGTGCTGTACTTTGCCGCTGTTTGGTTGGGCCTGCTGCAGGGCAAGGCGGTAGCGGCGGCGGCCAATGATGCGTTGGCCCAGCGTTTGGAGCTTCGAGGCGACTGCGACTGCCTCGTCGCAGCCACCATGTCCTTTCATAGCTTGCTTGATAGCTAGACTGAAGCACTGATGCGAAAACCTTGGGATCCACAACAAAAGCTTCAACACTTCTGACTTGATCTGCATTGATATCCTGTGTTGCATAACACCTGCAAGCTGAGAACTGAGGTGGCTTTTTGACGCAGACTGAGCAATGCACTTTCATTCAAGAATTCGCCTGCAATCCTGCTTTTGACAAAACTATGAAGACGTCATCGCTGATTGAGCGTCCTCCCCAGGGTGTCTGCGCCAAAGCGTGGCTAAAGCATAATTTGGGATCAACAAGCCTAAGCCGCCTGAGTCAGCTACTTGTCGGACTTTGCGCGCTTGGCGCAGCGCCATCTGAAGCCGTCGGACAGATCGTGTGGCTTGATGCCCGGAACGGCTACTCTGCCGAGGACAATCTCTATAACGGTCAGAATTTTTCCGGGATGCGTGAGGCCTTCGTGGAGAACGCCCTGCAGCTTCAGCCGGCCTTCAGCTTTGCCGCGATTCCAAGCGAGGTCACCGCTGTAGTTCTCATGCAGCCATACGAGAGAAGCTTCGCGCTGACCCTTGAGGAAATCAATGCGCTGGCGGAGTTTGCGGCTGCTGGAGGCGGGGTTCTCGTGATGGCCGAAGCTGGGGAGGGGTCGCGGGCTGCATACCTAGGCAATTTTGCGTCTCGCTTAGGTATCGGCATCTCCCAGAGCCCAACCGAAGCCGACGGCCACATTGTTGAGGCCCCGTTTGTTGACCATCAAATCACACTCGGAATCAGCAGGGTCGGCGTTGACTATCAAAGACGGCTGTCGGTCGGCGGAGCCGCGGTTGATTTGACGACGGGCAGCGGTGCTGATGACTTCCTGGCTGTGAGTGGGCGCGCCGTCTTCATCAGTGACGCTGGAATGTTTGCGACATCTCCAACTGAGCAGGGATACGGCCTTACGTTTGGCGACAATCGTCAACTGCTCAGCAACATCGTCAGCTTCATTGCGGTGCCGGAGCCAACATCGCATGGCACAGTGCTGCTCGCGCTACTCGTTTGTGCTGCGGTGCGCTGGCGCGTCAAGAAACCTTGGCCCCGCTCGGGCTACACCAACAGGGAATCAAGGAACCGCAAGGCATAGCCGTGATTTCAAATCGATTGCCATGATGATGCGTATCTTGCTGCTTTTCAGCCTGTTGGTATCTGCGCAAGCATTTGCCGACGAGCCGTTCAGGCTGCGCCTGGTTCCAAGCGGAGATTTTGCTGTTGAGTATCAGTCCAATGCGGACTCGTACTTCATACTTGAGCGGGCCGAAGATGCGGCCGGGCCGTATGAAGCCGTGGTTGCTCAGTTAGGCCTCGACGGCCAACAGACTTTCATCGCCCCGCCTGACGATGCCGCTGCAAGCTTCTTTCGTGTGAGGCAGCTCGATCGTGACCTCCCAGAGGATCTGGATGGCGATGGAATTGACGATGAATACGAGCTGCAAGTAGGGCTGAACCCCTTGGAGGCGTCCGACGCGCAAAGCGATCGCGACGGCGACGGCAGAAGTGAGCTCGCCCAGTACTTGGCACTGACCGCGCTTGACGTTCTGGACGAAAGTGGAGGTCCGAAGCTTGTTGTCACGCAGGCCGCCAAGCAGGGCGTGGTTATTGTGCCGGGGATGAGCGATTTGGCTGGGCGGTCGGTCAGCGCAAACTCGCCATTCGTTTCCATGAACGACGAAGGTGTTCTGGTGTTTCGCGGTGAATGGAGCGCCGGGGGCGTGTCCCGAAGAAACATCTACGCATATCATCCCGAGACGATGCAGCTGAGACCCCTGCTGAACACCTCCCCCGACTTTGAACTCCCATACCGTGATGATAATGCTGCGCCTTCGCAAGACTTTTCCGCCGCTATGGTCAACAATGACGGCAACGTGCTTGTGGCACGGCGGCTGAATGCCCGTGTCCAGGTAGGATTCCCGTTGGGGGACATACTGACCGCTCCGCTCACGCACCTCGAAGCATACTCAGCCTTTGGCAATCCCACGCCCGGCCGGCGGGATCTGCCCGTCGATTGCCTGGTGTCAGGGGAAATCGGCATCGGCCCTGTGGCTGGCATCCTGTCCTGGCTCAATCCGGTGACGGCGCACTTGTATCCGTGCCCATTCAATCCAGCGTCGCCGTGGGAGGCGGTGCATTACAGGCGGTCTGACGGCTTCCCCGCCTGGAATAATTCGGGTCAAGCGGTCTTCTCGGCATTGAAGGGCGGCAATTATCTTACGACGCTGCTGCTGCCAGGCGCCTCACAATCCTTGTCTCTTCTCAGCGGCCGCAACCCACACCCAAAGGTTTCAGACACCGGCCTGATTATGTTTGTGCTGGACAAACCATCAGGAGGGACCGAGCTGATTTTGGCGGACTACGAGGACTTTGGGCAGCGCCTCACTGCTGCCGATGATTCGCGCGGCTATCGAGGCATCGGGTTTAATGCTGGCCTGAGTGACGATGGCACGATGCTCGTTTTTCTCGCCGACTATCGTGGTCCACCTGAGACGGGCACGCCTGGGCCGGGACTGTTTGCCATCAGCAGCGAAGCCGGGCTGACGCCGGACACCGTTGCAGGTCTGAGGCCGCGCCGGCTCTCCGGAGTGGCCGGAAACGGAATTCTCGAGCCCGGAGAGGAGTTTCAGGATGCCGATGGTGATGGGGTGGTTGATCCCGGTGAAGATCGCGGCTTGATTTTCGGTTATCCGGCAGACGCAAGGATCGAAGCAAACAATGATGGCACGGTGGTCTTCATCGGGACAGACAGCGGTGGCCGCAGCGCTCTTTTCGCGTTTGGGACGACCGACAGAGACGAGCCGCGGCCGGGAGAGGCCGTCGCGGTAGCCACCGTTGGGCAGGTGGTCGCGGGGCATCAAGTCACGGGTTTGGAGCTGTACGACGGCCTAGCCAACGGAGGCGGACTTGCGTTCTGGATGGGAGGCCCTGGGAAGATCGCCACCAAGACCCTGGTTCCACTCGAGATCATTCCCGAAGTCGAAGCCAAGGTCTCGGCCGATGACGGCTTCACTTACCTCGTGTTACAGATCGGTGCTGGCGAGCCGGCTGGACAGGGGACGGAGATCTACGAAGGAGCGGTGGCCGAATGGCGGATCAAGGATGGCGCAGGCGGCACACTCGATCAATCCGAGACTGTCTTCGCGGACGGCTATACCGAGGCTCGGTTGACAACCAGCCGGCGGGCCGGGGACCGTTATGTCGTGGAGGCGCGGCTGCGTGCCTTTGGCGACGGGACGCCCGTTCCGGATGCTCCCTGGGTGAAGTCGGCTGAGGTAGTTGTCGCGCCCGGCGCGGCGAAGGAGATCATCTTGGAACCGAGCGCCCTTGACTATCCCGCTGACGGCACCTCGACGATTCGCTTCCGCGCCACGTTCAAGGACCAGTTTGGCAACTTGGTGGAAGATGGCACCTCGACACGATGGACGGTGACGCCGGCGCAGATCGGATCATTCCTGAATGCGGGAGGGGCTACAACCAGCGGTCAGGCAGAGGCCATTTTGGTCTCACCAACATCGCCGGGATTGCAGGACGTGACCGTTACTGCGGATGATGCTTCCGCCACGGTGGTCGTGGAGGCGGCTGCCTTGACCGGCTCGGTCAGCGGCAGGCTAGACTTGGACCTTTGTGCGGACGAGACGAGCCTGATAGAGGCCCGATTCAATGCGGCTGATGGCACGCCCGTCCATTGGTATACCTCGAACGGGAGCATAACGGAGCGCTCATTTGTCCAGGGCGGGGTTGCCAGGGCTCTGCTCAGTGCTGTTGGGGGCCGGCTTGGACGTGTTCATGTCTCGGCGACGGCCGGCACCAGGCTAGTCCACGTCTCTGGCGAGTTTGGCTGTAGCCGCGGTCTTGCGATCGGCGCTGAGCATACGGTGATTAACGGAACGCAGGTCGAGGATGGCCTTCTTCGGGTGGACTTTGGCAACGGCAGGGTACGGGACATTCCATATCATGCCCGCACGCCCGTCAACGTGGCCGGCCCGCCAAACGCTCGGGTGAGCATCACGATCCAAGGCGTCCAGGCGGTCGCGGAATGGTCGCTGGATGCTGCACAGGGTGACCAAACGCCAGATTCTCTTGGCGTGGCGCCCATGCGGCTCACTGAAGCAGCGATCAAGGGGGATGATCCCCATGACGGGGCCGGAGCCCTCGAACTTGATGGCCGAGGCTACGGACTCGTGGATGACGCTCCAAGGTTCGACTTCCGACGAAGATTCTCGGCGTCTGCATGGGTGCGTCCCGATCTGCACACAGAAGCACTCCTCATTGGCAAAGGTGGCGCATGGCAGCTCCGCCTGAGGCCGGACGGACGGGCGGAGTTTGAAGTCTCGACTGAAACAGGCACCTACCGGGTCTTGAGCCCGTTCCCTTTGCCGCTGGAGTTGTGGTCACGTGTCGAGGCCAGATTCGAGGAGAGCCGGATCGCCCTTTTCATCAACAGTAACCGCTTTGAAGAACCGTCCACGGGGCTGCTACGCACCAACGACGCCCCCATAGAGGTTGGAACCGGCTGGATCGGCGCAGTTGACCAGGTACACATTGACGGCCCATCGGATACGGGCCAGGCGGTACAGGTCAATGGCCTCGACCCTGGCGGGATCCTGACGCTGGACGCTGCTGGACGCGGCAGCTTTGAGATCGCCTCGCTGGGCACACTGGTGCAGGATCTGCCCATCGAAATAGAGGGCCGACTGGAGGATCAGCCCGCCACCTTAATGGCCATTCCGGCGGATGATGCGCCGCCGCCCCAGGTGGCCCGGACGCACGTAGTGGCGGCGGCTGACATTAGGCCGTATGCCTATGCAGTAGACGCGTTCAGTGGCTTTGTCGGTGGTGACACGGATACGGCTGCAGGATTCGCCGCAGGAATCGGTGGGGGACTGGTGGGGATTGCCGATGCAGGTGCGCTAGCGAAGAACAGCACGCGGATCGTGTATCAAGCCTTCGGATGGGAGACAAGGGATCCGAACTACCTGGAGATGATGTTCAGCGGCGTCGGCGTAATAACTACCTTCAGTTCCCCAACTGGCATTGGGGCCGCAGCCGATGTTGCTGTCAGTGCGTGCCGCCAAATCGCGGCCATCCTCGGCGACACGCCGGCCGTGCGCAGCATGCTTGCAAGCGCAATTTCGCGGGTCGTCAACGCGGTTCGTCGTGGGGACAAGCACGCTCTCGTGGACTCAGGAAGGCTCCTGGGTGACTTTGCCTCTGATCCGGCGGTTGCCAGAGCGTTTTCCACTTTTCTCCATGACGGTGCCCTCCAAAAAGTCGCCGAACGAGCATTCACGGAGTTAGGGCCTGAATTCACAAAAGGCGTCACCCGCGGAGTTGATGCCTTTGGTCCATTGATTGGCCAGCGGATGGTGCAGGCATTTGACGGACTCACGGATGACGCAATCAGGGCACTTAAGCAGGTGCCGCCAGAGCAACTGAGAGAAGCGTTAGATGGTCTTGGCAGACTTGCCGCACAGGGCATCAACCCCAATGACGTTACGCGTATGCTCAACAACAAGAGCATATTTACTGCATCGTATGAGCGTGCTAACCTTCTCCGAGACTTTGGCCTGCTTGCTGAGAGGAATGTTGTCGGACTCGACCTGTCAGTCAGACTACTCAAAAACAGATCCATACAAACTCTTGGCAGGCGGTATGAAGTTGAAGGTGCCGCCTACCTTGTGCGGCAGAACAAGAGCGTAATCGAGCTTTCCCGCAAGGTTCCGCTAGCAGGCAGCAGGCGCATTGATACTGATATTGATGTGGTTGTAATGGAAGGGGATAAGCTTGTTTACTATCAATTCAAGCGAAGTGCCGCCGCATTGCAGTCAAAGTTTAACTCTGGCAAAAAAGGATTGATGGGCTGGATTAGAAAGGCACTTGCGCATCTCACAAAGGAGATGGACGGCATCGCCGTTGACTATAGCCAGATTCGAATAGCCATTCCACCCGGCGTGACAATACCGGCGCGAATTGAGAAGGCCCTGAATGCGCTGCCTGGTGGTGTTGGTGCCCTTATTGAAAGGGTGCCGCATGGCTGATGCTTTCTACACGACTCGGTCAGGGCTTGTGCTTCTTGAACCAAGCTTAGAAGAGCAGCGTGCCAATCCTTTATTGGAAAGCTTCCGAATTGGTGACATTGCGGCGGTCAAAGAGCAGAGGTCGAGGTTTCAAGGAATGAGTTCGCACGACCTAGCTCCATACATTGCTGCTGCACTGCGGAATGGTCATACGGAATTGGTGCAATTCATGCTGGATATTGGATTTGACTCAAAATGGCAGTTTGGCGAGGCAAAGGGATCGCTGCTCTACTGGGCCGTAAGTAGCCGCTATGAGGACATTGTCGCCTTGCTCTTGCAACGTGGCGTAGATCCCAATTTGGGCGATAAGTATGGTATTACACCATTGATTTTTGCTGCGGGAGGAGGGAATTTGCCAATCATTAGGCTGCTCCTTAAGCATGGTGCAGACGTGAATCAGGCCACTAAGCAAGGCATCTCGCCTCTTCATCGGGCTGCCTCCGAAGATCATGAGGTTGCGCTTGTAGAGTTGCTTCGCGCTGGTGCAAACATCGAATCTAAGGACGTCGCTGGGACAACGGCACTAATACTGGCGTCGATGGGCGGGAAGACCAACGCAGTAAGAGCACTTTTGGCAGCAGGAGCTGATCCGATGGCCGTTGATAGCAGGGGAAGGTCTAGCTTAGACTGGGCGAGAGCTAACCAAAGAGAGGAAGTTGTCAAGGTTCTGACTCGGAAATGATGCTGGCAAGCCCCCGATTTCTGTACCATGTGCTATGAGAGATTGGTTGTGGTTTCGGTGATGAGGGCGCTGCCGCGCGCAGGGAGGGGCGCAGCCCCGACCGCAGCACGGCAGCGCCGGCCAAACTCCGCCGGCGACTCGTCGCCCAGCGGCGAGTGCGGCCGCGCCTCGTTGTCGTCCCGCCGCCACTCGGCGCCCAAGACCTTCGCCTCCAACGTGGAGGCAAATTCCTCCCGGTTCAGGCACTCGTCCCGCAGCCGGCTGTGGAACGACTCGCAGCAGGGATTCTCCCACGGGCTGCCCGGCGTGAGGTACAGCGTCTGAACGCCCTGCTGGCTCAGCCAGCCTCGCAGTGCGGCGGCGATGAACTCGGGGCCGTTGTCGCTGCGCAGGTGCTCCGGCGCTCCCCGTTCCCGCAGCAACCCTGCCATCACCCCGATCACCTCCGCCGCCGTGATCCGCCGCGCCACCCAGATCGCCAGGCATTCCCGGGTGTACTCATCCACCACGCACAGCAGCTTCAGCCGCCGCCCGTCCCGCGTCCGGTCCTGGATGAAGTCGCAGCTCCACATCTGGTTGGCCCGTTCCGGCCTCAGCCGCGGGCCTCCTTGGGCCGCCGAGCCCAACCGTCGCCGCTTGTGCTGCCGCGGCGGCACCCGCAGCCCCTCCTCACGCCACAGCCGCTGGACCGGCTTGTCGTTGATCCTCCATCCGCCACGCCGCAGGCACTGTGCCGCCAGCCGGTGGCCCGCCCGCGGCCGTCGCCGGCTGATCTCCCGCAGTTCGCCCCGCAGCCGGCTTTCCTCCTCGTCGCTCACCCCGACATAGCGCTGGGTGCTCCGCGCCTGTCCCCCCACCTCACCGGCCCGGCGCTGGCTCAGCTTCAGCCCACGCTGAAGATGCCGCACCGCCTCGCGTTTCCGCGCCGGGCCTGCCATTTCCCCTCCGCCAGCTCCTTCAAGGCCTGGGGATCCAGGGCCTGGTTGGCCACCAGGCGCTTCCGCCGGGCGTTCTCCTCCTTGAGCGCCTTGTGCTCGCGCACGGTATCCACGTCCGCCCCGCCGTACTGCTTCTGCCAGCGGTGGCAGGTCGGCGGACTCACGCCCAACCCCCGGCGGACCTCCTCCACCGTCTTGCCTCCGGCCAGGGCCGTCGCGGCCTCGTGGAGCTTCTTCACGAGCTGTTCCGCACGGCGTCTGGTTCGCTTCATGAGCTTCGGGCAGGCGGCTCCGCCGCCCGCCGACTCTCATACCACCCGGATCAGTCTACCGGGAGCACACCAATGCAGGCCGGTGAGGCTATGGGCATAGGGCTGCGATGCTGTACCGGACTAAGCCCTCAAAGCAACCGGCACAATCACGGCTCGATACATCAAGTGCGTAGCGCAGCAGCATGTTGGGAGCATGTGCGTCTTTCATGAAGAACTCCGGTGCTCCGCATGTGATCATCGGCGTCTTACATGTTGCTCGCTTGGATGCACCGCTGGCGCATTTTCGTCTCGCGTAGCCTGTGACTGGCCTGGGCGGTCTGGCGACATGGGTATGGTACGGTTGGTGATACACTTTAAGGCAGCGGCCACTGCCCCGTTGAGGTGAAACGCCTGAACGTCCTCGCCGCCGCCGTGCGCGCCCGCGAAGGGAGGGCGCGACGCGCCGCGCGTCTTCGTCGCCCTGCTCCGCCGCCGCCTCTGGCACCACGTCGCCCAAGCCCAGGAGGACCGGGCCCGGCGGGCGCTAGCGCGCGCCTCAGTACTTCACCTTGAAGGTCGGCGAGTCCTCCGGCCGGCTGCGGCGTTTGTCGTAGAGCTGGGTGGTGGAGACGGCGCGGTGGCCGAGCCAGTCGCGGACGCGGGCGATGTCGGCGCCGTGCTCGAGGGCGTTGGTGGCCGCGGTGGCGCGGAGGACGTGGGGCCGGAGCAGGCGCGGGGGGATGCCGGCCGCGCGGGCGTGGTGCTTGAGGATGTTGCGGTACACGGCGTGGCCGGTGAGCGGGCGGTCGAGCGTGCCGCCGGGGTTTTGCACCGGCCGGAACAGCGCCCCCGCGAGATCCTCCCGGTGCCCGGCCACCGTGAGGTACTCCTCGACCAGCTCCGCGGCGTAGGGATGCACCGGCAGGTAGCGCAGGCGTGACCCCTTGCCATGCACGGTGAGCGTGGGCACGCCGCGGCGCGGGGCGTAGTCGGCCACGGTGAGCCGGCACAGCTCCCCGCGGCGGAGGGCGTGGAAGAGGAGCACGGCGAGGATGGCCCGGTCGCGCCTGCCCTTGAGCGTGTCCGGCGGCGGAGCCTCGAGGAGCCGCCTCGCCTGGGCGTCGGAGAGGGCGGGGGTCTTGCCCTCGTTGGCCCCCTCGGCGGGGCGCTTCACGCCGTGGACCGGGTTGTGGAGCACGGCGTGCCGGTCGGTGAGGAAGTCGAACAGCTCGGACAGCGCCGACAGCTTCCGCCGGATGGTGGCCGGTTTGCCGTGCCGCTGCTCGAGCTGCTTCCGCCAGGCGATGACGTGGGCGCGGGTGACGTGCCGCAGCTCGTCCGGGGTGCGGACGACGACGAAGCGGAGGAAGGCCGTGACATCGGCCTCGTAGGCGCGGCGGGTGTTGGGATTGGTGAGGTTGGCGAGCCATTCGAGGAGCGCGGGCACCTCGCGCAGGCGGTGGAACTCGGCCGCGGTCAGCCGGCGCGGCTCGGCCTCCTGCGCCGCGGGCGGGGAACCTCCGTCCTGTTCCGCCATCCTCAACAACGCCTTCTCCGCTTCCTTCCCGTCATCCATGCGCCTCCTGAAACTGCCGCAAAACCCAACCACCACGCGGCTCTGCCGCGTCACTCCCCTCTCGTTTCCGCAGGAGCGATAAAATAGGTTATCACAACTGGAACCGAAGAGGGGAGGCCCCATTTCGGGCCGCACCCCGGCCGGTACAAAGGGCAGCCACTTGTGAAAGACTGCGTGCATGTTGTATCATGTTTTCAGATGACGAAGAGCCTTGAACACACGGCCCGCCGGCTGGCGCGGCGGCATGCCCTGCTCCGGACGCACGACTTCGAGGCGGCGGGCGTGCCGCGCCGCCGGCTGCCCGCGCTGGTCGCGGCCGGCCTCTGGGAGAAGTCC
>Ga0224723_1002213_pt1 | contig 10920 bp, 9 predicted proteins | sample Balambano_FR2_Me_FD_161647 | JGI IMG/M metagenome (GOLD analysis project Ga0224723, IMG submission 161647) | Freshwater sediment microbial communities from Lake Towuti, South Sulawesi, Indonesia - Balambano_FR2_MetaG | ecosystem: Environmental > Aquatic > Freshwater > Lake > Sediment | place...
CTCCACTCCGAACTCCGGCGGCGTCACGAATCCGAGCTTCCCGAAGTCCTGATACCGCGTACTCTTCGCCTGCCCATCCCACAATGGCTCATCTTCAATCTCGGTGGCGGCCAGCTCCGAAATGTTCTCCCAGCACAAGCCCAGATGCCCCAGGTCCGCGATCGACGCATGCCCGTACTGGAAGTAAAAACTCTCCAAAAACTTCATCGAGTCGTGCGTCTTCACCCACTCGAGCGAGTCGACGATGGAATCCGCGCTCCGGCTATACCGCGCCAGCGCGTACGCGCTCTTTTCGGCGGGCATCGGGCTCATCGCGATCACACGGGGACTCGAGTTCTGACTCATTGCTATCCTCGTTAGTTTCTCATGCAAGCTAAAATCAAACGTCTGCACCCAGATGCGCAGATCCCGGCTTACGCCCACGGGCCTTTGGAAGACGCGGGCATGGATCTACGCAGCGTGGAGGCTGTCGCCTTGAAGCCCGGCGTTCCCCACGCCGTCGCAACCGGCCTTTCGATCGAGTTGCCCCCGGGCTACGAAGCCCAGATTCGCCCTCGCTCCGGGCTCGCCCTGAAGCACGCGATCACCGTTCCCAACGCCCCGGGCACGATTGATCCTGCTTACCGCGGCGAGATCAAAGTCATACTCCTGAATCTGAGCGCATCGGAGTTCGCGATCCAACCTGGCGACCGGATCGCCCAGATGGTGATTGCCAAGTACGAGGCGGTCGAATTCGTCGAAACTGAACTGAGCGAATCCCAACGTGGCGCAGGCGGCTTCGGCTCGAGCGGCGTTCAGTAGTTAAAGTTCGCCCGCAAGCTTGCTGGCGAGCGGGCTTTGCTGTCCGGCGTATTTGTTTCCCGGCTTGCGGCGGTAGGGCATCGATGAGGGCGTCGATAACTGTTCGAACGTCATCGAGCATATCCGCATTCCGGGATACAAGGCGACCGGCATGATCCCCAAGTTTGAAAGTTCGAGCGTCGCTCTCCCGCTCCAACCGGGATCGAAGAGTCCCGCGGTCCCGTGCACAATTACTCCGATACGCCCCAGGCTCGAGCGCCCCTCGAGACGCCCCAGGACATCGTCCGCCAATTCGAGGTGTTCCAAGGTTATCGCGAGGGCAAACTCGCGGGGCTGCAAGATAAAAGCTTCCCCATCCGGCACCACGATCGGCCGCATGAGTCTTTCGATATCCACCTTGTTCCGCAAATCGATAAAGGGGTGTTTGGAGTGCTCGAAGATCGAGAATTCGTTGCCCAAACGAAAGTCGACGCTGCAACTCCCGAACTGCTCAGGCGGCAGCGCCGGTTCGCTCTTGATCTTGCCCGCGGCGATGTATTTGCGGATGTCAACGTCCGAAAGAACCATGAGTCTCCATAAATGTTAAGCCCGGCAGGGTAGAAACACCGTGCCGGGCCAAGAATTCTTGGTGGACGAGAAGGGGGTCGAACCCTCGGCCTCCGCATTGCGAACGCGGCGCTCTCCCAACTGAGCTACTCGCCCAAGACCAACCTCTAGTTTACCCCTTCTTGGGGTCTAAAATCATCTCGATCTCCTTGCGGCAGTCCTCAAGATGCAAGCGCGTTGCCTCATCCCGGGCGGTCGATTTGGCGGCCGCTAACCGGGCGCTAAGCTGTTGCAGCAAGCCCCGCGCTGTGCCGCGAAAATCGGTTTGCTGCCAACTCGCGGTCACCATCGCGGTCAATTCGCTGGGGGCGCCGCCGCCGAAGCCCGGCGTTGCGGGAGCCGCCGGCCGGTTCAATAGCGATCGAATGTGGTCGATGTAGTTTCTTTGAATCGCGCGCCGGTAGACGTCCACGCTCGCTCCCGCCTTCACGGCGTCGCTAAATAGCCCAGTCTGCACGTCGGCCAAGAACTCGCGCAAAGTATATGCATCCTTCGGATTCAAAGCTTCCGCGTCAGTCAGTAACTTGAAGCGCATCGGAGAAAGCAGTCCTTCGAGGGCCGTCTTCTGTTGCCCGATGATAATGTCCGAGGCTCCGAAATACTTGAACTGATTCAGCACCTCAGGTTTGATGACGTTGGTGGGCGGCATGAAGACTTGCTCCTGCAGGAACTTCATCGCTTCCTTCTGTCGCGCTTTGGGCACACGGCTGAACTGGTCCCCGCCGCGTCCGGCGAGCGTACGGGATTCCACCACGCCGCCAATCATCTTCGTGACGCTCCCAAACCACAAGCGGCGCAAGTTCCAGAGATCTTCAAAAGTCTCCTTCAGAATGTCGAAATCCTCGCCCGGTTTCGTCGTTGCCTTGACCAACCAACCGTTGATGACCCGCTCGAGATTCTTGAACCCAAGGGTAGTTGCCTGAATGGGGTCGTCGCCGATATTCTCCGTCTTCACGGTAGGGTCTACCATCGCGGGCCCATCCTCGCCGCCGAAACGCAAGAAAGGCTCGGTCAACTGGCGCGCCGCAATTTCGTCAAGATGCTTCTTCTCGTCCTCTGGCGCCTTCACCCCAGGAAAAACTTTGTAGCCCCACTCGATGGCGAACTTGTCATAGGGAGCGATGATCGGCAGCAACGCCGTCACATTGTCTTCCGGTTGGGCAACATAATTGAAACGGCCGTAGGCCATGATGGAGCCAACGCTCCCGTGCTTTTTGGTGAACTCGGGATCGCGCAATTGCGCAATTGAGTAGGCAGAGCTCGCCTTGTGATTGTGGCGCAAGCCAATCGTGTGTCCAATTTCGTGCGACGCAATGTAGAGCAGCAGTTCGCCCATGAGCTTCGAGTCAAAGGGCAGCTTGCGGGCCGCGTCATTTTGCGCGGAGCACATTCCGAAGTACCAGCCCTGCGCTAGTTTCAAGACGTCGTGCCAGAGAATCATATGCGCCGAAATAATCTCGCCGCTGCGCGGATCGTGTACGTGTGGCCCCATGGCGTTCTCCACCGGCAGCGCCGCCCAGCGCACCACGCTGTAGCGAACGTCTTCGGCATCCCAAGCCGGGTCCTCTTCCTTAGCCGGCGCGTACTTGGCTACAATCGCGTTCTTGAAGCCCGCCTGCTCAAACGCCACATTCCAATCTTCGATGCCCTTCTTGATGTAGGGCTTCCAAACGTCGGGAACCTCCCGCGCGATGTAGAAGACAATCGGCTTCACCGGCTCGCTCAGCGCGGCACTCGGGTCTTTCTTTTCCAGACGGTATCGCGTGATGAATCCCTTGGTCTCGACGCGGTTCTCCTCGTTCGCGTACTCTTCGAAGGGTTGTATGAAGTAACCCACGCGCGGGTCGAAGAAACGTCCCATCATAGGCTTCTCCGGCAACAACACCATGCTGTAGTGCACCATCACGCTGAGGCTTCGCAGATTACCGGGAATCCGCGCCGGCGGCGGCGCGTTCGGGCTCGTCGGCGGCAAGGGCGGCGGCCCAAAGTTCCAAGTTAAGGTCGACCGCACTTCGATGTTCTCGGGGAAAGCCTTGATCTCCTCGACAAAACTCCGCGCCGGATCCGCCGCTGGCGCCGTTGGCAAACGCAGCGAAGCCAACAGGCTCACCGCGGAAAACTCAGGAATGTCCGCCGAGAACATCGGCGTCACTTCCACGACAACCGTCCCTTTCCCCTCCGCCTCCACGTTGAAGGCGCGAATGATCGGCTGAAAGTTCGACAACTCAACCGCGAGCCTCGTCCCGGCATCGCCATCCGTCGCCCGTTTGGTCATGGGATTGACCCTCAAAAACATACGATTGCCGCGCCGTTCCCACCGCACCAGCCGAAAATTCCCCGGGCTGCCCGAATAGCCCACTCCCGGCGGCGCCTGCGCGATCTCGTTGTACATGAGCATGTCCCGCCCAAACAGTGTTTCTGGGATTTCGTAGTAATACTTTTCCTCGACGTTGTGCACCTTGAAGAGCCCATCCTTCGACTTGGCCTTCGCCGTGATCACGTCTTCGTATTTTTTCGGGCCGCTCGCCGGCGGCTTGGGCGCCGCGGGCCCTCCGTTCCGCGCGGGCGGCGTCGCGGGTGAGGCCGGGGGCGGATCTTGCGCGATTGATGAACTTCTCAGGAAAAACACAAACGCCGCCGCCATGAGGCAGCGGCCGGGCAGGCTGCTGGTTCGCATTGTTGAAAACCTCGTTCGGGTTGGAACTATTCTTTGACTTCGTATCGGAACTTCTGACTCGCGCTTTGGCCGCCCTTTTTCACTCGCACTTCAATCTGCCAAGCGCCCACCATCACAAACTTCTGTTGGGCCTTGTAAATGCCAGGTTTTTCGGGCTTAGCGACTTGCTTGAACTCACCATGGTCCATATCCAACATCGTGAGTATCGTTTCCACTTCCGCGCCTTCTACTGGCTTGCCCTTCGCGTCACTCAACTTTACAGTGAGCGGCGTGTCGTAATTCGCCAGCACTTTGGACGGTAGCTCGTACTGGATCTTCCAATTCGCTTTCGATTGGGCGAATAGAGCCAGCGCCGCGATGGCCGCGGCGAGCAGGTACTTCCACATGGAGTCAGTTTACAGCTTTTGAACGCGAATGCCGCCGTTTGATGTGCTCAGCCGGACCAAAGGGCCGCCCGTGCCGATACGGCCCTCAACCCGGCGTTTGGAATTCTCGCCTGTCGAAGTGAGTTCGAAGTCATTCGAGATGCTGCCGTTCGTCGTCGAGGCCCGCAGTTCCGCGCCCGCGCTCGCCGGCAACCGGAGCGTAATCGACGAGTTGCTGGTATCCGCTTCAATCGGCTGATCGGTGAAGTTCGATAGATAAAGCTCAATGCCGCCGTTCGAGGAATCTGCCTTAACCGGCCGTCCCGGCGGCAATTGCTCGATCCTGGCCACGATGCTCGCATTCGAAGTATCCGCTTCAAAAGCGCCCTTCAGGCCCTCCACCTTCACATGCCCATTGGAAGTTCTGCCCGAGAAGTCCCCGTTCAAGCTCATGGCTTCGATCGAAGCATTGGACGTTTTGACGCTTACTTTTCCCGTGTGGCGGTATAGCTTCACCGAACCGTTCGAGGATTCCAGCCGCGCCTCCCCTTCGACATCCTCCACTTTGATGCCGCCATTCGAGGAAACAATATTGCTGAGCCAAACTTTCTTCGGCACCCGCAGCACGTACTTGGCCCCGCAATTACAGCGCAAGCCCTCGGGTCTGACCGTTTTCAGACGGAGGCTCTCCGGCTGCGAATCCGCCTCGATCTTCATCTGCCGCAGCACGTCTTCGCTGGAGGCATACTTCACGCCATGCACTTCCACGTCGTCCTTCTCCCAAGCAATGATTTCCACGCCCCCATTGAAATTGCTCAGCTCAAGTCGTCCGCCCGGCTTCAGCTTGTAACTGTAATGGAAGTCCTCTTTGAAGCGGTCCGAGGAGCCCCAACTTCCCATGTCGTCCACATCGCAACCGGTTAAAGCAAGCACGATGGGTAATCCAAACAAAAGCGCGCGGCGTGAATTCATGGAAACTCCTTCCCCTCAACCTACGTATGAGCCGCGAAAAAGTTCCACGGCCGGGCGCATTCCCTCCCGCGCCGGGACCCGCGTCAGGATCCTGCTGGACCGCTAGGCGGCCCGCGCGAGCACGTATGGGCCCTCGGGAATTACCGCGATTTTCGGTTTCGGCCCCAAGCCGTCCATGAGGGCGGCCAAGGCGGACGGAAAATCATCGTGCACAGGTCCCCACATCGATGCGCGGTACTCCTTCGGCACGCCGGGCGTAAAGAACACGATTTGCTTATCCGCCAGCACCAGCGCAAGCTTTTCCAGTTGCCATTGGTCTACGGTAACCGGAGCGTTTTCCACAGCTTGCAAAAACCCTTGGGCGGTGGGGTGCTCAACGAGCATCTTGCGGAACTCCGCCGCACCGGGGCCTTCCGCGCACTCCGCGCATATCAATATTCTGCCGCCCGGGCGTACGATGTGGCTCGACGCCGTGACGCCCTTAACGGCTTGGTAAAACGTCAGGTCCAGCGGATAGCCAGCGCACGTTGTGATCGCCGCGTCGACCTTGCCGTCAATCTGCTCCAGCATCACTTGGCTGACAAACTTCACGCCGGCCGCGTGCGCTTCTTCGGGATGACCCGCGAAGACCCCCGCGATCTCGCGCTTCCGAGTCAACGCGACATCCAACATAAAACTATGGCCCGCGATTCTCGCGATTTCTTGCAACTCCCTGTGCAGCGGATTCTCGCCAATGGAACCCTCCACGCTCAGTGGGTTCCTCATGAATCGCGGGCTGTGTATTACCTTGATCGTTTCCTGGGCCGCCAGTCCCGGCGCGATCAGTTTCCGGCCGCCGGAATAGCCCAGCATCAGGTGCGGTTCGATAAAACCCAGCGTGATCCGCAGATCAGCATCGACAAACTCTTTCGCTATGAAAATTGGAATCCCTGATGCGGTCGCCCCCAGATGACGATGGTCCTCAAAGACTTTTGCGTCGTGATTGAAAACCCGGTACTTCGCCGCGATCGCGGGCGAGAGTATTTCATCGAGTTCGGCGGGTGTTGCGATTCGATGAAGGCCAGTGGCTATGCAGATAACAATGGCATCGCTTGCAATTCCGGCCGCTTCGAGCGTTTCGAGAACCAGCGGAAGTGTCTTGCGGTTGGGAGCCGGACGCGTGATATCGCAAACGCTAATGGCTGCGGACTTTTTCCCCTGCGCCATTTCGCCCAGTGGCGGGCACCCGATCGGGTGAGCCAACGCTTCGCGCAGCGCCCCGGTCTCGTCAGGCAAGGGCGCCGCACTCTTGGCCTCCAGGAACGTGTAACGCGGTCCCGGCGGCAGATCCACCCGCAGTCCTGTTTTCCCGAAAGCCAGTTCCACTTGCATAATCGCAACCTACCACACCCTCAAAATATTCTTCTTGGGTTTGGCCCTCCGATTGCTCCTTAGACGCGTATCTAGGTAGGAGGAACCAAGATGACAATCGCCGCATTCTTGACCGGAACCGTAATTGTGGGCCTCTTCTTCGCGATGCTGAGTGGAACGCCGCGCGAAAAAGAGCTTGACTAGCTCTCGACCAGCTGTGTCAAACATTCACGGCGCTGGGTAGTTTTTGCCCGGCTCCGGATCATCGAGCGTTATCCCATAAAACGCTCAGCACCCACCAGCGCGTCCTATCCCAATACAACTGAATCGAATTGATTCCCGTCCGGAGGATCGGTGTGTCCGCACTTCTCCGTATGGCGAAGCCTGACCAGACGTGCGCGATGCCTTCGAATGTCTCGACGCGCCGGCTGGTCTCTGTTTCGAAAAAGCCCTGCTCCACCAGGGCTTTTGCATTTCTACCGGCATACTCTTCCGGCGTGATGGACAGCACACCTCCTTGCGGCCGGACCGTCTGAAATCTCGCTTGCGAATGGAAGAGGTACCGGAAGCGGTCCCAATCGCGAGCTTGCCCGGCTGGCCCCGAAATCACGTCGTAAAGCGCCTTCACAGTGGAGTCCACGCTCAACACATCGCTTGCGTAATCCCGATTCAGGGCAGTTCCGTGAAGTCCCACTTGCGCGCCCAACGCGAGAGCCGGAACTTCCAGAATCGTGACCGCGAGGGGCAAAACGGGCCCGAAAAATCGGGTTAGGGCCAACTCGACGGCCGGCCTGGGAATCCGCTTCGTATGGAAAATGGTGGCATTTTCGACTTGGCTCGGCGCGAGCCGCGCGGTTGCCAGAACGTTGGCGTGTCTCGCCAGGCACATCTCAACCTGAGCCTCCGCCGTGCTGGGAACAGCCCCCGTGTTTGAATCCCGTCCCAGAATGCCGGCGATAAAGACTTTCTCCGGCGTACGTATGGCGGGCGTTATCGGCGCCACGTTCTTGACGTTGGGGGGCGTCAACCCCTCCACCAGGCCTCTTCCCGTATAGATCGTCGCCTGGATCGCCATCCGTTGGCCCGCCGGGAGCTTCACCTGCACGGTGTTGCGGGCAGGCTTCAGCGCTCCTTGGAAGGACCGCTCATAGGCTTCGTTCATCGAAGTGTAGTCGGCGATATCGGAGAGGTAGACGGTCGTCGCGACAATTTTCCCGCCGGCCGCGAAAGCCTCAAGTTCGGCCATGCATCGAGAGAATGCTTCACATCCGATACCGCCGGAGTATCGGTAATCCTGGGCGAAGAAGAGCGCGAGAGCGAGTGTGATACCTTGCATCGAAGTGTCTAATGAAGCGTTAAAAGATCCCTACCAGTATCACGCGGAGGATGTAGCGCAACCTCCGTCCGGGTTTCTGAACATCATGAAACGGATCGGGCCAGGGATGATTCTCGCCGCTTCCATCGTTGGCAGCGGAGAACTGATCGCGACCACCACGCTCGGCGCCGAGGTTGGTTACACCGCACTCTGGGTAATCATTCTGAGCTGCTTTATCAAGCCGGCTGTGCAAGCGGAGTTGGGACGCTACTCGGTGGCCACCGGAGAAACTGGGCTGGAGGGCATGAATCATGTCCCGGGGCCCAGGTGGAAAGTGAATTGGATCGTGTGGGGTTGGGTCGCGATGGTTTCCATGACGCGCTTTCAGATCGGCGCGATGTTCGGGGGGGTGGCGATCACGTTGCATACCTTGGTGCCGGCTGTCCCGCAAGAGGCGTGGATCGTTATCCTGCTCGGCGTGACGCTGGCCTTGCTACTCGGCGGCGGTTACGACCGGGTCGAGGGGCTCGCCACCATCAAAGTCTGTCTGTTCACGATGTTAACCGTGCTCTGCGCGGTATTGCTCACTCGGCGCAGCGACATCTTTCAGTGGCAAGAGTTGTCGCAGGGCTTCAATTTCAAGTTCGAGGGGAAAGGATTGGCGACGGCGGTTGCGGTATTCGGCATTACCGGCGTCGGCGCCTCTGAGCTCGTGATGTACCCCTACTGGTGCGTCGAAAAGGGCTATGCGCGCTACACGGGAAAGCAGGACGGTTCCCCTAGCTGGCGCCAAAGAGCAAGCGGTTGGTTGCGGGTGATGCACGTGGACATACTCGCGACGATGGTGATTTACACCCTGGCTACCGCCGCCTTTTATCTGCTCGGCGCTGGGATCTTAAATAAGCAGGGCTTGGTGCCCAAATCCAATGAGACCATCGCGGTTTTGTCTCGGATGTACACAGAAACCCTCGGGGACTGGGCTTTGCCGCTCTTCTACTTAGGCGCGATCGCGACGCTCTACGGCACCATCTTCGCGGCGACGGCCGCCGAAAGCCGGGTTTTCGCCGACCTCTGCCGTTTGATGGGTTATTTCCCGAGCGGTGACTATGCGGCTCGCTGTCGCTATCGCAATGGCTTCGTTTGGATTCTTACCGTCATTCCCGTGATTTTGATTTTGATTTTCCGCGAGCCTGTGGGGATGGTGCGGGCGGGAGGCGTGGCGCAGGCCTTTATGCTGCCGCTTCTGGCCATCGCAGCACTTTACCTGCATCATCGGCGCATGCCCGCTGAGGCAAAGGCCGGAATTGCCTCGAGCGCCGGGTTGTGGATCGCCGCCGTGACGATCATTGTCGTGGTGGGCTACTATGCAATCCGTACGGTAATAGGTTAGACTTCTTGCACAGGCTGGACCCACGCTCCTCCGTTTCGTGGCCGCCTTGAGCCGGTGCGCGGTATCCCTCCGACCCCGCACCGGCGCTACTTTGCGCGAACGACGCCGGCGACGTAATCGTACATTGTTTGCTTGAAAGCCGGGAACTTGTTCTTGGCTTTAAGCTGATCGAAAATCGCCACCGCTTGCCGTGCGTGCGCTATCCCGCGGGTGCGCGTCGCCGGCCTTGCCATCTCCCATTCCACGAGGCTCGACAAGACCTGCGCCAAATGCAGACCGCCGTCGTGCATAGGCGTGGCGATGCTGACGGCTTCTTCGAGAAAGGCCTGAGCCTCCCGGTGGCGTTTCAAGTTTTGCAATACCGAGCCTTTCATCGAAAGACTATTGGAAAGTGCGTAGCGATAGTACTGATTGTTGCTATCGCGCTCGAAGAGGTCCCGGCGGAGAGCGATGGCGCGATCTATGTAAGTGAGCGCGTCCGCTTCCCGATTCAAGCGCCGAAGGCTGAATGCGACTTCGCTGAGGCTGGTTGAGAGGTTGGACGCTGAAGCGAGTCCGGGCCGTTGACCGTGAGCCGTTTCTTCCACCGCCACCGAAGCTAGTTGATGATCTAGGGCCGTTTTGAAGTCCTTCAGTTGCGCTGAAATAGCGCCCATCCGGCGGTACATCCGGGCTACTTGAGAGTTGGCCACCTCGCGCGGATGCAATCGCCTGGACTCCTCCGCCAATTTGAGCGCCTTCTGCCAGCGGAGCCTGGTCCCCTCGTAGTCGCCTTTGCCGACGATCCGCACGCCTTGGAACTCGTGGGCAAGGCTTTGCGCGCTCAGCAACAGGTGCGGCGCGATGCCTTGGATACTGTTGAGGATGGTTTCGGCTTCACCCAGGCTTTGCTCCGTTCGCTGGTCGATGAGGACTTTGGCGCGAATGAAATCAGCCTGGGAAGTGCCGCGCCAACTTTCGAGAATGCGGAGCGCTCGCTCATGCGATTCGCCGCTTCTTTTGTCGCCCTTGTCGTTCTGGGCGTCCGCCAGCAAGCGATAACTCTCCGCGATTTCGAAGGCGAGGTCCCGATCGAGACTGGTGGACCGGGACAGGCGGTTCAAATGCTCGCCGGTCCGTTCGAGCAGAATTCGTCGCGCTTCCGTCGGGCTTTCCTGGGTGAGCGCGCGCTCCACTTCCCAGATTAGAGACCCGCTCATCTGCCGGGATTCAAGCAAAAGCGCCTGAACGCGATTGCGCTCGCGCAGCGCCCAGGCCGTTGTAACGAATAGAGCGATCAGCGCCGCTGCCGTCGCCAAGCTTGCCCAACGATGCCTGACGAGAAAGCGGGTTACTTCCCGCCATCGCGAAAGCGGGCGCGCCTCCACGCTCTTCCCGCTGCGGAAGTTCTGGAGATCGCGCGCGAACGCAAGTGCGCTTGGGTATCGTTCGGCCGGGTCTTTGG
>Ga0224723_1002214_pt1 | contig 10916 bp, 10 predicted proteins | sample Balambano_FR2_Me_FD_161647 | JGI IMG/M metagenome (GOLD analysis project Ga0224723, IMG submission 161647) | Freshwater sediment microbial communities from Lake Towuti, South Sulawesi, Indonesia - Balambano_FR2_MetaG | ecosystem: Environmental > Aquatic > Freshwater > Lake > Sediment | place...
AGGCCGGGTTCCCAGGCCTGCGGCAACATTGACGCCCAGGTATTCACTCCCCAATCGAAACGAAAAGAACAAGATAACATGTTGATTCTAATTGGGTTTTCGCGATGCGTGAATCAGGTAGCCCGCGTGAGCGGGGGAGGGACAGGGAGGGGGCCTTGTGTGCATGCGTCAGGGCAGTGGCTGATCCAGGACGAAGGCCAGCAGCAGCGTGCGCTGCAGCTGGTGGAAATTGTCGTCGCTGGCGATGAACACCCAAAGCCCGCCGCCGGCACGCGGTGTCACCGCGATCGCCTCGAAGTTGTCGCTCAGCAGCGGCGGTTCGACCCGCGCAATCTCGTGCGGCGCAAGAAGCGAGTCAGCGTGTGCCCGGCGCAGCAGGGCAGCCGGCAGATGCATGACGCGGCCAGCGAAACCGCCCAGCACGCTGAAGCGCCGTTCCAGCACCAGCGCGCCGCCGTCGGGCAGGCCCGCCGCATCGGTCGGGCGCCAGCCGTTCTCCACCGCGTAGCGCAGCGCGGTCCAGCCTTCGGCCGTGCCCAGCCACGCGCGGCGCGGCGCGCCGCCGTTCAGCCCCTCCTCGATGGCGAGCAACCGGCCGTCGGCAAGCGCGGTGAGCGACTCCAGCCCCTCGTTCGCCGGCAGCTGTTCGACTCCGGGCGGTGCCTGGAAGAACAGGCCCGGCGCTTCCGGCGCGGCGAAGGCGCGGATGCGCGCCCAGCGTTCGAACCCGACCAGCAGGCGTCCGTCGGGCAGGCGCGCCAGACTCTCGGCATCCGCCATCAGGCCGCGCGGCAGCGGCTGGCCCGTCCCGTCGCGGATCGGCAGCAGCGCCAGGCTGTCGATTCCCTCCAACCGGTCGCCCTCGATGACCAGGCGCGCCCGCACCCAAAGCCCGGTGTCGGTGACCGCCGTCAGCGCAAAATCGGCATCAACCAGCAGGCCGGAAATGCCGCCGAACCGCCGGTCCGATGACGTGATGTGCAGTGCGCCGGCGAAGCGCAGCGGGCCGATGCGCTCGGGTGCGTTCTCGGCAGCCAGAGGCAGCGGCGTTGCCCGCAACGGCGTGGGCTGCGCGCAGGCAGCGGGGGAGAGGAGGAGCAGCAGCGCGAGGAGGAGGTGCATGACCCCCTCCGCCCTTGCGCTTCTTCTTCCCTCTCCCCCCGCGCTTGCGGGGGGAGAGGTGTAGGTGAGGGGGGTTTTGCCGCACGGCGAATGCGGGGGCGTGGTCCTTGCGGCACCACCCCCCTCACCCACCATCGATCCGCTTCGCGGCTCGATCCCCCCGCAAGCGCGGGGGGAGAGGGAAGATTGTTTGGGGGGAGGGGGTTGAAGCTTGCGGGTCAGGCCACGATCGGTGCGCGTTCGGCGGAAGCCCGCTCCCACGCCAGGGCCGCGTCCTCGTCGAACAGTTCGGCGAGTTTCTTCATCATCGTGCCGCCCAGCTCCTCGGCATCCACGATCGTCACCGCGCGGCGGTAGTAGCGCGTCACGTCGTGGCCGATGCCGATGGCGGTCACCTCGACGGCCCGACTGTTCTCGATCTGGCGGATCACATCGCGCAGGTGCTTTTCCAGGTAGTTGCCGGGATTGACCGACAGCGTGCTGTCATCCACCGGCGCGCCATCGCTGATCACCATCATGATACGCCGGTGTTCCGACCTTCCAAGCATGCGGCGATACGCCCACATCAGCGCCTCGCCGTCGATGTTCTCCTTCAAGAGGCCCTCGCGCAGCATCAGGCCCAGGTTCTTGCGTGCGCGGCGCCACGGCGCATCGGCCGCCTTGTAGACGATATGGCGCAGGTCGTTCAGTCGGCCGGGATTTTTCGGCTTGCCGTCCTGCACCCACTTCTCGCGGCTTTGCCCACCCTTCCAGGCGCGCGTGGTGAAGCCGAGGATTTCCACCTTCACGCCGCAGCGTTCCAGCGTGCGCGCCAGGATGTCGGCGCTCATTGCCGCGACCGTGATCGGGCGGCCGCGCATCGAGCCGGAATTGTCGATCAGCAGGGAGACCACCGTGTCGCGGAACTCCATGTCGTGCTCGCGCTTGAAGCTCAGGCTGTGCAGCGGGTTGGTGACGACGCGCGACAGGCGGCCGACATCCAGCAGCCCTTCCTCCAGGTCGAATTCCCAGCTGCGGGTCTGCTGGGCCAGCAGCCGGCGCTGCAGCCGGTTGGCGAGTTTGCTCACCACGCCCTGAAGATGCTGCAGCTGCTGATCGAGCTGGCCGCGCAGGCGGGTCAGTTCGTCGGCGTCGCACAATTCGTCCGCCGAGATCTCCTCGTCGAAACCGCGCGCATAGGCGCGATAGGCCTCGCTGTCGGGACCGGGTGCGCGTTCCTGGCGCTGCTGCGGGCCGCCTGGGCGGTCCTCGCCCTCGGCGCTGGCGCTTTCCTCCTCCTCGGTCTCGGTGCCTTCCTGATCGTCGCTCTCGCCGGCCTCGGGCCTGGCTTCGGCCATCGAGACCGTGTCGCTCTCGCTGGTCTCGCCCTCGGATTCCTGGTCGCGGTTGTCGGGCGTTGAATCCTCGGTGCCGTCGTCGCCGCCTTCTTCCTCGGAATCGCTTTCGGCCTCGGTCTCCTCCTCGGCCATGTTCAGCGCGGCCAGCAGTTTGCGCGCGGCGCGATTGAACGCGTCCTGGTCGTCCTGGGCGGCCGCCATGGCATCCAGCGCGGCTTCGGCCTTTTCGCCCAGCGTGTCGCGCCACAAATCCAGCACCCGCTTCGCCGCCTCCGGCGCGGTCTCGCCGCTCATCCGTTCGCGCGCCAGCAGGGAAAGCGCGACCGGGACCGCCAGCTGGTCCTTGCGCGTCATCCGGTCGTAGCCTTCGGTCTCGCACTCCTCGGCCAGTTTGGCGCGCAGGTTGGCGGCAACGCCGGTCATGAAGCGGCCGCCGACCACCTCGACACGCGCCTGCTCGACAGCGTCGTACACGTCGCGCGCCTCGCGGCTGTGCGGCATGCGCCGCGTATGCACGGCGTCGTCGTGGTGGCGCAGGCGCAGCGCGATGGAATCCGCCGATCCGCGCAGCCGCGACACCTCGGTGGTCGGGAGCGCGCGCGTGGGCAGCGGCAGGCGCACGCGCTTGCCGGCAACGCCGGCAGGGCCGGGCTGGAAATTCACCTCGACATCGGCATTGCCCGCGATCGCGCGCAGCACGCCGGTGGTGGCGCGCTTGAAGGATTCCTGGCGGGTGGCGTCGGGTTCCTTGGCCATGGCTCAGTGCGGATTGGAGTAGGCGCTAGTCACCCTCACCCTGTCCCTCTCCCTGAGGGAGAGGGAACCCTCACGGGAGATGCCGGTGGGTTCGGTTCCCTCTCCCTCAGGGAGAGGGACAGGGTGAGGGTGGCTTGGGCACATCGCGACCAGGACAGTCCGGATCCCTAGATTCCCTTCCGCGGCCCCACGCCCAGCGGCAGTTCCTCGTTGAAGCAGCGCTGGTAGTACTCGGCGACCGTCGCCCGCTCGGCCTCGTCGCACTTGTTAAGGAACGTGACGCGGAAGGCGAAGCCGACATCGCCGAAAATCTTCGCGTTCTCGGCCCAGGTGATCACGGTGCGGGGCGACATCACGGTGGAAATGTCGCCGTTGATGAAGCCCGCGCGCGTGAGCTCGGCCAGCGCCACCATCTGGCCGGTGCGCTTTTTCGCCGCGGCGTCGCTTTCGCTCAGGCCGAGCTTGGCCATCACGATCTCGGTTTCCTGCGCATGCGGCAGGTAGTTCAGGGTGGCGACGATGTTCCAGCGGTCCATCTGGCCCTGGTTGATCTGCTGCGTGCCGTGATACAGGCCCGAGGTGTCGCCAAGCCCCACCGTGTTGGCGGTGGCGAACAGCCGGAAGCACGGGTGCGGGCGGATCACCCGGTTCTGGTCCAGCAGCGTGAGTTTGCCCTCCACCTCCAGCACGCGCTGGATCACGAACATCACGTCCGGCCGGCCGGCATCGTATTCGTCGAACACCAGCGCGCAGGCGTGCTGCAGCGCCCAGGGCAGGATGCCCTCGCGGAACTCGGTCACCTGCTTGCCGTCGCGCAGCACGATCGCATCCTTGCCGATCAGGTCGATGCGGCTGATGTGGCTGTCGAGGTTGACGCGGATGCATGGCCAGTTCAGCCGCGCCGCCACCTGTTCGATGTGGGTGGATTTTCCGGTGCCGTGATAGCCCTGCACGATGACGCGCCGGTTGTGCGCGAAGCCGGCCAGGATCGCCAGCGTGGTCTCGCGGTCGAAGCGATAGGCGTCGTCGATGTCCGGCACGTGTTCCGTGCGGGTGCTGAAGGCAGGCGCGACCATGTCGGACTCGAAGCCGAACACCTGGGCGACGGTCACCTGGGTGTCGGGCATGTTGATGGCGCTGGTGGGCTGGGGGCGGGCTTCGGCCAGGGCGGCAACCTTGTTCATCGGAACGGGAAATCCATCACGTGTCGGATCGGGAGAACCAGCATACCCCCCGGCGCCGCAGGTGCGAAGGCGGGCTTGTGCAGGTGGGTGCCGTTCAGGCCGCGGCGGCGCCGGCGGCCGGCAGGCGGTTGCGCAGGCGCGAATAGGCCTCGTTGATGGTCTTCACGCGGGCTTCCGCGCCGGCATCGCCGCCATTGGCATCAGGGTGGTGCACCTTGACCAGTTCGCGCCAGCGGGCCTTGGCGGCTTCGCGCGTGACCGGCCAGGAAAGGCCCAGGGTGTCCAGCGCGGTCTTGAGGTCGGGCGGCGCCGCCTCGCGCGCCGGCGCGCGCTTGGTCTGGCGGCCGGCCATGTCCAGCAGCTCCTCCAGCCGCAATTCTGGGCCGTGGCCCAGGTTGCCCAGCGGCCAGGTGGGGCGCCCCCAGGTGGAATCCTGGCGGATCGAGGCCTCGACCTCGCCGGGCGTCATGCCCTTGTAGAAGTCCCAGGCGGCGTTGTACTCGCGCACGTGATCCAGGCAGAACCAGCGATATTCGTGCAATGCGCGGCGCGACTTCGGGGCGCGGAACTCGCCGGTGAGCGCGCAGCCGGGCGCCTCGCACGGCCGATCCACCCCCGGCGGCGGCGGCTCGGCGGCAAAGCGGCTGCGGCGGGGCGGACGTCCGGCCATCCTGGTATCTATGGGCAGGTGGCGAAGGGCTGGCAAGGAAAGCAATCATGACGGAACTTCCTGGCCGGGCCGCGCGCATCGCAGGCGCTATCCGGGCGGCCTGGCCCGATGCCGAAGTTGCGGTCGCCGACGACAGCGCGCGCCATGCCGGCCATGCCGGCGCCCGGCCGGGCGGCGAAACACATTATCGTCTGCGCGTGGTCAGCGCAGGCTTCGCCGGGCTGTCGCGGGTCGAGCGGGCGCGCGCCGTGCACGCGGCCCTTGCCGCCGAGTTCGAGGGCGGCCTGCACGCGCTGAACCTGGCCCTGCTGACGCCGGCCGAGGCCGCGCGGGAATGATCGTGGCGGCCTTCACCGCAGCTTAATCCGCGGCCGGCACACTGGGGTCCGATCAGCCGGGAAGGGTCCCGGCATATTGGCCCAAGGATCGCCCGCATGCCGCGCAGCACGCTGGTCAACCGCAACATTGTCGCCGAACGCGGCCGCACCTCGATGCGGCTGGAGCCTGAATTGTGGGACGCGCTGTCGGAAATCTGCCGGCGGGAGCGGGTTTCGCCCAGCGAACTGTGCCGCCGCATCGAACGGGCGGGCATTCCCGGCGGGCGCACCAGCGCAATGCGGGTCTATATCCTGCGCTATTTCCGCGCCGCCGCGACCGAGGCCGGGCACGACGCGGCCGGCCATGGCGCCAACGCCATGCAGGCGGCCGGCAATGGCTATGCCGTGTCGGACGGGGGCGCTTCCGGCACGGGCGCGATGCCGCTGGCCGCCGCGCCCGACGCCTGATCGGGCCGACCCGCGCCGGTGTAGAAATCCGGCCAGCGGCGCGCGACGATCGGGCTGTCGCTGGCATAGGTGTGGCAGGTGTTCAGCAGCGCCGGCGGGCGTGAGGGCTTCACGGCGCCTGCGGCTTCGCGTTCACGTGCGCGCCGGGCCCGCACCGCATACAGCGTCTGGAACGCCGTGGTGCCCAGCTGTTGCAGCAGCTCCACCAGGTGCGTGCAGCCATGCACGCCGCCCACCCTTTCGCGTGCCGCCTTCAGGAAACCGGCGCCGATGCGCAGGCCGGCAAGCCGCGAAAAATTGGGCGTGATGTCGGGGCACATGCGGTGCGGGCCGTTGAGCGTCGCGGCCTCGCACGCGGTGATCGTCATGTCCTCGTCCACGGTGAGCCTGAGCCGCATTTCGTGCAGCGGCTCGCCCGCCTCGATGCGGCCGCCGCGATCCTCGTTGGGGAAGGCGTAGGTCTTGGTGTCGGTCAGGTGCGCTTCGATGTCGAACAGGCCATCGGCGCGCTGATAGCCGCGCAAGGCGATGTCGCGCAGGTGAAGCAGCTCGCGCGCGGCGGGGGCGGAAAGATCCTGGCTCATGATGCACCGCACCATAAGCCGCGGCGCGGCGCAAACCTACTCGGCGCGCAGGTTCACCTGGGCCACCACCTCGCGCATGCGGGCCGCCTGGGCGTGCACCATGGCGCCGAATTCGGCCGCGCTGTTGCCGCCAGGCTCGGCGCCCAGCTCGGCGCAGCGGGCGCGGAGTTCCGGGTTCCGCGCGGCCTCGGCTACCGCCTGCTGCAGTTTCGCCAGCACCGGCGCGGGCGTGCCGGCGGGGGCGAAGAAGCCGTTCCAGCCCTCGAATTCCAGCGCCGGGATGCCGGCTTCGCGCACGGTGGGCACGTTGGGCAGCGCGGGCGAACGCCTGGCGCTCAGCACCGCAAGCGCCGCGAGATTGCCGCCCCGCACATGGCCAAGCGCGGTGGAGAGCTGGTCGCCGCCCAGCTGCACGCGCCCCGCAAGCAGGTCCTGCACCAGGGGGGCGGCACCGCGGAACGGCACGTGCTCAAGCGGCACTGCGGCCTCGCGCTTGATCACCTCGAACACCATGTTCATCGTCGAGCCGGGCCCGGTCGAGCCATAGAACAGCGGGTTGTTCGACATGGCGCGCCCGCGCGCGACGGCGATAGCCGCCGGCAGGTCGCGCGCGCCAAGCCCGGGGTTGGCCAGGATCACCATCGGCACGTCGGCACCCAGCGAGACAGGGGCGAAATCACGCTCGATCAGGTGCGGCGCGCGGCCGGCGTGTTGCAGCGTCGCTGTGGTGACGGGGAAGGTGATGTTGTGGAACAGCAGGGTGTGGCCATCGGCCGGTGCCTTCGCCACCACGTCCGCCCCGATCGACCCGCCGGCGCCGGCGCGGTTCTCGACCAGCACCGGCTGGCCCAGCGTTTCGCTCATGCGCACGGCGAAAAGACGCGCTAGCAGGTCGGTGGTGCCGCCCGGCGGGAAGGGCACGATCACGCGGATGGGCTTGGTCGGAAAATCCTGCGCGCCGGCGGAGAATGGCGCGAGCAACGTGGCGGCCAGCAGGGCGCGGCGGGAGGCAGGCATGGCGAGGGCTTCCTCCGGGTCGTTGTCGTTGCGTGCCGCAGCCTGCCGCAGCGGGATGGGGCGAGGCAATCGTTGCGTGCGCCGCGACGCAGCGCTTATGTTGCGGGCAAATAACAGCAAAGAACGAAGCGCAATACTATAACGTTCCCGGAGGAGATCGCCCATGAACATGGCCCGCCGCTTTCTGTTCCACTGCCTGGCGTGCACACCGCTGGCCGGCTTCGCCGCCACCAGGGCCAGCGCCCAGCAGACCTGGTCGCCGCCGCCGGCTTCCGCCCGCTGCCCCAGCCGCTGGGGCGCGGCCGACACCCGCGGCAGCATGAACATGCAGACCGCCCAGCAGGTGCAGAAGGCCACGAAACTCATTGAAAGCGGCCAGACGGTCGAGCTCGGCCACAAGCTGGAACAGAGCATGCCGTTCTTCGGTACGCGCCGGTTCGACATCCACCTGAAGCGCACCTTCATGAATCCGCAGGCCAACAACCGCGGATCGAACGAGGAGATGGTGCTGACCGAGATCGGCCAGGTGGGCACGCAGCTCGATGCCTTCCCGCACCAGACCATCGGCGACGAGACCTACAACTGCAACAAGCCGGCCGACTTCGCCACCCGCACCGGCTTCACCCGGATGGGCGTGGACACGATCGGCCAGGTCTTCACCCGCGGCGTGCTGATCGATGTCGCCGGGCAGAAGGGCGTGGACGTGCTGCCCGACGACTACGAGATCACGGTGGCCGATCTTGAAGCGGCACTCGCCGCGCAGGGCAACACGGCGATCCAGGCGGGCGACGCCATCCTGATCCGCACCGGCTGGGAACGGTTCTGGGGCACCGACAACCCGCGCTATGTACGCACCTGTCCGGGGATCGGCGTGGCCGCGGCGGAATGGCTGATCGCCCGTCAGCCGATCCTGCTGGGGTCGGACAATTGGCCGGTCGAGGTGGCGCCCAGCAAGACCATGCCCAGCGCCTCGCTCCCGGTGCACCAGATCGCGCTGGTGGTGAACGGCGTGCACCTGCTGGAGAACATGCGGCTTGCCGAGCTGGCGCAGAGCCGCCGGCGCGAGTTCGCCTTCATCATGCAGCCGCTGAAGGTCTCGGGCGGCACCGGCAGCACGGTGGCGCCGACGGCGGTGCTGTAGCGCCCCGCTGTCAGGCGGGCAGGGCGGCCTTCTTCCGCGGCCGCCCGCCCTTGCGGCCATTGGTGCGGCTGGCGGCCCGCTTGGCCGGCGAGGTGCTGCGGCCTCCGGCCGCGCCGAGCTGCGCGGCCATCCAGGCGCGCGTGCCGAACACGCCGGCCAAAAGGCCTGGTACATAAACGTCTGCATCGATCCGGGGAAAGTGCACGCCCGTGCCCGCCGAACTGACCACGATCTCGCGCAGATCGGACGGGCGCGCCTCAGCGATTTCCTGGATCATCTGACTTGGAACGTGCAGCTCGCAGCGGTTCCGCAGTTGGATCACCAGCATGCCTGTGGCGCCATCGAAATGCGCTGCGGCGGCAACAAGTCCGGATCGCTGACGGCGCCTGCTGCGCGCCTCCGCCCGCCGGAACTCGTCATCGGTCACCATGTATCCGCCTCCACTCCGCGCACAATGTCGCAATATGCGGCCAAAGCACCGCCGCGATCCGCGTCACTTCGTGTGGGCCGAACCCGTCGGCCTCACGCAACTGCAGCGGGCCAGCCGGACAGTTCAGAATGAACACTGCTTCGCCATCGGGGCCGAAAACGTGAACATGCTCCGGACTGTGATCGTTGCTGAATATCTGCACACGGAGCACACCAAGCCGGAGAACAGTGACCGCGGGATCCCAGACCCTTGGCTTATCGCAAGCGAAGGCACGAGGATATGACGGCCGTCAGGCGCTGCAACCTTCCGCCACCAGCAGCGCTCCCACCTCGGCTTCCGCAATATCCGTGGCCACGAACGCCTGGCCGATGCCGCGTGCCAGGATGAACACGAGCTTGCCGTCGCGTGCCTTCTTGTCCTTGCGCATGTGGCCGATCAGGCATTGCGCCGAAACCGCGCGGCCAAGATCGCCGATGCGCGCGGGCAGGCCGCACGCCGCCACATAGGCGCGCACGCGGCGTGCGTCGTCCTCCGCACACAGGCCAAGCCGGGCCGACAGCGCGAAAGCGAGACACAGGCCAAGCGCCACGGCCTCGCCATGCAGCAGCGTGCCGTCGAAGCCGAATTCGGCTTCGAAGGCGTGGGCGAAGGTGTGGCCCAGATTCAGCAGCGCGCGGCCGCCGGCGGGGTCGCGCTCGAACTCGTCGGCGGCGACGACGTTGGCCTTGAAGGCGACGGCCGCGGCCACCGCCTCGGCCAGCGCTCCCGGGTCTGCGGCCAGCACGGGCCGCGCGTTGGCTTCGCACCACGCCGCCAGTTCGGGATCGGCGATCAGCCCGGCCTTGTAGATCTCGGCATAGCCCGCCGCCAGTTCGCGCCGCGGCAGGGTTGCCAGCACGCTGGTGTCGGCCAGCACCAGTTTCGGCTGGTGGAAGGCGCCGACCAGGTTCTTGCCTTCGGGCAGGTTGATGCCGGTCTTGCCGCCGACCGAGGAATCCACCTGCGCAAGCAGCGTCGTCGGCAGCTGCACGAAATCGAGGCCGCGCAGCAGCACCGCGGCGGCGAAGCCGGCCAGATCGCCCACCACCCCGCCGCCCAGTCCGAACACCGCGGTGCGCCGGTCGATCCCCGCCGCTAGGGCCTGGCGCAGCACCTGCTCCAGCACCGCGACACTTTTTGATGCTTCGCCCGCCGGCACGATAACCTCGCTGACCGCGAAGCCGGTCTCGGCAAGGCCATCGCGCAGCGCGGGCAGATGCAGCCCGGCCAGAATCTCGTCGCAGATCACCAGCGCGCGGCGGCTCCGCAGCAGGTGCGCGGCATGCGCGCCGGCGCGGGGCAGCAGGCCGGGGCCGATCAGTACGTCGTAGGAGCGTTCGCCCAGCTCCACCGCCACGGCGGCGGGACGCACTTGCGCCTCGATGGCGGCCAGCACGCGGGTGGTGGTGCCGTCGGCCGGTTCGTCGGAACAATCCACGATGACGTCTGCCTCCGCATAGACCGGGTTGCGCGCCTGCGACAGTTTCGCCAGCACCTCGGCCGGGTCGCGGCCGGCCAGCAGCGGCCGCCCCTCACGCCCCGACACGCGCCGCACCAGGATGGGCAACGGCACGCGCAGCCACACGCTGGTAGCGTGGCGGCGGGCAACCGCGCGCGTCGCCGGATCGATGAAGGCGCCGCCGCCGGTGGCAACCACCATGGGCGGGCCAGCCAGCAGCCGCGCAATGACCCGCCGCTCGCCGTCGCGGAAGGCCGGCTCGCCCAGGCGGGCGAAAATCTCCGCCACGCTCATGCCCGCCGCTGCCTCGATCTCGGCATCGGCGTCGCGGAACGGCAGGCCAAGCCGCGCGGCCAGCCGCCTTCCGATCGCGCTTTTGCCCGCGCCCATCA
>Ga0224723_1002215_pt1 | contig 10915 bp, 15 predicted proteins | sample Balambano_FR2_Me_FD_161647 | JGI IMG/M metagenome (GOLD analysis project Ga0224723, IMG submission 161647) | Freshwater sediment microbial communities from Lake Towuti, South Sulawesi, Indonesia - Balambano_FR2_MetaG | ecosystem: Environmental > Aquatic > Freshwater > Lake > Sediment | place...
TCACTAATAGAATCTATTCTCATTTAATGTGTAAATTTCTCTTCACCCTGTAGTTATTAAGTACTATTGCTGACCAAATCAATTAGTACTCATGGACTTATGACAGCTAGGGTGCGGAATGTGGGATTACAACAACTACAGGAATCCGTAAACCCGAACAAGTAGCAGCTGGATTTTTGGCGATCGCTGTAGAGAATATGGCAAACGCGATTAAAAAAATCAGTTTGCAACGTGGTTATGATATTACTGAGTATGTTCTTTGCTGTTTTGGGGGAGCAGGAGCGCAAGTTGCTTGTTTAATAGCAGATACATTGGGAATGAAAAAAATATTTTTACATCCTTATGCTGGAGTTCTTTCAGCTTATGGAATGGGATTAGCAGATGTCAGAGCAATCAGAGAAGCAGGAGTAGAACAAACTTGCAATCAAGACTTGATACTGCAATTACAAAAGTTAATGAATGCTTTAGAAACTGAAGCAAAAAAAGAATTACCTAATTCTACAGATAACAACTTGGAAATAATTAAAAAAATCAATTTAAAATACGACGGTAGTAATTCAACATTTAACATTGATTTTGCTTTAGATGTAAATGTCATCAGAAATACATTTGAACTTGAACATAAATCTCGTTATGGTTTCATACAATTAGAAAAAACCTTAATTATAGAATCAGCTTCAGTAGAAGTAATTCAAAAAATGGACACTCCCGAAGAAACTTTAATTCTTTGCAATAGAGTTATAAATACACCACAAGAAACAGTCAGAATGTTTACTGCCAATCAATGGCATGATACACCTGTTTATCGACGGGAAGATTTACAACCAGGACATATTATTCCAGGAACCGCAATTATAGTAGAAAAAATCAGTACAATTATAATTGAACCTAACTGGAAAGCGAATTTAACAGAACGTAATCATTTAATTTTACAGCGTCAAAACTGAACCTCAATCTACTATAAGGGTGGTCTATTTACCGAGAAAGTGGGCAGGTTTTGTATGTAGATTTCGTGTTGGAAAATTAATTTACGAGCTAAACCTACCCTTACACTAGGCTGTTGATTCTGTAATATAATTGCCTGTGAGACTTCATGCAAAAAATGTGTTGGTAGGGTGCGTTTAAGCGTTAGCGTAACGCACCGCTTTCGGATTAACGGTGCGTTACGGCAAATAATTTCTGCTTTTGGTTTTAATATTGTCGTGCCGTAACGCACCCTACTAATTTAAACATCAAAATTGTATGATTGGTCTTGGACAGATTAACTTCATGCAAAAAATGTGTTGGAAGTAGGGTGCGTTTAAGCGTCAGCGTAACGCACCGCTTTCTGATTAACGGTGCGTTACGGCAAATAATTTCTACTTTTGGTTTTAATATTGTCGTGCCGTAACGCACCCTACTAATTTAAACATTAAAATTGTATGATTGGTCTTGGACAGAATTCTAACAAAATCAACAGCCTACCCTTACACTACCCCATCTTCCCTGCTCCCTCCAGGAACTAACTTCATCCAAACCTAGTCGATAGCTCATGCTTGGTGTTAACATAACCTAGCGTTTCACTATTTTTGGTTCGGCTCAAGCTCTCGGTAGGCTAAAACATCTACTTCTTAGTAACTCCAGGGTATATTAGCCAACTTTGTATAAAACATACTGAGCAGCAACCAATGGATGTGAAAAAATATTACTGTAGGTCTTCTAGCTCTGATAATTTAAGTAGATGAACAGAAAATTCGCCCTCACCTTACTTTCAACTCCTATACTATTTGCATCGATGCTGTCTACGGTCATCTTTACCCAGGAAGCTCATGCAAACCAAGTTAATTCAACTACTACTACTTGTGTTAATACTACCCAGACCACAAGTCGTAAATTAGTATGCCAACGAGTTACTAATACTCCTGGTAATGTTAAAGAAGCACAGGTTGAAAATGATCAACCTACTGAATTAAAATTCACTGATGAAGAAAGCGATCAAGCGGTAAGATTATTCGGTTGCGATTGCCCAGTATGCATTAATGCTGTAAAGAAGATAAACGGTTTAGCTCCAATGGCCGTTTAATATAGATCCTAGAGACGATCCGGTGGGTCGTCTGTTAAATCCACCGGGTCGTCTCTAAACACAATAACAATTATCCCTAACATAATTTAAACTCAAAGAGATAGCCCTATCATTTCTTTGTGTTTTCTATGCCGTCTGATATTGAATCCCTACCACCAGCACTTGCCAAGATTGTTCAACGTTTCCAACGTGCGTCTGACCAAAAGCGTCGCTACGAGCAGTTAATATGGTATGGTCAGAAATTAAATGAGTTTCCAGAAGCTGACAAAACACCTGAAAATAAAGTTCCTGGTTGTGTTTCTCAGGTGTATGTGACGGCAACTTTGGATAATGGTAAAGTTATATACCAAGGTGACTCAGACTCTCAACTAACTAAAGGATTGGTAGCACTTTTGATTGAAGGTTTAAATGGCTTAACACCGACAGAAATTGTCCAATTAACACCGGACTTTATTCAAGAAACTGGTTTGAATGTTAGTTTGACGCCTTCCCGTGCCAATGGATTCTACAATATTTTTAAAACTATGCAAAAAAAAGCTCTGTTATCTTCAGATAATAACTAGTACTGAAAGCTGAAAAGAGTGTAAATACGAGTATAAATTAAAAATTAGTTATTATGATTTCCACAAATTTTGCATCTAATATTGGTATCGGTGGAAAAGTTGAAGAATATATTTGGACTTGGGATCAGCAGTTGCGTGTCACTTATGAAACTTTAGGAACTGGTTCACCCTTATTGCTTCTCCCTGCTTTTAGCACAGTTTCTACACGTCAAGAAATGAGGGAATTAGCTAAATTACTATCTGCTCATTTTCAGGTTATAGCACTAGATTGGATTGGTTTTGGAGAATCTTCACGTCCTAGCTTAGATTACAAACCAGCTATATATCAGCGATTAATTGAAGATTTTGTAACATCATTTGATACACCAATTTCCGTAATTGCTGCTGGTCATGCAGCTGGCTACACACTACAATTAGCAAATAAATGCCCAACCGTATTTTCTCGGATAGTACTGGTAGCTCCCACATGGCACGGTCCTTTGGCTGTGATGGGGTTAAATCAGAAAATACGTGGTTTGATTCGAGTAATAGTGCGATCGCCAATTCTCGGACAACTACTTTACAAACTCAATACCACACCATCTTTCTTAAGTTTTATGTACCGTAGTCATGTCTTTGCTGACCCGGCAATCCTCACACCCAATTTTATCGCCGAAAAATGGCAAACTACTCAAAAACCAGGGGCAAGATATGCTCCGGCAGCCTTCGTGACTGGTAATCTAGATCCAGTGGATAACCAATCTGACTTTCTCACTTTAGCCCGGATATCAGTACCATTAATGGTAGTAATTGGAGAATCTACACCAAAAAAATCACGCATGGAAATGGATGCACTGTCAGCTATACCTGGGGTAGAGAGCGTAGTTCTTCCCGGTTCTTTAGGTTTACACGAAGAGTATCCAGACGCAGTTAACCAAGCTGTCTTACCCTTTCTAAAAGCGTTATCATAAAACGGATAATCATTATCAATTGGCTTGAAATTATGTTAACTACTGAAACAGCAAATACAGTTCCTGTCACCGTTTTAACTGGCTATCTAGGTGCAGGTAAAACAACTTTACTGAATCATATCCTGACCTACGAACATGGTAAAAAAGTAGCCGTGATTGTGAATGAATTTGGAGAAGTTGGTATAGATAATCAATTGATTATCGATGCGGATGAAGAAATATTTGAGATGAATAATGGCTGTATTTGTTGTACGGTACGAGGTGACTTAATCCGGATCATCAGTAATTTGATGAAGCGTCGTAATAAATTTGACCATTTAGTAATTGAAACCACTGGACTTGCAGACCCCGCACCTGTAATCCAGACATTCTTTGTTGATGAAGATATGCGGGAAAAATTAGAATTAGATGCTGTGGTGACAGTGGTAGACGCGAAGCACATTTGGCAACATTGGGAAGCAGATGAAGCTCAAGAACAAATTGCTTTTGCCGATGTAATTTTACTTAACAAAACTGATTTAGTCACACCAGATGTGGTAGACGAGTTAGAAAGACGAATTCGGTCGATGAATGCTATGGCAAAAATCTACCGTACTCGTAATTCTGAGTTAACGATGGATGCACTATTAGGTGTAAAAGCTTTTGACTTGGAACGAGCTTTAGAAATTGACCCAGAATTTTTAGGAGAAGATGCTCACGAGCATGATGAAAGCGTGTTTTCTGTAGCGATTGTAGAACAAGGCGAAGTTGATGGAGATAAGTTGAATAAGTGGTTAAGCAAGTTGTTGCAAACTCAAGGACCAGATATTTTCCGGATGAAGGGTATTTTAAATATTGCGGGGGAAAGCGATCGCTTTGTTTTCCAAGGGGTACATATGATATTTGATGGTAAACCTGATCGTCCTTGGAAAGAAGGGGAAACCCGTAAAAATGAATTAGTTTTTATCGGTCGGAATCTAGATCAAGCTCAACTGCGAGAAGATTTTCTAGCTTGCATAGGGTAATCTCCCTTAAATATACAAACATCTTGCCCCTACAACCTGAAATTCGATCATGAATGCATCAACCGTCAATTCCAAGGAATTTGAAGAACAGTTTTGTGATATGCTTTCTGATTATGTGACAGCTGTGTGTTGGTCACCAGAAGGCAATATTGCTGCAACTTCTGCTATTGGTGAAGTAGCTTTGTGGGAAGGTAGTAGTTTAACAATTTTAGAAGCTGGTAATCATCAGTCAGTGGACTGTGTTGCTTTCTCTCACGATGGAAAGTATCTTGCAGTAGGGGGACAAGATGGAAAAGTCAAGATTTGGCGGGGAACTGAGTTAATTACAACGTTAGAAAATGCTCCCGCTTGGATTGATAAACTGGCTTGGAATCCAAAATGTAATCACCTAGCTTTTTCTTTAGGACGCTATGTCCAAGTTTGGGATGCTGATCAAAGTGAGATAGTTGTCACCCTCAACTTTAATACTTCCTCTGTACTTGGTATTGATTGGCGAAGTGATGGTAAGTACTTGGCGATTGGTGGTTATCAAGGTGTTAAAGTTTGGCATAGTCAGAATTGGGATGAAGAACCCTATACTTTGGATATCCCTTCTGTAAGTTTGGCGATCGCTTGGTCACATGATGGTAAATTCCTCGCTTCTGGAAATATAGATCGTAGCATTACAATGATTCAATGGGGTAATCCTGGTGAACCTTGGGTTATGCAGGGTTTTCCGGGGAAAATTCGCTCTCTTTCTTGGTCAAAAGTTAATAAACAAGGTGTACCATTGCTAGCATCTTCTAGTGTCGAAGGTGTTGTTGTTTGGGAAAAATCCACTGATGAGTCTGTAGGTTGGGAAGCGAACATTTTAACTAACCATGTAGATGTAATTAACGCGATCGCTTTTGCACCTAACAGTCTTCTGCTTGCTTCTGCTGGTGGTGACGGTTGGTTATGTTTGTGGAACAAAGCTAAAAAAGTCTCTCAAGTAATTACAGGTGTGAACACTGGATATTCTTGTTTAGCTTGGCATCCTGAAGGTAAACTATTAGCCGCTGGTGGTGAAAGTGGTGAGTTAGTGATTTGGTCAAAAGTTTCGCGGGGTCAAGGTTTTGGAATTAAGTAGTTCGTAGCAAGATTATGGTAGAAGTAATTTCAGCTGACAAAGTTACTCTCTTTGAACTAGAGAAAAATTTTGGTTTGCAGCAGATAAATGACAATCAATTTTTTCTTGAGTGGCAATTAAGTTTACCAGAACTAACAGATGTAGAGAAGCAACGATTAGAGCGAGTCAAAGCAGTATATTCTAATTTAGCCAGGCGCTCTGTTCTAGAAAATACTATTAAAATGGCAATAGTATCGCCTTTACTAGATTTAGCAGGTTTTTTCTTACCTCCTTTCTACGTTAATAGTGAAGAAGAAGTTCGGATTACCGCTGAAGATGCAAATGTTGTTGTCCGAGGTAGAATAGACGTTTTGGTGTTAAAAGAGCAATTCTGGGTGTTAGTGATTGAATCAAAACGCGCTGAATTTTCTCTTAAAGTCGGCATACCTCAAGTACTAGCATATATGTTAGCAACACCACAACCAACACAGCCTTTGTATGGAATGGTGACTAACGGTAGTAACTTTGTATTTCTCAAAATGATCCGGGAAGATACACCTTGTTTCATGCGATCGCAGGAATTTATATTAGAGCGAGGTCATGATATTTATACAGTTCTACAGGTGTTGAAGCAATTAGCAGAAGTGATTAGGAAGTAAATTAATCTACTATTTATATAATACTAAGTATCCGTTGGTAGAGTTAGCTCTCCTACTCAAGTAATATAAATATTAGGACTTTTGCAAAACGGGATTAGATATCATCATTTGTATCAAAAAAGTATATTTTTAAATCGTCCTGTTTTATATGGTATGTGGTTGCAAACTAATTTAAGTACAATCACATCACCCCTACCATGACTACTACTAAAATTCACTCCGTTACTTGTACCTGTGGCTTTACCTTAGTTGTCTATTACACAATATCATCATCTTGGCAATTTCGAGTCATTAGTCCGAGTGGAACGATATTTGGTGAAAGCAAAATTTACTATACTGCTTATTCCGCTCAGAAAGCTGGACGAGAATGGATTAAACAAGAAATATAAACAAATGGTATTATTTCTTTTCCAGGATTATGATTACCGATTTAAAAAAGCGCTTTTATATATAATACTACTGTAGTAGAAAAATATTAAAATTTAATGTAATCTGATGATTCTTAAATAAGTGTAAATTACTATTAAGCACAAGGTAGTAAGTAATGAGTCAAAAGAAAATTACATGGGATTCAATTCGTTCAGGGGTACTAGCAAACCCTGAAGTTAAAGCTGAGTATGATGCATTGGAATCTGAATTTGACCTTGCGCGAAGAGTTATCGCTCTTAGAAAAGCAAGCGGTTTGAATCAAAGAGATTTTGCCGCACGAGTAGGAATAAAACAGCCACAACTTGCACGTCTCGAATCAGGTAAACAAATTCCAAAACTTGATACTTTAAGTAAAATAGCTTCTGGAGCAGGATATGAGATAGAAATCCACTTTGTCCCTATACAAAATGAACAAACACAAAAAGTCGAACCGTTACGCATTTCTATTACAGATTCTATAACAGACTTGTAACTGATAAATTATAAATAGTAAAAGAGTTGTAAATCCTATGTCTACCCAAATTACCCTTAACTTACCAGATGAAATCTACAAAAAAGCTCAACATTTTGCTCAATTAACCAACCGTAATATAGTTGATGTTTTAACACAAGTGATTATTCTTTCCTTATCTCCCATAGCTTCCCAATCTGCACCTACAGAAACCTTAGAAAACAACTTTGTTACCTATTTATCTGATGAAGAAGTTATAGCTCTTACAGAATCACAAATGGAGCCAGAACAAGACCAAAGATTAAGCGAATTGTTATACAATCAACAAGCTGGAACACTTACCAATTCTGAGCATTTTGAACTTATGGCTTTAATGCAAGTGTATCAAAAAAAGTTATTACTAAAAGCGACTGCTTTTCGTGAAGCTGTTAGGCGAGGATTACAGTCACTAAAACCAAAAACCCCAGAATATCCCCTGACTCAATTCTATGGATGTATCCAAGATGAAACATTTATTCGCCATCCCCAAGGGAAACAACAAGAACGCGAAGCGATTCTATAAAATTCCTGCTAGATACTAACACTTGTATTATCTATATGCGTGGTAAAAATTCTATTTTAAAGTAGAAACTAGAATCCACTGCCACTAGAGATATTGTAGTTTGCTCAATAGTCAAATAAGTTCTGCCTCGATATCAAAAACATTAAAAGTAAAAATTCGCCCTTTAATTATGAATACGACTGTATAAGTTTCTCGCAAACACCACAAAAATTAAAGCGATCGCGCACAAAATCGCTACAGTTTTCAGTGTTGGGTTATACCACTGCTTGATAGCGATCGCTGTTATCGCCCATATTATCACACCAGGGAAAGCTATATCTTGACCCCTTAGAGAAATAAGCGCAGCAATAATTGTCGCTACAAACATCATAATAATCGTCCAGACTTGTGGAGAAATACCCCAACCACTCCAACCTTGAATATATAAATCACAAGCAACATTAACAATAGTCGCAACACTAATCCATCCCAGATAAATGCTGATGGGAATATGAACACACCATTTTTTCATCCGGGATACAGACTTACCAATACCTAACTTTAAATAACAAGCAATTAGAGGTAGCAAAATCATCAACATTGCTACAATTGATAATGTGAAAAGTCTGGATAAGAAAAGATATACCCAAATACTTTGGGCAATAGATGCAATTACTAACAAATATCCTGCTGTGCGTAAATCTGGCTGACTTCGTTGTGCTGGTAAAAATTGGTAGATACCAAAAGCAAATAATCCTAGGTAGATCAAACCCCAGATAGCAAAAGCATAATTAGCAGGAATAATCAATACATCTTTAAAAAGAGTATTAGAAATTTCACCAATAGAAAGTCCACCAAGGGGAAATATGTTCGATATAAAGTTGACAATAAAAGCACCCACAATTGCAGCTAGAGTTATCAGCGCTAGTAAAAAGTCTCGGTTATTTGTAGAAGAATGTTGCATAATATACTATATTTTTATGTAAGTACTACTTTTAGTTTATCGTTTTCCATGTATAGAATTATAATAATGGGAAGAAAGCCGTCAATCATGATACTAGTAATAGTCCCTGCGATCGCAAAGTAAGTGGACTGACTATGAAGCAACCAACGCAGCAGCAATTACAAGAATCTTACAGAGTATGTAGTAACTTAACTAATATGTATATACCAATTCAGTTAGTGAGGTTAGACCAACGATCTGAAGAAGTCTATATACTGGCAGGTAGAGAGCTTGAATTTTTGATTCGTCCCAATGGTAAGGTCAGAGCGTTATGACAAAACCAAATTTTAAAGCTATGGATAGGCAAGAATTACGAACTTATGTACTGCAACATAGGGATGATGAAGAAGCATTTCAAGCACTGATGGAAAAACTGCAAGAGTTTCCTGGTATTGAAATCGACTCAATGGAGCAATTGAGTCAAATAATTGAATCAAAGCGCGATCAAGCTGATATAGAAGATGTTCATCTTAAATTAGAAGAAGCAGAGTTGATAAATATCATCCCTCTTGAGGAATTAAAAAGGGAATTAGGTTTATGAGTTATCAAGTAATGTTGACACCGACTGCTGTTGAGCAAATCAAAAAATTGAATTTTGAGACTCAACGAGAAACAGGAGTAAAACTAGAAGAATTAGCATTAAATCCCCAAAAGAAGGGAGCGCAGAAGTTAGAAGGTTCCGAACTATTATATAAAGTTCTCTTAGGTGAATATCGTATTATATGTCAGATTAAAGATAAACCTTTGCTCATAACTGTAATGAAAGTCGCTCATCTAAGCGATTATTGACTATTCCGCCAAAAGGTTAACAACGTCAGTGTACTGATTAAACTGCGCTATCGCTTGTGCTGTATAACCACCTTTATTTTTCAAACTTGCATCTGCTCCGGCTTGTAATAATAACTGTATAGCTTCTGTATAACCTCGTGATGCAGCCCACATCAAAGCTGTTGCATGAGATTTATCGAGAAAATTTACGTCCGCATTATGAGCTAATAATTCCTGTATCACTTCTGTATGATTACGTTCTGCGGCTTTGAGCAAAGGTGTCTTACCATCATCTGCGGCAATATTAACATCTACCTCACCGGATTTTAACAAAATCTTGACTATATCAATTAATCCTTTTGCGGCTGCAAGCGTCAAAGGAGTTTCACCTAAATTTTTGTCGTTCAGGTCTGTACCATAAGCAATTAGCTTCTCAACAATTTCGCTATATCCTTGTAATACTGCCAATAGTAAAGGTGTATCACCTAAATGATTTTTAATTTTTGGATCTGCACCATGACATAGTAAAACATCCACTACATCCTTGAATCCTTCCACCACAGCAAAATGTAAAGGTGTTTCACCATCTTTATCTTGGACGTTCACATCCGCACCAAAATCGAGTAAAGCTCTCACTGTCGCGCTATATCCTGCTGCGGTTGCTGCTGATAAAGCCGTACCACCATCTTTATTTTGCAGTTTAACATCTGCCTGGAAAGCCAACATCACCTTGATAACATCCAAATGTCCTAAATCCGCTGCTATCATCAACGGAGTTTCCCCTTCATCATCTTGGGAATTGACATCTACCTTACCAGTTTGCAAAATTAACTCCACAATAGCAGCATTCCCAGAACGTATCGCCAACTTTAAAGGTGTATCATCATCTTGGTCTTGAATATTCACCTCAGCACCAGCAGCGATTAAAACCCTGACTACATCCACATAACCTTTTAAAACTGCTGCCATCAAAGCCGTACTACCATCTTCATTAGTAGCATTTACATTTGCGCCATTAGATACTAAAAGTTGCACAATGTCAAGTTTATTAGCACTTGCTGCCAACATTAAAGCCGTCAAACGGTATTGTTTTCTAGCGAAATCAATATTTGCTCCTGCATCCAAAAGCGATCGCGCAATTTCGGTATAGCCGAAGTTAGCAGCATACATCAAAGGGGTATTACCACGATCACAAACATCAGGTGATACACCTCTTGCCAAAAGCATCTGTACCCGCTTAATATCGCCACTTTTCGTCGCTATTAGCAACAAATCATCGTCATTGGTCATGTGGTAGTTGGTAGTTGGTAGTTGGTAGTTGGTAATTGGTAGTTGATAGTAGATAAGAGCGGGTTTGAAGTTAGTTTTTCAGTCGAACCAAACTAAATTGGCAAAACC
>Ga0224723_1002216_pt1 | contig 10915 bp, 11 predicted proteins | sample Balambano_FR2_Me_FD_161647 | JGI IMG/M metagenome (GOLD analysis project Ga0224723, IMG submission 161647) | Freshwater sediment microbial communities from Lake Towuti, South Sulawesi, Indonesia - Balambano_FR2_MetaG | ecosystem: Environmental > Aquatic > Freshwater > Lake > Sediment | place...
CCCAGGTATTCACTCCCCAATCGAAACGAAAAGAACAAGATAACATGTTGATTCTAATTGGGTTTTCGCGATGCGTGAATCAGGTAGCCCGCGCTTGGGCGGGAGAGGGACAGGGTGTGGGCGGCGCGCCGCAGATGCGCCGCGCAAGCCTTGCTGCCCGGTTGCGCCGCTGCAACCGACCGGCAACACTGAAATCCCATGCGCCGCGTCCGCCACGCCCCCCGCCCCGACTTCGCCGCCCGCGCCGCGGAGCTCGGCTTCTCCTTCCACACCATCGACGGCCAGCCCTACTGGGTGGAGGACGCGCACTACGAATTCACCGCCGAGGAAGTGGACATCATCGACGATGCCAGCATGCAGCTCGAGCAGCTTTGCATCGAGGCGGTCGATCGGCTAGTGAAGGATGGCGGCGGCTATCACCTGTTCGGCCTGTCGGACCTTGCCATCCAACTCATCGAGGCGTCCTGGCGCAACCGGCATCGCAACATCTATGGCCGTATGGATCTGGCATATGACGGCACCGGCGAGCCGAAACTGCTGGAATACAACGCCGACACCCCGACCGCGCTGTTCGAAGCAAGCGTCGTGCAGTGGGAATGGCTGCAATCCTTCGATGCGCGGGTGAAGCAGGAAAACGGGTCGGACCAGTTCAACTCGCTGCACGAACAGCTCATCGCGGCCTGGCAGCGCTATGGCATCCAGGGCGCGGTGCATTTCACCTCGGTCGGGCCGGGGCTTTCGGCCTATGTCGAGGATCGCGGCACCACCGACTACATGCGCGATACCGCCCACCAGGCCGGGCTTGCCACGATGGTGCTGGATATCGAGGCGATCGGCTGGAACGGATCGCGCTTCACCGATGCCGAGGGGCGCGCGATCGACACGCTTTGGAAACTCTATCCGTGGGAATGGCTGGTGGCGGAGGAATACGGGAAACTGATCCCCGAAAGCCGCTGCCTGTTCATCGAGCCCGCGTGGAAGATGCTGCTTTCCAACAAGGCGATCCTGCCGGTGCTGTGGCAGATGTTCGAAGGCCACCCGAACCTGCTGCCCGCCTATTTCGAGCCCGGCCGCATCGAAGGGCCGGAAGTCTCAAAACCCATCCTGGGGCGCGAGGGCGCGAACGTGGCGCTGGAAGGCCAGCCGGAAACGCCGGGCGAATACGGCAGCCAGCCAAGAATCTTCCAGGCCCAGACCAGCCTGTTCCAGGCCGATGGCCAGCACGCGGTGGTGGGCAGCTGGCTGATCGCCGGCCAGCCGGCCGGCATCGGCATGCGCGAGGATGCCTCGCCGGTCACCACCAACGCGTCCCGCTTCGTGCCGCACCTGTTCCGCTGAGGAGTAGCCCCGAATGCTGCAGCAGAAATTCGACTACCTGGTGCTGCTGCCCAGTTTCCTGGCTTATTTCGGCAGCGCGCTGGCGCTGACACTGGTGTTCCTGGCGGTGTACACCTTCATCACGCCGGTGAAGGAATGGACCGAGATCCGCAACGGCAACGCCGCGGCGGCCGTGTCGGTTTCCGGTGCGCTGCTGGGCTTCGCGCTGGCGCTGGCCTCGGTGATCACCAATTCACGCAGCCTGATCGACATGACCGCCTGGGGTGGCGTGGCGCTGGTCGCCCAGCTGGTGGCATTCGGCGCCGTGCGCCTGGCCAAGCCCGACCTGGTGGTGCGCATCGCCGACCGCTCGATGAGCCACGCCATCCTGCTGGCTGCGGTTTCGGTTGCCGTCGGCATCCTCAACGCCGCCTGCATGACGTATTAGGATGAGGGCGCTCGCCGCAGGCAGCGGCGTTCGCAAGGGAGGGAGACCATGAGCACCCGCCGCACACGCACGCTTCGCCTGGCACTGATGGGCACGATCGGGCTGGTCGGCACGCTGCCGCTGGCCGGCTGCGACGAGGCGCCCGAGGCCCAGGCCTTCCGCACCGCCGAGGAGTGCATCAGCAAGACCGGCCAGGACCTGATGTGCCGCGAGGCCGAGCAGCAGGCGCAGGCCGCGGCCCAGCAGAACGCGCCGGCCTTCCGCAGCCAGCAGGCGTGCGAGGCGGCGTTCGGCAGCTGCGCGCCGGCGCCTGCCCTGCCCTCGCGCGAGCAGGCCGACGCGGCGGCGGGCATGGGCGACCGGCCGGCGGCCACCACCGCATCGGGCGCGGGATCGTGGTTCATGCCGGCAGCCGCCGGGTTCCTGCTCGGCCGCGCGCTGGGCGGCCCGCCCTCGCCCTATTTCATGCGGCGCGACGGCGGGGCGGTGGCCTTCGCCGGCGGCCGGCAGCAGCCGATCAACCCCAACTGGTTCCAGGACCCGCAGCAGCAGCAGCGCCAGTCGAACTGGAGTTCCAGAACCGGAAGCAGCAGTTCGAGCTACTATCGCGGCACCACCAGTCGCTCGGGCGGGTCGGTCACGTCCTCGCCCTCGCGCACGGGGGGGTTCGGCACCACGGCACGCTCCTCCGGTTCATCCTCGTCCAGCTGAAGGATCACCTCGCCGCATGAAGACCCGCGCCGCCGTCGCCTGGGAAGCCAAGAAGCCGCTCGTCATCGAGGAGATCGAGATCGAAGGCCCGAAGGCGGGCGAGGTGCTGGTCGAGATCATGGCGACGGGGGTGTGCCACACCGACGCCTACACGCTGGATGGCCTAGATTCCGAGGGCTTGTTCCCGGCCATCCTGGGCCATGAGGGCGCGGGGCTAGTGCGCGAGATCGGCGCCGGAGTGACAAGCGTGGCCGTGGGCGACCACGTGATCCCGCTCTACACGCCGGAATGCCGGCAGTGCAAGACCTGCCTCAGCCGGCGCAGCAACCTGTGCACCGCGATCCGCGGCACGCAAGGCAAGGGCGTGATGCCCGACAGCAGCAGCCGCTTCAGCTGCCGCGGCAACACCGTGTTCCACTACATGGGCTGTTCGACGTTCGCCAACTTCACGGTGCTTCCCGAAATCGCGGTGGCGAAAGTGCGCAAAGACGCACCTATGGAAAAAATCTGCTACATCGGCTGCGGCGTCACCACCGGCATCGGCGCGGTGTTCTACACGGCCAAGGTCTGGCCTGGGGCGAACGTGGCGGTGTTCGGCCTGGGCGGCATCGGCCTCAACGTCATCCAGGGTGCGCGCATCGCCGGTGCCGACAGGATCATCGGCGTGGACATCAACCCGGCCAAGCGCGCCATGGCGGAAAAATTCGGCATGACGGATTTCGTCAACCCCGACGAGGTGGGCCGCGACAAGGTGGTGCAGGCGATCGTCGATCTGACCGGCGGCGGCGCCGATTTCAGCTTCGAATGCATCGGCTCCACCGCCACGATGCGCCAGGCGCTGGAATGCTGCCATCGCGGCTGGGGCGAGAGCATCATCATTGGCGTGGCGCCCTCGGGCCAGGAAATCGCGACGCGGCCGTTCCAGCTGGTGACGGGGCGGGTGTGGAAGGGGTCGGCCTTCGGCGGCGCGCGCGGCCGCACCGACGTGCCAAAAATCGTGGACTGGTACATGCAGGGCAAGATCGATATCGACAGCCTGATCACCCACACCATGCCGCTTGAGAGGATCAACGACGCGTTCGACCTGATGCACAAGGGCGAGAGCATCCGCAGCGTCGTGGTGTACTGACCGGCAACTTCTCGCCGCGCGTGGCGTTTGCCTGCCATGGACCTTTCCGCCTTCCGCGCCACGCTCGACCAGGCCGAACCGCCCGGGGGCCTGCCGGCGCCGCTGCGCGCGCTGTGGTGGGACGCGAAGGGCGACTGGGACCGCGCGCACCAGGCCGCGCAGGAACAGGAAGGCACCGCGGCTTCCGACTGGGTGCACGCCTATCTGCACCGCAAGGAAGGCGACGAGGCCAACGCCCGGTACTGGTATCGCAAAGCAGGCCAGAAGCCGGCGCAGGGGTCGCTTGGGGACGAGTGGGAGCAGATCGCCACCCAGCTTCTTGTGCAGCGCACACCGGACTGATCAGAGCCGCTGTTACGATCCATCACGCAGCAGGGCGATCGCACATGACCCAAAAATTCCCTCTCCCCCCGCGCTTGCGGGGGGAGAGGTGAAGGTGAGGGGGGTCGTGCCACGAAGATCCGGTTCGTCCTTGTGCTCATTCGGCAACACCAGCGCCTCCGAACAACACCAACACTGCGGGACCACCCCCTCACCTGCACCTCTCCCCCCGCAAGCACGGGGGGAGAGGAAAAGAAGAAGCATCTGCGATCGCCCTATATCCCACCGGCTGCAAGGTTGCGTGGCCCGACCCGATGACGCAGGGTGCGCCCTTCAACCGGAGTTCTCCTCGTGCTCGATCGTCCTGCCCCGCGCCTGCGCGGCCGCCAGTTCTTTGCCAACCCCGGCCCGACCAACATTCCCGAAAGCGTGCTGCGCGCGATCGACCGGCCGTCGGTCGATTTCATGGATGCCGATTTCCTTGCGCTCTATCACCCCGCGCGCGAGGGGCTGAAGCGCATCCTGGGTACTGGTGCCGAACTGTTCCTTTACACCACCAGCGGGCACGGCGCTTGGGAAGCATCCCTGGTCAATCTCTGCTCGCCCGGCGACACGCTGCTGATGCCGGAAAGCGGGTATTTCAGCGACACGTGGTCCAGCATGGCCGTGAAGCTGGGGCTGAAGGTGCAGAAGGTGCCGGCCGACTGGCGCCGCGGCGTCGATCCGGCCGCGATCGAAGCCGCGCTGAAGGCCGACACCACCCACGCCATCAAGGCCGTGTGCATCGTGCACAACGAGACCAGCACCGGCACCACCCTGCCGCTGCCCGACATCCGCGCCGCGATCGATGCCGCGAAGCACCCGGCGCTGTATCTCGCCGATACGATCAGCAGCCTGGGCTGCATGCCGTTCGAGATGGATGCCTGGGGCATCGACTGCGCCGTGGGCGGCAGCCAGAAAGGGCTGATGCTGCCGGCCGGCTTCGCCTTCACCGGCGCCAGCCCCAAGGCCATGGAGGCGCACGCCAAGGCGAAACTGCCGCGCTTCTATCTCGACTGGTCGATCATGCTGACGCGCGGCATCCGCAGTTTCGTCGGCACCGTGCCGGTGAACCTGTTCTATGGCCTGCGGGAATCGATTCGCCTGCTGGAGGAGGAGGGCAAGGACGCGCTGTTTGCGCGCCACGCCCGCCTGGCCGAGGGCGTGCGACGCTGCGTGCAGACCTGGGCCGGCGCGAATGACGGCGTGCAGTTCTACTGCGCCGATCCTACGCGCCGATCCAACAGCATCACCGCCATCCTGGTACCCGATGGCCACAACGCCGAGGACGTGCGCGGGATCGCGCGCCAGCGCTTCAACGTCTCGCTCGGCGGCGGCCTGGGCCAGCTCGACGGCAAGGTCTTCCGCATCGGCCACATGGGCGACCTGAACGAGCCGATGGTGCTGGGCACGCTCGCCTCGGTCGAGATGGCGTTGAAGATCGCCGGCGTGCCGCACGCCAAGGGCGGGGTGGATGCGGCGATGGAGTACTACGCGGGCGGCTGACGCCCGCCCCCTCGCCCCCCACCGGCCGCGCCATCGCAACAAAGGAAACCAGGTACGACCGGCCGGGCGGCAAGAATGAAACACCCGCACGCCACCTTCCGCGCCGCTGCACGCGGCTGCTTCAGGAAGGATCGCGCGATGTCCGCAAGGCTTTATTCCCGACGCGGCAACTTCACCACCACGATGCCCATGCCCGGCCTTGCGGCGCTGTGGAAACCCGTGGGCAGCGGCGGCGCCAACCGCGCCGACGACACGCTGGCGGTGCAGGTCGCGCTGAACGCCGTGCCGGTACCGCTGGGCGGGCCGGAGGTGCCGCTGAAGCCCGATGGCAAGGTGGGGCCGAAGACCATCGGCGCGATCCGCCGCTTCCAGCAATACTGGACCAAGGTGATCGATGGCCGCGTCGATCCCGGCGGACCGACGGTGGAGGCGCTGAACAACCTGGCCGGTGTACCGCTGCCGCATCCGCCTAAGCCGGGCGCAGCCGCCGCCGCCGCGCCACCGCCCAAGCGCGCTGCCTGGGCGCCGCCGCGCGTGCAGGCGGCCAGGGCCGGCACGCCGGGTGCGCCCAGCGTTGCCGTGCAGGTGGACCTGGATCGCATCAACGCCGCGATCATCCGCATGGACCTGATCCGCTACGAGCACCTGCCGGCGCTGCAGCACGTGCTGGACCGCGCGATGCCGCAGCTTCAGCAGGCGATGCGCTACGCCCACCTGCTGTATCGCCCGCCCACCGGCCCAACGGCGAACAGTTGGAACAGCCGCGACAACGACGACCGGCTGTGCTTCCTGGTGGTCGCCAAGCACCTGCACCTGTCGGAGAAGAACCCCGGCCAGGCGCTGGAGGCGGTGGACCACACGATCGGCCTGGTGCGCGTGATGCGCGCCACCCTGACCGAACGGCAGACCGCGACGGGCGCGATGTCGGACGCCGACGACATCTATGTGTCGCTGTATCGCCAGCCGGCCGATTCCCCGACCGAGGGCGCACACACCTATGCCGGCGGGCGCTGGCGGCAGAACGGGCGGCGCAGCGGCAGGGTGGTGGTCGGCTTCGACGGCCGGCCGATCCCGGAGCGGCTGGACCGGATCTATGTCGCCCCCGTGTTCGACGGCCTGTCGCGCGAGATGCAGCGCCACGTGCTGCTGCACGAGCTGCTGCACTATTGCGGCGAGCTGCCCTATTCTCCCCTGCGCATCCACGACCACGCCTATGCCTGGCAGGGACACTACGCACACCTGTCGCGGCAGCAGCGCAAGACCAACACCGATACGCTGTCGCTGCTGCTGCAGGATTTCGCGCTTGGCACGGCGATGGCGGCGCGCGCCGCCGGCGTGGCCGAGGCGGTGCTGGGCACGGTGCCCTGGGTGGAGTTCGACGGGCTGGTCACCGTGCCGGATGTCGCGCCGGGTGCGGCCGACCCGGTGGCGTTCCCGGCCAGTTACCCGTTGAAGAACGGCGGCAAGTAGCGCGCCGCGGCGCCTGGCCCGCCGCGCGCGCCGCGCCGCCCGCCCGGCGTTCGCCGGCCGCCGGTGCCGGGCCGAGAAGCCGATTGCCGGCGGTGGGGGAACCTGCCTAGCCTGTCGTGGGAGTCTTCACCGCCGGAGAATCGGGCCGCAGGTGGAATACGCGCTGCAGCAGCTGGTCAACGGGCTGACGCTCGGCATGATCTATGGCCTGGTCGCCATCGGCTACACGATGGTCTACGGCATCATCGGCATGATCAACTTCGCCCACGGCGACATCTTCATGGTGGGCGCCTTCAGCAGCCTGATCGCGCTGCTTGGCCTGGGCATGCTGGGCATCACCTTCGTGCCGCTGGCGCTGGTGCTGGTGCTGGTGATCGCCATGGCCATCGCCGCGCTCTACGGCTTCACCAACGAACGCATCGCCTATCGCCCGCTGCGCGGCAGTTTCCGCCTTGCGCCGCTGATCAGCGCCATCGGCATGAGCATCTTCCTGCAGAACTTCGTGCAGGTGACGCAAGGGGCAAGGCCGAAGCCGATCGAGCCGGTGATCAGGGGCGGCTTGCTGCTGGCCTCGGCCAACGGCTTCAACGCGGTGCTGTCGTGGATGCAGATCCTGATCATCTGCACTACGCTGCTGGCGCTGGTGGTGTTCACGCTGATCGTCGCGCGCACCCCGCTTGGCCGCGCCATGCGCGCCTGCGAACAGGACCGGCGCATGGCCTCGCTGCTGGGCATCGACACCGACCGCACGATCGCGCTGACCTTCGTGATCGGGGCGTCGCTGGCCGCGGTCGCGGGGTTCATGTACCTGCTGTACTACGGCGTCATCGATTTCTACATGGGCTTCGTGGCCGGCATCAAAGCCTTCACCGCCGCCGTGCTGGGCGGCATCGGCAGCCTGCCGGGCGCCGTGCTGGGCGGCCTGCTGATCGGCATGATCGAGACGTTCTGGAGCGCCTATTTCAGCGTGCAGTACAAGGATGTCGCCGCCTTCAGCGTGCTGATCCTGGTGCTGCTGTTCATGCCTTCCGGCCTGCTCGGCCGCGACGAGGTCGAGAAGGTCTGATGGCCCCTGCCGCGGCCAGGCCGCCGGCCTTCGCAAGCCTTGCCGCGGCGCTGAAGGATGCCGGGCTGGCGGCGCTGGTGGCGTTCGGCTGCGCCGCCCCGATGATGGGCCTGCGCACCGTGCAGGGCCAGGGCGGGCTTACGCTGGTGCCGCGCTTCGACACGGTGGCGATCGCCGTCGCCGGCGTGTTCGTCGGCCGCCTGCTGCTGCACCTGTGGCAGCACCGCCGCGGCGCGATACGGTTCAACCTGCCGCGCGTGCCGGGCGCCGGGCGGGCGGTCGGGCCGGCCTTCGCCGTGCTGGCGCTGGTGCTGCCCTTCATTCCCGGCGTCGGCCGCTACGAGGTCGATCTGGGCATCCTGGTGCTGACCTACGTCATGCTGGGCTGGGGGCTGAACATCGTCGTCGGCCTGGCCGGCCTGCTCGACCTTGGCTACGTCGCGTTCTATGCGGTCGGCGCCTATACCTACGCGCTCAGCGCCCAGCACCTGGGCTTCGGCTTATGGCAGGCGCTGCCGCTTTCCGGGCTGATGGCGGGCATCGCCGGCATCCTGCTGGGCTTTCCCGTGCTGCGCCTGCGCGGCGACTATCTGGCGATCGTCACGCTGGCCTTCGGCGAGATCATTCGCATCGTGCTGCTGAACTGGACCAGCGTGACCGGCGGCCCGAACGGGCTTTCCGGCATCCCGCGCCCCACGCTGTTCGGGCTGAACTTCTCGGCCGGTGGCGGCCCCGGCAGTTTCGCCGACTTCTTCGGCCTGGAACCGGCCGCCATCCACCGCATCATCTATCTGTATTACATCATCCTGGTGCTGGCGCTGGCCACCAACTGGCTGACCATCCGGCTGCGCCGCATGCCGGTGGGCCGCGCGTGGGAGGCGATGCGCGAAGACGAGATCGCCTGCCGCTCGCTTGGCCTGAACATCACCATGACGAAACTCACCGCCTTTGCCATCGGCGCCACGCTGGCCGGGTTGGCCGGCGCGTTCTTCGCGACCCGCCAGGCCTTCATCAGCCCGGAGAGTTTCACCTTCATCGAATCCGCGCTGATCGTCGCCATCGTCGTGCTGGGCGGGCTGGGCAGCCAGTTGGGCGTTGCCATCGCCGCCCTGGTGATGATCGGCGGGTTCGAGGTGTTCCGCGACCTTGATGAGTTCCGCATGCTGGTGTTCGGCGTGGTGATGGTGGGCATCATGGTCAGCCGGCCGCGCGGGCTGGTGGGCGAGCGCATGCCCACCGTGGTGCTGCGCGAGCGCAAGGGCATCGATGCCGCGCTGGTCAAGGAAGGTGCCGGCTGATGGCCGCGCCGATCCTGTCGATCGATGGCCTGACGATGCGTTTCGGCGGGCTGACCGCCGTCGATGGCCTGTCCTTCACCGCCGCCCGCGGCGAGATCACGGCGGTGATCGGGCCGAACGGGGCGGGCAAGACCACGGTCTTCAACTGCATCACCGGCTTTTACCGCCCCAGCGCCGGCAGCATCGTGTGCACCCACCAGGATGGCACGCAGTACCGGCTTGACCGGCTGGCGGGCCATCGCATCAGCAGCCGCGCGCGTGTTGCCCGCACCTTCCAGAACATCCGCCTGTTCTCGGGCATGACGGTGCTGGAGAACCTGCTGGTGGCGCAGCATCGGGTGCTGGCGCCGGCCGCGCGCATGGTGGGCCTGCCCGGTTATGCCGCGGCCGAGCGCGCCGCCATCGACCGGGCCCGCGCCTGGCTCGACCGGATCGGCCTGATCGACCGCGCCGATACGCCCGCCGCCGCGCTGCCCTATGGCGCGCAGCGCCGGGTGGAGATCGCGCGCGCGATGTGCACCGAGCCGGTGCTGCTGTGCCTGGATGAGCCGGCAGCCGGCCTCAACCCGCGCGAGAGCGAGGAGCTCAACGCCCTGCTGATGGAAATCCGCGCGGGCGGCACCTCGCTGCTGCTGATCGAGCACGACATGAGCGTGGTGATGCGCATTTCCGACCACATCATCGTGCTGGACTACGGCAAGCGGATTGCCGATGGCCCGCCCGCCGTCGTGCAGGCCGACCCGAAGGTGATCGCCGCCTATCTCGGCGAGGACGATGCCGAGCATCTGCCGCCGGAAGTGGTCGGCAGCTGATGAGCATGCTGCGGCTGGAGGGCGTTACCACCGCCTATGGCAGCATCGTCGCCCTTCGCAGCGTCGATGTGCATGTCGAGCCCGGCGAAATCGTGGCGCTGATCGGCGCCAACGGCGCCGGCAAATCCACCCTGATAATGACGATCTGCGGCCAGCCCCGCCCGCGCGAGGGCCGCGTGCTGTTCGACGGCACCGACATCACCGGCGAGCCGACGCACCTGGTGATGCGGCGCGGCATCGCGCAATCGCCCGAAGGCAGGCGCATCTTTCCGCGCATGACCGTGTTGGAGAACCTGAAGCTGGGCGCCGAGCTGGCCGACCCGGCCCACTTCGACGCGGACCTTGCGAGCGTGTTCCGGCTGTTCCCCGTGCTGGAGCGGCGGCAGGGCCAGCGCGGCGGCACGCTGTCGGGCGGCGAGCAGCAGATGCTGGCGATTGCACGCGCGCTGATGAGCCGCCCGCGCCTGCTGATGCTCGATGAGCCCTCGCTGGGCCTGGCACCGCTGGTGGTGAAGGGTATCTTCACCGCCATCCGCGAGCTGAACACGCAGTCCGGGCTTACCGTGCTGCTTGTCGAGCAGAATGCCTGGCACGCGCTGCGCCTGGCGCATCGCGGCTACGTGCTGGTGAACGGGCGGATCACCATGCAGGGCACGGGGCGGGAACTGCTGGCCCGGCCGGAGGTGCGGCAGGCGTATCTGGGCGGGCATTGAGGGGGCGTTCGCGTGCGGCACCACCCCCTCCCTGTCCCTCCCCCGCTGTCGCGGGAGAGGGGACGGTGCGGCACTCTCCGTCATC
>Ga0224723_1002217_pt1 | contig 10914 bp, 8 predicted proteins | sample Balambano_FR2_Me_FD_161647 | JGI IMG/M metagenome (GOLD analysis project Ga0224723, IMG submission 161647) | Freshwater sediment microbial communities from Lake Towuti, South Sulawesi, Indonesia - Balambano_FR2_MetaG | ecosystem: Environmental > Aquatic > Freshwater > Lake > Sediment | place...
GGTGGAAAGTTGGGGGGGTAGAGAGAAGAGGGGATGGGATTGGGTGCGAAGGGTGGTGAGGGTGAGACAGAGGAGGAAGCCTGTGACAAAAAGCAGGAGCGATCGAATGGGGTAAGAGAAATGGAATTGTGGCAGCATTGGTTTAATCTAAGGATAAAGAACCACAGAGACACGGAGGACATAAAGAGGATAAACAGCTACAGAGCATTTAACTCTAGTTGTAAAATCAGGAAGAGGGTCAAGAAACTACAATTTGTAAGAGTCAGCGCTTTTGCCAGCCTTCTACCTTCTGACTGGGAAATAACTCAAGGTGCTTCCCATGCTGGAGCTTAGTTTCCAGAGAAAATTACCTCCGTTTCATTATGGCAAATGTTTTGTGTGGACAATTGGCCAGGTTAATTCACAAAGCGTGCCTTGAGGAGAATGAGGACTACGGCGAAATTGTCCTCTCAGTTGACGAGCTAGAGATTTGGCTTGTTGGGTGCCGCGTCCGGCTTGATTAAATTGGTGTTGTTGGTTCACATTCTGCAAAGTAGCTATCGCTACACCGTTATCAATGACTCGAATGACGTTCTGCTGCTGTTCAGTTCGACACACCACTTGAAGTTGAGTGACCGATACTGCATGTTTACCGACATTACACAAGGCTTCTTCCAGAAAGCGACACAGACCTTGTTTAATATCTGCATTCAACCGCCGTTCATCGATCGCCTCAAACGCCGTTAGTTTGAGTTTAATGGACTGGAAACCAGGAAGGTCGCGAGTCAAGGTATGATTGTAAACACTATACAGAATTTCATGCATGGGCAATTGCAGATCAAGCCATAACTCGGCATTGAGCCAAAATGCGGTATCAGTTTGCCACACCTGTTGCCGCATGGATTCATACACTGCCCGCAACTCCTGATTGAGGTGTTCTAACCGAGCAGATAAGTCGTCAGCAGCAAGTTTTCCGGTCTGGTGCGATCGCATTAATCCAGCTAGGGTTTGTAAAGGGCCATTGTGAATGGTGTCAAAGGTTTGCTCAATCACTTGTTGACGTTCCTGCAAGCGAGTTTGCAACTCGCGTTCATGCCGATAGAACAATATTGCTGTTAAACTGGCTCCATTGACAAGTAAGACTAACAGAGCAGGTACGAAGGGTATCCACCAACCCAGTAAAAGGAACCCGTAACACAATACGAATAGCATCAAGCTGGACATTGTCAGACCGATTAATAGGCGAATCGGATGGAAGAAAATGCGCCCCAGACTGATCCCCAAAATGCCCCATAGCAAAATCCAGAAATATTCCCAGCCCTCTGCCCAAACAGTGATCAGGGGTCTTTGATCCAGCACTGCGCTGGTAATCTGGCTAACTGCATGGGCCTGGATTTCGACCCCAAAATTGAGTCCAGGATTGGAGTTAGGGAGGGCTGCCACGTTGACCACATCCCCAGCACTGAGGGCAGTGACCCCAATTAAAACAATGCGATCGCGTATCCAATCTTCAGGCACCTGTCCTGCTCTCAGTTGTCTCAACGAGACGCGGTGAAAGGGCTGCTTGCCACTGCGAAAATAGAGCAATACTTGATTTCCTCCGGCATCTGCTCTGACATAGCCGCCAGAATTGGGGTGAAACCGGGGTAACTCTGTGTCATCCCAACGGAAAGCGATCGGATCGCGTTTTCCATTCTCCAACATCTTACCCTGTAAAGCCAGGTAACGCTCTGCTAATCGCAGGGTCAAGGAGAAGCGATACTCTCCACTTGGAGCAGACACCCCCAACAAACTGCGCCGCAATGCCCCATCCTGATCCAGCACAGCATCGACAAAACCAACTTGTTCTGAGGGCAAAGTGGGTGGCGGATTGATGGTAAATCCGCTTTCGTCAGGCAACACTTTTTCGATGCCAATCAGGTTTGGAGTTTGACGGAAGGTTTGAAGTAATTGAGCGTGCCCAGGATTGACGGGTAAATCTCGAAAAATGTCTAATCCAATCACGGCAGGTTGATAAGTATTAAGCGTTTGAAGCAACTCTGCTAGATAGCGATCGGGAATGGGATATTGCCCAATTTCACGAATGTCAGCTTCATCGATACCAATAATCAGCACACGTTCATCTGTAGCTTCAGGGGGACGCGATCGCAACAATGTATCCAACGCAGTGCGCTCAAAATATTGAAGTCCTCCTGCCCAACGCGCAAGCATGACTACAGCAATAACGAGCAATCCTGGCACTGCCCCGACCCGCCAAACTCGCCACTCCTGACTGATCTGTCGTCCAATTCGTTGCCACGCCTGATTGTTCATCTAAAGTTCATTAAACTCAGTCGGAAATAGGCTGTTTGAGGTTGAACGTTATTGTTTTCGCACCAAAAACAACGTTCTAGAAAGTTCATTAATCAATTAAGCCTTCCTCTCTGGCTCTCATTTCCGTTTGGATGCGGATATTTTTTCCGGCTTCTGGATAAACTTCTAATGCATCTTGCACCTGCGTCCAATAATGGCGTACTGTGCGCTCGGAGACATTCATTTGTTCTGCGATCGCCTTATCTTGTAACCCTTGTTCAAAAGCTAATTTCAAAACTTGCAGCCATTCAGGTTTCAGTTCTAGTCCAACGCGCATTTCTTTGGGCGTGTAAACCAATCCCTGTAAAGCCCAATCGACTTTGGTTAACATTTCCTGAAGTGGTAAGCTTTTGTCGGCAATGGTAAATCCTCCTTCATGGGCATTGATATTGGGCTTTAAGCGCACTAACGCTTTTGTGTATGCACTTTGAACTACAATGTGAAGGTTAGGATACTGCTGCATCAACGTTCTTAAGAGTTGAATTCCGGTTTCTGTGCGGGCAGCAGTGCCGGTTCCATTGGGAATCGAGAGATCCATGACGACCAGTTCAGGTCGAGCAGTTGCCACTTGCTGCTCAGCCATGGAAGCAGTTTGCGCTGTGAAGAATTCCACTTGTGGATAGTGTTGTCTGAGGGCGTTAATTGTTCCTGTTAGAACCGATTCATGGTCATCTACGACTAGGATTTTTCGGGTTGGTGCCGATGCCTTCTGCTTCATAATGACCTGATCTATTAACTAACTGCTACTTAGTTTATTCTGGCGAACCACTGATTAGAGTATATCCTGTCAATATGAGTGCCCTTCCTGCTATCCACGGATTGAACTGCTGGGATCTTGCTGATCCAAGGTGGAAACCATAGCCCATACTTTTAGTCTGTGCGGGCAGAGATGCACTCTGGATATAAGTCATCGCGATCGCCAATGAAAGGACCATATCATTGCCGAGTTCTTACAGTAATAGGAACACCACCCTGCTGTTAGCAGTTGAAATGTCTGTCCCAAACATTTAATATTTTGTAAGGAGTCCGAAGTTAAGGTAACTGGGTTGGCGCAGGTTAGTTGTACCTGCATTTGATTGTGGTAGTCTCGTGACTTCAAATGGATTTGCAGCGATCGCGGCGATAATTTGGGTAGGGTCAGTTCTAAGACTTCTTGGAGAATTTGAAGGATTTCTCCATTTTGCTGTGACTGCTGCGATGGGTCGTCGGTGCCAAGTTCCGCATGAACCTGTAAATCAGGATAGCGGCGCTGCCATTGCTTTAAGTGATATTGGATGGCGAGAGATAGGTTCTCTTGAACGTAGGGCGGTGCTAGTTCGTGGCTCAATTGTTCCAGGGATTGATGAACGGTTTCAACTCTGGCCAACCAGTTTTGCTGGCGATCGATCGCAATCTTGTTCGATTCATCAGCCAGTGCCATCTCTAAACTCCTTCGCAGAATGAACAACTCTTGCATCAATCCATCCTGAATCACTTCGACTTGTCGTTGCTGTTGCAACGTTTGTCGCTGATTCCACCATCGCATCACTTTTCTGATTTGCCAACGTGATATCCAAAACCACCACTTGTAAGCCATTAGGGAGAAAATTACTAATCCTTCAAACCCAGATACTAACCCAGCAACTAAAGATCTGGCAGTGGATGTGAGTTTCGACTGCGCTCAACCCGCGCAACACTAAGTGCTGAGCGTAGTCGAAGCACGGTACTTGGCAAAAACAACTATTGCCAGGTTGATAGGACAAAATAGCAATCCTGAGTCAGTCAATCCACACTGTTCAGCTTACAGGACAAAAAAGGCTGTGTGATTTCACTTTTCTGCAAATTCGTGGGCTGAAATATGCAACAGCGCCATCTGCTGCTATTGACTAAAGGCGGGTTGTTGTGATCCATTGGGCAATCCCCTCTGCGATCGCCTCCGCTAACTTTTCCTGCTCATCTGGATCAATAATCCACTCAAACTCAACGGGATTGATCATAAACCCTAATTCCAACAGCACTGAGGGCGCAACGCTAGGACGAGTTAGCGCTAAATTATTCCAAAACACCCCATAGGATGGGCGATCGAGGGTTTCAACCAGATAGTTGTGGAGAAACACAGCCAGACTATGGGCTTGAGTGTGATACCAAAACGTGCCAATGCCCATTGTATTTTCTGCATCGCCACTATCGGGTAGAGCGTTGTAGTGAATACTCAAGGCCAAATCAGGTTCTTGTTGATTGATCAGATCTACTCGATCCTGAGGATACAAATCCTCATCACCTTCACGAGTCATATAGACTATTGCTCCCTGCTCCATCAGGCGATCGCGCACCAATTGAGACACAATTAAGTTGACATCTTTTTCAGGATAGCCGTTTGGGCCTCTGGCTCCCAGGTCGTTTTCACTGCCGTGTCCTGGGTCAATCAAGATTCGCAGATGAGCTAGCGGCTGTGAGGATGAAGGTGATAGTTGTTGACTGACGACTGTGGGCGGATGTTTGAGAGACAGCACCAAATTTGGGCCTTCGTAACGCAGTTTATAACCCCATTGTTGATGAGATTTGAGGTTGAAAAGGTATTGCACTTGATGGGGGACAGGTTGGCTCCAATCGAGCCGCTGAATAACTGGGTCATCATTCAGTAAGATCGTGTCCGTTTGGGCTGTTGTGTTATGCAAGGTTAACGTAAACGTGTTGGAGCCTTGCTGCACACTGATGGGCACAGGCACCTGCAACGGAAAAATGATTTCTGTCCACCCTGGAACGGTTTGGGCGCGAATGCTGCGGATCTGCGATCGCGGTGGCACAGCACTTTCACTTGTCTGGACATCAGAGGCTCGAATCCAAGCTCCGTAGTCGAGCCGAAACCATTCTCCTTCCCGTCCTGTGACAGTGGCTCTCGTCCCTTTGGGCAACGGAGTTAACCGAGAGTAATCTGTACTTGGCCCGGTGCGGGCGGTGCCCGATGCGACCGTTACCTCTACCACCTGGAAGGGAAGCGGCGGCAAAACCTCTATTTGACCAATACCAGGTTGGGTAATCGTCTGTCCGTTCAGACTCAACTGAAATTGGGGTTGTCCTAGTTGTCCGATAACAGTAGTGATCGTGCAACCTTGATAGCGGTTCGCTCCTGCCGTAGAAATCGGTTGGTTTTGACTGGTGAGAACGGCTGAATTAGGAGGTAGGTTAAAAGCTGTGGATTGGGGCAGGAGCGGAATCGATTGATTAGCCAGGTTGACAGAAACCGTGGCGTTGGGGGGAGCGATCGCGCCAAAACAAATTTCTTCTCCTGGTAAGCGGCTGATATCCACAGCAGGGAACAGCGAACCCTCCGCAAACGCGACTCCAACAGGCAGGGGTGGGTCTGCCGCAATGCGACTGACCATCACCACCAACTCTTGCTGCTGATGGCGCAGGACAAAGCGATTTTCGCCTATTTGCAACGGAAAACTGGGCGCAAAATAGCCGGCTGGACTGCGGGCGATCGCCTGTCCGTTGACCAAGACCTCCCCGGTTGGTGGAGCCGTCCCAATCAAAAAAATTTGGTCTGACACTGTTTCATGCTTGTCAGGAGGATAGGCGATAAACAAAGGTTGCTCTGCCCTGACGACAGAGACCATTCCCGCGACTGACATAAATCCAATTGCTCCCCACACTGACCACCGCATCGTTACCCCATTTGATTTATTCTGCTAAGTCACCAAACTGTTCTCGATATCGAGCTAATAAGGCTTCTGCCTCTGCTGCTTGCTGCTGTGCCTCTGCTACTTGCTGCTGTGCCTCTGCTACTTGCTGCTGTGCCTCTGCTGCTTGCTGCTGTGCTTGTTCTCTCAATTGCTGTTCTGTCAAAGCAGCTTCATCTGGTGTCGGCACTCGATCGCCAGCGGCAGTGAAATAGCGTAGCTTGTCTGCTTCAATGCCTAAAAAAAGTTGGAGTTGCTGGCTCCATAGCCATCCTCGTTCATTTGGTTGAAGTTCCTGATATTGACCATCCACTAAATGAAATCCCTTAAATTCCAAACTATTTGGGTCAAACCAGAAATAGTCTGGAGTCCGAAAAATGTCCTGATAAATTTGCTTCTTCAAACCTCGATCGGTTTTGGCGGTTGAATCAGAAAGCAATTCAATGATGATGTTGGGATACTTGCCACCTTCTTGCCAAACCACCCAACTTTTGCGGGGATAAAATTCTGTATCCAGCACCAGGAAGAAATCTGGACCGCGAAAGTCTTGGGATTTGAGTTGCTTTGGGCTGTAGTAGATGGTGAGATTACCCGCAGCAAAATAATCGCTGCGATCGCGCCAGAGCCAATCTAAACAGGATAGTAACAATAGGATTTGGCGTAGATGCAGGTAAGATTCCAAGGGAGGTTCGTCACTATACAAATCACCGGGTGGAAAAACAACTTCAGCTCGTTCAACCTCAGATGATTCTACGTGTAAATCACTCGGCGAAACCCCAACTTCAGCTTGTTTAACCTCAGGTAATTCTACATCTTTGGCAATAGACATAGAGGCTCCCTACTTGCTTGATACTGAACCAGTATAGCGATCCGACCTGATTTCTTCTACTGGTGAAGTGAACGATCGCACTGGCATTTTGGCTCTTTGAGGTTGACCCATGCCATAGGTCAATCGGTAACTCTGGGACAGCAACCAGAACCAGAGGGCTGGATAGCGCGGTTCTATCCAGGGTTGCAGCCTTTGAGCAGATCCAGGGAGCCAGCCAAATATAGCGCTGGTCAGGCTATCCAGGGTGAAGTTGACATAGGCCCCCAACCATCGCAACAGATCGGCTGACCCTGCCAGTTGCCAAATCCAAACCAGCAGCGCCGGATTTTTCCAAGCCGCTTTGATTGCCATTAGATTAAAAGGAACCCAGCCAGCTCGGTCTTTGATAAAGCGTTCGGTGACTGCGGGAGATGCTTCCGCCAAAATGCCAAAAAAAGTATTCAACATGGCATTAACTTGGTAGGGCGGCAGGAAGCGTCCTGTCGGCACCATCATGCCCTTAGAGAACAGCCAGGTGACAGCAATATTGCTTTGAAAGGCCCGAATTTCGTTTAAATACCTGGACTGTAACAGGTCATGTCGCAGGGCAGTATTGAGTAGATCGGTCAGGCGGGGCAGGTTACGAACCAGAGAACCAAAACCAGTGAAAACTAACGGAGATTGCAGAGAAGCGGCATCGCCAATCGCAATCAACCGATCGAAGGCCACCCGACGATCGTTCCCTTTGACACTAAAATGTCCCGGAATGTAACCAAAGGTCGGTTTTTTCCAGACCAATCGATCCACATCGCAACGGCGATACTCTGGCAGGATAGTAAAGAAATCTTCGTACATTTCCAGCAAAGACCCAGGATTTTGAGGGTTGACTTGATGATAGTGAAACAGGTAAAAAGTCAGTTCGCGATCTTTGCCAGGAAATAATTCCCAAATTAACTGCCGTCCTCTAGAAATATCTCCATGACTGTTCAACACATCTCCGTACTGGCTATCCCAAACCCCTGACTCAAACCCGCCCTCAATCACGGCTCCCACGGTTGGGCAAACACTGTCAAAGGCTCGTCCCCCATTTAATTGCCAGGCGATCGCCGAAGCCGTTCCCATCGCATCGACGAGCAGCCGCCCCTGTACCGATTTGCGGGTTTGGGAAGGTAAATGTTGCCCCTGTACAATGACTTGTTCAGGGGCAATCTCAACCCGAAGAAATTCCGTTTCATCCCAAATGTCGCCGCCTGCGGCTTTCAGTTTTTCGCCACACAGTTGTAGTAATTTTTCTGCATCTAAACAAATATTTAGTACTGTGGGGGTTTCTAATACAGGCGCTTTGGCTTGAGGGGGATTGTTGCTATCAAAAAATTTGTTAAATCCATTTACATATTCGCGGGCAATTAATTCCTCAACTTCGCTAGCAGTTAAAAGACCGAGGTGAATCAAACTTTGAAATTCTTGTCGAGAAATATTCCATTCCCGATTCATCCGACCAAATGGTAAGCGCTCAATTAACAGAACCCGGTAGCCCAATCGCGCCATGACAGCGGCATGAATCACCCCTAACGCTCCACCGATATAAATTAAATCGTAAGAGTCAGCAGCGGCATCTGGGATAATCTGATCTACTTTAAAGATTACCTGCTTGGGCTGGGTGGGGTGCTGTACGCTTTCACGCCAGCGTTGTTCCCACCAGTAGACTCGTTGCAGATCAAATTCTCCCTCAGGCATCCGGCGAAAATACTTTACGGTTAAAGGATAGGTGGCTTCTAAAGCTGCAAAAATCGACTGGTTGGGAGCGATCGCAGGGGGTTCAGGATAATCATGGGGAAATTGCTCTCTAATCTCGGTGACTAATTTATGTAAAATCCGTCTTTCTCCAGGAAAGGGATGAGATGACCAACGAAAAACCTTGAGATATGTTGTGCGCTGTGCCATCCAGATAAAGACGCTGAGTTCTGAGGGCAAAGTACCCAATCGGGTAGTTCGTTCCAGGGAGTCTGAAATGGTGAGCGGAACGGGTGTATCTGAAAACTGGAGCCGGAAACCTTGAGCAGTGCAGATCTTTTGTCCTGGCTCACAGTGAAATTGGTGGTGCAGCCACGCTTTGACTGCTTCCGTATCAGGGTTAGGAATTTCTAAATACAGAATTTCTTGCATCTCTACAATTTGAAACTTGCAAAACTATCCTGGAGAATGACGTTGACAAATACTAAAAATGCGCTACACTTCAGCAGTACATTCAAGTGATTAAAAAACTTTACGGGATTCTAATAAATTATCGCGTTATTATCCCCACTGCTTCTCATTCAAGTTACCTTATTTAATCCAAGTCATGAATTATTCCATCCCAGGTAGCCCTCAAGAAATAGCTGCCCTCCGCCAACAACCAGTGGACGAAGAGTTAGTTGCTTCTGCGATCGCAGGTGTTATTCGCCTTGCTCGTTCGCAAGGACAATCGCTAGAAGATTTAACGGCTGAGGTATTAGCGGAAGACACTTTATTAGATAAGAACGCTCGAATTTGGTTAAGCGGTATTGTGGCAGAAGCCTGGGATAATTTTGCTTAGATCAAAGCTGTGGCGTTAACCCTCAAACCAATTGGGCTGTCCTGCCGGAACCGCCTCAAAGGGCACCCAAAATTGCTGCAACAGAGATAGAATCAATTTGTATTGCTGCGATACCCACGCAATCGGCTCTTGAGCAAAGTTGGTATGGCTCACGGTGAGTAATCTAGTGCTTTAAAGGTATGCCGTACTCTAGATAAATACGGTGGACAAAGTTTCTCAGGTATGTACATCCTTATCATATAAGCTGCTAGAGCGATCTAGATTGAAGATTGTCCTAAGTATAGTGTTGTTAGCCACTAATTTTTCCTCCGGCTTGGAGAGCCTGAGACAATGGCAAAAATTTTAGTAATCGATGACGATCAACTAATTCGCAGTAGTCTACAAGATGCACTTCACTTGCAAGAATTTACCGCGATCGCAGCCCACAATGGTGAAGTGGGTTTGCAACTAGCTCTCACAGAACTCCCGGACTTGATTCTTTGCGATGTCAACATGCCTGGAATGAGTGGCTATGAAGTCCTCACCGCGTTGCGGCAAAACTCGGCAACTGCCTTGATTCCAGTGATTTTTCTTACCGCTCGAACTGAACGCTCTGATGTTCGTAAAGGCATGGATTTAGGTGCTGATGACTACCTATACAAACCGTTTGTGCTGAAGGAATTGCTGAGTGCGATCGCCTCCCGTTTAGAAAAAAAAGCCCTGCTAGAGCGTCAAGCTGCTGCTCAGTTAGACGAGTTGCGGAGCACAATTTCGCTGTCCTTGCCGCATGAACTGCATACACCCCTAAATGTCATTTTGGGGATGTCGGAAATTTTAACCAAAGAGCATTCCCACTTCGGCAGGACTGAAATTATTGAAATTGCTGAAACCATTAACAGTTCAGCGAAACGGCTGTATCGGTTAACTCAAAATTTTCTGCTCTATGCCAAGTTAGAACTGACCAGTCGCGACCCAAAACGGTTGCACGCTTTTCAGGAAAGTTTGAAACTAGAGTGGTCTGAGGTCTGCCAAACGTTCTCCCTGATTGCTCATAAAAAGGCGATGGAAGCGAATCGGGAAACCGATTTGAAATTGCACCTGCAAGAGTGCGATGTACAAATCTCCGAAACTTACTTAAGAAAAATTGCGGAAGAACTGATCGATAACGCTTTCAAATTTTCTCAAGCCGGAACTGCGGTTGAGATTTTGGCAGAACCTCAAGTTAATACTGTGGTTATATCCATTACAGACTACGGACGAGGCATTACGTCTGAACAAATTGCCAGTATTGGAGCCTATCACCAATTTGAACGCAAATTTTACGAACAACAGGGGACTGGGTTGGGGCTGGCGATCGCCAAACGCTTGGTTGAACTCCATCACGGCAAATTCACTATTGCCAGCCAGATAGCAAAACAAACTACTGTACGCCTGACTCTGCCACGCAGCGATGTTTAGCATTTGGTCAAAAATAGGACTGACGCAGTTGGGGGATTTGTGGGGCGCGACGCGCCCCACAAATCCCCCAATCATCGCGGTTTACGCACGAAGTGCGTAAG
>Ga0224723_1002219_pt1 | contig 10910 bp, 5 predicted proteins | sample Balambano_FR2_Me_FD_161647 | JGI IMG/M metagenome (GOLD analysis project Ga0224723, IMG submission 161647) | Freshwater sediment microbial communities from Lake Towuti, South Sulawesi, Indonesia - Balambano_FR2_MetaG | ecosystem: Environmental > Aquatic > Freshwater > Lake > Sediment | place...
GGCGAGGACGAGGACGAGGACGAGGACGAGGACGAGCACGAGGGGGATGAGGTGGGGCGGATTGACACCGGGGGAGGGGTTGCCACGTTGCCGCCCAGTTCAATTTATGAGTTCCGCTTCCCCCGCGGTGGAGCCAGCCGCCGCGAACCTCGCGTACGTCGAGGAGGTGTTCGAGCAGTTCCGCCGCGATCCCGCGTCCGTCGCGCCCGAGTGGCGGGCGTGGTTTGCCGCGCAGTCCAACGGCGACGCCTGGCCGGACGGGCCGCTGGGGCCGGTGACGGCGCCGCGCAGCCTGTTCCATCCGGCGCCGGTGACGGCCGCGCCCGCTGAAAGCGACGTGGCGGTGGAGGACGCCGCGGTCACCGGCTTCCAGGACCGTGTGGGGCAGCTCATCCGCAACTACCGCCACCGCGGCCACAGCCTGGCGAAGATAGACCCCCTCGGCCTGGTGGGCTGGGAGCCGGAGGAGCTTACGCTGGCATACTTCCACTTCTCGGAGGAGGAGCTGGACCGCAGCGTCTCGTGCAAGACCTTCCAGAACGGCCGGCGCATGCCGCTGCGCGAGCTCTACGAGCGGCTCCGCGCCACCTACTGCGGCAGCATCGGCGTCGAGTACATGCACATCAACGGCATCAAGATGCGCCGCTGGCTGCAGGCGCACCTCGAGCCGGTGGAAAACCGCACCCAGCTCGCCCGCGGGGACCAGCTCCGCATCTTCCGCCGGCTGACGGACGCGACGCTCTTCGAGGAGTTCATCCGGAAGAAGTTCATCGGGGCGAAGAGCTTCTCCCTCGAGGGCTGCGAGACGCTCATCCCGCTGCTGGATCTGGCGATTGAAAAGGCCGCGCAGCAGGGCGTGGCGGAGATCGTGCTGGGCATGGCGCACCGCGGCCGGCTCAACGTGCTGGCCAACGTCATGGGCAAGAGCCCGCGCCAGATTTTCCGCGAGTTCGCCGACAAGGATCCCGACCTCTACACCGGCCGCGGCGACGTGAAGTACCACCTCGGCCACAGCAACGACTGGACCTCGCAGGCCGGCCGCCGCGTGCATCTCTCGCTCTGCTTCAACCCGAGCCACCTCGAGTACGTGAACCCCGTGGTGCTCGGCCGCGTGCGCGCCAAGCAGGACCGCGTGGGCGACCGCCGCCGCACCACCTGCATGGGCCTGCTCATCCACGGCGACGCCGCCTTCGCCGGCGAGGGCATCGTCCAGGAGACGCTCAACCTCAGCGAGCTCGAGGGCTACCGCACCGGCGGCACGCTGCACATCGTGGTGAACAACCAGATCGGCTTCACCACCGGCCCCCGCCAGGGCCGCAGCACCGCCTACGCCACCGACGTCGCGAAGATGCTCCAGTCGCCGATCTTCCATGTGAACGGCGAGGATCCCGAGGCCGTGGCCCAGGTGGTGCAGATCGCGATGGAGTTCCGCGCCGAGTTCAAGCGGGACGTGTTCATTGACATGTACGGCTACCGCCGCCTCGGCCACAACGAGACGGACGAGCCGGCCTTCACGCAGCCCGTGCTGTACCGCACGATCAGCCAGCGCAAGGCCGTCCGCGAAGGCTACCTCGACCACCTGCTGCGGCTTGGCGGCGTCACGCGCGAGGAGGCCGACCAGATCGCCGTCGAGGCGCGCGAGAAGCTCGAGCGCGAGCTCAACGCGGGCCTCAGCGACGCCTACCAGCCGCCCAAGGAGAAGATGCTCGGCATCTGGTCCCGCAGCGCCTTCACCGGCGGCAGGGACCACGAGGTGCCCGACCCCGACACCGGCGTGCCCGTGGAGCGCCTCGCCGCGCTGCTGCGGCAGCAGTCCGGGCTGCCGGACGGCTTCAAGCCGCACCCGAAGATCGCCAGGCTGCTCGAGGACCGGCGCCGCATGGCCGACGGCGCGCAGCCGCTCGACTGGGCGGCGGCGGAGGCGCTGGCCTTCGCCAGCCTGCTCACCGACGGCATCCACCTCCGCCTGTCGGGCCAGGACGTGGAGCGCGGCACCTTCAGCCACCGGCACGCGGTGCTGCATGATTTCCACGGCGACCAGACCTTCACGCCGCTGCAGCATTTGGCGCCCGGCCAGGCCCCCTTCGACATCTACAACAGCCCGCTCAGCGAGGCCGGCGTGCTGGGCTTCGACTACGGCTACAGCCTGGACTGCCCGGACGGCCTGGTGATGTGGGAGGCGCAGTTCGGCGACTTCGCGAACTGCGCGCAGGTCATCATAGACCAGTTCATCTCCAGCTCGGAGGACAAGTGGCGGCGGCTCTCGGGCCTCGTGCTGCTGCTGCCGCACGGCTTCGAGGGGCAGGGGCCGGAACACTCGAGCGCGCGCCTCGAGCGCTTCCTCGCGCTCGCCGCGGAGGACAACCTGCAGGTCTGCTACCCGACCACGCCCGCGCAGATGTTCCACCTCCTGCGCCGGCAGGTGCTCCGCCCCTGGCGCAAGCCGCTCATCGTCATGACGCCGAAGTCGCTGCTGCGCCATCCGGCCGCGGTGTCCTCGCTCGACGAGCTGTCGCGCGGCATCTACCAGCGCGTGCTCGGCGACCCGACGGCGGACCCCGCCGCGGTGAAGCGCGTGCTGCTGTGCAGCGGCAAGGTGCATTACGAGCTGCTGGCCGAGCGCGAGAAGCGGAAGCGCGCGGACGTGGCCCTCCTCCGCGTCGAGCAGCTCTACCCGGTGCCCAACGCGGCGCTGGAGGCCGCGCTGCGGCCCTTCGCCGACGGCACGCCCGTGACGTGGGTGCAGGAGGAGCCGGCCAACATGGGCGCGCTGCGCCAGATGCGCGCGGTGTTCGGCGACCGGCTGCTCGGCCGCTTCCCGCTCGGCTACGTCAGCCGGCCCGCCAGCGCCAGCCCCGCGACCGGCTCCGCGAACAGCCACAAGAAGGAACAGGCGAAGCTGCTCGCCGAAGCCTTCACCAGGACGGCCTGACGCCCCGCAGGCGCCGGAGATCAGGCCTCAGCGCGGGCGAACCCGTGGACCGCTCGGATGATGCAGACGCCTCATGCCAAATCCGCCTGCAAGTCGGTCGAACCCCCAAGACGCGCGGCCGCGCGTCCCTGCCGGAGATTAAAGCGGGTTGATTAAACCCGTGGCCGCTGCGGTTCTGGATCGGCCGTCGGGCACGGGGCCGTCCTGGAGTGCGGCGGAAGCGGAGCGCAGCGCCGCTTTGGCCCCGGCCGGAGGACGGGTTGCGGAGGTTCCGCGCGGGTCCGGCCGCCGAAAGCGGTGGCGCCGCTGCGCTCTGCCACCGCACTCCATGACGCCGCGGTCGGCCGTCCGTGCGCCGCCGCAGGCGGCTACAGCATTTCTTGAACCGCCATAGGAATATCTGGTATCCCGCAGGCGAGGGGCGGGAGCAGCCGGCGGCCGGGGCCGTGCTGCGCACCGCGGTGCAGCCGGCCGGACGCGGGCGGTGCGAGCGGGGCTTGGCGCGGGATGGGCGCAGCGCGCCCGCCGCCACCGGCCGGGCTACCGCCGCAGCCGCTCCCACTGCTCGGCCTCGGCGGGCGGCTCGGCCCGGCCGCCGAGGTGCTGCGCGAGGAAGGCCTCGATCGCCGCGAGCAGGCGGCGGCGGTTGGCCGGGCGCGTGATGCCCGCGCCATCGTCGGGGAAGAGGAGGTATTCCGTGGGCACGCCGTGCTTGCGCGCGGCGGCGATGAATTCGTCCGTCTCGCCGGGGCGCACCTGCGCGTCCAGCGCGCCCTGCGCGAGGAACACCGGGCGGCGCACGGCGTCGGCGACGGCCAGGGGCGAGCGTTCCCGCAGCAGCGCGTCGTCCGCGCCGGGGCGGCCGAGGCGCTCCGCGAGGCGCGCGCGGACGTGGGGCAGGGAATCCGGGACGGCGGCGACGTAGCTGGCGAGGTTCACCGGCCCGCTGATGCTGATGCCGGCGGCGAAGGCCCCGGGCGTCGCGCCCAGGGCGCGCAGCGCGGCGTAGCCGCCGTAGCCGGCGCCCATGATGGCCACGCGGGCGGGGTCCGCGACGCCCTGGTCCACGGCCCACTGGCGGGCGTCGAGCAGGTCATCCTGCATCCGGCCGCCCCATTCGCGGAAGCCGGCGCGGAGGTGGGCCTTCCCGTAGCCGGCGGAGCCGCGGTAGTTCACCTGGAGCACGGCGTGGCCGCGGTTGGCGAGCCACTGCACCTCCGGCTCGAAACCCCAGAGGTCGCGCGTCCAAGGGCCGGAATGCACGAGCAGCACGAGGGGCAGGCGCGTGGGTTCGGCGCCCGGCGGCAGCGTCAGGTAGCCCTGCAGCGGCAGGCCGTCCCGCGCGTTGAAGTCCACCACCCGCGTGGCCGCGAGCGGCCGGCCGGCCAGCCGCGGACGGCTGCTGAAGAGCGGCGTGACCCGCCGCGGGCCGCGCTCGTACAGGGCGAACTCCGCCGGCCGGTCGTCCCGCAGGAAGGCCACGGCCCAGCGCGTGTCGTCGTGCGTGCGGCCGAGCACGTCGAGGTCCCCGGGCGAGGCGGCGCGCAGCGCGGCGAAGTCCGGCGCCACGCCCGGGTGCGCGGCGATCCATTCGCCCCGGCCGCGCAGCACCTGCACGGCGTCCAGCGTGCCGTTGGTGGGGTGGACGAGGATGCGCGCGACGTCGAAGCGCGGATCCTGCACGAGGGCGCGGACTTCATTGGTGAGGAAGGAGACCTGGAGCAGGCGCACCGCGTTCGTGCCGACGGAGGAGGCGAGGTACGCGCCCTGGTCGTCCGGCGTGAAGCCGAGGAAGCGGGTGACGTCCTCGCCGCCCCAGCGGAGCAGCGGCCGCCAGAAGCTCTGCGGGTCCGGGCGGAGGACGAGTTCGTTCGTGCCGTCGGCGCGGAGCGCGACGCCGGCGCGCAGGCGCAGCGCGCGGTCGGGATGCCACTCGGCCAGCTCCGCCGTGCCGTCGTCCGCCGGCTCGACCGCGCCGGAGAGGAGGTGCAGGGCGAAGGGCGCGGCGCGGCCGCCCAGGTCCAGCACGGCGAGGGCGAAGAGCGGCTGGCCGGGCTGCACCGGCAGCGGGCGCGCCGCCACGCCGACGAACGGCGTCAGGTCACGGAGCAGGCCGGTGGCGGGGTTGAGCTGGAAGACGTGGGGCGCGCCATCCTCGGTGGGCTGGGTGAAGAGCAGGGCCGCGTCGTCCGGCTGCCACTGCAGGTCCGCGACGGGCCGGCGCAGGGGCAGGAGGAGGCGTTCTTCGGCGGCGTTGGTCTCGCGGAGGAAGAGCGCGGGCAGGCCGTTGGTGAGGCCGATCCAGGCCAGCCGGCCGGATGGGGAAAGCACCGGCGCGGAGCGTTCCGGCGGGGCGAAGAGCAGCTCGCGCGGGATCAACGGCGGCGGCTCGGCGCGCAGCGGCACGGGCGCGCCCAGCAGCGCCGCCAGGAACAGTCGCAACATGCCGGCCACTCTGCGGGCGGAGGCGCGGCCTTCAAGCCGCTTCCGCGGGCGTGGGCGGGGCCGCGTCGGCGGTTTCCGACGCGGCCGGCGGGCGGACGTTGAAACGGGGTGAAACCCGCGCTGCGGGTCGCGCCGGATGCGCCGACCAGCGCGGCCGGCACCACCTTCGCCGCCCGCGCGCCGTTTCCACCCCCACCCGCCACTCACCACGCACCCCGGCAGTGGCTCAGTTTGGCGTCGGCACGGAGCGCCGGCTTCCAGCCCGGCGCGATTTGGCCGGAAATGGACTCGCCGGGCCGGAGGCCGGCGCTCCGTTCAGCGGGCCAACTGGGCCACTGCCCGCACCCCTATTGTCCGGCGGCGCGGTAGAACGTCGGCACGGCTGGGGCCGGGACCGTGAACGGTCCGGGGCCGGGCTCGCCCACGTTGCGCCACTCGCCCGCGGCCACGTCCGGCCGGCTCTGGAGCTGGAAGGGGCCGGCGCCGCCGGTCACGGTGAACACGAGGTCGCCGCCGCGGCGCGCCGCGGCGAGGGTGGACGGCGTGGACGCCGAGGGCGCGCCGAGCGTCTCAGAGAAGAGCGAGGTGCGCACGATGGGCGGCAGGCCCCAGGGCGTCGGCACGTACCAGGCGGCCACCACGGTCAGCCCGGCCAGGTCGGCCGCGGTGAGGTTCAGCGCCGACACGTCGAAGCTGAACTGGTCCGGCTCGGGGTCCGCGTCGTCGCCGCCGTCCACGAAGTAGTAGGCGAGGAATTCCTCCCCCTGCAGCCAGCCGCCGGGGTAGTCGCCGCCGGTCATGGCGCGGCCGAGGGGGTCGGCCCGGTACACTTCGAGGCGCTTCTCGGTCACCTCCGCCGTATCCGAGAGCGCCGGGATGGCGCCCACGAGTGTGGTCGCGGTGGAGTTGGTGGAGAGCACGGGCCGGTGGTCGTTGTCCGCGTCGGCGAGCAGCGGGGCGAAGAAGGTGGCGAACTCGACGTTCTGCCCGACGCCGAGGGGGAAGGAGCCGAAGTTGTTGACCATTTCGTTGCCGCGCAGGGCGACGCGCGCGGCGCGGGTGCGGTTGCCCTCGCCGTCGGGGTCGTTGTTGCTGCCGTGGAAATTGATCAGCGGGCCGGCAAGGTGGTGGATGCGGTTGGCTTCGAGCCGGTCGGCGGCCACGATGGCCTCCTGCTCCGCGCCGGGCACGGTGGGGTCGCCGTTGAGGTCGGAGCCGATGCGGATCCAGGAGTCGCGGCGGATTTCGACGAGCGCGGCGGCGTTGGTGTAGCCGCCGGCGCCGGCGCCGGGGCCGACGCCGACGGAGTTGCCGGCGAAGATGATGTTCGTGGCCGGCCGCCAGAACTCGACGAAGGCCCGGTAGCGCACCGGGCCGAGGAAGTTTCCCTCGAGCGCGTCGGACACGCGGTCGCCGTCCGTGCCGATGAGCATGTTGTCGGCCTTGCCGTTCTCAATGGCCTCGATGTCGCCGAGCCCGGCGTAGGCGGGATCCGCGGCGGGGTCGAAGAAGCTGCGGTCGGGGAAGACGTTGAGGTAGTTGCCGGAGACGCGGGCGTCCGGCGTCTCGAGGTGGACGGCCAGGCCCATGCCGGCCGAGACGTTGCCCTCGCCCGCGTCGCCGTACCCGTCGCCGTCCACGCCGAAGGTGAGGCCGGAGGAGTAGATGTCGCCGTCGCGGAAGGAGGCCACGGCGCTGCGGCCGCCGCGCAGGACGTACCGGCCCAGGAAGACCGGCCGGTCGGGATAGACCAGGATCGCCTCCTGCGCGGTGAGGAAGCCGAAGCGGTTGCCCCACAGGTGCGCGCCGGGCGAGTCGCTGACGAAGGCGAAGCAGTAGATGTCCGCGTCCTCCGCGCTGCCGGCGGTGAAGCGCGAGAGGAAGCCCAGGCCGGAGGCCTCGAAGCCGCGGCCGTTGCGGACGCCGAGGATGGCGCTTTCCGAGAGGCCGAAGCCGGGGAAGTCCAGCACCGTGCGCTGGCCCGGACCGTCGGAGGAATCGAGGAAAATCCTGATGACGGCGTGGTTGCCGTCGGCCGGGGCGTTGGTGTTCGGGGCCGCGCCGGGCTGGGTGTAGCCGGCGAGGGTGACGTGGTTCTTTTCGATCAGCGGGTAGCCCTCCTGCGGCGTGCGGATGAGGTGCGGCCCGGCGCCGGGGATGTTGAAGGTGATGCGGTCGTTGTCCTGCAGGTCCGTCAGCGCCTCGAGCAGGGAGGTGAGGCCGTCTTCCGGCGTGCTGGCGTTGTTGGCCGTGGTGACGGTGACAGTGCGGATGGACTCGACGGTGAGGTTGTCGAAGAGCACCCACTGCTGGTCGCGCTCCTCCTGCCCGGGGCCGGTGATGGAGGAGAAGATGTCCATGTAGCCGATCATCACCGTGCCCGCCGTGTAGGGCGTGGAGTTGGTGAACTGGGCCACGGTCAGGCCGTCCATCCGCCAGGTGACCACGCCCTCGTGCTGCTGAAGCTCGACCTCGATCCAGCGCTTGCCGGCGATGCCGGGGAACTCGGAGCGGGGGGTGTTGAAGAGCCGCTTCTTGAAGGGCGAGTAGTCGCTGAACTGGAGCAGGTTGTCCGCCACGCCGCCGCCGTCGCGGTCGGGGAACGCGCCGGCCAGCGCCTGGATGTCCGGGATGGAGGTGGTCTGCACGTCCTGCGCCGGGCCGCCGCTCCGGCCCACGGCGAGGCGCTGGTTGCGGGCGGCGCCGCCGTCGCCCGTGGTCATGAAGTAGAAACCGTCGCTGTGCTGGCCGGCGGGCGACTCGAGGAAGCCCGGCACCGTGCCGAAGGTGGTCCAGTTGACGTTCGTGCCGGTGAAGTTCAGGCCCAGCAGCGCGTACTCCGTGGTGCCGCTGCCGGAGTCCGCAAAGTCGGGATGGTTCAGGAACATGTCGAAGCGCATCACGAAGTCGCCGGTGGCGTTCAGGCCTTTGGCGTAGAGGTTCACCGCGTCGAAGCTCGGCTGGTCGTTGAACTTGTTGACCTGGATGCGCACGCCGCGCTTCGAGCCGTCGCGCGTCTTCGGCGCCGGCGGCACGGGCTGCGGGCCGTCCGTGTCCGTGGTGTTGCCGCGGAAGAAGGTGTACGTCAGCGCGCCGTAGTCGTAGGCCCACTCGACGCGGAAATCGTTCGTGGCCCAAGGTTCGCCGGCGTCGTCGTTGCCGGCATAGTGGCCGTTGAGCACGGTCCATTTCGCCGCGGAGGCCGCGGCGTCGTTGAAGTCATCGCTGAAGAGCGTGGCGGCCCGGGCGGGCGCGCCCAGCCCGGCGGCGGCCAGCAGGGCCGCGAGCAGCAGGGGTTTCGGGGCGTTCATGCGGGGAGACGATGGGGATGAGGCGGCCGCTCGACGCCCGCCGCCGGCGGATGCGGCCGGCGACGCTTGCGGTCACGCGAGCAGCAGGTAGCAGAACGCCCGGCCCGGCTCAAGCGGCGCGGTGGCAAAAATCTCCGGCGCCGGCGGCGCCCCGCCGCGGCGCGGCTCAGCCCGCGGGCAGCCGGAGGAAAAACGTCGACCCGCGCCCGAGCTCGCTCTCGAGCCGCACCTCGCCGCCGTGCGCCTGCACGATGTGTTTCACGATGCTCAGGCCGAGGCCCGTGCCGCCCTGCTCGCGCGAGCGCGCCGCGTCCACGCGGTAGAAGCGCTCGAACACCCGCTCCCGCGCCTCGGCCGGGATGCCCGGGCCGTCGTCCGCCACCGAGACCTCCACGCCCTCCGCGTGGCCCGGCCCGGCCGCGACCCGCACCTGCCCGCCGGGCCGGCCGTACTTGATCGCGTTGTCCACGAGGTTGAAGAACACCTGCTGGATGCGGTCCGCATCCGCGCGGACGTGCAGTTCCGGCGGCACCTCGTTGCGGAGGCGCATGCCGCGGCCCGCGGCGCGGTCGCGCAGGTCCTCGAACACGCGCGCCACCTGCGCCGCCAGCTCGACGGATTCGAGGTTCATCACCACCTGGCCGGACTCGAGCTGGCTGATGGTGAGCAGGTCCTCGATGAGGAAGGTGAGGCGGTCGGCGTGCTTTTCGATGGTCTGGAGAAACTTCAGCGCCACCTGCGGGTCGTTGCGCGCGCCGTCAATCAGCGTCTCGACGTAGCCCTTGATGAGCGCGAGCGGCGTGCGCAGCTCGTGGCTGACGTTGGCCACGAACTCGCGGCGCGTGTTCTCCAGCTCCTTCAGCCGCGTCACGTCGTGGAAGATCATGACCACGCCGGCGGGGTGGCCCTCGCGGGCGCGCACGGCGGTGGCGTTCACGCGGAGCGTGCGCGGCTCCGCGGCGGGCACCTCGAGCTCCGCGCCCGCCACCCGGCCCGCGCCGCGCGCCCGCTCCGCGAGCGCCGCCAGCTCGTGCCGCTGGAAGGCCTCGAGCAGCGTCCGGCCCCGGATGTCGCCGCGCAGCCCGAAGAGCTCGCCGAGCGAGCGGTTCACCACCCGCACGCGGCCCTCGGCGTCGAGCAGCAGCAGGCCCTCGATCATGCTGTTCAGCACCGCCTCCTGCCGCGCCTCGTCGCGCGCCGCCTGCTCCGCGTGCCGGGCCGCCTCCGCGCGCATCAGCTCCCGCAGCCGGGCCAGCTCCTCCCGGTGCCGCCGCGTCCCGCGCGCGGCCTGCACCCCGAGGAGCACGGCCGCGACGGCCGCGGCGAGCGCGAGGACGGTCCACATGGCGTCGGAGGCTGGCCGGCCGCGTCCGCGGGGCGGTCAGTCCTCGGCGAACCGGTAGCCCACCCCGCGCACCGTGTCCAAGTAGCGCGCCGCACGCCCGAGCTTTTCCCGCAGCCGCCGCATGTGCGTGTCCACCGTGCGCGTATCAATCAGGTTGTCGTACTGCCACACGTCCTGCAGGAGCTGGTCGCGCGACTGCACGCGCCCGCGGCGCTGCATGAGCGTGGTGAGCAGCTTGAACTCGGTCGCCGTCAGGTCCACCCGCTTGCCGTTCACCGCCACCAGGTGCCGCGGGATGTCCACCAGCAGGTCCCCCGCCTCCAGGCGGTCCGACTTCTCCTCCGGCTCCGCGCGGCGCTTGATCACCTTCTTCACCCGCAAGACCAGCTCGCGCGGGCTGAACGGTTTGGTGATGTAGTCGTCCGCCCCCAGCTCGAGGCCCAGCACGCGGTCAATCTCCGAGGCCTTGGCCGTGAGCATGATGATCGGGATCGCCGAGGTCGCGGGGTCGCGCCGCAGCAGCTTGCACACCTCCGTGCCCTCGATCTCCGGCAGCATCAGGTCCAGCAGGATCAGGTCGGGATGGTGCAGCCGGGCGCTCTTCAGCGCCTCGCCGCCGTCCGCCGCCGTCGCCACCTCGAACCCCGCCCCCTTCAGATGGAAGGACAGCAGTTCGACCGCATCGGGTTCATCATCCACTACAAGGACTTTCGCCATGACGCGGGCCGGAGCTACCATGTGCGGCAGGCTGGGCCAACGAACCCGCCGTGACAAGGCCGTGACGAACGGGTGACGCGCCCCGCCCGCGCTCCGCAACGAGGGCCGCGCCGCCTAGCGGATCAGCAGCCGCCAGAATTTCGCGGCGGCGCGGCCCTCG
>Ga0224723_1002220_pt1 | contig 10908 bp, 9 predicted proteins | sample Balambano_FR2_Me_FD_161647 | JGI IMG/M metagenome (GOLD analysis project Ga0224723, IMG submission 161647) | Freshwater sediment microbial communities from Lake Towuti, South Sulawesi, Indonesia - Balambano_FR2_MetaG | ecosystem: Environmental > Aquatic > Freshwater > Lake > Sediment | place...
GCCAATGGCCGGCGTCGTGGCACTGTGCTGCACGGCTGCACTCGCCGTCTACCTGCTCTTGATCGGGCGCACCCGATAGCACCCGCTGTCGTGCGCGTTCCGCTTCTCGTTCCGCTGCGAGCACGGGCAGCACGGCAACGGTCTTTATCGCCGTAACCCGAGCCTCAACCGCTGCATGCCCCTCGGTTGTGATATGCTCGCGCTACATTGCGCGTTCTTTCACACGCAACACCACGCGCGAGTGCTACTCTCCTTTCAGGCGACCGCACGGCCAATGGGCAACAAACCAGCCCCACCCATGCAGGTCAGCACAAAGGAGGTTTCATGAACGCCCCCACCTATGTTCGCAACCCGGCACTCCGCCGGTGGGTGGAAGAGATTGCGACACTCTGCAAGCCGGACAACATCCACTGGTGCGATGGCTCACAGCGCGAGTACGACGACCTGTGCGAGCGGTTGGTGGAATCGGGTACCTTCATCCGCCTCAACGAGGCCAGGCGGCCCAACAGCTTTCTGGCGCGCTCGGACGTGGAGGATGTCGCGCGCGTCGAGGATCGTACATATATCTGTAGTGTCGGTAAACACGATGCCGGCCCGACCAACAACTGGGTTGCGCCACGTGAAATGAAAGAAACTCTGCGCGGCCTGTTCGACGGTGCGATGCGCGGCCGGACGATGTATGTCGTGCCGTTCAGCATGGGCCCGATCGGTTCGCCCCTGGCGCTGGTGGGCGTCGAGGTGACCGATTCGCCGTATGTGGCGGTGAACATGCGGATCATGACGCGCATGGGCCGCCCTGTGCTCGAAGCGCTCGGCGATGGCGATTTCGTGCCATGCGTCCATTCGGTCGGCATGCCGCTCGAACCGGGCCAGCCCGATGTGGCCTGGCCGTGCAACCGCGCGCACAAGTATATCGTTCACTTCCCCGAAGAGCGCGCGATCTGGAGCTATGGCTCGGGCTATGGCGGCAACGCGCTGCTTGGCAAGAAGTGCCTCGCGCTGCGGATCGCCTCGTGCATCGCGCGCGACGAAGGCTGGTTGGCCGAGCACATGCTGATCCTGGGCGTCGAGTCGCCCGAGGGGGAGAAAACCTACGTTGCAGCGGCCTTCCCATCGGCGTGCGGCAAGACCAATTTTGCCATGCTGATCCCGCCGGCTGCGATGGGCGATTGGAAGGTCACCACAGTTGGCGATGACATCGCCTGGATCAAGCCCGGGCCGGATGGCCGCCTGTATGCCATCAACCCCGAGAGCGGCTATTTCGGTGTCGCACCCGGTACCTCGCCCGAAACCAACCCGAATGCCATGGCGGCCCTGAGCCGCAACACGATCTTCACCAACGTGGCGCTCACGCCCGATGGCGATGTGTGGTGGGAAGGGCTGACCAAAACGCCGCCACCGCACCTGATCGACTGGACGGGTCAGGAATGGACACCGGATTGCGGCCGCAAAGCAGCCCACCCCAATGCGCGCTTCACTGCCCCGGCGCACCAATGCCCGAGCATCGACCCGGCCTGGGAAGACCCGCGCGGGGTGCCGATCAAGGCATTCGTTTTCGGCGGGCGCCGATCGACCCTCATGCCGCTCGTGTATCAGGCCTTTAACTGGACGTATGGCGTGTACCTTGGCGCAACCATGGGCTCGGAAACCACGGCTGCCGCCGCCGGACAGATTGGCCAGGTGCGGCGTGACCCCATGGCGATGCTGCCGTTCTGCGGCTATCACATGGGCGAATACTTCAACCACTGGCTGCAGTTCGGCCGCACCGTGCCAAATCCGCCGCGCATCTTCGGCGTGAACTGGTTCCGCAAAGATGCCCAGGGCAACTTCATCTGGCCCGGCTTTGGCGAGAACATGCGCGTGCTGAAGTGGATCGTCGAGCGTGCCAATGGCCATGCGGTCAGTATCGAAGGCCCGATCGGCTGGATGCCGCGCTACGAAGACATGGACTGGCGCGGGCTCGATGACTTCGGCCCGGAGCGCTTCCATGCCCTCATGAGCGTGGATCGCGAGGCCTGGAACAGCGAGATGCTGGCACACGAAGAGCTCTTCACACGCCTGTACGATCGGCTGCCGAAAGAGCTCCGCGCTGTGCGCGACCTGACCATGTCGGCGCTGTGGCGCTCGCCCGAACACTGGGAAATCTAATGATTTCAGAGGAGGCCATCCATGCACGACATAATCATTATTGGTGGTGGCGCCGCCGGCCTTTCCGCCTGTATGTACGCGTTGAGCAAACAGCTCGATGTACTGCTGATCGCCACGACACTGGGCGGCAAGGCCGGCTGGCATCAGCAACTTCTCGGCCAGGCTACGCCGGAATATATCGCCGGCGAAGAAGTGGTCGCGTCGTTCGAACGCAAGCTGTACGAACACCCTGGCTGCCTGCTGCACGACCGTGTCAACACAATCGAAAAGGACGGTGGCGTGTTCCGCGTCGAAACCGCGCATTACGGCGTTAAGGAGGCTATCGCGGTGCTAATCGCCACTGGTGTGACGCCACTACCGCTCGATGTTCCAGGTGCCACCGAGTTGCTCGGCCAGGGTCTGGGCTATTCGGCTACTACGCATGCTCCGGCGCTCGCCGGCAAGGTTGCGGCGGTTGTCGGTACTACCGAGCGCGCCCTGCGCGGCGCAAACGAGCTGTCGCGCGTGGCTGAGTTGGTGTATCTGGTGGTTCCAAGCACCACCGCCATGGTTTCGCCGCTCGGGTTGTCGTTGCAGTATCGCACCAACGTCGAGGTTCTCGAAGGCTACCACGTCAGCGAAGTATCGGGCGCGTTCAATGTGGAGGAGCTTGTTGTTGCACCGCGCAATGGCCCACCACGTACGTTGGCAGTGGATGCCGTGTTCATCGACCTGGGATTACGGCCGAACAGCGATCTGGTGCGCGACCTGGTTGCCACCGAGATGTCGGGCTTGATCAAGGTCGACGCGCGCAATGCCACGTCACTCCCCGGTATGTTCGCGGCCGGCGATGTGACAACGGCGTTCAGCGAACATATCCTGATTGCGATCGGCGAGGGTGCGCGCGCCGCGATGAACGCGCACAACTATGTTCTCGGCTACGCGCCGGCCGCGCGCGCCCGCTGACTGGAGGTGCTTCGATGCTGAAGCAACGACTTCTGATTCCACTCGATGGCTCGCCGTTCAGCCGCCATGTGCTCGAATACGTTCGCCGGTTCTTTAGCCCCTCGCAGGTCGACTTGATCCTGCTGCATGTCGCGGCTGAGCCGGTTGGTGTTCTTGCCAACCCGCCCCGTGCTGTGTCTTCCGCCTGGATCTCGCAGCTGTATGTATCATCGCAGGATGCAGCCCGTGCCCAGCACCCGATCTATGCGACGCAGCAAGAAGCAAGCGCCGGTGCAAATCTGGAGGTGGAACTCACACCGATTGTGCGCCAGCTCGAAGCTCAGGGGTACAGCGTCACACTCTCGGTGCAGTTCGGCGACCCAGCCGCGACGATTGTGGATGCGGCCGAGGCGAGCCACGCGGATCTCGTGGCAATGGCGACCCACGGTCGGACAGGGCTGCGCCACCTGTTGCTTGGCAGCGTGGCAGAGCAGGTGCTGCATCGTGTGCGTGTGCCGGTTCTGCTGGTACGGCCGCCCGGTGCTCAATAGCACTGGTCACACTGGCGCGTCACAGCGGGCAGGAGATAACGCATATCGAACTGTGTTCCTTCGAGCCCGCTGTGACCGAAAACCGTTGGTCAGGGCTGGACACGGGCTGAAGCGAGCGTTGGCAACTCCACCCGCCCAGTGCTTCCCGCTTGTTCGAGCAGTGCCTGAACCCATCCGATAGCTTCGGGGTACAGCGTGGTGTCGAGCACGAATTCCTGGCCGCGCGGGACACTTGCAAGGGCCACGTGCTCGCCATTGCGTGTCCATCGCGATGCCTCGTGGTAGGTCAGTGGTGTTGCATCCGCCCGTGGAAAGCACCACGGGGGCAGGCGCCATGTGCTGCGTCGTGTTGCCTCCGGCTGCGTCAGACATAGCTCCGGCCGAAAGCGCGCCAGTGCTCCCCCGCCCGAAGCCGACAGCGTGTGGCTCCCGAGGTCGAGCCGGCTGGTTGCGGTGTAAAGCGTGTTGTTAGGGCCATACCTGCCATGCAGATGTGGGTGCTCCGCAAGCCAAGGGTGCGTGTGTGTCAGCGCAGCCTCCACGCCAAGCACTTCGTCTATCTGCAACCAGCCATAGATCACGTGCAAGTCCGGCGCGTGGGGCACGAAGCGCCACCTGCCGCCCACAGCTTGTACCGCACGGAACCAGCCAAAGAACAGAAACAGGTCGCCGGGGCCGACGCCGTAGCGCGCCAGGTGGCTCTGGGCTGCGCCGCACTGGCCGAACACCGGCCGCCAGCCGTTTGCACGCGCTATGCTGTCTGCGCGCAGATCGGGGTCAAGATGCGCGCGGTGGCTGTCCTTCACCCGCCCTCTGGTCAGCTGCTCGACGAGCGCGCCAAGTGGTGCGCTGCCGAACCGTATGGCGTCGTAAGGGTGCGGCGAGCCGGGGTGCGGGATCGGCAGCGAGAGCATGGTACCGTCGGGGAAGATCGGGCTTGCCACGCCGCCATAGGCCGCGTCGAACCCTTTGCGGCTCAGAATGATCCGTCGTGGCGTCGCCATCTCAGCGCCTCTCCACATCTGCTAGTCGGGCTTCGACAGCGCCCCAATACCAGCCACTCTTGGCCCAGGCAATCCCGGGAACAAGTGCGGGCCGGCGCTGAACAGCAGGGTGCTTGGCGGCAAGGCGCATGGCATCGGCCAGCGCCAGGAGCGGTGCCCCCGCCAGCACGGCACCGGCCAGCACGCGCGGCAGGCGGGCAAGTGGCGAACTGATCAGCGCGGGGTGCTGGCGCTGAACACGGTAATAGGCCCGACCGTACGCGCGCAGGTGGTTCCACACGGCGCGCGCCGAAGAGCGCACCGGGCGATGGCTCACACACGCTTCCGGCGCGCAGAAGAGCTCGTAGCCGGCAGCGCGCAGCCGCAGGCACAATTCGGTATCCTCGCCCGCCGCGCCGGTATAGCGCTCATCGAAACCGCCACAGCACTCGAACACCGCGCGCGCGATACAAAGATTGAGGCTCGGTAGTTCGTGGCGCTCGCCAGGCGCTGTGTCGGCCAGAAACGGCGCGAAGATCAACAGGTTGTCGCAATCGGTCCAATAGCCGCTCGGCGAGATCATCACGCCGCCGCCCACCACTGCGCGCCCTTCGGCATGCCGTTCGAGCAACCGCGCAACCAGATCCGGCGCCGCGATACAATCGGCGTCAAGAAACAACAGATACTCGCCCCGCGCGTAGCGCGCGCCAAGATTGCGCGCCGCCGCCGCCGCAACCGGGCGCTGTGTTTCGATAAACGTCACACTCGGCGGAACACGGCCGAAGCGATCCTGCCCCACCACCAGGACGTCGGCGATCTGTGCAAACGCTGTCTGCTGTTGCACGGCGGCCACGACATCGCCGATCAATGGCGAATTCAGGTTGGGGATGATGATCGAGACTGTGTCGTGCATACTATCCAGTGGGTGTGGGGAGGCGCCGCCCCGACAGAATTACCCTAGCCCTTATGCTGGCATATTGGGGCGATTACCATACACCTGCGCCCAGCGCGGAGCGATTCGATCCCAGCGATAGTGTTCCGCACGTTCGCGGGCGGCAGCGGCCATGACGGTACGCTGGGCCGGGTCGGCGAGCAACGCCAGCAGGCCGTCGGCAAGGGCGTCGGCCGAGCCGGGTGCCACCACCAGGCCGGCGTTGCCAAGCATCTCGCGGCGGTCGCCGACATCGCCGGTGACAACCGGTACGCCGGACGCCAGGCTTTCGACGATCTTGAGCGGCGAACGCGCGCGTGCCACCGGGTCGTCAGCTACCGGGTCAACGGTGCATGTCGCCAGTCCCAGAAACGTACTCGTGCGTGTGACCGGGCCGGTGAAGCGTGCCTGCGCCGTGATGCCAAGCTCGCCCGCACGCGCTTGCAACGCCTCACGATCCTCGCCTTCGCCAACCAACAGCAGGCGCACGTTCGGACGGTAGCGAACGACTACCGCAAACGCTTCCAGCAAGAGTGCGACGTTATGAGTTGTCTGGCTTAGTGTGCCGAGATACAGCACAACCGGCGCGTTGCCAAGGCCGAGCCCGGCGCGCAGTCCTTGGATGTCACGCTCGGGCGGCAAGGCGAGCCGGGCCGGTGGCACACCATTTGGCACGTACGCGATCCGGTCTTCCGGCACGCCGAGAATACGCGCCCGTTGCACCAGAAAGCGCGTGTTCACGGTTACGGCGGCAGCGCGTGGCGGCAGGCCATCCTCCCAGGCTTGCAGTGCCCGGCGCTGCCAGTGCGAGCCGGTTCGATTCCCGCCGGCCTCGTAGTCGTCGCAGTCCACAAACAGCGGGCAGCCGCGCGCACGTGCGGCGATCACTCCCGCCAGGCCGTTGATCGGCTGTGGTTTGCACACATGAATCGCCTCTGCGCGAGCGTCGATCGCCGCACGCGCCAGGCTCAGCGCACCGAGCAGCGCAACACGTAACAACTGCGCCGGGCCATAATAGTGGCGCCGGCCCAGTTCGCCGTACACATGCATCTGGCCCACATACTGCGTCGTCACGTCGCCATAGGCTCGCGTGCGTGCAGCAGCCGGCAGCCGGTCGAAGGCGTGGTGCAGCAGAAGGAGGTGTGGCCGGTAGCCGGAATGGGCAAGTTCAGCGGCCAGCGGCAGCCAGCGCCCACGCGGCGAGGGATAACCCAGGCTCGAAGTACACAGAAATGCGATCCGCATTTGCTTACTGGCTCGTGGGAGGGCCTGGGAGGGCTTTGCCCGCCCTGAAACCCTCCCTATTGTTATTGTTTGAAGCGAGCATCACAACACCCTGGGCGACGCGACTTCCGCAGCTGGTTGTTCGGCCATCGCAGGGGCAGGCGGCATGGCCAGTTCCTCGATCAAGCGCACCAGCGGCAGCCAGGAATCGACCTCTTTGCGCGCTTTGATCGCCTGTGCAAACGGTTCGGCCAGTTGCTCGCCGAAGTAGCGTAAGATCGCTTCCGCAAGCGCCGCGCTGTCGGCCGGCGGCACGATCAGCCCGGTCTCGTTATGCAGCACCGCCTCGGGCATGCCGCCCACCGATGTGGCGATCATGGGCCGCTCGAATCCGATCGCCAGTTGTGCTACGCCGCTCTGGCTGGCTTCCAGATACGGCATCACCACCGCGTCGGCAGCCGAGAAGTAAAGTGGGATCTGATCGTTGGGAACGTAGCCGCTATAAAACGTCACTGCGCCGTCTAGGCCGTGCTGCCGCACGAGGTCATGGTACGGCCGCTCGTCTTCCCAGAATTCGCCAACCACCAGAAGCTTCGCCGGCAGTTGTTCACGCACCGTGGCGAGCGCCTGGATCAGATGGCGCAACCCTTTATAGCGCCGCACGAAGCCAAAGAACAACAACACCGGCTCGTCGGGCCCAAGACCGAGCCGCCTCCGTGCTTCCGCCCGGTCGAGCGGCGTGCGGCTGAAAACATCATAGGGCGGGTGGGTCGTGCCGCGGATCCGGCCCCATGGCAGCGCGCGCCGTAGCAGCGCAAAGTCCTCCTCGCTCATCACGATGAAGGCGTGGCCGCGCCACAAGATTCGCCGCAGCAGATACCAGTCGAACAAACCGCCATCGGGCGAGATAATATGGTGGCACAGGAACAGAATCCGGATCTTGGTGTAGCGGCGCACCATGCGCGTCAGGAAGAACAGCATCGGCGACCAAAAGGGCGTCCACCATTGCAGCAGCAACAGGTCTGGCTGATCGTCGCGGATCATCTGGTATGCGCGCCACCATGTGAGTGGGTTCATTGGTGTCAGCACACGGTCACACTCGACGCGCAGCGCAGTCGATTCGGGCGAGGGATCCATAGAGGTGTTGCCGGGGTAGAGCCACTTGGGGTACTGCTTGATGTACGAGATCAGGCGCACCTGATGGCGCTGGCGCAGGTGGTGGGTCAGCAGCGTGGTGTAGTGCGCGATCCCACCGCGGAAGGGGTAGCTCGGGCCGATCAGGGTAATCTTCATGGCGTCGGCCATTGTACCATAGCCTGTGAGCGCCACACAGCAGTTGAGAACTCAAGGGATGGCGTGGCCTTCCCGTGAAACCTCACCACTTCCCGCCCGCTCGCGCAGTTCCCATTCTACCAGGCGCGTGTACTGCAGCGCATTGAGCTCGATGATCGGGCGCGCGAGGCGGATGCGCTGGAGTGCTTCCGAGGCCGAGAGGCCGCGCCGCACCAGGAATGCGGCAGTGGTGAGCGGTGCGCGCCCAACGCCGGCGTGGCAGTGGATCATGACCGGCAGCTTCTCGGCGTGCGCGGCAGCAATGAATGTACACGCTTCATCGAGCTGTTCGATCGACGGCGGGTGGAAATCGGGCACTTCCAGGCGCAAGACCCGCTCCGGCAGCGGAAGGAGGAACTCGTCGGCGCGCTCCTGTTGCAGGCTCAGCACTGCGCGGATGCCAAGCGCGTGCAATGCCGGCCATTGCTCGGCGCGAAACTCGCCGCCAACGAACAACAGATCATCGAGCCGGCTGACATTCAAGCCAAAAATGCGCCGCCACTGCGTTGCCGCATACTTCCAGAACATGCGCGGCGAATGGAGCGGTATCAGCGCGCTTGAGCCGGGTGCGTAAAATGCCGGTGCCTGGTCGTTCGTCATGCAGAACCCCGCTGTTCGATGTGGTTCGTGCGGCTGCATTGCACTTGATGCCTGATGCCCGTATTATACGTCTCATGCTGCGCGAGGGATGGCCGGAACTCTGTCGGTTTGGTCACGATCGTGCTCCCGCAGAGGAAACACCATGCTGACAGCCTTCCGGCGCTACTCGGCCAAGGATCTGCATGCCGCCTGGGATATTGGTGTCTCATGATCCACGGAGAGCACAGATATGTGATCCACGGTGGACACGGTGTTTTGTGCTGATTTCCCTCCGTGCTCTCTGTGTTCTCCGTGGATAAAGAAGCAAGGCTCATGCACCTGAACGATCCCACCGTGCGTGCGCCACTGGATCTGTTCCAGCGCACCTACCACTCGCTGCTGCGCTCCAGTGGCGAGATCCAGGTGCAGGCGCTTGCCGAGCCGTATGCGGCCTTCGAGCCGAGCTTGCACATCGGCGTGCGCGACGCAACACCTGATCTGTCGGCGCTGACCTACACGTCGTTGCGCCTGCCGGCCTGTATCGATCGTGTGCGGCTGGTGTTGCTCGGCCAGTCGCACGAGGTCTTTGCGCGCCATGGCTTCGGCGATGTGTTGAGCTGGGAGCCGGTAAGCGCCCCGGGCCGGCGGCGCAAGCTGTTCTGGGACGGTGGCGAGCAGCTGGCAGCGTTGATCGCCAGTCCATCCGATGTGGACGACCTGCTGCCGATGCTGACGGCGTTTCAAATCGAGTGGAACAAGCTCCACACGCTGCTGAACGAGCCCGAGCAGGTCGACGCGCTAGAGCGCGTGGCGGTCGGCAACTCGCCGAACGACTTCGAATCGAGCCGCGTGCTGGCGGCGCTGCGGCTCGATGGTGCCGAACTCCGTCGGTTGCATACGATCTGGGGCGAGCATAATACCGCCGAACGATTGCTTGGCATCGCGCGCTGGCGCAAGCGGATGGCGGTACGCATGCTCGGCGGCTCGCTCATGGATTACGAACGCGCCACGCTGCGCTGGTGGTGGCATATCGAACGCGCGTTGCCGGGCTTGGATCTGCGTGACCGCTCGGTGTACTTTGTGTCCAGCAACACCCATAGCCTCGTCAACCTGCTTTCCGGTTTCGCACTCCGCAACACAGGCGAACTGCTGGCCTACATCCGCCGGCCGCAGCACGCCCCACTGCTCGCCGAATACGAGAAGATCGTCGCCGAACAGGTGCCGTCCTCGCTGGAAAATTTCTTCTATTACGTTCAAAAGAAGTATCAGTCCGACCCGGCCAGCAGCACCTTGTTTGCCCGCCGAGCCGAAGAAGAGCGCGAACTTGGCATTCATCGTGTGCCAAGCCGCTTCTATGTGGATGTGGACGCACAGGTGATCGAGGTGGCGCGGCTCGACCCGGCGCGCATCGATCCGCGGCTGCGGCCGGATCTGGTGCCGGAGCTGCGCGACAGCAACGCCGTGATCGTCAATATCGATTACCCGCTTGGTCTGGCGGCATTCCATATCCTCAAGATCCTTGGGCGCAGCGTGGGCAGTTTGCAGGGTGTGTATGTAATCGGCAAGGCCGCCACGCTCAATGGCAAGATCGGCGACGTGCTGATCCCGAGCGAGGTGTACGACGAACATAGCGGTAATAGCTACAGCTTCCGCTCGTGCTTTGCCGCCGCCGATGTGGCACCCTATCTGGCCCATGGCAGCGTGCTCGATAACCAGAAGGCCGTGACATCGCGCGGGACATTTTTGCAGAATGCGGCGTTTCTCGATGCCTGCTACCGCGATTTCTTCACTGATGTGGAGATGGAGGCCGGCCCGTATCTGAATGCGATCTACGAACATACCTTTGCCCAGCGCCATCCGCATGCCGAAACCGTGAGCTTGCTCAGGCCGCCGTTCGACATCGGCTTTCTGCATTATGCCTCGGACACGCCCTACAGCAAGGGCCACAACCTTGGCGCGCGCAATCTGTCGTACTTCGGCATGGATCCAACCTACGCGACCTCGCTGGCGGCCGCACGGCGGATTTTCCGGCAGGAAGCGCGTCGAATTGATGCATCCACGTAGAGACGGCCCGCCGGGCCGTCTCTACGGGGTGAACTCGGCGGACCGTCTCTTCGAGGGCGGGGATTGGGGGCACAGCCCCCGAAGAATGGTTCAGGCGCGGTGGGGGATTGGGGGCACAGCCTCCGAAGAGTGCTTCAGGCGCGGTGGCGGTTTGGGGGCACAGCCCCCGAAG
>Ga0224723_1002221_pt1 | contig 10903 bp, 6 predicted proteins | sample Balambano_FR2_Me_FD_161647 | JGI IMG/M metagenome (GOLD analysis project Ga0224723, IMG submission 161647) | Freshwater sediment microbial communities from Lake Towuti, South Sulawesi, Indonesia - Balambano_FR2_MetaG | ecosystem: Environmental > Aquatic > Freshwater > Lake > Sediment | place...
CCTCACCCCCAGCCCCTCCCCCGGCGGGAGAGGGGCTGGGGGTGAGGGGTGCTTTCTCCGGGATCGTCAGGCGATCGACCACCACTTCGATCGAGTGCTTGACCTTTTTGTTGAGCTTGATCTCCTGTGTCAGCTCGAACAACTGGCCGTCTACCCGCACGCGCGCAAAGCCCTCGGCCCTGGCTTCGGCGAAGATGTCTTTATACTCACCCTTGCGCTGCGACACGAGCGGTGCGAGAACCATGAAGCGCGTACCGGCCGGCAGTTGCAGCACGCGGTTCACCATTTGCTCGGCGCTTTGCGAGCCGACCTCGCGGCCGCACTGATGGCAGTGTGGCGTGCCGACGCGCGCGTATAGCAGGCGCAGATAGTCATAGATCTCGGTAACTGTTCCGACCGTCGAGCGCGGGTTCTTCGAAGCACTCTTCTGCTCGATCGCGATCGCCGGTGATAGGCCGCCGATATAATCGACCTTAGGCTTTTCCATTTGCCCGAGGAATTGGCGCGCATAGGCCGAAAGGCTCTCGACATAGCGCCGCTGCCCCTCGGCGTACAACGTGTCGAAGGCCAGCGACGACTTGCCCGAGCCCGACACCCCGGTCAGCACCACCAGCTTGTCGCGCGGGATCTCAAGGTCTACCCCTTTGAGATTGTGCTCGCGGGCGCCCTTGATGGTGATTTTGTCCTTCGACATGTGCTTCCTCAATATGAATCTGTTAGCTATTGTGAGAGGGCCCGGCCCTCTCACGCTCTCCCGCGTGGTAGGCTGTCAGGAAGGGCCGAGCCCTCCCAAGCCTCCTCGCCTGGTGGGTTATTGGGGAGGGCCGAGCCCTCCCAAGCTCTCCCCGAGCCATAGCTTTTTGGCAGACAAAAACGCCGCCGCAGGCAGTGTCGGCAGCGTCGCAAAATATGAACGGGCGTGCGACTAGTATAGCACCGCAGCACGCGTTCGTCAACGCTCGCTGTGCTGGTATTCCACCTCGTAGACCATGTGCGGGTCGTGTTTACCCTTGAGCTGCACTGGCCCGATCGGGCGCAACCGCCACCACTCATGCGTTGTCGCCGGTAATGCGTCCACCAGATGATACGAGAGCACGATCTGTCCTGGATGTGCCATTCCGCTGAGCCGGCTGGCGGTGTTGACCACATCGCCGATCACGGTGTAGTCGAGGCGCTGAGCCGAGCCGATGTTGCCAACCACGGCGCGGCCATAGCCAAGCCCGACGCCCATGCCGATGTCGAGGTTCAATTCGCGTTTCCAGGCGCGGCTCAATTCCCCGAACACGCGTTGCAAATCGACTGCGGCTGCAATCGAGCGTTGCAGGTCGTCGTCACGCGCGATCGGGACGCCAAACACGCCGATGATGCCATCGCCGAGGAACTTGTCGATCGTGCCGCCGTGGCGATACAGCACCTCGGTCATGGCCGAGAAATAGCGGTTGAGCACTTCGTCCACCAATACGCGCGGTTGCATGCCTTCGGAAAGCGAGGTATAGCCGCGGATGTCGGCGATCACCAGCACAACATCGCGCTCGGCCGGCTCGCCGAAATCGCCCACGCCGGCCAGCACTTCTTCGGCCACCTGCGGCGAGACATAGCGCCGAAAGACGCTCCGCAACCGTTCTTGCTCGCGCCGTTCCAGCTCTTTGATCGCGGTAATATCCTGCAACACCGCCACTCGCCCAAGCAGGCCGTTGTCTGGCGTGCGAACCGGCGCGACGCTGATCGAGAATGTTGCCCCGCCGTCGAGCGTCACTTCGCTGATCGAAGGCGGAAGTTGCAGGCTCTGGCCATTGCGCCCGGCCCATAACGCCCGCAGCAGATCCGGCTGCTGTACCAGTGCGTCGAGTGGACTGCCGGCTGCAGCAAGACCAAGCCGTGTTTCGGCGGCGGGGTTGGCGAGCAACAGGTGATCGTGTGGGTCGATCAACAGAATCGGGTCGGCGGCACCACGCAAAACCGCGCCGAGTGTCGAGCGCTCGTTTTCGACTTCGCGGTATAGGCGGGCGTTTTCCATGACTTGCGCGATCAGGCTGGCGACGGTTTCAAGTAGCGTCAGTTCGCCCTGCAAAAAGGCATCGGTGTTGTTGCTGGCATCGACGATAATCATGCCTTCCTGCCTGCCTGCAAACATCAGCGGTGCGAGTGCAAGTGCGCTAATCCCGGCCGCCGCGAGTTGTGGCGCCACCGCCGTCAGCCGGTCGTCGGCGGCAACCGCTGGGATGAGCTGCGGCCCGTGCAGATTCAGTGCGGCGGCGATCTGTTGCAGCGGCAAGGCGAAGCGCAATGGTTCGCCGGGCAGGGCCTGCCGCGCGCTGCGTGCCGCCACCCCCGGCCCATCGCCGCTCAAGACGATGCCACAGTGCTGGACTGCAAAGATGCTCGCAACGGCATCGGCCGCGATTCGCAGGTTCTCGTGCGGGTCGAGCTGGGCTGTGATCGCGATCGACAGCGTATTGACACGGTCGAGCTGGCGCACGCGGCGCTGCTCGGTGTCGAACAGGCGTGCATTGTCGAGCGCTACGCCGAGCTGGCTGGCAAGCGTGCCGAGCAGGCGCACGTCAGCTTCGCCAAAGGCATCCGGTCGCTCGTCGGCCACATACAGCGCGCCGAACACTTCGCGCGCCGTGACGATCGGCACGGCAACCGCAGCGCGCGTCCGATCCGCTTCGCCGAGAGGTGCGAAGCGCTGATCGGTGCTGGCATCGCGCACCACGAGCGCCTCTTGCTGCTGAATCGCCAGCCCCGGCAGCCCGTAGTCCGCCACGAATTTGGCACCAAGCAATCCGTCGTTGCTTCCCGACACGCCGCGCACGGCCAGGCCACCATTCTGCTGGAGCAGAATGGCAACTTGCTGATACGCAAAGTTGTGGTGGATTAAGTGTGTGACGAGCCGGATGAGCTGTTCGAGGCTCATCAGTTCGGCCAGGTAGCGGCTCATCTGGTTGATGCGCGCCAGTTCTTCGGCACGCCGTTCGAGCAAATTCTTCTGTCCCTCGCTAAGGCGGAACAGCTCGGCGTTTTCGAGCGCGATCGCGCATTGCGCCGCCACCGACTTCAGCAGGTCGAGGTGTTCGGCGTTGAAATAGCCGGGCGTATGGTGCACCAGCGTGATCGCCCCGAGCGCGCGTTCTTCGCGGATGATCGGCGCTGCGGCAACGCTGCGAACCGCGCGCTGCAATGGCGTGATCGCCACCCAACGCTGGTCGTCGCGCGTTTCGTCGATCACCGCCGGAACGCGCTCGCGCAGCACCCAGCCGGCGATACCGTTCCGCAGAATATCATCGAGCGGTACGGTCGCGCGGTTGCGGGTGTTGGAGAACAGGCGTGCCTCGACATCCGAGACCAGGATGATACTGGCGCGGATCGCGCCAACCGCGTCGGCCAGCTGATCAAGGAACTGAGTGAGCAGTTGATCGAGGTCGAGCGTGGTACCGAGTTCGCGCGTCAGGTGCAGCAACAGCTCGGTCTTGCGCTGCTCGGCGCGCAACGAGCGCTGCGAACGCTGCAGGCGCAGCATGGCCCGCACACGCGCCAGCAACTCGGTCAGGTCTACCGGCTTGACGAGGAAATCGTCGGCGCCGGCGTCGAGCGCTTTGACCTTCGATTCTTTATCGCCGCGCGCGGTCACGAGGATGATCGGAATGAACGGCTTGCGCGTGTCGGCCTTGACGCGCACCGTCACTTCCTGACCATTCAGGCCGGGCAGCATCAGATCCATCAGGATCAAATCCGGCGTGACGAGTTCGAGGTAGGCGAGCGCTTCTTCGCCCGAGCCGGCGCTCGAAACGCGATAGCCGGTTTCGGAAAGCAGCAACTGAAACATCCGGCGGATGCCGGCGTCGTCATCGACGATCAGGATGTGAACCGGCTCGACCATCGCGTCGGCTCCGCGCAGACATGGCGGCTTCTATGCATGTGAACGCCGCCAGCCGCCGTAGAGGTGCGGAACTGTGACGCGATCCTAATAATACCATGGCGCATACGTTGAGGGCGAGCACGCTCGCCCCCTACGTATGCACCGCCCGGCGGAACGAGCCGAATGCCAGAGCAATCCCGGCGAGGGCGAACAGGATCGTCACACCGAACGAGAGTGGCAGTGGGAGCGTTGCTGTTCCGCCGAACGACAGCGCGCGCAGGGCGTCGATCAGGTAGGTGGTGGGATTGGCGAGCGCCAGAACCCGCAGCCATCCCGGCACGCTCGCCAATGGATACAGGGCGTTCGAGGCAAACAGCAGTGGCAGGTTGAAGAGAAAGATCATGCCGTGGTAGCCCATGATGCTCTTCGAACGCGCAGCCACTGCCAACGCAATCCCGGCAAAGCCTAGCGTGAACAACGTCAACAATACGACTAACCCTAGTAGTCCGAGCATTCCGCCGCTTGGACGCACCCCCATGAAGGCGCACAGCAGAAGGATGACGAGCGCCTGGAACAGCGCTTTGGTCACAGTGCTGGCAGCATTGCCGAGCAGAATGCTGAGGCGCGGGATTGGCGCTACCAGGTATTCTTTCATGATGCCGCGCAGTCGCTCATCGAGCAGGAGCATGCCGCCGCCAACCGCTCCACCAAGCGCGGTGAGAGCCAAAATGCCCGGTGCCATGAAACTCAGGTAGTCACTGCCAACGGCCTCGCCAACCAGTGCGCTCATGCCGACGCCGAACACCGCAACCCACAGGATCGGCTGGATGAGCAGGCCGCCAAGCTCCTCGCGATTGCGGAAGAACTTGGTCATGTGTTTGTGCCAGATTACGAATGTTGCATGCATACCAAAACCCGGAATGGGAGGGCCAGGGAGGGCCAAGCCCTCCCTGTAACTTACCTCTTAATCGCGCAGGGCACGACCGGTGTACTTCAAAAACACCTCGCCGAGACTGGGCCGCGCAACACTAATTTCGTCGATTGCGAAGCCATGCTCGTTCGCGAGCGCCACGATTTCTGCCAGGCGGCGCGGCCCGTTGTCCACGCCGATGTCGAGCAACTGTTCGTTCGGGCTGGCCGCGACATGGTCGACATACTCAATCGCTGCTAGCCGGCTCGCCAGCGCGGGGGCGTTGCCACGCCCGACCAGCCGAATCACATCGGCGCCGAGCCCGGCGGCAAGCGCCCGTGGAGCGCCTTCGGCCACCATGCGACCAGCATCGACGATCCCGACCGTGTCGGCCAGCGCTTCGGCCTCGTCCATGGAATGCGTGGTGAGCAACAGTGTCAGGCCGCGTTCGCCGCGCAGCGCGCGCAGGTAGTCCCAGATCGCCGCGCGGTTCTGTGGGTCGAGCCCCTGGGTCGGTTCATCGAGGAATAGTACCTGCGGGCTCGTGAGCAGACCACGCGCCAGTTCCAGCCGGCGCTGCATGCCGCCCGAATAGGTCTTCACCAGCCGGTCGATCGCCGCTTCGAGCTGCACCAGGTGAACCAGTTCATCGATGCGCCGCCGTAGTTCGGCTCGTGGCACGCGGTACAGCCGGCCGTGTACCTCGAGCACCTGGCGCCCCGAAAGGTCACGATCAAGCACGATCTCCTGGAACGTCACGCCGATCGCGCGCCGAACTGCCTCGGGCTGACGTAGAATGTCGGCACCGGCCACGCGCGCTGTGCCAGCCGTGGGCTGGATCAGGGTTGTCAGAATGCTGATCGCCGTGGTTTTGCCGGCACCGTTCGGGCCGAGCATGGCGAAGATCGTGCCGCTTGGGATGCACAGATCGAGCCCAGCCAATGCCGTCAGTTCGCCATAGCGCTTGAAAAGCCCGCTGGCCTCGATTGCCGTATCACTCACCAGGTGCCTCGTTCGTATATTCGTGTGCGTATTTTATCACAATCTACTGCTCTAGCCACCCGGCTAGTGATACTTGCCGTGGATTACGCTACGCTACCTCCACAGAGAACCGTCGAAATAATCCCGTGCGATGCGTGGGGTGTTGTGCCCCGCCGTGCGACGCGAGGTGAGCGTGACAACCGCAACCCAACGGAATGTGATCGAGTCCAACGACGTCAATCTGGTGTTTGGCCCGGGTGCCGGAGTATTCAACCAGTCCTACGTGCTGCCCGAGGGTACGATCATGGGCATGATTGGCCCATCCGGCTGTGGCAAGACTACCACGGTGCGCCTGGCGCTGGGGTTGTTTGCGCCGCAGAACGGCCTGCTGAATGTTCTGGGCCGCAAGCCGGCCGTGTTCCGGCCACTCGATCGGGAGCAGATCGGCTATATCCCGCAGCAGTTCGTGCTCTACCCCAACCTGACGGTGGAAGAAAACGCCGAGTTCGTCGCTTCGCTCTACGGGATGCGGCGTGCGCGGATCAAGCAGCGTATGGAAGAACTGCTTGCGTTCGTCGATCTGACCGACGCACGCAAGCGGCTCGGCAGCCAGCTTTCGGGCGGAATGCAACGACGCCTGATGCTGGCCGGCGCGCTCATGCACGATCCGGCCCTGCTGTTTGCCGATGAACCGACTGCCGGGATCGATCCGGTGCTGCGCGGCCGCTTCTGGGAGTTCTTTCGCAAACTGCGCGACGAGGGCCGTACACTGTTCGTGACCACCCAGGTGGTGAGCGAGGCGGTGTATTGTGATTTCGTGGCCGTGATGCGGAAGGGCCGCCTGCTGGCGATCGACACGCCACACGGCCTCAAAAAGCGCGCCCTCGGCGGCGAGATTATTCATATGACGCTGGAAGACCCCGCCCGGCTGAAGGAAGCCGCCGCAGTACTCGAACGCTACGAGCCGGTGAAAAAGGTGCTGCGGGTGCCCGGCAGCGACACCGAGCTGCATGTGCTGGTGGAAGATGCCGGCGAATGGTTGCCCGAGGTTCTCAACATCCTGGAAAATCCCGACGGCCCGGCGATCGTGGTGGCAAGCGCCGAAGAGCTGCCGGTAAGCTACGACGACGTGTTCATCCGCATCATGGAGCAGTCCGAGCAGGAGGCGCCCGATGGCCGAGATAACTGACGCCACGCCGCGCCGGGCGAGTACTTCGACGATGGTCGAGGGCTCGCCATTGGAGCGCTGGCTGATCCGCGTGCGGGCCTACTTTCGCAAAGAGATCAACGAGCTGCGTCGCCAGCCGATGCTGATCCTGAGCCTGATCGGCGGCCCGCTGCTGGTGCTGGTGTTATTTGGCGCGTCGTTCGTCAACTCCAATCCAGTGCTGCGTACGGTGATCGTGGTGCCGGAAGGCGGCATTCCCGGTTTCAGCGAGCAGGACATTCGCAATCTGGTGGGGCTGAACTTCACGATCGAGGAGTTTACCAGCGACCCGGAGCGCGCCGATATGCTGCTGCGCGCCGGGGACGTCGATGTGGTGCAGGTCTTGCCGCAGGACGTAGTCGGGGCGGCGGCACGCGGTGAGCGCCCGCAGATTCTGGTGCGCTCCAACGCGATCAACCCGATGGTCGAGGGCTGGGTACAATACCTTGGCTATGTCGAAGTCAACGAGATCAACAAGGCGCTGCTGCGCCAGCAGGCTGCCACGGCGCAGCAGGAAGCCACGACGATCCGTGTCAAGGTGGTGGACACGCGCGGCCAGCTTGGCGAGCTCGAAGGCACGCTGACCGGTGCCCGCCGCGCCGAGATCCAGCAGAACGTTGCCGAACTACGCCCGCTGCTGGCCGGCCTCGAAGCGCGGCTACCGAGCGATGGCGCACTGGCCGATGGTACCGGGCTTGGCGAACTACGGGCCGGGATCGGGCGCGCCAACAACGGCCTGGCAGCTGTAGAAGCCGCGTTGAGCGAGGACGCCGTACAGGCGCGCGTCGACCAGATCGCGAATGCCGCCGCCGAACTCGAACGAGTCGAAGGGCTGCTCGAAACCTTTACCAACACCGAGCCTGACCTGATCGTGTCGCCGATCGAACAGCGCTACGAGAACATCCGTGGCGGCGCCTACCAGGCCGTGATCTATTACGCGCCGGGCGTGCTGGCACTCCTCATCCAGCATACGGCAATTACGCTTGGGGCGCTGGCGTTGGTGCGTGAACGCATGATGGGCGCGTTCGAGGTCTTTCGTGTTGCGCCGGTGAATATGATCCAGCTGTTGCTCGGCAAGTACCTCGGCTACACGATCTTCATCGCGCTGGCGGCCGCGCTGCTGTTTGGTGGGTTGCGCTTGCTGGGCGTGCCGCTGCTCGGCAGCCTGTGGGAGTTCGCTGCACTGGTGGTGCTGCTCATTCTCGCGTCGCTCGGCGTTGGCTTTCTGATCTCGGCAGTGTCCAAAACCGACAGCCAGGCGATCCAGCTGGCGATGATTTCGCTGCTGCTGTCGATCTTCTTCAGCGGTTTCTTTATCGCGCTGGAAAGCTTCGCGCGCCCGGCGCTGGCGGTGAGCTTCAGCCTGCCGATGACACACGGCGTGGCCGGCTTTCAGGCGCTCATGCTGCGCGGGATCTCGCCCGAGTGGTGGGTGTGGGTCGGCCTAAGCCTGATCGCAGTGATTACCTTCGGCCTGGTGGTGTTCCTGACCGGGCGGCAGCTGAAGCAGGCGTAGTGCGGCACGGTTTGACGCCTCGGGGCGGCTTTGTTATAGTCGCCCGCCCGAGGCCCTGTCACTGTTCCACAGGGTCTTGAACGAAAGCGAGACCCGGTTGGATCCGTTGCAGATCGTGCTCCTGTTCGTCGCCGCGTTCGTGGCCGGTGTGATCAATGCGGTGGCCGGTGGCGGCAGTTTCATTTCGTTTCCGGCGCTGGTGCTTACCGGGGTCCCGCCAATCAGCGCCAACGCCACCAACACTGCCGCGCTCTGGCCCGGTGCGGTTGCCAGTGTCGGTGCATACCGGCGTGAACTCGCCAACCAACGCGCGCAGATCATTACCTTCGGCGTGCTGAGTCTGATCGGCGGGCTGCTTGGAGCGCTGCTGCTGTTACGCACGCAGGACGCGCTGTTCGAGCGCCTGATTCCGTTTCTGATGCTTGGCGCCACGCTTGTTTTTGCAGCCAGCCCGGCGATCACGCGCGCGATCAAGCGCGCCCAGGACGGGGCTGTACACCGGAGCGGGATTGCGCGCCGGGTGCTGGTGTTCGCACTATACATGCTGGTGGCGATCTACGGCGGTTTCTTTGGTGCCGGGCTCGGCATTCTAACGCTGGCAGTGCTCGGTTTGCTCGGCTTCGAGAACATCCACGAGATGAATGCGCTGAAGACGCTCCAGGCAGCCGTGATCAATGGCGTCGCACTGCTGGCCTTCGTTGTCGCCGGGGTGATCCAGTGGCCGCAAGCGCTGGTGATGGTGGTTGGGGCGATCGCCGGCGGCTATGGTGGTGCGGCAGTGGCGCGGCAGCTCAACCCGGCCTGGGTACGCGCGACAGTGATCGTGGTGAGTGTGTCGCTGACGCTGTATTTCTTTGTGCGGTAGCACGCTGCGTCGCGGTTGGAGCTGCGCGCCCCAACCCGAACGGCATGCGTGTATTCTTTCTGGGAGGGCCAGACCTCCCACAACCCCTCCAGGAGAAACTCAGATGCGCCTCCGACGACCGTTGCCCGCGCTGTTGCAGGCTGTGACGTTGATCGCCACATTCATTGGCGTCCTTGCGTTGGCTCTGCCGGCTGCGCGCGCTGTGGAGCACCAGAAAACCCAGGGATTTGCCAGCCGGGTCGTGGTACTGCCGATCATTCGCGGCTTCGAACCGCCGCCGGCCGAGCCACAGCTCAACGTCTGGCTGCGCGCAACGCCAAGCTCGGGTGTGACGCCCGGCGAGGTACTCACGATACAGATCAACATCGAGAACACCGGTAATGCCGCCAATGGTCGCTTCAACGTCTATCTGCCATACAATCGCAACCAGCTCGAGGTGATCGGCTCGGACACCAGCGCGGCCAACGGCGACTGGGTTTCGTCGGTGACCAACAACTGGGTGACGGTGACCTTTGGTGGGGCGAGCGCCGGCAGCGGGCGGGTGGCCTACGTCTACTTCCGCGTCAGGCCAACCGCCGCGATCGGTTCGCTGGTGCAAATCCAGGCCGAGTACGACTGCCCCGGCGGCTGCCGCACCAATACCGTGCGCGTCGAGGTGCGGTCGGATAACTCGCAGCCGGGTGATCAGATCACACTGGCGGTGACGCCCGATCGTGGGTTGCCGGGCACATGTCACGTCTTCTCCACCGACCAGTTTCGCCCGCGCGAAGGTGTGAGCACCTGGCTCAACACACCAACCGGCGTAGAAGCGCTCAGCTTGGTTGGCACGACCGACGCGGCCGGCGCGATCTCGCTCAGGTTCTGCAGCAACGGGCGCCCGCTCGGCGATTACAGCCTAGTGGTGTTCGGCACGCAAAGCCAGATCACCGGTATCGGCCCATTCCGGGTGCAGAGCACCTCTGACTTCACCGTGCCGCCGCCAGTGACCTATGTTGCGCCGCCGCCATCCCGGATCGATCGCGCGCTTGTGGCGCAGGGTGGTATCAGCGGGCGTGTGACCAGCCAGAGTGGCGAGCCATTGGAAGGCGTGATCGTGTTGGTGCGGGACGTGGCCGGCGATGTGGTGACGAGCGAGACGACCGATGTCGATGGCCGGTACGCGATCTACTACGGCCTCGCCAGCGGGGAGTATCGCGTCGAGTTCGAACCGGCGCTGGCGCTCAGCCGCAGCGCAGTGGTGCTCGCGCCGGGGTTTGCAACCCCTGATCCGGTTACGGTGACCGAGCCGAATATCACGACCGGCGTCGACGGGGTGCTCGTGCCGGGCGGCTCGATCAGCGGGCGCGTCACGGTGCTAGAGACGGGTGTGCCGCTCGAAGGCGTGCCGGTGATCATCCGCGACGGCACTGACACAGTGGTTGCTACGGCTGATACCGACGCAGCCGGCAACTATACTGTGGGCGGCCTGCCGACCGGCGCGTACCAGGTCGTGTTCGAGCCGACGGCTGGGGAAAGCCGGGTCGTGCGCGCCTATGCCGACCAGACCTTCAACAGCGGTGCAACAG
>Ga0224723_1002223_pt1 | contig 10896 bp, 8 predicted proteins | sample Balambano_FR2_Me_FD_161647 | JGI IMG/M metagenome (GOLD analysis project Ga0224723, IMG submission 161647) | Freshwater sediment microbial communities from Lake Towuti, South Sulawesi, Indonesia - Balambano_FR2_MetaG | ecosystem: Environmental > Aquatic > Freshwater > Lake > Sediment | place...
GGCACGGTGCGGCAGGATATTCAGGCGCGCGTGCGAGCGCAGCCGTCTATGACCGCAGCCCTCGTCGCGACGCTGGATCGCGGTACGCGCGTCAAGATAACGGGTGTTGTATTAGGCATTGATGGGCTGTCATTCCGCTGGGCGAAGGTCAGCGCTGTCGGTCTGGACGGCTTCATTCGTGAAGACCTGATGACGTACAGCGGCGCTTGCAATCCGTTTGGCTTGAACACCACCCCTCTGTCGCCGCCCGTCGTACCCAGTCCAATTGGTCCGGGCAGTCCCACCGGACTGCTGCCGACGCCCGTCAAGGGCAACTACATCGTCACGCAGGAATTTGGCGTCGGCGAGCGCTCGCATAAAGGCGCAGACCTGGCATCGAACAGCGCGCATCCGATCATCGCCACAGGCAACGCAATTGTGCATCAGATTGTCGTTTGCACACGCTGCCGCCCGGACGCGCCGAACTTCAAGAGTCAGGGGCTGCCGCCGTTTGATAACAACGCGATCAATGATCCGGGCTGGGGTTTCGGCTTCGGCAATTATGTGCTGCTGCGTTATGCATGGGGCGATCTGCCCAATCAAACGCGCCAGACGTTGCAGTCTCAGGGATTGGCGAACGCTTTCATCTATGCCGTGTATGCGCATCTCAGCCGGATTGATGTGCAGCCGGGTCAGCCTGTCAGTAACGGGACACAGTTGGGCTTGCTGGGGAATACGGGGAATTCGGATGGCGCGCATCTCCATCTGGAACTGCGCGCCAGTACGGACGCGAATTTACGCTCCATCGCCGGGCGTTTGGTCATCAACCCGCGGGCGATGTTCAGCTTTTAGGGTGTTGGCTGTTGGGTATTGGCAATTTTCAAAAACCAAATACCCGACAGCCAATACCCAATACCCTACTTGCGCTCCGACAGCGCCACCCAGGGCAGGTCCATCGCGCCAGTGTACAGCACGTCGGGGCGCATCAGGCGGTTGTTCGCCGTCTGTTCCATGATGTGCGCCGTCCAGCCTGCCATGCGGCTCATGGCGAACAGCGGCGTGAACATATCGACATCCAGACCGAGCGTGTACAGCACGATGGCGCTGAAGTAATCAACGTTCGGGTACAGGTTGCGCTCGATGAAGTACTGGTCGGCGCGGGCGAGCGCCTGAAGCTGATCGGCAATATCAAACCACTTGCCGTTGCCCGCCGCGCGTGCCAGCTTCTCGGCACGGTCACGCAGCACGGCGGCACGCGGGTCGAGCGCCTTGTAGACGCGATGCCCGATGCCCATGATCTTGCCGCCCTTTTCCTTGATTTCCGTCTCGAACCAGGGCTTAACGTTTTCGACTTCATCGATTTCGAGGAACATGCGCATCGCTTCGGTGTTCGCGCCGCCGTGCAGCGACCCCTTGAGCGTGCCGATGGCACTGACGATAGCGCTGTGCATGTCGCTCTTGGTGCTGGTGGTGGCGCGGGCGACGAAGGTGCTGGCGTTCATGCCGTGTTCGGTCAGCAGCACCATAAAGGCGTTGATGGCGTTGACGGCGTTGACTTCCGGTTCTTCGCCGCGCAGCATGTACATATAGTTCTGCGCCAGGTTCAGGTCGGGGCGTGGGGTGGTGGTCGGCTTGCCTTCGCGGATACGCGGCCAGTTGGCGACGAGCGTGACGACCTTGCCCGTCAGCCGTGCTGCCTTGCGGCGGTTCGCCTCAGCGCTGTTGTCTTCGCTGTCCTCGTCATACATTGCCAGTGCGGACACCGCTGTGCGCAGCACCGCCATCGGGTCGGCATTGCGCGGGAATTCCTTCAGCATCGCCATCACAGGCTCAGGAACGTCCGCATTCTGGGCGATTTCAGCGCGCAGTGCTTCCAGTTCCTGCGCGTTGGGCAGACGGTCGTTCCAGAGCAAATAAACAATTTCTTCGTAGAGTGCGTGTTCTGCCAGGTCTTCGATCTTGTAGCCAGCGTAGACCAGCTTGCCTTCCGTCCCGTTGACCAGGCTGAGGCGGGATTCGTCAATGACGACATTATCCAGCCCTTTATGAATGGTAACTTCTGCGGACATTTTAACGATTCTCCGTGCGTGCAAGTAAACAGTAAGCAAAACGCCTGTTGCGGGCGTGGATGCGCTTTGTGAAAGTTGGGACAATGTTACCATTATACCGTAAGGAAATTAAGTCAGAGTTAAAAGATTACGATTGGTTTCGAATTCTGATGAATCGCAAGTCCACCAATCGCTTGCAAATCTCAAAAAGCGTGTTATCTTCAAATGCATGAGCCACGTTACTTCACCCCTCCCCAACATGATGAGCCGCGCGCAGATGTGCGTTGGTATGTGCATGTGTTGTATCGCTAAGGGAACCACCCAGGACGTGTAATGCTCTGGCGACTTCGGTCGCAACCCACTGCTACGCAAGAGCCAACTGTCCAGGTTGGCTTTTTTGTTGTGCGGCAGCAGTCTATTTTTTGCCCGACGGCAAGGAGAGTACGAAAGCATGGCGAGCAGTAACGGCAACCACAAGCAGGATTTCGCGACGCAGGCGCTCCACGCGGGTTACAGCCCTGACCCGACAACACGCTCACGCGCTGTCCCCATTTACCAGACGACCGCCTACCAGTTCCGCGATACTGACCATGCGGCAGCATTGTTCGCGCTGCAAGAGCCGGGCAATATCTACAGCCGCATCATGAACCCGACCAACGATGTTTTGGAGCAGCGTCTTGCCGCGCTCGAAGGCGGCATCGCGGCGCTGGCGGTGGCGTCCGGTCACTTCGCGGAAGCGTTGGCGATCACGACGCTATGCAATGCGGGCGATGAGTTCATCAGCACCAGCTCGCTCTACGGCGGTTCGTACACCATGTTCTCGCACACACTCCGCCGTCTGGGCATCAAGGCGCACCTCGTTCAGGACATCACCCCCGCCAAGATCGAACCGCTGATCAACGACAAGACCCGCTTCGTCTATCTCGAAACGCTCGGCAACCCCAAACTGGACGTCCCTGACTTTGAAGCGATTGCGGCGCTGGCACACAGCTACGGGCTGCCGCTGATCATCGATAACACGTTTGCCACCCCGTACCTGTTCCAGCCTTTTCAGTGGGGCGTGGACATCAGCATTCACTCAACGACCAAGTGGATAAGCGGTCACGGCTTGATCATCGGCGGCGCGATTGTCGATGGCGGCAGGTTTGACTGGAAAGCCGCGAACCGTCACCCGAACCTGCTCGAACCGGAACCTGCCTATCACGGCGCGGTGCTGGCGGATGTGCTGGGTGCGGCGGCGTTCATCGGGCGTGCGCGCGTCATCGGCTTGCGCGATCTGGGCGGCGCGGGCGCACCCTTCAATAGTTTCCTGACGCTGATCGGTCTGGAAACGCTGGCGCTGCGGATGCAGCGGCATGTTGATAACGCGCTGGCGGTCGCCAAGTGGCTCGAACAGCATCCGGCTGTTGATTGGGTCAATTACCCCGGTCTGCCCAGCCACCCCAGCTATGACCTGGCGCAGAAGTACCTGCCCAAAGGCGCGGGTGCGGTCATCGGCTTCGGCATTAAGGGCGGGCGCGAAGCAGGACGCACGTTCATCGATAACCTGAAGCTGTTCTCGCATCTGGCGAACGTGGGCGATACGCGCTCGCTGGCGATTCATCCCGCGACCACTACACATTCGCAGCTGACGGCAGACGAGCAGCTGCTGGCTGGCGTGACACCGGACTACGTGCGCCTGTCGGTCGGCATTGAGAACATTGACGACATCCTCCACGATCTGGATCAGGCACTCACGGCAGAGAAGGTGACGGCGTAGGAGACAAACTGTATGGGTTCGCTGAACGGGCATGGGAAGAGACGGCATGAAGCGGGGTCGGTCGGGATCGTCCAGCGCCAGTACGCCACGTTCGCTGCCGGGCTGCCGCTGCGCAGCGGTGCGACACTTGATGGCTTCACGCTGGCATTCGAGACGTATGGGACGCTCAACGCTGGGCGTTCCAACGCCATCCTGATCTTCCATGCCCTGTCCGGCGATGCCCATGTCGCGGGCTACCATACGTACGACCCGGAGGAAAAGCCCGGCTGGTGGGACGAGGCGGTCGGTCCTGGCAAAATGTTCGATACCGACCGCTACTTCGTGCTGTGTTGCAATGTCATCGGCGGCTGTCAGGGCAGCACGGGTCCGGCTTCGCTCGCGCCCGACGGCAAACCCTATGCGCTGCGCTTCCCCGTTGTCACTGTTGCCGATATGGTGCGGGCGCAGGTGCATCTGCTGGATATGCTCGGCGTCGAGTCGTTGTTCGCGGCGGCGGGTGGCAGCATGGGCGGGATGCAGGCGCTGCAACTCGCCGTCGATTACCCTGAGCGTGTGCGCAATGTGCTGTTCATCGCCAGCACGCCGAAGTCTTCGACGCAAAACATCGCCCTGAACGAGATTGGGCGGCAGGCGATTTATGCCGATCCGAACTGGAAGCGCGGCGATTACTACGACGGCACGCCGCCTAACGCGGGCTTGTCCGTCGCGCGCATGGTCGGGCATCTTAGCTATATGTGCGAAACGTCGCTCGATCAGAAGTTTGGGCGGCGCTTCCACACCAGCGAAAGTTACGGCTTCACGTTGGATACGGACTTTGAAGTTGAAAGCTACTTTCGCTATCAGGGGCAGAAGTTCACGCAGCGCTTCGATGCCAACAGCTATCTGTACATCACCAAAGCGCTCGATTACTTCGATATTGCCGATGGCTACGGGTCTATCGAGACGGCGCTGGCACGCTTGCAGGCGAAGACACTGGTCGTCAGTTTCAGCAGCGATTGGCTATACACGCCGGAGCAGGCGCTTGACCTGGTGACGGCGCTGGAGAAGCTGAAGAAGCCTGTCGAGCATCATCTTGTGCAGGCATTCTTCGGGCATGATTCGTTTCTGGTCGAGGTCGAGCTGATGACGCGCTTGATCGGCGGCAATCTCGATCATCAGTGGGCGAACGAGCAGGAAACGGCAATGGCAACTTAACAAACACACGGTCGGTGAACCAGACGGCCAGGTAGCGCACTGCAAATGCGTTTAAGCGGGTTCGACTCCCGCACCGACCTCTCCGCGCACTTTGCGTCTTGGCGTTTGATCAAATTTGAACCGCCAAGGACGCCAAGAAATTTGACTCTCTGCGTCTCTCCATCTCTGCGCCTCTGCGTTAAGAGTCCTATATCTTCGCCCGCTGCTTGTGCCACTCGGTACTCTGCTCATACGTGTGCGCCGCGCGCAGCAGCACATCCTCGCTGAACGCGCGCCCGATCAACTGCAAGCCAATCGGCAGCCCCTGCGAGTCTATGCCGCACGGCACGCTGATGCCCGGCACGCCCGCCAGCGACGCCGGCAGCGTGAAGACATCTTCCAGATACATCTGGATCGGGTCGCTGGTGTTTTCGCCGATTTTGAACGCCGAACGCGGCGTCACGGGCGCGGCGATCACATCCACCTGCTCAAAAGCTTTGTCGAAATCCTGCTTGATGAGCGTGCGCACCTGCTGCGCCTTGCCATAGTAGGCGTCGTAGTAACCCGCCGACAGCGCATACGTGCCGAGCATGATGCGACGCTTGACTTCCGCTCCGAAGCCCTGCCCGCGCGTCGCTTTGTACGTCTCCCACATCTGCCCCTTGTCGATCTTCGGTCCAAAGCGGATGCCGTCGTAACGCGCCAGGTTCGCGCTCGCTTCCGCCGGGGCGATGATGTAGTAGACAGGCAGGCTGTAGTCGGTATGCGGCAGGCTGATTTCGACAGTCTGCGCGCCGAGCTTTTCGAGCTGCTGAATCGCCGCGTGTACGGCGTCAGCGGTTTCGCCGTTCAAGCCGGGCATGAAGTATTCCTTCGGCACGCCCACGCGCAGCCCCTTGATGCCGCCCGCCAGCGCCGCGCGATAATCCGGCACGTCCAGCGCCATGCTAGTTGCATCGAGCGGGTCGTGTCCGGCGATCACGTTCAGCAGCAGCGCGGCGTCTTCGACCGTGTGCGTCATCGGACCGATGCAATCGAGCGATGAGCCGAACGCCACCAGCCCGCAGCGCGAGACGCGCCCGTAGCTCGGCTTGAGTCCGACGATGCCGCAGAACGCGGCGGGCGTGCGCACGCTGCCGCCCGTATCTGTGCCGAGCGCGCCCAACGCCATGCGCGCGGCGACGGCTGCGGCGCTGCCGCCGCTGCTGCCGCCCGGCACGCGCGTCGTATCCCAGGGGTTGCGCGTAACTTTGAAGGCGCTGTTTTCGGTCGATGAACCCATCGCGAATTCATCCATGTTGACTTTGCCGACCATGACCATGCCGGCGTCCTGCAAACGCTGCACCGTCGTCGCCGTATAGACGGGTACGTAGCCTTTGAGGATTTTTGAGCCGCAGGTCGTTTCGACGCCCGTCGTGGACAGCACGTCCTTGATTGCCAGCGGGATGCCGAGCAGGGGGCGGTCGTCGCCGCGCGCACGGGCGACGTCGGCAGCCTCTGCGTCTGCCAGCGCGCGTTCCGGCGTGACGGTAATGAATGCCTGGATGTCCGGCTCCAGTTGGTCGATGCGCGCCAAAGTTGCTTTCGTCAGTTCGACGGCGGAAATCGTCTTGCTGCGGAGTTGTGCCAGCGCCTCCGCGATGCTGAGGGTTGTCAGGTCGGTCATGAACATCTCACAGGATCATGCGAAAGAATTGAGCGCAGAGTATAGCACATCGAAGTTCACCGTCGCTTATTCACAAAGCTTAACTATACTTGTGCGCCATATCACAAACGATTTTCCTACGAGAACACCGGATACGAGAACGCATGACCATTCGCTCGAACAAACAACTTGACCGCCTGCTGCTGATCGGCAAGATTGTCGCTGAAACGCTCAAGCTGATGCAGGACGCCGTGCAGCCGGGCATCACGACGGCGGAACTCAACCGCATCGGCGCAAAGCATCTGAAACAGTGTGGCGCACGCCCCGCGCCCATCGTCGCCTACAAATTTCCCGCCGAAACCTGCATCAGCCTGAACGATGAATGCGCACACGGCATCCCTGGCAAGCGCGTCATTCGCCCAGGCGATCTCGTCAATATTGATGTCTCTGCCGAGCTTGGCGGCGTATATGCCGATTGCGGCGGCACGGTGGGCGTCGGCGTGATGAGCAAGGCGAACCAACGGCTGATGCAGCAAACGCGCCATGCGCTGGACGCGGCGCTGCATGTCGCCCGCGCAGGCGCGCCGATCAATGCCATCGGCTATGCGGTCGAAGGCGTGGCGAAGCGCGGCGGCTATAGCATCATCACGGCGCTCGGCGGGCATGGTGTAGGACACAAACTGCACGAGGAGCCGCGCAACATCCCCAATCATTTCGACCGCAAGGAGCGCCGCCCGCTGCGCGAAGGCACAGTCTTGACGATTGAGCCGTTCTTCGCGATGGGACATGGCGAGATTTACGAAGCGGAAGATGGCTGGACACTGAAGATGGAAGACGGGCAGAACGCCTGCCAGTACGAACATACGATTGTGGTCACGCGCGGCAAACCGATAGTGGTGACAGCATTGTAGGAAACGAAGAGAAAAGCTTATTCAAGAGGTTGGAGAGGAAGAGGATAGAGGGTTTATTCTTGATCTTGGCGTTCCTGGCGTCTTGGCGGTTTAAATCTGAATTATTTGAACCGCCAAAACGCCAAGAACGCCAAGAAAATAGACCAAAGATTAGAGAACCCCTCTAACCTCTTCTCCTCTACCCTCTTGAATAGGCACTTTTCTCACTCAACTTACAGTCTGGTCTCGCAAAATGTCTTCGATGCCGTCGGGGTCGTCGGTAAAATCGGGGTACCTGGCGCGGAACTCGTCCCACAGCTTGCGCGCCTGCTGCAAAATCGCCGGGCGACGCGAGAGCGCCACTATCGCCGCGATATTGTTGTATTCGTGCCGCGCATCGCTCATGTGGCGGTCATCGCTGCTTTGGTCAGGGGGCGCGCTGCTCACGGTCATGGCTCCAGCTTTCGTTCTCTGTAACATCAGCAAGCATACGCCATTCACGCGCGGGTTTCAACCGTTCATCGAGCGCTCATCTTCTGATCCCCGCCCGCTTCGTTACAATCGCGCCAGACAAGCTTTACCGAAAGAGGCACAATCATGCAGTATCGGCGGTTGGGAGACGCGGGAATGCGCGTCAGCACAATTGCGATGGGCGGCTGGATCAACTATGGCGAAGGCAAGGTGGCAGCAGACGCCGCACGCCAGTCGGTGATCCGCGCCTATGAACTCGGCATCAACTATTTCGATCTGGCGGATATTTACGGCAGGGGCGAGGCGGAGAAGCAGATGGGCGCGGTGCTGCGCATGTTCCCACGCCACACGCTGGTGATCGCCACCAAAGTCTACTGGCCCATGAGCGACGACATCAACGATCGCGGGCTGTCGCGCAAGCACATTATGGAGAGCATTGACAAGAGCCTGCAACGGCTGGGGACAGATTACGTTGATATGTATTTCTGCCATCGCCCCGATCCTGAAACACCCATCGAAGAGACGGCACGCGCCATGCACGATCTGGTGACGCAGGGCAAGGTGTTGTACTGGGGGACTTCAGAATGGCGCGGCGCACAGATTGCCGAAGCGCTGGCGGTGTGTGAGCGCTACGGGCTGCATAAGCCGAAGACCGAACAACCCCAGTATTCGATGCTGGTGCGCGACATTGTGGAAAATGATGTGCTGCCCGTCACGTCACAAAATGGCATCGGGCTGGTGGTCTGGTCGCCGCTGGGTCAGGGGATGCTGACGGGCAAGTATGACGACGGCATTCCGGCAGACAGCCGCTTTGCGCGCGAACACTGGGCAAAAGACCGCTTCGTCAACGACGCTAATATTGCGCGTGTGCGCGCGCTCCAGCCGATTGCCGACGGCTTGGGCATCAGCCGCACGCAGCTGGCGCTGGCATGGGTGCTGCGGCAAGCGGGCGTGAGCAGCGCGATCACCAGCGCGACCAAGCCGGAGCAGCTTGACGAGACGGCGGCTGCCAGCGACATCACGCTACGCGAAGACACGATTCAGGCGATTGAGCGCGTGTTGGCGGGGTAGGTACAAAACTCATGGCACTCCGTTTCTACTTTGACACGCATATCGCAAAAGCAGTTGCTGAACAACTCCGCAGACAAGGAGTGGATGTGGTACGATGTGAAGAAGTAGGATTGGCAGAGGCGAGCGATAATGTTCATCTCACCTATGCGACACAGGAACGCCGCATTCTTGTGTCGCAAGATGCAGATGTCATTATTCTGGATTCTCGGTGGCATCAATCTGGTCGTCAACATGGTGGCATCATGAAAGTGCCAGGCGATTTAAGCGGTGAAGCACAGTTAAGTCACCTTGTGAAGTGGTTGGCTTTCTACCACGATGCTGAATAAGCGAATGCTGTTGATTACGAGTCTGAAATTGCCAATCGAGTTATCTTCCTGTGAGGTTGCATGATGTTCTCGGCTGTTGCGCCTGTTCAGCATATTATGCTTGACGATGACGGCATTCCGCGCACGATTCATGGGCATGTGAAGGTCAGGATGATTGCCCAGAAGCACCTGACCGCTGGCGAGGGTGTCGAGGCGATTGCTACACATTATGCTATCAGTGTTGCAGATGTCTACGCAGCACTGGCATACTATCATAACAATCGCCCCTACTTTGACGAACGCGATAGTGAGGCAGAGGCACTGTCCACAGACGCAGAGCGTTATTCAAGCGACCTTATCGATAAGATAAACCAGCGGCTTGAAAAGCGGTAAGAGTCACCACCCCGCCGTCTGACCGTCCTTGCGCGGGTCGCTACCGCCGAACAGCACACCTGTCTCGGCGTCGCGGCGGATGATCTGCCCGTCGCCGAACACCCCGCGCCCAGCCCCGCTGACCGGGCGCACGCGATGCCCAAGCTCTGCCAGCCGCGCCATCGTCGCGACGGGAATGCCCTCTTCCAGCGCCAGCGTGCTGCCACTCGTGCCGTCTTCCAGACACCAGCGCGGGCGGTTCAACGCCTCCTGTGGGTTGAGCAGGTCGTCCACCATCGCCACCATCATCTGCATATGCCCCTGCGGCTGCATAAACCCGCCCATGACGCCGAACGATGCCCACAGGTCGCCTTCACGCAGTGCCATTGCCGGGATGATCGTATGATACGGGCGCTTGCCGGGCATCAGGCAGTTGGGATGTCCGGCTTCGAGCGAGAAGCCCGCGCCGCGATTTTGCAGGAACACCCCCGTGCCGCGCGCGACAATGCCGCTGCCCCAGCCCATGTACAGGCTGTTGATGAACGAGCAGGCGTTGCCCTGCCCATCGACCACGCTCAGGTAGACCGTATCCGACGTGCCGAACGGCGTGCCATACTCCGGCGGCTGCATGGCGCTGTCCATGCGGATCAGGGCGCGGCGTTGTGCGGCATAGTCCGCACTCAGCAGCGCGGCAACGGGCGCGGGATTGCTATCTGGGTCGGCGATGTAGTGGCGCGCGTCGGCAAACGCCAGCCGCATTGCTTCGATCAGCAGATGCAGGCGCTCCGGCGAGTCGTGTCGCAGCGCAGCAATATCAAAGCCGCTGACGATATTGAGCGCTAGCAGCGCCGCCAAGCCCTGCCCGTTCGGCGGGCATTCGTAGACCGTCACGCCACGATAGTCTGCCGCGATAGGGTCATGCCACGTTGAGCGATGCGCCTTTAGGTCGTCGTGCGTCATCACACCGCCAAGCGACTGGATCGTCGTCACAATCGCTTCCGCAATCGCGCCCGTGTAGAAAGCAGCCGTGCCGCCTTCCGCCACCTGCTCGAACGTGCGCGCCAGTTCCGGCAGCCGCATCATCTGCCCGATTGTCGGTGCAAAGCCGCCGGGCAGGTAATCGCCCGTGTTGGGTTTGGCGCGCAGAAACGCCTCTGAGCGCGCCCACGCCGCGCCAAAGACC
>Ga0224723_1002224_pt1 | contig 10894 bp, 8 predicted proteins | sample Balambano_FR2_Me_FD_161647 | JGI IMG/M metagenome (GOLD analysis project Ga0224723, IMG submission 161647) | Freshwater sediment microbial communities from Lake Towuti, South Sulawesi, Indonesia - Balambano_FR2_MetaG | ecosystem: Environmental > Aquatic > Freshwater > Lake > Sediment | place...
GAGCTGGGACTCGCGGACGCGGGCGGGGCGGCGGGGCATCACCGCGTAGCGGGGGCCGTCGTGCCGGAGGGCGTCGTCGGCAGCGGCCGGCGACGACGCGGCCTCCTGCTCGGCCATGGCCGACTGGAAGACCTCGCGCCACGACGCCACACCGGGGTGGTTGCGCAGCAACTGGCGCCGCTCCCGCTCCGTCATCCCCCCCCAGACGCCGAACTCCGTACGCGTGTCGAGGGCGTGGGCGAGGCACTCCGCCCGCACCGGGCACCGGAAGCAGACGATCTTGGCCTGCTGCTGCGCGGCCCCCTGCACGAACAGCGCGTCCGGGTGGTCCTCCCGGCACACCGCCTGCGTCGGCCAGTCCTCGTTCCACGGCATCCTGCGTCACTCCTCCTCGTCCCCGGCCGCAGTCCCCGCTGCGGCACGTCGGTGACGCTAGGAAGCGCGCGCTTCCCCGGGCAGCGGGCGAACGACCCGTTCCGCCCCGTCGATCGGCCGTCGCCGACTCATCCGATCGGGGGACCCGCGAAAAGGATCATCATGGAGATCCCGGCCACGGCGAGATCGGACGCGGGCCGCCACCCTTCCTCCCGGGAACGGCGCCTACCCTGTCGGCCGTGAGGGGTCGCGGATCGCTGGCGCACGAGATCGTCCGGGGGACCGGACTGCTGGGGGCCTTCCTGGTCGTCTGCGTGGCCGCCGGGGTCCTGTTCTCCGGGCTGTTCCTGCCCGGGGCCGCCACGGTCGGGTTCCTCACCCGCAGCGGCGTCGACTTCTACGACGACCTGCCGACGGAGATCGAGCAGCCGCCGCTGTCCGAGTTCACGACGATCGTGGCGGCCGACGGCTCCCCGATCGCCACGATCTACCGGCAGAACCGCGAGGTCGTCGCGCTGTCATCGGTCAACCAGACGATGGTGGACGCCATCCTCGCGATCGAGGACGCCCGGTTCTACGAGCACGGCGGCGTCGACACCCGCAGCACCATGCGGGCGCTGGTCAACAACATCCTCGGCGGCAGCCAGCAGGGGGCTTCGACGCTGACCCAGCAGTACGTGAAGAACGTCCTGCTGGAGCGCGCGGTCCGCGACGGCGACCGGGAGGCTGCCCGGGCCGCGGTGGCGAGTTCGGGGATCGAGGGTTACCAGCGCAAGCTGCTGGAGGCGCGGTATGCCATCGCCATCGAGGAGCGGTACACGAAGGACGAGATCCTCGAGATGTACCTCAACATCTCGAACTTCGGGGGCGGCAGCGACGGCGGCGGTGCCGCCTACGGGATCTACGCCGCCAGCCGCTACTGGTTCCAGGTCAATCCGGCGGACCTCTCGCTCACCCAGGCCGCGCTGCTCGCCGGCATCGTCCAGCGGCCGAACGAATTGGACCCGGTGAGCAACCCCGAGGCGGCCCTGGCGCGGCGCAACGTGGTCCTCGCCCGCATGCTCGAGACCGAGAAGATCACGCAGGAGCAGTACGACGCCGCGGTGGCCGAGCCGATCACCGTGACCCCCCAGAACCGGCCCAACGGCTGCGAGGCGGCCGGCACCATGGCGTTCTTCTGCCAGCACGTCATCAGCGAGATCACGGCCCCTGACGTCGAGGGAGTGCCCAACCGGTACGCCGCCCTCGGCGAGACCCGCGACGAGCGCGTCGCGGCGCTCTACAACGGTGGCCTCACCGTCACGACCACGGTCGACCCCCGGATGCAGCAGATCGCGTGGGAGGCGGTGCGCTCGCAGGTCCCCGAGACCGACCGGGCCGGGGTGGCCATGCCGGTGGTCCAGCCCGGTACCGGCCACATCCTCGCCATGGCCCAGAACCGGGTGTTCGGCAAGCAGGAGGGCCAGCAGTTCACCGAGGTCAACTACTCGACCGGCACCCAGGGCGGTGGCTCCGGGGTCCAGCCCGGATCGACCTTCAAGCCGTTCGTCCTCGCGCGCTGGCTCGAGACCGGGCGCCCTCTCAGCGCCCGCATCGACGGCTCGGAACCGGTCGAGTACGTGCCGGAGCGGGACTACACGGCCGCCTGCCTCGGCGACGCGCCGCTGGACAACCGGCCGTACGAGGCCAACAACGCGGGCGACTCGGGGGACACCGGCTCCGGCATCTCGATCCTGGAGGCCACCTACCGGTCGGTCAACACGGCGTACTTCCGCATGGCTCAGCAATTGGACCTCTGCGAGATCCGCGACGTGGCGGCCCGCTTCGGCGTCACCGACCAGCAGCGCAGCGGCGGGTTCGACATCGTGCCGTCGATGGTGCTCGGGGTCGGCAGCGTCTCGCCGCTCTCGATGGCCGGGGCGTTCGCGGGCTTCGCGGCCGACGGGCTCTTCTGTCCCCCGACGGCGGTCACGGGCATCACGGACGGCAACGGTGCCGCGGTCGCGGTGCCCCCGCCGGCGTGCACCCAGGCGGTGGACCCGGAGGTGGCGCGCGGCGTGAACTACGCCCTGCAGGAGACCCCGCGCCAGGGCACCGCCCGGCGGCTCAGCTACCTCGACTTCCCGGTCGCGGGCAAGACCGGCACGACCCAGAACTTCAAGGACACGTGGTTCGCCGGCTACACGCCGAGCATCGCCGCCGTGGTGTGGATCGGCGACACGGCCCCCACCCCCGTCGCCCTCACCCAGTTCCCCATCAACGGCGAGCAGAGGTCCGCCGTCTACGGCTCGACCTACGCGGTGCCGACGTGGGAGGCGTTCCTGCCCCGCGCGGTCAACGAGCTGGGCCTGCCCCGCAACCCCTTCAACGACCCGGGCTCGGACATCATCTTCGGCCCGCAGGTACGGGTGCCGTCGGTGGTCGGCACGCAGGTCAGCACCGCCGAGGCGCGCCTGGCCGAGGCCGGCCTCACGATGACCGTGTCCGGCGAGCGCCGCAACGGCACGGGAGTCCCCGAGGGTCTCGTCGCCTCGCAGAGCCCGGGCGGCGGAAGCTCGGCACCGGCCGGTACGACCGTCACCGTGTTCCTCTCGGGAGGCCGTGGTGGTGGCGGAGGAGGTGGCGGGTTCCTCGACGACCTCATCGACTCCATCACCGGGGGGCAGGGTGACGACGGTCGCGGCAACGGCCGCGGCGAGGGGCCGCCGGACGACTGAGGGCCGGCCGCCGGTCGGGCGGCCAGCACCCCGTGGGCTATGCTGCGGGAGTTCTCGGGCTGTAGCGCAGCTTGGTAGCGCGCCTCGTTCGGGTCGAGGAGGTCGTGGGTTCGAATCCCGCCAGCCCGACCAGCCACCCCCCGACACGGCTCCACCGACACCCCTCGGTCGATCGGTGGAGCCGCTCTCTGTCGCTTCCCGGATCGCGGGTCATGACAGGTGCAGCAGCGACGCCTCCGGCGGGCACGCCAGGCGCACCGGGGTGAACGGGCTGGTGCCCACCCCCGGCGACACGTGGACCCACGCCGACCGGCGGGACCACCCGTCACCCGACGCGACCGGCCACGCGAACAGCCCCCTGGCGTAGCGCGGCTCCAGGTCGCAGTTCGTCACCAGCGCCCCCCACCCGGGCACGCAGACCTGGCCGCCGTGGGTGTGCCCCGCCAGCACCACCCGGGCGCCGTCCGCCGCCATGGCGTCCAGCACCCGCCGGTAGGGCGCGTGGGCCACCCCCAGCCGCAACGCCGCCCCGGCGGCCGGGGCCGCCGAGGCGGGCATCCGGTCGAGCCCGTGATGGGGGTCGTCCACGCCCACGAGGTCCACCTCGACCTCCGCCGCGCGGACGCTCCCCCGCCGGTTGTCCAGGTCCACCCAGCCCCGGGCGGTGAGCCCGGCGACCAGGTCCGCGGTGGGCAGCCGCTCGCGCTCCGCCCACTCCTCGTGGCGGCGCGCGGTCGGCCCGGCGAGGTAGCGAAGCGGGTTGGCGAACCGCGGGGCCACGTAGTCGTTGCTGCCGAGCACGAACGCCCCGGGCCGGTCGAGCAACCCCGCCAGGGACTCCAGCACGACCGGGACGGACTCCCGGTGACCGAGGAAGTCCCCGGTCACCACGGTGAGGTCGGGTTCCAGTGCCGCCAGCCCGCGCAACCAGGCCCGTTTGCGGCGCTGCCACGGCGCGAGGTGGAGGTCCGACAGGTGCAGCACCCGCAACGGGACCGGCAGCGGCCGGTCCCCGCCCGGAGGCGGCACCGCGAGCCGCCGCACCCGGTACGCCGCCGCCTCGGCGAGCGACCACGCGGCGACCGCGGCCCCGGTGGCGGCCGCCAGCCCCGCGGCCCTCGCCGTCGTCCGGCGCCGGCTCACACCGCTGCTCGGTCGGCGGCGACCAGCTCGGCGATCTGGGCGGTGTTGAGCGCCGCACCCTTGCGCAGGTTGTCGCCCGACACGAACAGGTCGAGGGAGTTCGGGAAGTCCAGCGACTGCCGCAACCGGCCGACGAACGTGGGGTCGATCCCGGTCGCGTCGATCGGGGTCGGGAAGTCCGCCTCGCCCGGGTCGTCGACGACGACCACGTGCGCCGCCTCGATGAGCAGGTCGCGTGCCTCGTCCACGTCGATGTCGGTGGCGAACGTCGCGTGCACCGCCAGCGAGTGCGTGGTGACGACCGGCACCCGGACGCACGTGGCGGACACCTTGAGGTCGGGGATGCCGAGGATCTTGCGGGACTCGTTGCGGACCTTGAGCTCCTCGCTGCTCCACCCGTCGTCCTGGAGGCTGCCGGCCCACGGGACGACGTTGAGCGCCAGCGGAGCCGGGAACGGCGACGGCTCGTCCCCGAGCTTCTCCATGATCGCGCGCCGGACGTCCCCCACCCGGGTGCCGAGCGAGTGGTCGCCGGCCACGACGTCCAGCTCCCGGCGCAGCCGGTCGACGCCGGCCTGACCGGCACCGGAGGCCGCCTGGTACGACGCCACGACGATCGACGTGAGCTGCCACCGCCGGTGCAGCGCGCCGAGGACGTCCATCATGGTCAGCGTCGTGCAGTTGGGGTTGGCGATGATGCCTTTCGGGCGCTGCCGGACGAGGTGGCCGTTGACCTCCGGGACCACGAGCGGCACCTCGGGGTCCATCCGGAACGCCCCGGAGTTGTCGACGACCACGGCACCCCGGGACACCGCGACCGGCGCCCAGTCGGCGGAGATCTCGTCCGGCACGTCGAACATCGCCACGTCGACGCCGTCGAAGACACCCGGCGCCAGGGCCTTGACCTCCACCTCCTCGCCCCGGACGGCGAGCCGCCGACCGGCCGACCGGGCCGAGGCGACGAGGCGGATCTCGCCCCAGATGTCCTCGCGCTGGCTGAGGATGTCGAGCATCACCGTCCCGACGGCCCCGGTCGCCCCGACGACGGCCAGCGTCGGGCGCCGGCTCACCGGCCGGTCCCGGCGTAGACGACGGCCTCGACGCTGTCGGCGTCGAGCTCGAACGCCGAGTGCACGGCGCGCACCGCCGCGTCGAGGTCCTCGGCGCGGGTCACCACCGAGATCCGGATCTCCGAAGTCGAGATCATCTCGATGTTGACACCCGCGTCGGACAGCGCGGTGAAGAACCGGGCGGAGACCCCCGGATGCGACCGCATCCCCGCCCCCACCATGCTGACCTTGCCGATCTGGTCGTTGTAGATGAGGCCCTCGTAGCCGATGGCGGCCTGCCGCTCCTGCAACGACGACATCGCCGCCTGGCCGTCCGTCTTGGGCAGCGTGAACGACACGTCGGTCCGCCCCGACCCCCCGGCCGAGACGTTCTGGACGATCATGTCGATGTTGACGCCGGCGTCGGCCACCGCCTGGAAGATGGCGGCGGCCTTGCCCGGAACGTCCGGCACGCCCACGACCGTGATCTTGGCCTCGCTCCGGTCGTGCGCCACTCCGGAGATGATCGGCTGTTCCACGGGGTCCTCCAGGGCCGGATCGAGTGCGTCGGGGGGGTCGAGCAGGCCGGCCGGGACGGCGGCGTGGTCGTCGACCACCCAGCTCCCGGGCCGGTCGGAGAACGACGAGCGGACGTGCACCGGCACCCCGTAGCGACGGGCGTACTCGACGCAGCGCAGGTGGAGCACCTTCGCGCCGCTGGCCGCCATCTCGAGCATCTCCTCGCTGGAGATGCGGGCGATCCGCCGCGCCGTGGGGACGATGCGCGGGTCGGCCGTGAAGACCCCGTCGACATCGGTGTAGATCTCGCAGGCATCCGCACCGAGCGCCGCCGCCAGGGCGACCGCCGTGGTGTCCGAACCGCCGCGGCCGAGGGTCGTGATGTCCTTGGTGTCCTGGCTGACGCCCTGGAAGCCCGCCACGATCGCGACGGCCCCGTCGTCCAGGGCCGCGCGGATGCGCCCCGGCGTCACGTCGATGATCCGGGCCCTGCCGTGGACCGAGTCGGTGATGACGCCGGCCTGGCTGCCGGTGAACGACCGGGCCTCGTGGCCGAGGTGGGCGATGGCCATGGCGAGCAGGGCCATGCTGATCCGCTCGCCGGCGGTGAGCAGCATGTCGAGTTCGCGGCCGGGCGGGTCCGGCGCGACCCGCTGCGCGAGGTCGATGAGGTCGTCCGTGGTGTCGCCCATCGCCGAGACCACCACGCACACCTGATGCCCGGATCCGCGGGTGCGGACGATGCGCCGGGCCACCCGCTGGACGGCCTCGGCGTCGCTGACGCTCGAGCCGCCGTACTTCTGCACGATCAGGCCCATGCGGGCGCACCTCCCGGCTGCGGACTGCCCCGCGGAGTCTAGCTAGGTCACACGGAGATAACGGACGACCTGACCCCCGCGCGACGCCCGTCCCGCGAGACCACGGGCCACGTCACGCGTCGAGCAGCCGCCGCCCCTCGAAGGCCCGCCCCAGCGTGACCTCGTCCGCGTACTCGAGGTCCCCCCCGACCGGCAGCCCGCTGGCGAGCCGCGTCACCCGCAGCCCGAGCGGGCGGAGGAGGCGGGCCAGGTAGGTGGCGGTGGCCTCGCCCTCGATGTTGGGGTCGGTGGCGATGATCACCTCAGTGATCTCCACCGCGTCGGGGGCACCGGCGAGGCGGCGCATGAGCTGGGCGATCCGCAGGTCGTCGGGTCCGATGCCGTCGATGGGGCTGATGGCGCCGCCGAGCACGTGGTAGAGGCCGCGGTACTCGCGGGTCCGCTCGATGGCGACGACGTCCTTGGGCTCCTCGACGACGCAGACCACCGAGGCGTCGCGCCGGGCATCCCGGCAGATCCGGCACAGCGGGTCCTCGGCGACGTTGCCGCACCGGTCGCAGAAGCGCACCCGCCGCTTGACCTCCGTCAGCGCGTCGACGAGGCGCTGGACGTCCTCGGAGTCGGCGGCCAGCAGGTGGAAGGCGATGCGCTGGGCGGACTTCGGCCCCACTCCCGGCAGGCGGCCCAGCTCGCCGATGAGGTCGGCGACCGCGCCGTCGTACCCGGCCTCGCTCACCCGGTGAGCGTACGTGCCGCCCAGGTGCGGGACGCGTCAGGCGCCGTGGGTCTCCTCGATGACCTCGGCCCCCAGCATCCGCCGGACCAGGTCGGCCCCGTCGGCGTCCGGACCGCCGTCCGGTCCCGGGCGGGACGATCGGCCGGCGCCGGGGCCGGCCCGTCGCTGCCGTGGCCGGCGGCCGCCCGGTTCGTCCGAGGGCTCCGGCGGGTCGGGCGGCTCCCCCGGGTCCGCGGGCTCCCGCAGGTCCGACTCCCGCACATCCGACGGCTCCCGCAGATCCGACGGCTCCCGCAGGTCCGGAGGCCCGGGAACGTCCGACGACGCCCCGGGGACCCGAGCGGGCGACGCGGTCGGCCCCGCCGGCCGGCCGGTCGTGACCGTCGCCTGGTCCGGGTCGCTGCCCGCTGCCTCGGCGCGCCGGTCGACGGCGGCGACGACCGTGCGGTCGACCCCCGTGGCCCGCACCAGCGCCTCCCGCACCACGGCGCCCTGGCCGCGGTTGGTGAAGGTCTCGACCAGGCCGGGCTTGGCGAACCCGAGCGTGAGGGTCTCGGCGTCGACGGCGAGGACCTGCGCCTCCTGGCTGACGAGGGTCCACGTGAAACGCTTGATCCCCCGCAGTTCGTCGAGGACGGCGTCCCAGGACCGGCGCATGGCCTCGTCGGTGATGCCGCCGGTGGCGGCGCCCCGGGCGACATCGTGGTCGAGGGCCGCGGACTCGGTCGGAGATGTCGCGCCGGCCCCCGCGTCGGCGTCCCCGGGGACGACCGGGGACTCGGCCGGAGGTGAGGTGGCGGGGGGCCGCGCGGAGACGGCGGGGGCTGCGGCGGCGGCCGGTACGTCGGGCGGCGCGGCCGGTAGGGCGGCCGTCGGCGCCGGGCCGGCGGATAGCGATGCCGCGGCCGTCGGCGCCGGAGTCCCTGCCAGCAGCGTGACCTGGCGCTCCAGCCGGTCCAGGCGCACGGCCGCCATCACCTCGGCCTCGCTGCCGACGACGAGGAGGCGGGCCACCAGCAGTTCGAGGAGCAGCCGCGGCGGGGTGGCACCGGCCATGTCGGCCAGGGCCGCGGCCACGGTGTCCGCGGCCCGGCTCAGCTCCGCCGGGCCGAGATGGCCGGCCTGGGTCCGCAGCCGGTCGACCGCGTCCGCTGGCAGATCCGGGAGCAGGTCGACCGCGGCGTCGCCGACCCGGGACACCAGCACCAGCGTCCGCAGCCGCTCCAGCAGGTCGTGCGCGAACCGCCGCGGGTCGTGGCCGCCCTCGACAGCCCGGTGCACCACGCCGAAGGCGGCCGCCCCGTCCACCGCGGCGAGCGCCGCCACCATGTCGTCCAGCAGGTTGTCCGGGACGTAGCCCAGCAGGTCGCCGGCGACGTCGACGTCCACGCCCTCAGGCCCGGCGCCCGCCACGAGCTGGTCGAGCACCGACAGGGTGTCCCGGACCGACCCGCCGCCGGCCCGCACCACGAGGGACAGCGCTCCCGGGGTGACCGTCACGCCCTCCCGCTCGCACAGTGACTGCAGGTACGGCAGCAGCCGGCGGGGCGGGACCAGGCGGAACGGGTAGTGGTGGGTCCGGGAGCGGATGGTGCCCAGGACCTTCTCGGGCTCGGTGGTGGCGAAGACGAAGACCACGTGGTCGGGCGGCTCCTCGACGACCTTGAGCAGGGCGTTGAACCCCTCGTTCGTGATCTGGTGCGCCTCGTCGATGATGACGATCTTGTACCGGTCGCGGACGGGGGCGAAGGTGACCCGCTCGCGGAGGTCGCGGGCGTCGTCGATGCCCCGGTGGCTCGCGGCGTCGATCTCGATCACGTCGAGGCTGCCCGGGCCGCCGCGGCCCAGGTCACGGCACGAGTCACAGGTCCCGCAGGGGGTGGCCGTCGGCCCGGCGGCGCAGTTGAGCGAGCGCGCCAGGACCCGCGCGCTGGTCGTCTTCCCGCACCCACGCGGCCCGGAGAACAGGTAGGCGTGGTTCACCCGCCCCTTGACCAGGGCGGCGGTCAGCGGCCGGACGACATGGTCCTGGCCGATGACGTCGGCGAAGGTGTCGGGGCGGTACCGGCGGTAGAGCGCGAGGACCGGCGGTGCAGCCACCCCGACACCCTAGGCGGCCCCGGCATCAGTCGAGGACCGCGACGGCCTCGACCTCGACCAGGAGGTCGGGGCCGGCGAGGGCGTGGACGCTCAACCCGGTAACGGGTGGGGACGCGGTGATCCCCAGCGCCGCGGTCGCCCGGCCGATCCCCTCGACGAGCCGAGGCAGGGTGTCGGCGTCCCAGCCGACGACGTAGATGGTCAGCTTCGCCACGTCGTCGAAGGTGGCGCCGGCCGCGGCGAGTGCGGTGGCGACGTTGCGGTAGCACTGCTCGGCCTGGGCGCCGAGGTCGCCCACGCCGACCGTGCGCCCGTCGGGGCCCCAGGCGACCTGACCGGCCAGGAAGACCAGGCGCGAGCCGGTGGCGACCGACACCTGGTGGTGGGTGTCGACCTGCGGCAGTCCTCCGGGGTTCATCAGGGTGACGGCCATGCTGCCCTCCTCACTTTATATAGCATTGCCATGTCATACCGTAACACGATGGTGAGGGCGCGGAACCCCGCCGTCCGCACGCTGCTGGTCGAGCGGGCCGCGCGCATGCTCCGGGTGCGCGAGCCCGTCACCCTGCGCTCGCTCGTGGCCGGGACGGGGGTGTCGACGATGGCCGTCTACACCTACTTCGGCGGCATGGACGGCGTCTGGCGGGCCCTGCGGCAGGAGGGCTTCACGCGACTGGCCGCGCGGTACGCGACGCTGGCCACCTCGCAGGACCCGATCCGGGACCTGACCGTCCTCGTCGCCGTCTACCTGGGCAACGCCCTGGAACACCCCGACCTCTACCGGGTCATGTTCGACGCGGCCTTCGACCTCGAGGACCTCGCGGCCGCGGAGGCGACGCTGGAGTACCTGGTCCGCGCCGCCGAACGGGCCCGGGAGACCGGCCGATTCCGCGCGGACGTCGCGCCGCGGGAGGTCGCGGTCCGGAGCTGGGTCGTCGCCCACGGGTTGGTCTCCCTGGTCGCCAACGGCCCCCTGCCCCACCAAGCCCTCGCCGACGGCGTTCCCCTCCTCGTCGCCCTGTTCGTCAGCTGGGGCGACGAGCCGGCCCGTTGCCGCCGCTCGGTCGCGGACGGCTGGGGGTCGGTGGCGGAGGCGGAAGGCCTCCGGGTTCCCCTGGTCAGAGCGGAGGATGCGGGATTTGAACCCGCGAGGGGGGTGAACCCCAACACGATTTCCAATCGTGCGCCCTAGGCCACTAGGCGAATCCTCCGCCGACGAGGGTAACGCGCCCAGCGGCGTGACAGCGCGTCTCCGGCCGTCCACCGCCGGTCCGCCCGATCGGCGGCCGACGGTTGAGGCGGTACCGTGGCCCCCGGCCCCCCGCGCGGCGTCACCCTGCTGAACCCCCCCAGGGCCGGAAGGCAGCAAGGGTAGGTGGGCTCTGGCGGGTGCGCGGGGGGTCCTTCGTCCTCCCACCCCCGCGGCGGCGTCTCGCC
>Ga0224723_1002225_pt1 | contig 10893 bp, 8 predicted proteins | sample Balambano_FR2_Me_FD_161647 | JGI IMG/M metagenome (GOLD analysis project Ga0224723, IMG submission 161647) | Freshwater sediment microbial communities from Lake Towuti, South Sulawesi, Indonesia - Balambano_FR2_MetaG | ecosystem: Environmental > Aquatic > Freshwater > Lake > Sediment | place...
GCTCCCAGGTAGCTTCGTCACCCTGTCTGGCCCGCTGCAGCCACACCAGGTCATCGCTGATGAGGGTACGGCCGTCGGCCACCTCAAACTCTTGCCATGACGTCATCTACCCCAATATACACCACCCACCCGCTATTGGTTCCCTCAAAACAAAAAGCCCACCAGTTATTGGCGGGCTTCTCTTCACTGATTACTGTTTACTGATTACTGTTTACCGAGTCGCCGCAAGCCGATATATTCCAGGACAGCAAAAACGGCCACCACGTCATCCACGAATGCCGCCGCCCATTTACCGGCTGTTGTCAATGGCAGCCAACCGCCAAGCAGCAGCACAAAGCTAACCACCACCCAGGCCACATCAAGCCACAGCACAATTTTGGCAAAGATAAGATTGTGTTCCACTTGCCGTGCGGCATAAAAAGCGAATCCGGCAAAGGGTAACAAACCAATGCCCAGCACAATGTACACCTGTGGGTATTCCAGGCCGGTGAATGAGGCCACCGGCCCGGCAGCCAGGATAAGCATCACGGCGATAAAACCGGAAAAAAGCGCATTGGCATAGAGAACACGGCGCAGAAAACGGCCGTTACTCCCTGCATTGCTATTTGTCATAGTGGTTACAGATGTTTGCATGATCAAATCTCCTTTTGACTTAGCCCGCCATCTTCTGATGGCGGGCCATCCTGGGTAAGTGGGCGGACTTTCCCGCCACATGTCGGCCAGGATAGGGGCTTATAACTGCCATGCCCATGAAAACTACTGCCACCTGCTGCCAGTTGACTATATTGTTATTTTTCCAATTGCTACCCACTGCTTACTGAATAGCTCGTTCCCGCAAATCACGGGCTACTAACTGCGCGGCCGTATTCTGCCAGTTATGCAGGGTACGCTCTGGCACCTGAGCGCGAAACCAGGCTAATGCGTCTGCGGCGGCCGTCTTACCCTCCCCATTTGGTTCGTAAAAATAGCGACGGCTATACGGCCGTAGCCCCAGCACATAGGGAAAGTAGAGTGCGTTGTAATGTCGCCAGGCATCTGATGTGCCAAAATCTGCCTCGCCTGGTGGTTTCAGCCGTTCAATGCTTTCGATGAGAATTTGTTTAAGCTCTTGAGCGCGGAGCAGGGTACTGTCGGTACGGCCGTTTTGTTCCAGGCGGAGTTGCACCAGCGGAAGTTGAGTTAACGGGCTGGCCGCCAATTTTGGTAAATCCTCCAGGTGGCTGAGCGCCCGGCGGGTGTGGCGGGTAAAGATGGCCTCATCCATGCCTAAAACGTCTAGCGTGGTATCCGTCAGTTGCACAGCACTCGATTCCGCCCGCAAGTTGGAACGTTTCAGGCGAATGGCCGCAGAGTTAAAGAACGCGATCCGATCCAAAACGGACTGCACCGGGTCAGAAAAGACCTGAACGGCAATCGCCGCTGTCACCGTTCCCAGCAATAACAGCAGCATGGGGAAGCTAACACCCAGAGCATAAACCATTACCAGCATAACCTGCCCACCAAAGAGAACGGCCGTAAAAAAAGCATAATCAAATGAGCGGAGAAAATGGGGCAGCCACGCTTCGCCCTGGTCAGACGCATGAATGACGGTGACGGCCGTGCCCAGCATCCATAAAGACGCTCCCATAACGGCCAACAGCAATGTCTGTGGCACAAAGCTACCCGAAAAAACCAGGAAGGCAGCCCCCAAAAAAAACCCTGTTAACCCGAACCAGGCGGCAATCATCGGCCGTTTCTGCCTCTCCCAACGTTGCACCCAGGCAGCATATCTTGGGGCCAGGGTTACTATAGCGGCCAAACCAAAAAACGCGCTCAAGAAAATAAAAAAACGCTCCACTTGCACCAGCTGAAAGGCCAGGCGAATGGTAAAGGCCAGCTCACTAAGGGTATGCCAGGCCACCGCACCAGCAAAGGCGAGTATAGCAGTAGCCGTAAACCATAATAGCGGCCGATGTGGGGCACGTACCACCAGATAAAGCCCCAACCAGGTCAACAAGCCAAACAAAACAACCTGAAAAGTTAATAGCCACATATTCATCAGGAGACCAATTTTACCACAGCAGCCGTTCAGCTTTGGGCAAAAGCTTGCAAACCTTTGCAAACTTCCATTGACAGGTCTCTGAGAGTATGATAAATTTTGTGCAAACGTTTGCAAACCAACAGTTTTCAATTTAGACATGGCTCGTAGAAAAGCATCTTCCGAAACAACCATCATTGATGTTGCCAATCAGGCCGGGGTTTCCTACTCCACTGTGTCACGGGTCGTCAACGGCAAGAGCTACGTCAAACCAGAAACCCGCGAAAAAGTATTGCAAGCCATGACGCGATTAGGCTACCAGGCAAACCTTCATGCGCGCAGCCTGGCTGGCGGCCGTTCCAACGTCATCGGTCTGCTGGTGATTGATTTGACCACGCAATACATGGGCGAAATCATTCATGGAATTGATGATGTATTGGCAGCCAATCAGTATGAATTGATGCTTTATACTACCCACCGGCGCAAAACCAAAGAATCTGCTTATGTCAATATGATGGCGCGTGGCCTTGCCGATGGGCTGCTCATCGTTTTGCCTCGCGAACCGGAGGCATATCTGGAATCCTTGCGCGAGCGTGAATTCCCTTACGTTCTCATTGATCAATTAGGCCTGGATGAATGTGATCTATCAGTGATAGCGGCCAACCGGCAGGGAGGTTACGAGGCAACCAGACATCTCATCAATCTGGGCCACCAACGCATTGGCATGGTGACGGGTTGGATGGACATGATCAGTGCCCGGCAGAGAATCGAAGGGTATGAAGCGGCCTTAGTTGAGCATCACATTCCGTATGATCCCCAACTGGTATTTGTAAGCGATTTTTCCCAGGTAGGTGGTTTTAATGGGGCGATGCATCTGCTCAATTTGCCTGTTCCACCAACAGCCATCTTCGCTTCCAATGATGTCTCGGCCATGGGCGTGTTGGACGCCGTCCGCGCCTGCGGCCTGAGCATCCCTGGTGACCTCTCCGTGATTGGCTTTGACGATATTCCAATGTCTGCTACTTCAAGCCCGCCGCTAACAACGATCCGCCAGCCGTTGCAGGAGATGGGCAGGGTTGCCACACAATTGCTACTTAACCTGATCGGCAAATCAAAAGAAAAACCGACCAGCGTTGTACTGCCGACCGAACTGATTTTGCGGGAATCAACCGCTCCACCTCGCCCATAAGAGCCGAGCGAGGTGTTTTTTTTTGCCCCTTTTGCAAGCGTTTGCAAAAGGAACAGCCATAAAGGAGGCGTTATGACATAGACTCAAATCTCCAACCTGCGGTCTCTAATCTCAAAAATGTATGAAATGATGCACAAACAATTGTAAGGAGAGAAAAATGAAAAGGATCATCGCCCTACTAATTATGCTAATAGTACTCGTCGCATGTAGTTCAACGCCGGTTGAAGTCACCCGTGTGGTAACAGAAGAGGTAGAGGTGACGCGGGTGGTCACAGAAACGATTATGGAAGAAGGGGAGACAGTCGAAGTGACGCGAGTGGTGACCGAGACGGTAGTGGAAGAGGTGGTAGTGGAAGTAACGGCCGCCGCTGATGCCGAAGCCCTGGATGCCCCCGACGTTTTAGGTGTGCTGCCGCGCAACCAGACCCTCATTGTGGATATGCTCACCGGCCGTGCCGGCTCACCCAGCAACTTCAATGAATGGGTTGGCTGGAAAAATCGGGATCGTGGGATGCAAAACCTGGCGAATGAGCCGTTATGGTCTGTAGACTTTGCCACCGGTGAAATCGTCAATGGCCTGGCCGCTGGCGATCCAGTTTATAACGAAGATTTCACCCAGGTGACCATTCCCCTGCGAGAAGGCGTGACCTGGGATGATGGTACGCCCTTTACCTCAGCTGATGTCGTCTTCACAGCGGAAACACTGGCAGCTACGGAAGGCCTCAACGGACATACTTTCTTTGCCGACAACCTGGCCAGTGTATCCGCTCCTGATGATTACACCGTTGTTTTTGAACTTACTCAATCGAACTCCCGTTTCCACACCACCTTCCTCGACCGCTGGGGCAGCACCTGGATTATGCCCAAACACATCTTTGAAAACGTGGAAGATATCGTGGCCTTCGAATTCAATCCCTTTGTCGGCACCGGCCCATATAAGCTGCACAGCTTCGATGAAGAGGGCTTCTGGACAATCTGGGAGAAGCGCGAGGATTGGCAAAACAGCCCCACCGGTATCCTCTATGGCGAACCGAAGCCCCAATACATCGTCTTCCAATACTTTGCCAATGAAGGCGCTAAAATCCTGGCTCAATTGACCCATGAAGCGGATGTTGTTAATCTTTCGTCGGAAGGTCTAAAAGCCGTTTTGTCCCAGTCTGATTCCTCTCGCGCTTATCAGCAAGGGTATCCTTGGGTAGTCAATAATGACCCGGCGCAAACAGGTCTTACCTTCAACGTGGCCAGACCGCCCTATGATAATGTGGATGTGCGTTGGGCCTTGTTGTTAGCCATTGACATTGGTGAGTACATGGGCACGGCCGTTGATGGCGCTGGCACCTTAAGCCCAGTTCATATTCCATCACTCGGTTCCTACCCCACCGACTACATTGCGCCGATGGAGGAATGGTTGTCCAGTTTTGAACTGGATTTGGGCAATGGCGAGACGTTCCAACCCTACGATACCAATGCACCGCAGCGGATTGTGGAATATGCGCAGGGTCGCGGTTATGTAGTACCTGAAGATCCGGCGGCCCAAGATAAAGCCTTTGGTTTGGGCTGGTACAAATACGCGCCGGAAGTTGCCGAGCAACTGCTCATTAAAAATGGTTTCTCCAGAGACGCCGATGGCATGTGGCTGCTGCCCGATGGCACACCCTGGCATCTGGAATGTATGAGCGGTGTCCAGGTAGCTACCGATCTGCAAGCCCGCAACTGTATTGCGGCCGTGCAACAGTGGCGTAAATTCGGCATTGATGCCGAGCATTTCACCACCGAAACCATGGCCAATTTGGTGCAGGTAGGTGACTTTGATGTCAGTGGTAGCTGGCCGGGTTGGGAACCATGGGGTGCTGGCCCTGACCTGTATCGTACCCTGGACCGCTGGAACTCAGCCTATGTTTTGCCTGTTGGCGAACTCAATCAAGGACACCAATCTCGCTGGAGCAGCCCGGAAATGGATGCTATTATTCAGCAACTGCGAGAAACAGACCCAGCCAACTCTGAAGCAGTGATTGAGGTAGGCATCGAAGGTCTCAAGGAAGCCGTTGAAAATATGCCTGGCATTCCAACCTTCGGCTATATTGGCTTCATCGCCTGGGATCAGACGTATTGGACGAACTGGCCTGGCGCGGAAAATCCTTATACCCAACCGTATACGCACTGGGGGCCGTTTAAGTACATGACGCCTTTCCTGGAACCAACGGGCCGGTAGTTGTTAGAGGTTAGGAGGTTAGAGATTAGGGGATTAGATTTTCAATCTCCAATCTCTAATCTCCAATCTCCAGACGAAAGGAGGACATTGCCTTGAGTTTCGCCAAAAGTTATCTCATTCCCAGACTTATCCAGTATTTCCTGGTGATCTTTGTGGGGATCACGGCCGTGTTCCTCATTCCTCGCGCCCTACCGACAGACCCGGTGGGCCGCACCATCGCCCAGTTAGAGGCGCGGGGTTCAACGTTAGACCCGGCAACGATTGATGAGACGATTGCCGATCTCACCGAAATGTATGGGCTGGAAGGTTCCACATTTGAGCAATATATCGCCTTCTGGAAAAGGCTATTCCAGGGGGACTTTGGCGTTTCCTTTTTTCAATTTCCCACATCGGTGAACCAGATGATCAGAACGGCGATGCCCTGGACATTGGGTTTGTTGGTGACGACAACGGCAATAGCCTGGTCCCTAGGCATCCTTTTGGGTGGCCTGGCCGGTTATTACAACCGCAGCCGTTGGTCGCGGGCAATGGATACGGGGGCGATGATTATACGGCCGATGCCCTATTATATTTTCGCCTTTGCATTGCTGCTCTTGTTCGGCTATGTCTTGCGCTGGTTTCCCATTGCCGGAGGTACAGATATTGGGCGACAGCCCTCCTTTAGCTGGCCTTACATCTCCGATGTATTGCGACACGCCTTCCTGCCGGCCTTATCCCTCGTCTTGCTCGGCATGACGGCCTGGTTCCAGACGATGAAGTTGATTGTGCAAAATGTGAACTCGGCCGATTATGTGCAATATGCCAAAATGGGGGGCATTCATGAAAACAAGATTGTCTCCCGCTACGTCATTCGCAACGGGATGCTGCCGCAGATTACGGCTTTAGCGTTGTTAATAGGTCAGATTTTCAGCGGCGCGCTTATTGTGGAAATCGTTTTTTCTTATCCAGGGATTGGCTCGCTTCTGTATAACGCCATCATCACCGGAGATTACAATTTGATCATGGGCATTACAGCCTTTTCCATTATCGGCATTACCACCGCCATTTTGATAATAGACCTGATCTATCCATTTTTTGATCCCAGGATTCGCTATAGTTGATGTGGCAAGTAACCTGCTACCTGCAACTTGCAACTTGCAACCAAATAGAGTACCTCATGAAAACCTTTAGAGACCTTTTCAGAGATTATCGGTTTAGATGGAGTTTTACCATCATGGTAATCCTGCTCTTTTTTGCCAGTCTCTCTTTCTTTTCTCCCTATGATCCCACGATGTGGGGTGAGGTTCCCAGAGATTTGCCGCCCTCCCGAACCAACCTGTTGGGCACCGATTCCAGGGGCATAGACATCTTCTGGACGGCGACTTTTGCTGTGCGCAACTCCCTGATCATCGCCCTGATTGCCGGGCTAATTTCCCGCCTGATTGCCGTACCGGTGGCCATGCTGGCCGGATATAAAGGGGGCACAACTGACCGGGTTTTGATGTTTGTGGGGGATAGTTTTCTGGTCATCCCGCTTTTTTTGATCATTGCCCTGCTGGCAATGCTGGTGCGCGAATCTATGAATTTGTTTACGTTGGGGTTGATGTTGGCCTGTCTGGGTTGGGCCTGGGATGCGCGGGTGATCCGGTCGGAGATATTGAGTTTACGGGAGCGGGGGTTCACGCAAACGGCCGTCCTCTCCGGCGCCGGCACCATGCGACTGGTAACAAAGGAGTACATGCCATTTATCACCCCCCTGGTATTTGCTACCCTCATCAATGTAATGGCCTGGGCAATCGGGTTGGAAATCACCCTGGCATTTCTTGGTCTGGTGAATCTGGATATTCCTACGCTGGGCACCATGATTTTCTGGGCACTCAATTATCAGGCGGTCTTATTAGGGTATTGGTATTGGCTACTTACCCCGGTTGTTCTTTCAGTGCTCCTATTTGTGGCCTTGTATTGGCTCTCCGTTAGCATCAGCGAATATCTGGACCCACGTTCCCGTATCCAACGTGTTGGCGCATAAAAAAGATGAACACGCCCATTCTCACCACAGAAAAGCTAAAAGCATTCTATATCCTTGAAGTACATAGCACACAAAAAGTGGTTAAAGCCGTTAATGAGGTTGACCTACAGGTGCAGGAGAACGAGATTTACGGCATTGCCGGGGAAAGTGGCTGTGGCAAGTCCACTTTGCTGAAGGCATTGGCGGCCGTTATTGAACCCCCGCTGCGCCAACTCGACGGCAAAGTCTCTTATTATGTCAACGGTATGGCAACGGATGTTTCTTCTCTCAGTGCGGACGAAAAGCGCAAGCTACGCTGGGAGTATGTTTCCTACGTCCCGCAGGGTTCGATGAGCGTTCTCAATCCGGTAATCAAGATTAAAGATACTTACCGGGATTTCATCACCAGCCACGTCAAGGGCAAGTCACGCGAGGAAGCGTTTAAGATGGCCGAAAGGCAGCTCGCCGAATTAGGTCTGCCCCTACAAATTATGGACGCCTATCCCCACCAACTGTCTGGCGGAATGCGCCAACGGGTGACCATTGCGCTGGCTGCCCTGCTGGAACCACGCCTCATCATTGCGGATGAACCAACCACCGCTCTCGATGTGGTTGTACAGAGGGGCGTGGTGCAAATGCTGAAGGAGATTCAGGGCAGATTGCGAAATACCATTGTCCTGGTGACACACGATATGGGCGTTCATGCCAATATAGCGGATCGCATTGGGATAATGTATGCAGGCAAGATGGTGGAGGAAGCGCCAACGGAGGTTATATTTAACAAACCCCTGCATCCATATACCCAGTTTCTGGTGAATTCGCTGCCAAAGTTTGGCGATAAATCACCGCGGGACAGCGTGCCTGGCAACCCGCCTTCTCTGGCGAACCTGCCAGCCGGATGCCCATTTCATCCGCGCTGTCCCTATGCGATGGCTATTTGTAAAGAAAAAATGCCAGATTACATTCCGGTAGAGTCCAACCACAAAGTGGCCTGCTGGCTAATTGAGGAGGGGAGAAATGGACAAGTTGCTTGAGGTTGACCAGTTGACCAAGGTTTTCTCCTTTGGAAGTATCACCTCCAGAATCAGGTTTACGGCCGTCCACAACGTCTCCTTCTTCCTCAAACCGGCCGAAATTTTTACGCTGGCCGGTGAAAGTGGCTGTGGCAAAACCACCACCGCCAAAATGATTTTGGGCTTTGAAGAGCCAACTTCTGGCATCATCCGGTACAACGGCAAAACAAAGCAACGAAAGGAAAAGGTCTGGTTTACGGAAGGGGTACAGGCCATTTTCCACTTTAACACATTTAATCCGCTGCGCACGGTGGATCGCTACTTCTTTGAGACGATTCAAAATTATAAGTTGGCGAAGAACGAGGACGCGGCCGTTGCCCTCATCGAACAAAAATTGCAGGCCGTCGGACTTTCTTACCACGAGTTTGCCGGAAAATACCCCAACGAATTTTCTGGTGGGCAGTTGCAGCGCATTTCCATCGCCAGAGCCTTGCTCACCGAGCCAATCCTCCTCATTGCTGACGAGCCGGTTTCTATGGTGGATGCTTCCCTGCGGATGTCCATTGTCAACCTCTTCAAAAAGCTCAGGGATGAGTTTGGCATGAGTGTGTTATATATCACCCATGATCTGGCGACCGCTTATTACGTCAGTGACCGAATCGCCATCATGTTCCGGGGCAACATTGTGGAAATGGGCAATGTGGAACAGGTGCTGATGAACCCCCGGCACCCTTATACCCAACTACTGCGTGATTCGATTCCCCAGGCCGATCCGGCCCTGCGCTGGGCGGGCAAAGTGAATCTGAATGAAACGGAGCAGGAGGAATATCTGAAACAGGGCTGCCGCTTTGCCGGACGTTGCCCAATGGCTATGGATATTTGCCGGCAACATGTACCGGCCGATATTCTCATTGAAAACGTACTCGTCAAATGCCACCTGTATTCCGGCGAGGAAGTACCCGGCGAACCGGTAACGGTTCACTCCCTATGAGGCAAAAAAAAATGCAAACAGTTGAAACAAAATGCATCTACCAAGACCCCACCAAACCCACGGCCGAACGAGTGGCTGATCTGCTGGCGCGAATGACGCTGGATGAAAAATTAGCCCAACTGGGCAGCGCGTGGGTATTTGAATTGCTCACCGACATGGTTTTTGATGAAGGCAAAGCGCAAGAATTACTGGCGCATGGACTGGGCCACATCACACGATTGGCCGGGGCCAGCAGCCTGAAGCCTAAAGAAGGGGCAGCCCTGGCCAACCAGATTCAACGCTATTTGCTGGAGCACACCCGGTTGCAAATCCCGGTCATTGTCCATGAGGAGTGCTGTAGCGGCTACATGGCCCGTAACGCCACCTGCTTTCCCCAGATTATCGGCCTGGCCAGCACCTGGCAGCCGGAATTGACCCAGGCGATGGCCGAAGTGGTGCGCCACCAGATGAAAACGGCCGGAGCGCACCAGGGCCTCTCCCCTTTGCTAGACGTGGTGCGTGACCCACGTTGGGGGCGAGTGGAAGAGACCTTTGGCGAAGACCCCTATCTCGTCTCCCTCATGGGTGTCCGTTATGTGCATGGTATCCAGGGGGAAAGCTGGCGGGAGCGGATTATTGCCACCGCCAAACACTTCGTGGGCTATGGCATACCGGACGGCGGGCTGAACTGGAACCCGGCACACATTCCGGAGCGGGAACTACGTGAGGTGTATCTGGCTCCGTTTGAAGCGGCCGTCAAAGAAGCCGGCTTGCAGTCAATCATGAACGGCTACAATGAACTGGATGGTATTCCTTGTGCCGCCAGTGACCTGCTACTGAACCAGATTTTGCGCCAGGAATGGGGCTTTGCCGGTGTGGTGGTGTCCGATTATTTTGCCGTTGACCAGTTAGAAAAGGCGCACCACATGACGGACAATCAGGTGGATTCGGCCGTGCGCGCTCTGACGGCCGGCCTGGATGTGGAACTGCCCAGTACCGATTGTTACGGCCGTCCTCTCCGCGAGGCAGTTGAATGCGGCCTGATAGATATAGCCATCATTGACCAAAGCGTGGCCCGTCTATTGACCCAAAAATTTGATTTGGGCTTGTTTGAAAATCCCTTTGTGGATGCCGATATTGTCGAGTTTGATACACCAGCCGAACGCCAGTTAGCGCGGGAAATCGCCCAGCAATCTATCATTTTGCTTAAAAATGAGGGCGAGTTGCTGCCGTTGTCCAAAGCGATTGGCAAGATTGCCGTCATCGGGCCGCAAGCCAATTCCACCCGCCACCTGGTGGGCGATTATGCCTACATTTGCCACATTGAGAGCCTGATGGCCGCTCGCACACAAACGATGCCTGGTACGGCAATGCCCGTGCCCAATACGATGGAAATTGATGCTGCCTTTGTGGAGATGCGCCCCATCCTGGACGCATTGGCCGACAAAGTCTCGCCGGAGACGGGGCTGATTTTTGCGCCGGGCTGTGAGGTATTAGGCGAAGAT
>Ga0224723_1002226_pt1 | contig 10891 bp, 11 predicted proteins | sample Balambano_FR2_Me_FD_161647 | JGI IMG/M metagenome (GOLD analysis project Ga0224723, IMG submission 161647) | Freshwater sediment microbial communities from Lake Towuti, South Sulawesi, Indonesia - Balambano_FR2_MetaG | ecosystem: Environmental > Aquatic > Freshwater > Lake > Sediment | place...
GCTCGGCAATTGCGCCTTTGCTCGGCAGGGCGAACGTCACTCGTTCGACAGCATTCATAGCGTGTTAACCAGTTCGGGCAGAAGATCGGCGTAATAAGCAAAACCGACTGCCGGCACAGCGACATCGCCCCCGACAAGGCGCGTTAACCCATCATAACGCCCGCCGCCGCCCAGCAAACGGTCATCCGCCGTCCGTAAGTCGAAAATCATTCCGGTATAATAGTCCCAATTGCGGATGAATGCGGGCTGTACGCGCAAATGGCTTTCGGGAATGCCGTGCTGTCCTGTCAAAAGGTCGATCATCTTTTCCCACTCGTGCAGTAAACCATGCGCTGTTTCAGAAGACGCTGGGATCAAGGTTCGGATGCGTTCAATCGCTGAATGTGGCGCATCATCGATGCGTACCAGATCGCCCAGTAAATCCAGTGCCGCTCCGATCATCGGGCGCTGCGCGGTGCGCTGACGTTTTCGAATCAGGCGCGCCACAATATCGTGCCGCGAACGTCCACCCATCGCTGTGCCTCGCTGTGTGGCATCGAGAAGCGCGTCGAATACATAGTGTGCATTATCCTGGCTGCGCGTTTGGTCGTCTGAATCCGAGCCATGATCAGATGATGAACCCAGCAGACTGTGATCGAGCATCGCCAGCACGTTCGCTTTCCCAGCTTCACCCTCCCGAAGTGACGGCAGTTGAGCAAGCAAAAGCCGTTCGATCATGGTATCCAGTGCGAATGGCTTCAGCAGCGCACGGATTAGCCCCACATGTCCAAGTTGTACGCGCCATGAAGCGACACCGACTTCATTCAAGCCGCGCGCACACAAAGCGATGATTTCGGCATCGGCGTTTGCACCATGCAATCCGATCAATTCGGCATCGAACGTGTAGCGCTGCGAAAACTGAGGCTGGTCAGGATCATCTTCAAAGACAGCCCCATGAAACTGCCAGCGTGCGATGGCGTCGCCTGTTGGGTGCTGCACATTGTACAGTGAAGCCGCAGAAACCGTGAATTCAGGGCGAAGCGCCAGTTCACGCCCGCCGCGTTCAAACGTGAATAATCGATTGATGAGTTGGTCGCCTGCCTTCGTCAAAAACAGTTCGGCTTCCTGGATGAACGGCGTTTCGAGCAGTTCGTAACCGGACTGCTCGAAAAATGCCGCTAAGCGTGCAGCAAGCTGTATGGTCGCGCGCTGCTGCGCGCGTTGGTGACGACTGTGTTCCGCCGACGATGAGGAAATCACGCAGTTGCTCCGCGTTGTAATTCGCGCCAATGCGGAGCATGATAATGTCGTTCAGCGATATTGTCCACTGCTGTACACGTATACTGCCGCGCCAAGATCGCCAGCGACCGTCAAATCGATTTCCGGCGATGCCCAGTCGTACAACCAGTGCGCATCGGTGATCGATAAGTTCACACAGCCGTGACTGTGGCGATACCCAAACCCGTCATGCCAATACGTGCCGTGCAAGCCGATGTCGTTATCGAAATACATCGTCCACGGTACTTCTTCGAGATAGTAAAAGTCTTCCTGTCCTTCGGCGCCGCTCATTACCGTGCGTGGGTAACGCACGTACACATGGAATAAGCCTTCATTGGTGGGCCACTGCGCCAACCCGGATGAGACCAACGTGGCGAACACCGGGCGCGTACCTTCATACGCAATGGCGACTTGCTCGTACAGGTCTACGCTGATCCATCGTTCGGTATCGACATCGGTCGGACGTTCGACCGGAAGCACGCGCGCTATGTTGCGCTGCTCCACCCATTGATCGATGCCGATCTGAAACCATTCCCAGCCATCGATGATGACAGAGCTGTACAGATTGACTTTGGTATACCGGAGTACCGCCAAATCGCCTTGCGTCGGGTCTTCACCCGGAACACGGCTCGGCACCGTATTGAGCAGCATCCAGCCCATCGGGTACGGCAGGTCATTTTCCAGCAGCACGCCCGCGAAACTGGATGGCGTGGTTGGGCGCAGAAACTCGGTGCGTACCCAGCGGTCATCGCCAATGCGCGTCCAATCACCTTCAGGCGTCCAGGTCGTGAAATAATTGAAACCTGCATCAAGCGAACTGACGATATTTCCATTTGGCGCATCATAAATATCGACACGCGCCGTCACTCGTTGATACAGTCGGTCGGTCAGCAGTGCGGTGTTCGGGGCAAGCTGCCGCACGGCAGGAGCAGGGTACGCATTGACCTGTTCCGCCGCAATGCCGTTGAAAGCTTCGATACAATCGACTTCGCATCTCGCAAAAGCAGTCGATGTCAGCATTAAAAATGACGCGAAAACACACGCTAAAAGCCAACGTTTCATGGATGACGACCTCCGACAAACAGATGGGTATGGTTTCACTAAGCATAATCAACAAGCCGCATAGTACGATGGTCGATTCGCCTACGCCTGCCCATCGCCCCACCGACGAACGATCCTGTGTGGCACTTTAGGTACAGATTCAAGCGTTTTATGACAAAATCCTCTATACTTCACCTATCTTTGCCACACAGGGAGTTTGAGCGATGAAAGCAAGAGTGTTTTTTCTTGTTTGCGCTTTGGTACTTGCCGTTCTTTTCACGGGGGCATCCGTCAAACGCGCTGATGCGCAGTTGGCAACCCCTGTCGCGGTTGTCAATGTCAGTTTCCTTAACCTGCGCACTGGTCCGGGTCCTCAATATCTGATTTTAGCGCAGCTTGTCGGTGGAACAACGCTGCCCGTTTTGGGGACGAACAGCGACAGTTCGTGGCTGCTGGTGCAGTCACCGGTTGGAACAGGTTGGGTGTATGCGCAGTTCACGCTGCCGCGCGGCGATTTCCGCTTTACCCCAACGCTGGAAGATATTTTCGCTGGCGGATCGGTTACGCTCAGCACGCCGTTGTACATTGGTCTGGGCGAAATTGGCTCTTCGACGGTGGCTGAAGTGACGTCGTTTACGCTGCCTGTGCCTGTATTGCAGCCGCCGACGCTTGTCGTCAATACCAGCTTCCTGAATATTCGCAGCGGTCCTGGTGGTTATTTTGGCGTGATTGGCACACTTTCTGGCGGGACGCGCGTGACGCCGCTCGGCATCACCAATGATGGCGAATGGTTTTTGATCGAAGGCAGTTTTGGGCGTGGTTGGGTTGACCAGGACTTCGTTCTGTTTCGTGGCGAAATCAACAACGTGCCGATTGTGTTCGCGTATTAGTAGGGAATGTGCAGGATGAGGCTGATTTACGTAGAAGACAATGATACCAATGTCGCGTTGATCGAACGCATTTGCCACATGAACGATGATGAATTGGTCACCTATACCGACCCGGAAGAGGCGCTGGCGAGCATCACGCCGACTTCCGCAGATTTGATCCTGATGGATTTGCATTTGGGCAATCGCACAATCGACGGGCTGCAATTGACGCGCCTGCTGCGCCAGAAAGGCGTGGAGGTTCCCATCATCGCTATCACTGCTTATGACGCGATGGGATATGCCGACCAATATCTGGCGGCGGGCTGTAACGGCTATGTGCGTAAACCGGTCGCTATTCGCAGCATGTTGAACCTGATCAACACGTACCGCGCTCCGCAACCCTGATATTTCGCTGTACTATGTGAATCGACGGGTAAACGACGTGTAAACGTCAAGTTCCCGTCGATTTTATTTTCCTGATTGCAGACACACTTAAAATGAGAATGGAAAATACAGCCCACGGGTGAGGTGTTCATGCGGCAGTTAATGAGAGGGATATGTATCGGTATCGCTTTATTGCTCATGGTCGGGACGGTATCAGGGCAGGATGAGACAGTGCCAGAAGCGATGATACGTATCGATGAAGGGGGATATGACATCCTCAATATCCTGTTGTTGGGCGCAGATACCGCAAATTCGCGCAATAACGGACGTACCGATGCGCTGATGGTCGTATCCATCAATCGCACGGTCGGCACGGTATCACTGCTTTCAATCCCACGAGACTTATGGGTCTATGTGCCTGGATATGGCATGGACAAGATCAATACCGCCTATGCGACAGGGGAAAACGCCAATGCACAGGGGGCGGCGCTGCTGCGCGAAACCATCGAATACAACCTGGGACTTGTCATCGATTATCATGCACGTGTTGATTTTTCCAGCTTTACGCGGTTGATCGATGATCTCGGCGGTATCGAAGTCGCCGTCGATTGCCTGATCGAAGATTGGCGGTTGAAAGAACCAACCCTTGACCCAACGCTGGAAGACAATTGGGAACTGTTCACCTTGCCCATAGGGGTTCAACACATGAATGGTGATCTCGCATTGTGGTACGCACGCAGCCGACGTACCACCAGCGACTTTGATCGCGGTCGCCGTCAACAAGCGATCATTCGTGCGATCTGGTCGCGTGTGCGTGCGCTCGATATGTGGGAGCAGCTTACCGATGTGTACGCGCAGGTGACCGAACTGGTTTCGACGGATTTAGGGGCAGCAGAGATGATCAGTCTGGCGTCGATAGCATCCACTATGGATACCAGTCGAATGGCATCGTTTACGTTTCGACCGAACATTGAAGTGACCTTTGGAACATCGGAAGATGGTCAAAGTATTCTGCTGCCTGTGCGTGATGCAATTATTGACCTTGAAAATCAGTTGATGCAGCCGCCGACACAAAGCGCGTTGGCACAGGAACATGCTCGGGTCGAGATCATCAATGCCAGTGGCGTGAACAGTTTCGGTCAAGTCGCCGCCGAACGGTTGGCGTGGGAGGGTTTTGTACCGACAGTTTCGGACGAGAGCGCACCGTATCAACAATCCACGACGATTTATGACTATACGGGGCAGCGTAAGGGCAGCAGTTTAGGTGTGCTGCAAGCCGCGCTGCAAGTCTCATCGAGCAATATCGTCGTCGAACCAGACGCAGATCGTACCGTCGATTTTCGCGTCGTGATCGGCAATTCACTTTTCGCGTGTACGCATAACGCGATGCCAGAAGATCCGCTGCCGGCTGTCGATGGGGAAGGCGGCTGACGTATGGTCAGTCGAGAATCACGCATTGAACGACGCCTGCTGTCAGTTCAGTGATTTCCACACTGAATAATGGGATTTTCTCGATGGCAACCTTTGCAGTGAGCGTGATATCACCCGCAAACGTTTCGTCAATCGATACGCCGTCATATTTCTCGATCATGCGCCGTATTTGCTCGTAATAGCGATATGGTGTTTCGACACCAATCGTGCGCCGCTGAATTTTACGTTCCAACGGCAATGCCTTGAAGCCTTCTTGTGCAGCTTCGGTGTACGAACGCACCAGACCGCCGGTGCCAAGTTTAGTCCCGCCGAAGAACCGCGATACGATCACCGTTGTATCACCAATATCGATACCGCGCAGCACTGCCAGCACAGGCGGACCGGCAGTACCAGAGGGTTCGCCATCGTCGCTCATGCTTTCGATGACCGAGTTGCCATATCCAACGCGGTAGGCAAAGACATGGTTGTGCATCTCGTCGAGTTCAGAGCGCGTTTCGCGGATTGCGGTTCGAGCGTCATGTACAGTCGGCGTATATCGTATCGTCGTGATAAAACGTGAATTGACCACGACGATTTCTGTACGATGCAGTTGTGCTGGTATGAAGTACCCATCGCTCATTGGAGACGGTTCAAACTCGGTTGGCTGCAATATAAGCCCGAAAGAGAGGGGGTTCGATAGTCAGCTTCTGTGTCGTTTTATCGAGACGAACCAATCGCTTTTGTACCAGCATAGCGACGGTCAGTTCAGTATCGGTATTGACTTGGTACGGGACGAGTCGCGCGACTGCCTTGAGGACATAATGTTCGGGGTCGGTTAAGCTCGACCAAATCACATTCAGTTCGTCCTGGATGGAGCGGCGGGCGATCAATGCGCTGTTCAGCGCCTCCTCATTGATGTCCTGCAATAGCGACGTCGGCATGGTATTCAGGGCGCTGAAGCCTGATCGTAACAGCCCGGCGTATCCCCCAGTGACCCATAGAAGCTTTTCAAGAAGCGCGGTTGGATAGTCTAATTGGGTACGTTTGACCAACTCGGACATCATTGCCCGCGCATCGGTTTCATTGTACGGACCGACGTAGGACGTATGATCGCTGAACAGTTCGGTAAATGGTTCGATAGCGAGCGCATCGATGCCGGCGCGTTCTATCAATACACTGAGGGGAGCGCGAGAGAACGTCAGGTATAGAATGCCACGTTTGTTCGCATCTCGAATGCCGCGCAGTGTCTGAAAAAACTTCGCTGGCATCTGTTTGAGCAATTCTTCAAATTCATCGAGAAGAAAGACAAACTTGATCCCGTGACGGCTGCACAAATCGATAGCGAGTTCAAAATAACGAAGCGCCATAGAACTGAACAGCGGGTTTCTACCATCCTGTACAGTTTGATAGAGGTCATAAAAGCGCTGTGCTTCTTCGGCTGGCAGCGAATCGAACGGATACAGGTTCAAAAACATGCGGTGCATCATCAGTTCGTACCCCGACCAGCACCGAAAAGCATCATCATCGGTGTATGCCGATGGGCGGGAAATGAGCATATTTGCATCAATGATGACGGGGCGATATGGGGCATTTGAAGCGTTTAAGTAGTGCGTTTGAGTGAGCGGATTTGCAAGGTGTTGCAGTAAATTCGACTTGCCGACGCTGCCGACGCCAACGAGTGAGCAGCACTGCACTGCATTCCAGCGCTGCATGACATATGCGACTTCGTCTGTACGAAAATGAGGGTTGTACTGCCGACCGTTGGTCATGGTCAGTCCTTGCACGGGCTTGTCCAAATCAAGATTGAGAAATGATACCTGAAATGGGAGAATAGCACATCTTTTACACTCGATGACTCAATGGCATATCAACATGAAGCGAGACTATAAGTACTTTGATTTTGTGGTGGCGGGGTTCGTGACCGTGCTGCTGCTCAGTAATCTGCTCAGCAGTGCCAAAATCATTGATCTCGGTTTTAGCCTGGGTCCTATCCAGTTCATTTTTGACGCAGGCACATTGGTCTTTCCGATTTCATATATTTTTGGTGATATTCTGACGGAGATTTACGGCTATCGTCGCGCCCGCCGGGTCATTTGGTCCGGCTTTTTCGCTACATTGATCATGGGAATTTTTATATGGTTGGCGTCGCAGCTGCCCGGTGAGTTCAGTTGGGAGGGGGCGGTCGGTACATCGGCATACAACGCGATATTGGGGGGCGTGACATCGCTGGTTTTCGCCAGCGTTATCGCGTATTCGGTTGGGGAATTTGCTAACAGTTATGTATTAGCGCGTATGAAGGTTGCGACACGCGGGCGCTGGCTGTGGTCGCGCACCATTGGTAGTACGCTTGTAGGGCAGGCGTTGGATACGCTCGTCTTTTTTGGCATCGCCACCGCGTTGGGAACGTTTCCGCCAGAACTATTCTGGTCGCTGGTTATCACTAATTATATTTTAAAAGTGATGATCGAGGTTGCATTTACGCCGATCACGATTACTGTGATCCAGCGACTCAAGCGTGTGGAACAGGAAGACGCTTACGACGATCACACAAATTTCAGCCCGTTCCGATTGGATTTGTAAGTTGCCGGCGTCGACGTTCAATCACGATTACTCAATGATAACAAGCGTTATCACGAGTAAATCTGCGACCTGAAATGTCAGCGAGGATGGATCACCCGCCCCGAATGCGTTCGCGGCGCGTGATCCAGTTCGACCTGACGCGGTTCAGCACTTCGTCAAACGATGGGATTCCTGCATGTGCATGTGCTGAAGCAATACGGATCGCACCAACAGCGGCAGCCATCTTGCAGGCTTCGCCCGGCTGCAAATTCCACAACAAACTTGCGATAAATCCCGCCAATGATGAATCACCTGCACCTGTTGTACTGATCACATCGATGGCATAGGCTGGCTGATAGATCGTGACGCCGCTCCAAAGGTGCTGATCAATGGGCAACACCCGATCATTACTCATTGATAAGTGGGATGAAGTGCGCACGTAAAATCCATACTGCCCGAGCTTGAGTCCAGCGATCAAAACGCCCATCGCAAGCAGTTCATCCGCCAGGACTTCCAGGTAGTCCATATCGATGTATGACGCCCAGTCATAGCCCCACCGGTCAAAATCAGAGCGCCGCAGCATGAACAAAATTTCTTCAATACTCGGAATGAATATGGATGTGAATGGCAGCACATTTTCAAGCACGCTACGCCAATCGAGCTGCCCAGAGGCGCTGTGCGGGTCGGGCAAAGTCATATCCATTGATGTCATGACTCCGCGCTGATGCAGTTCGCGCATGATGGTCGTCAATTGTTCGCCATGCGACGCGGTCAAGCGCGGCATCACAGGAGGATATCCCAGATGAAACACTTTCGCGCGCGCGGCACGCTCAAAATCGACATCATCTGCGCCGAACACCGCGTTCGTGCCAGCGCAGTGCAAAAATGACCGATCTCGCTTCGCTGGAGACAACACGATCGTATACGAACTTGGGGTGCCGTGCCTGACCAGGAGGTGATCTGCTAAATGTTCATCATACCCGCGCAGGTGATCGATGATCAATCGACCAATTGCATCATCTCCCACTGTGGAGAGCAGCGCCGTTCTCATGCCGAGTCGATGCAGCGCCAAACCGGTATTGCTGACTGCCCCACCTGTCGAAAGCATCAGTGACCCAATTTCGTACAACCTTCCCGCATTTATCAGGTCTTCCGGCTGGAGTTGTTCCATGTGCGGAGTCAGGTCAAGGCATAGATGCCCACACACGACGACATCATAAAGAGATCGATCGGACTCGTTATTCATACAGTCTTCTCGGTCGTGATTGCCGCCCGCTGCCGATGCGATTGCAAGGCGGCGGTAAGAATGCGATGATGGGCGGCTGTTTCTTCGGGCGTTGCACAATAAAACGGCTGCATCATGCCACCTTTGCCATTGACCAGCATGTCACAGAATGCTGCCCACATCTGCAAAATGGAATCGGTAAACCCAAACTCGAAGATGCCGCCTGTAATCGTCGGGTACACGGTTTCATAACCCAAATCAATCGTGCGCCAAGCCTGTTCACCGCCCGGCTGGTAATCCATAAATCGAAAAGTCTTGGGGAATTTGCTCGAAAATTCGGCGCTCATGTGCGTGCCGATGACGCGCAGATACCATGTATTCGTTTCGCCCGGCGCAATGCGATATGTCTGAATAGTGAGGGGAAATTCACCTTTGGCGTGGGGTACAACGCCAACCAACGTCGCATTATCCCATGTTTCACACGCGACAAGTACGCCGTCTGCATTTGGGCGCTGATTGACAATCTTGCTCAACGACGCAAATACGGACTGAGGCATCCACCCTGCCCTGAGCGGAATATGCAGCGTATGCAGACCAAGATCGCCCATACAGCCGTATTCGCCGTTGGAAGCGACGATTCGTTTCCAATTGATCTTTTTATTCGGGTCAAGATCGCTGCTATGCAGCAAACCACTGCTGGCTTCAATGATTCGTCCGAATTTGTCGTCATCGATCATGCGGATGATGCGCTGTGCGCCAGGAAAGAATGGAAATTCCGACGAGCATGCGACGACCACATTCGGATGCTGCTCGATTGTGGCAAGGATGGCTGCGTTGGCTGCCGCATCGATGCCGAACGGTTTTTCACCCAACAGGTGTTTCCCGGCACGAATCACATCGATATACATGGTTTGATGAAGATGGTGCGGCACAGCACAGTAAATCGCGTCGATTTCGTCGCTGTCGAGCAAATCATGATAATCGGTTGTCGAAAGCGTGACCGAGTCGAAATTCTGCTCGAACCAATCGAATAAGACCGGCGATGTATCACAGATTGCGACGATGCGCGGCTGAAAATTGACATTGAGTAAATGCGCCCAACGGGCCGCAGCGCTGGCGAATTCGCGCCCCATCAACCCTAAACCAATGATGCCAAAGCGGATGTGCTGCTTGTTACTCGACATTAGACGGACTCCAAATGCTGCATCGCGTCTTGCGGCGAAGCGCCATCATGCACAATTGCCATCAATGCGCGCGTCATACCACGCGGGTTGACATGCTGAATCACGTTGCGCCCATACACAATCCCTTTCGCGCCCTGCCCCATCAGCGCGGCGGTGCGCTGCAAAATTTCCAGTTCCGAAACTTTGCCGCCCCCGCGCACTAACACCGGAATTTCGCCCGCGATATCGATGACCCGGTGATACGCTGCGACATTGTCGCACGGGTCTGCCTTGATCACGTCTGCCCCCAATTCGACCGCCTGACGCACAAGTGGCAAAATCTTATCGATGTCGCCATCCACCATATAACCGCCAGCGCTGGCATTATCTTTCATCACCAATGGCTCGATCATGAGTGGCATTCCGAAACGCTCGCACTGCGGCTTGAGTGTGCAAATGTTGTCAATGCACTGTCTCAGTACATCAGGCTGACCCGGAAGATCGAACAAATTCACCACCACGCAAGCTGCATCCAGACGCAGCGCTTGTTCTACCGCCTCGTGAATGATGCGGCTGAACAGAACAGCAGGCAGTTGTTTACCGTACACATTGGCGACATCGGTTCGCAGCACAAGCGAAGGTTTTTGCTTGCCAGGTATTCCCTGCAAATAGTGCGCCTGCCCAATCGTCAACTGGACAGCATCGGGGTTGGCTGCGACCAACGTGTCAACGACCACCTTCATCGATTCAATGCCGTCTAAAAAAGCGCGCTCACCAAAAAAGCCATGATCGACGGCGACATCGAAGCAGCGTCCATCCGCCGCGAACAATCGATTGAGCCGCGCGCTCACCGATGTGGTCATTCGCTTGTCCTTCCAGGATTGAGATGAAAAGTTTTGTGCAATTGTTCAGCAATCACTCATACTGCGCAGCGGAGTTTACTGCTACAACCCACTCAAGTCAAAGCGTGAGATGGGAAGCAA
>Ga0224723_1002227_pt1 | contig 10883 bp, 10 predicted proteins | sample Balambano_FR2_Me_FD_161647 | JGI IMG/M metagenome (GOLD analysis project Ga0224723, IMG submission 161647) | Freshwater sediment microbial communities from Lake Towuti, South Sulawesi, Indonesia - Balambano_FR2_MetaG | ecosystem: Environmental > Aquatic > Freshwater > Lake > Sediment | place...
GCTTTCACCCGCGACCTGACCGCAGGCCTCGCCGCCCGGGCGCCTGTCGTCGCCGGCCCAATCACCGCCGCCAATGCCGCGGTCGAGGCGGATGCGGCCGCGCTCGTGCTGGTGGTCTCGGACCGGCTGGCGGCGCGCGCGCCGCGCGCGCTTTCGCTCTCGGGCGTCACGCGGGGCGGCGCGCCGGAGGAGCCGGGCCTCGCGCCGGTGGCGGCGATCGCCGAGGCGCTCGGTCGCGCCGGGCTGACGCCCGCCGATCTGGCCCTGGCCGAGATCATGGAGGCCTATGCGGTGCAGGCGATCGCCTGCGTCGAGGGCGCCGGCATCGACCCCGCCATCGTCAATCCGGGCGGCGGCGCGCTGGCGCGCGGCCACCCGATAGGCGCCTCGGGGGCCATCCTGGCGGTGCGCCTCTTCCACGAGTTGCGGCAGGGCCAGGGGCTCGCCGCCATTGCTTCGGCCGGCGGCATCGGCACGGCGCTGCTGCTACGGGCCTGACCGCCGCGAGAGCAGCGCGCCCGGCCGCATCGCGGCCAGCCCGCGGGTGATGAGACCGGCCAGCACCACCTTGATCAGATCGCCCGGCAGGAAGGCGAGCAGGAACACCTGCACCTCTCCGAGCGTCTTGCCGAGCAACAGCGCCCAGCCGAACGCGCCGAGCGGATAGAGCACCACGATCCCGCCCAGGAAGGCGCCCGCCGCCGCGGCAAGGCCAACCGGGGCCTGCCAGCGCTCCACCACCAGGCCGGCCACGAAGGCGGCAAGCGGAAACCCGGCCAGAAAGCCGATCGAGGGGCCTGCGAACACGCCAAGGCCCCCCCGCCCGCCGCTGAGCAAAGGCAGGCCGAGCGCCACCAGCATCAGGAACAGAAGCACCGCCAGCGCGCCACGCCGCGCGCCCAGCACCGTGCCGCAGAGCATGATCCCGAGCGACTGGGCGGTGATCGGCACGCCGCCCGGCAGCGTCACCGGCGGCACCAGCCCGAGGACGGCGACCAGCGCGGCGAAGAGGGCGACATGCGTCAGGCTGCGTTCCATCGTCCTCTCCGTCGGGGTCGGCCGACTTAACCCGCGCCGCCCCGCGCGCGCAAGGCCTCGGCCACCCGGTCCGCATCCTCGAGCGCGGCCAGCGTCGCCGGCAGCAGCACCCGCCAGCCGGGCCGGCGCGGCGCGCGGGCGCGCCAGGCCTCGCGGATCGTGCCCAGCCGGTCGGTCATCACCGGCACGAAGCGGATCGCCAGCGCCAGCGCCAGCGCCAGCCGCCGCGGCGGCAGGCCGAGGCGCCCGAGCGGCGCGGCCAGCCGCTCTGCGACCGCGATCAGGTCGGTGAGCCGCGTGGTCATGGTGACCAGATTGGCGAGCGCCACCGCCGCCACCAGCCGCAGCCCGACCACCAGCCCGCCGCGCACATCCCCGGTCGCAAGATGCCAGGCCGCAAGGATGAGCAGGACCGGCCAGAGCGGGCGGAGCATGACGAGCCCGTGCCGCGCGAAGGCGGCGCCGCCGGCGAGGTAGAGCGCGCCCACCCCGGCCAGCGCCAGACCGAGCGCGGCGGGCGTGCCGAGCCGGAACAGCAGCACCGCCGCCAGCGCCAGCGCGGCGAGCTTCGTGCCGGCAGGCAGGCGGTGGAAGGCCGTCTCAACGGGTGAGGTCAGTGTCAGCATCCGTCTCCGCCACTGCGGCCATCGCCGCGGTGAACTCCGCCAGCACCGCCGGGCCCGGGCCCTCGCGCCGGACGCGGCCCGCCTCGAGCCAGACCACGCGATCCATGCCGGCAAGCGCCGCGGGGTCGTGCGACACCATCACCACGCGTTCGGGCAGGGCGGCGATCGTGCGCGCCAGCCGCGCCCGGGTCGGCAGGTCCAGCGCCGCGAAGGGCTCGTCGAGCAGAAGCGTCGCCGGCGCCATCGCGAGGACCGACATCAGGCAGAGCATCTGCCGCTGCCCCTGGCTCAGCGCCGACACCGCCGCCCCGGCCCAGTGGCCGCGCCCGTGCCGCGCAAGAACCGCCCGCGCCGCCGCCTCGGCCTCGGCCTCGCTCCGGCCGGCCTGCCGCAGGCCGAAGGCCACCTCCTCGATCACCGTCGGAAACAGGATCTGGTGATCGGGGTTCTGGAACAGGATGCCGACCCGGGCGAGCGCGGCGCGCCGGTCGGCGGCGGGGTCGATCCCGTCGAGCCGCACCTGTCCCGACGTCGGCGCCACCAGCCCCGCCATCAGCCGCAAGAGCGAGGTCTTTCCCGACCCGTTGCGCCCGACGATCCCGATCCGCCGCGCGGTCAAGTGCAGCGTGAGGTCGGACAGCACTGTACGGCCGGCCACCGCAAGGCTTGCTCTACCCAGAAAAAGGCCCGCGGGAAGCGCCATAACGCGGTTCCGTGCCCGCCTTGTGACTATAGCGCCGTTAGGGCGCGGATCGCCTGAACAGTGTTCCGGAAACTTGCGGATCGCGTGTTATCGGGATCCAAGTGTGGGGCTATTGCAGTTGCACCGGAGATCTTTCCGTAGCCAGGTTTAAGTTTCTGCATAACTTGCACCGGATGAGAAACATCGTCCGGTAGGCCCTTGGTGAAGCCAGGGCTTTTACCAGCGACGACGTAGCCGGCCGCAATAAGAGCTGAAATATCCGCGAGAAACCACGCTTCAAGTTCCTGACAGACGATACGTACCTTGCTTTCGCCTGCCCTTCCCGCAGACGCAACCAATTCGGACAAGTGGGCTTTGCGCTGCCGGCAGTCCCCTCGATCATTGTCACGCAGAATTAGAAAGCGCGCTCCGGGCGCCCGCCACGCACGAAGCTTCCGCGGGATCGAGCGTTCGAGGTCGCTCTTGCCTTGATGCGCGATGATCGTAACCCTGTCGAGGGCGATCCCGATCTTTGGGAGTAGGTGTTCGAGGGTGGTCTTCATTGGCGGCTCCTCGGTCAGGACGACGAGAGTCACTTCGGATCCGCTCCCTTGAAGAGCCCTTCGCGCCACAACCAGCCGGGACGATCACCTGCCTCGACAAGAGCTTCCAGTTGCGCGTCGTCAGCGGCGCGATGAATCGTGGTAAAGCCTTGCTCCTTGCGCAGCCAGTAGATGGACTTAAGCGGGACGGCCGAAAGGAAGTCCGGAGAATGAGTGGTGACGAAGACTTGCGCCTCGCTGCTGCGGGCTTGCGTGTAGGCTGAAAACTCCTCGGCCAAGATTGGCAGAAGGTTCGGGTATAACTGATTTTCTTGCTCTTCGACGCACAAGAGCGGGTGCGGCTTTGGGTCTGCCAACAGCGCAAGATAGGCGAACATCTTGATTGTTCCGTCCGAGACGTAACGGGCGAGAAAGCCCTTGTCGAATGCTGCGTCACGGAAGCGCAGGGCAATGCGACCGTCGCCGGTGTCTTCCGGCGTCACTTCCTCGACACCCGGCACACGTTGCATCATCCGTTCCAAAAGGCGGGCAAAGGCCTGAGGATGATCTTCATGCAGATACTGGGCATATAGGGCGAGGTTCGAGCCATCTTCGTTCAGATGTTCTGCAGGCGCCGCGTCGGGTTCCAGCCGTGCCTTCTCAATACGGAAGTCACTCACGCTCCAGCCCTCAATCAATTCACGCAACTGGCTGGCGGCCTCAAAGCGCTTGAACTGGCCGAGACCTTTCAGTGCCAGAATGTCTGGGGAGTCGAGAGCTTGTTCTTCGCGTTGTAAATCTTGCTCCGCAACGTCGGGGCGATCTTCTACGGCGCTGCCCTTTCCCTCTTCGAAATCAATGAAGTTAAACGGTTTGCCGCCGCCGCCCCTTGTCCATTTCAACTGCTCCCGCTTGACGACCACCCTGCGATCACGCTCGCCGATGTTCAACAGATAGGTGATCCTTCTCTTTTTGCCGTCAGTGAAAGTGAGGTCGACCTTTAGCTCGATCTCGATGCTCTCTTCTTCATGCCCGCGAGAGACCAGTTGGGTAAAGCCTGCCCGTTTCTGAACTGCAGTTCGTGCGTTGCCGGACAGGCAATCGCGCAGGAATCCGAACACATCGATGAATGTCGTCTTTCCGGTCCCATTCGCGCCAATCAGAACAGCAAAGTTAGGGATGTCCTTCATATGGACATCCCTCAGTGACTTGAAATTCTTCACTCTTACGGAGTGGATTCGCATTACACCGTCCTGTCACACCATCTCTCGCACATCCGTCAGCCGGCCGGTCACTGCCGCCGCCGCGGCCATCGCGGGGCTGAGCAGGTGGGTGCGGCCGCCGCGGCCCTGGCGCCCCTCGAAGTTGCGGTTCGAGGTGGCGGCGCAGCGCTCGCCGGGGCTGAGCTGGTCGGGGTTCATCGCGAGGCACATCGAGCAGCCCGCAAGCCGCCATTCGAAGCCGGCATCGACGAAGATCTGCGCCAGCCCCTCGTCCTCGGCCTGGGCGCGCACGAGGCCCGATCCCGGCACCACCATCGCACGCAGGCCCGGCTTGATCCGCTTGCCCTTCAGGATCGCGGCAGCGGCGCGCAGGTCCTCGATCCGGCCGTTGGTGCAGGATCCGATGAAGACGGTGTCGATGGCGATGTCGGTCAGCCGGGTGCCGGGGGTCAGGCCCATGTAGTCGAGGCTGCGGCGCACCGCATCGGCCTTGCCGCCCTGGAAGCTTTCGGGGTCGGGCACGACACCGGTGATCGGCAGCACGTCCTCGGGGCTGGTGCCCCAGGTGACGACCGGGACGATGTCCTCGGCGGCGAGCGTCACCACCTTGTCGAACCGGGCGCCCTCGTCGCTGCGCAGCATCCGCCACCAGGCCAGCGCCGCCTCCCAGGCCGCGCCCTTCGGCGCGTGCGGCCGGCCCATCACATAGGCGAAGGTCGTCTCGTCCGGCGCGATCAGGCCGGCGCGCGCGCCGCCCTCGATCGCCATGTTGCAGACCGTCATGCGGCCTTCCATGGAAAGCTCGCGGATCGCCTCGCCGCAGTATTCGATCACATGGCCGGTGCCGCCGGCGGTGCCGGTCGCGCCGATCACCGACAGGGTGATGTCCTTGGCGGTGACGCCGGGGCGGAGCGAGCCGGTGACCTCCACCTTCATGTTGCGCGCCTTGCGCTGGATCAGGGTCTGGGTGGCCAGCACATGCTCCACCTCCGAGGTGCCGATGCCATGCGCGAGCGCCCCGAAGGCACCGTGCGTCGCGGTGTGGCTGTCGCCGCAGACCACCGTCATGCCGGGCAGCGTCCAGCCCTGTTCGGGGCCGACGATATGCACGATGCCCTGGCGGATGTCGGAGACGGGGTAGTAGTGGATGCCGAAGTCGCGGGCGTTGCGGTCCAGCGCCTCGACCTGGATGCGGCTCTCCTCGTTCTCGATCCGCGTCTCGCGGCCGGCGGTGGTCGGCACGTTGTGGTCGGGCACGGCGATCGTCTTGCCGGGCGCGCGCACCCGCCGGCCCGCCAGCCTGAGCCCCTCGAAGGCCTGGGGGCTCGTGACCTCGTGGACCAGATGCCGGTCGATGTAGAGCAGGCAGGTCCCGTCGTCGGCCTGATCGACGACATGGGCGTCCCAGATCTTGTCGTAGAGCGTCCTGGCGGTCATGGCATGCACTCGCAGTTGGCTTCGGGGGCGGGCGAAAGCGGCGGCAGGCGGTCAGGCCCGCGCATCTGCCGACCGCAGCGCCGCGTGAAAGCGCCAGGGCAGCCGCGCATGATCGTCCATCTCGAAACGACGGGTCATGCCGCGTCAGATACGCGCATCGTCCCGCCAAGGCAAGACGCCGCTCCGGCGCCGCCGGGGAAGGGCCCGCGCCGGTGCCGGCGTTGAGAATCCTCCGCGGCGGTGCTAGACTTCCTTGGCGCTCGGGTCCGACCGGCGCGCAGCTCCCGGAGGACGATGTCCGCTTACATGCCGAACACGGGGCCGGTGGCGCGGCCCGGCGGGGGATCTGGCTGATGGCCGTCTCCTCATCCACTGCGGCGGCCGGCGGTCCGGTGTCGAGCGAAACGCTCTTGTCGCGGATCCTGGCCTCGCTCGACGACGACAAGGCCGAGGAGGTCGTGACCATCGACCTGCGCGGCCGCTCCGACGTGGCCGACTACATGGTGGTCTGCTCCGGACGGTCGTCGCGGCAGGTCGCGTCGATCTCGGAAAAGCTGGTGGACCGGCTGAAGCAGGACGCCGGCCGCGCCTCGCGGATCGAGGGCAAGGACGCCGGCGACTGGGTGCTGATCGACACGGGCGACGTGATCGTGCATGTCTTCCGCCCGGAAGTGCGCGAGTTCTACCAGATCGAGAAGATGTGGCGCCCGACCGGCACGCGGATCCACCAGGGCGCCTGATGCGGCTGGTTCTCGCGGCGGTCGGCCGCCTGCGCGCCGACCAGCCGGAGCACCGTCTGTTCACCGATTACCGGTCCCGCTTCGACCGCGTCGGCCGGCCGCTGGCGCTCGGGCCGCTGCAGCTGGTCGAGGTCGAGGACCGCAGACAGGGCGGACCGGCGGCGGAGGCGACGCTCCTGTCGCGCAACGTGCCGCCGGGCGCGCTGGTCGCAGCGCTCGACGAACGCGGACGCGCGCTCACGAGCCCCGGCTTCGCCGCCCTCCTGGCAGAATGGCGCGACAGCGGTCGGCAGGACCTGGCTTTCCTGATCGGCGGCGCGGACGGGCTCGCGCCTGGGCTGCGCGACGGGGCGGACGAGGCGCTGTCGTTCGGACCGATGGTCTGGCCGCACATGCTGGCGCGGGTCATGCTCGCCGAGCAGATCTACCGCGCCGCCACCATCCTTGCGGGCAGCCCCTATCACCGCGCCTGACGCAAAATCCTTGAAGCAAGGATTTTGCCAAAACTCTTGACAAGAGTTTTGGCGCCACCCCCGGGCGGGCCGGTCGCCTGCGGTTGCCGATCGACCGTCCCGCAGGTAGAACTGGACCATGCCATCAGGGGGCCGCCCGTTGACCGCCTTCAAGCCCTTCGTGCTCTGCATCCTCGATGGCTGGGGCCTCAGGGCCGACCCGGCCGCCAATGCCCCGGCGCTGGCCAAGGTGCCGGCCTTCAACCGGATCTGGGCCGCCTGCCCGCATGCCGAACTGATCACCCATGGCCGCGAGGTCGGCCTGCCGAGCGGCCAGATGGGCAATTCCGAGGTCGGTCACACCAATATCGGCGCGGGCCGGGTGGTGGCGATGGACCTCGGCGCGATCGATCTCGCGATCGAGGACGGGACGTTCTTCGCCAACCCTGCGCTCCTCGACTTCATCGCGCGGCTTAGGGCCTCAGGCACCACGGCGCATGTGATCGGCGTGGTGTCCGACGGCGGTGTCCACGGCCATATCCTGCACCTTCTGGCCGCACTCCGCGCGCTCACCGGGAACGGCGTGCCGGTGGTCGTCCACGCTATCACCGATGGGCGCGACGTGCCGCCCTCCTCGGCGGCGGGGTTCATCGCCGACCTGTTGGCAGGGCTCCCCGAAGGCGCGCGGGTCGGCACGGTGACGGGGCGCTACTGGGCGATGGACCGCGACGCGCGGTGGGAGCGCGTGGCGCGGGCCTATCGCGCGATCGCCGAGGGCGCGGGCGAGCAAGCGCCCGACGCCGCCGCGGCGGTGGTCGCCGCCTATGCCCGCGGCGAGACCGACGAGTTCATCGCCCCCACCGTGATCGGCGGCTACGGCGGCGCGCGCGACGGCGACGGCGTGTTCTTCCTGAACTTCCGGGCCGACCGGGCGCGCGAGATCCTCGCGGCACTCGGCGATCCGGGGTTCGACGCCTTCGCCACCGGCCCTCGCCCGGCCTGGTCGGCGATGCTCGGCATGGTGAACTATTCGCAGGCCCACGACGCCTACATGACCGCCGCCTACCCCAAGCAGGAGATCCGCAACACCCTCGGCGCCTGGGTCTCGGCCCATGGCCGCAGCCAGTTCCGGCTGGCCGAGACCGAAAAGTATCCGCACGTCACTTTCTTTCTGAACGGCGGCACCGAGACGGTGCTGCCGGGCGAGGCGCGATTCATGGCGCCCTCGCCCCGGGTCGCGACCTACGACCTTTTGCCCGAGATGTCCGCGCCCGAGGTAACCGAACGGCTGGTGGCGGCGATCGGCGGCGGCTACGACCTGATCGTGGTCAATTTCGCCAATCCCGACATGGTCGGCCACACCGGCAACCTCGCCGCCGCGATCGCCGCCTGCGAGGCGGTGGACCGCGGCCTCGGGCGCGCGCTCGCCGCCGTTGCGGCGGCGGGCGGGGCGATGATCGTCACCGCCGACCACGGCAACTGCGAGACCATGATCGACCCGGAGACCGGCGCGCCCCACACCGCCCATACCACCAACCCGGTGCCGGTGATCCTGGTCGGCGGCCCGCCGGGCGTGCGGCTGCGGAACGGGCGGCTTGCCGACCTCGCGCCGACCGTGCTCGACCTCATGGGCCTCGCGCCGCCGCCCGAGATGACCGGTCGGAGCCTGATCGTCCGATGATGCGCGCGCTCCTCCTGCTGGTGCTGATGGCGCTGCCGGGTGCGGCCCGCGCCGAGGATGTGGCGGCGGCGACCGCGCGGGCCGCGGCCGACCTGCAGGCGGCGGTGCTGGCGATGGAGGAGGCGCAAGGGGCGCGCGACCGTGTCGCCGCGCTGACCCTGACCATCCGCGCCTATGAGGACGGGCTCGAGGCGCTGCGGGAGGCGCTGCGGCGCGCAACCATCCGCGAGGCGGCGATGCAGCTGCAGTTCGACGCCGAGCGCGAGCGCGTGGGGCAGCTGATCGGCGCGTTGTCGGCGATGGACGCCGATGCCGGGCCGCTTCTGCTGCTGCACCCGGCCGGGGCGCTGGCCACCGCGCGGTCGGGCATGCTGCTGGCGGAACTGACCCCGGCGCTGCAGGCCGAAGTCGAGGCGCGGCGCGCGGCGCTCGAGGAAGCGCGCGACCTGCGCGCGCTCCAGATCGCGGCCGCCGGGACGCTGGCCGCGGGGCTGACCGCCGCGCAGGAGGCGCGCACGGCGCTCAGCCAGGCGATGTCGGACCGGACCGACCTGCCGCGCCGCTTCACCGAGGACCCCGAGGCGCTGCGCGGGCTGCTGGAAAGCGCCGATACGCTCGACGCTATGGCCGCCGGTCTCCTGGCCGGGGGCGGGGAGGATGCCGCGTCCCCGGCCGCGGCGCCGCTGCAGGCGCCGCTGCCCTGGCCGGTGCGCGGCACCATCCTGCGCCGGCCCGGCGAGGCCGATGCGGCCGGCGTGCGGCGCCCCGGCGTGGTGCTCGCGACCCGTCCGCGCGCCCTCGTGACCGCCCCGGCGGCGGCGACGATCCGCTACCGCGGACCGCTGCTCGACTACGGAAATGTGATGATCCTTGAACCCGGCGGGGGCTATCTGCTGATACTCGCCGGCCTGGAGACCGTTTATGGAGAGGTCGGGGAGATCGTCGCCGCCGGCGGACCGGTCGGGCTGATGGGCGGGTCGCCGGCCGGGTCTTCGGATTTCATGGAGTCCGGGCCGGCGGTCAGCGGCGCCGGCGCCGGTTCGGGCGGCGGTTCAGGTGGCGGGACGCTTTATCTGGAAGTGAGGCAGGGGGCCGAGCCGGTCGATCCGACCGGATGGTTCGCCGGGATGCAGGAGCAGGACGGAGACAGATGAGGAAATTCGCGATGGCCGCGCTCGGCGGCACGGTCGCCGGGGCGCTCTTGACGACCCAGATCGCCGGACCCCTGATCGCGCAGGAGGCCGAGAAGTCCACGACGGTCTACGAACAGCTCGACCTGTTCGGCGACATTTTCGAGCGCATCCGCGGCCAGTATGTCGAGGAGGTCGATTCGGAAGCGCTGATCGAGGCCGCGATCAACGGCATGCTGACCTCGCTCGACCCGCATTCGAGCTACCTGCCGCCCAAGGATTTCGACGACATGCAGGTGCAGACCCGCGGCGAGTTCGGCGGGCTCGGGATCGAGGTCACCCAGCAAGACGGCTTTGTGAAGGTGGTGGCGCCGATGGACGATACCCCGGCCGCGGCCGCGGGCGTGCTGGCGGGCGACTTCATCACCCATGTGAACGGCGAGTCGGTGCTTGGCCTGACGCTCGACGATGCGGTCGAGATGATGCGCGGACCGGTCGGATCCGAGATCATCATCACCGTGGTGCGCGAGGGCACGCCCGACCCGTTCGACATCTCGATCATCCGCGACACGATCAAGCTGACCGCAGTCAAGGGCCGCACCGTCGGCAAGGCGGTGGTGCTGCGGATCACCACCTTCAACGACCAGACCTTCGAGAACCTCGAGGCCGAACTGGCGAAGGGCGTCGAGGAGGCCGGCGGGATCGAGAACATCGACGGGTTCGTGCTCGACCTGCGCAACAATCCTGGCGGGCTTCTGACCCAGGCGATCAAGGTGTCGGACGCGTTCCTCGACAAGGGCGAGATCGTCTCGACCCGCGGCCGGAACCCGAGCGACGGCGAGCGGTTCAACGCCACGCTCGGCGATCTGGCGCAGGGCAAGCCGATCGTCGCGCTGATCAACGGCGGCTCGGCTTCCGCCTCCGAGATCGTGGTCGGCGCGCTGCAGGACCACCGCCGCGCGATCGTGGTCGGCACCAAGAGCTTCGGCAAGGGCTCGGTGCAGACGCTGGTGCCGCTGCGCGACGAGGGCGCGATGCGGCTGACCACCGCGCGCTACTACACGCCCTCGGGCCGGTCGATCCAGGCGCTCGGCATCTCGCCCGACATCGTGGTGACCCAGCCCCTGCCCCCGCCGGAGCCGGAAGAGGGCGCCGAGGCCGAGGAGGACCGGCCGGCGCGGTCGGAGGCGGATCTGCGCGGCGTGCTGTCGAACGACTCCATGACCGATGACGAGCGCCGGGTGCTGGAGGAAGAGCAGGCCAAGGCGGAAGAGGCGGCAGAGCTGCGCGACGAGGATTACCAGCTCGCCTATGCGGTCGACATCCTGAAGG
>Ga0224723_1002228_pt1 | contig 10882 bp, 12 predicted proteins | sample Balambano_FR2_Me_FD_161647 | JGI IMG/M metagenome (GOLD analysis project Ga0224723, IMG submission 161647) | Freshwater sediment microbial communities from Lake Towuti, South Sulawesi, Indonesia - Balambano_FR2_MetaG | ecosystem: Environmental > Aquatic > Freshwater > Lake > Sediment | place...
AACATGGTTTGAGCTTCCTTTGGTATTGAGTGGACAAGAAACTCAAAACTCAAACCCCTGGCCACCCCTCGCACAGGTTGCCATTCAGGGTAGCTAGGGTATCATCACCAAAGCCCCCCGACTGCTGCGTTCAGTCGCGGTGGGTCAGGTATCGGTGGGTGTTGTCATCACCTGCCGATGCCGCCAACAGTTCAAGTTTTGACGCTAAGCTGCCCGGAAGAACAGCTTGATGGAAGAGCATAGGCGGATATTTGGCCGCTGTCAACCGTATTGGGGCAAAAAGTAGAGAAAGGTCACCCAGAAATGACTTTCGCTTTAGAAACATCAACTCACCCGCGTGAATATTCCTTCACCATAAAAATGGGGTGGCTGAGGCCGGGCTGATTTTTTTGGAGTACTCGCAGTAAGCGATTTTGCAATGTTTTTTGGGCCGCTAGATAAGCATAAAGCACTTGCCCAATTCCCTTAATATTGCTGTTGTCTTTACAAATTACAATACCGCTGTGCTCTACCCCACTACGATGTAAAGCGAGAAAGTCATCGCGGTTAAAAGTAATGACAGATCGATTCTCTACTGTCGCTGCTTGCAAGACTTGATCGTCTAAAATGCCCTGGTTTGCGTTGCCTGCTTCGTAGGACGTTAAAACATCATAGCCCAGTTGCCGCAATGCCTTGACTAAATCAGCAGATAGGTTTTCATTAGCATAGAATTTGATTGTCACTCCCAGCTCTCCTCACTGTGGTGGGAGGTAATGAGTGCATCAATTTCGTTTTGGTGGGCTTGGTAATAAACCTGGGCCGCTAGCAGGTCAAAGGGAGTCAAGCCAGGAAAGTTATTGATTAGTTCCCCTTCACTCATGCCTTGCTGGGATAGGGAAATGAGCGTCCATACAGCGATGCGGGTGTTACGGATGCAGGCATGCCCACCGGCCACACCAGGCGTTTTCTTAGTCATGTGGCTCAGAAGCGCCGCCTGAAATGCCTGGAAGTCTTCCAGGGATAAGGCTGAAACGGCCTCTGCTAAGGAGTTTGCCAGTTGGGTGTTCATTACAGGTTGGGGGGTTTTGCCACGACCAGGACTTACCAGAGATACGATGATTATCCCAAAATTTTCGAGCAATCGTTCATGAGCTACCCCACTGTTAACACTGGGCAGTACCCAATCGAGATTTTCTGCTGTCATTGTTCACAACCCTCTCTTAGGGTGCTTCTTCCATCTGCTGCCTGACCAACTCTGGCCCTCTAGACGTACCAATTCGTGTGGCGCCCGCCTGCACTAGAGCCACTGCCTGCGCCACTGTGCGAATGCCCCCCGACGCTTTGATACCCACTCGGCCCTGGGTAATGCTGTAAAGCTGCTGCACTACCGCAACCGTAGCTCCGCCCTGCCAGCCTGTGCTGGTTTTTAGAAAGGCCACCCCAGCATCCATACAAATTTCCGCCGCCAGGGAAATTTCTTTAGGGTTCAGCAAGGCTGTTTCTAGAATGGCCTTGACGGGTTGCCCCGTTTCTTCGCAAATGGTGGCGACTTCGCGGTGGATCGCGTCATGCTGGCCCGATTTGAGCCAGCCCAGGTTAATCACTACATCCAGTTCTGTGGCTCCGTGTTCCACCGCTTCTTGGGCCTCAAACAGCTTGGTAGCTGAGGTCATTGCCCCGGTGGGGAAGCCAATTACCGTACAGACCTTGACCGAGCGCTGGTGCAGCAACTCCGCCGCCTGCCGCACGTGAGCCGGATACACACACACCGCCGCAAACCCGTAGCGATCGCCATCGGCGCACCACTGGCTGACCTGCTCTGGGGTGGCCGTCGGCGTTAGTAAGGCATGGTCAATCAACGGCGCTAAATCGATGCCTTCGTCTTTGGATAGCCATCCCTGAACCATTGGGGTAAACCTCCTCTGCCCTTGCGCCCATCCTGGCTTATCTTAAACGTAGCCGACCCTGACTCACCCGGCGGACACCTGACTAAGTGGCCAACTCCAAAATTCAAAATTCAAAACTCGAAATTTTCATCTCCCTCAATCCCACGCCTTCTAGGTAGCTTCTCGGATAAACTGGGCAAGCTATGGCAAGTTTGATTTAATCAGGGTTTTTACCAGTATCACGCTCTGCTGCCCTCGGCAATTTATGGCCATGACTCAGCCCCTTATTTCAGCCATTATTTGCACCCATAATCGGGCTAACTACCTGGGCGCTGCCATCGATAGCTTGTTAAAGCAAACCTACCCAGATTACGAAATTATTCTGGTAGACAATGCCTCCACCGACGACACAAAGGCCGTGGTCGATGCCCGTTTACCCCATCCCCAGCTTATCTACGTCTATGAAAATACCCTGGGCCTCTCAGCGGCTCGCAATCGGGGAGCCGCGATCGCTCAGGGTGAGATTCTGGCCTATTTGGATGACGATGCCGAAGCTTCGCCCCACTGGCTAACGGCGCTGGCTGAGGCATTTAGTCAGCATCCCCAGGCGGTCATTGCAGGCGGGTCGGTTAGCCTGATTTGGCCGTCGGGCCTGGGCTCACCCGGCTGGCTATCGCCTACCCTCTCCGAGAGCCTGGGAGCCTACAATTTAGGAACGACCATCCAGTTGATTACAGAACCGGGCCAAACCCCCAGAGGGCTAAACTACGCCGTAAAAAAGTCCTTTCTCAATAGCGCAGGCGGGTTCGATCTCCAACTGGGACGGGTCGGTAAAAATCTACTCTCTAATGAAGAACTGCATCTCACGCAGCAGGCCCTAGACGCTGGCTATGAGGTTTTGTTTGTGCCCCAGGCCCAGGTTGGCCACCATGTTGCCCCAGAACGGCTGCATCCTGGCTGGTTCTTGCGCCGCAGTTGGTGGCAGGGCATCAGCGAATGCTACCGCGAGCAGCTAAGCCATAGCCTTACTCGTCAGCGGCTCTGGGCGCGGGCACTGTGCCTGCTGCGAGGCTTGGCCAAATCTCTGCGGAGTTGGCATGACCCAGCCTTGCGATTTGAGAATCTGGTGTATGCCTATGGACAGTTGGGCTATGTGTTCAGCGGTTTGCGCTATCTTCTGCCTCGGCCTGGGGTAAAGTTTTCTCCTTGATTTCCTGCTGCCAGACATTGCGGGTATATCCAGTTTTGTCTGGTTGCGTGCCTATCTCAATCCACTCTAAAACGGAGCCACCATGTCTACACCATCCCCCAAAGTGCCGGTTTCGGTACTCATCCCGGCCAAAAATGAGGAGCAAAATCTGCCGGCCTGTCTCGCTAGTTTAGAGCGGGCCTCAGAGGTGTTTGTGGTGGATTCCCAGAGTAGCGATCGCAGCGCAGCCATCGCCACGGCGGCTGGGGCTAAGGTGGTGCAGTTTGAATTCAATGGCCACTGGCCTAAAAAGAAAAACTGGGCCTTAGACCACCTGCCCTTTAGCCATGAGTGGGTGCTAATTGTCGATTGCGATGAGCGCATTCCTCCTGACCTGTGGGATGAAATTGCCCTGGCTATCCAGCATGACGAATACGATGGCTACTACCTGAACCGTCGGGTTTTCTTTCTGGGTACCTGGATTCGCCACGGGGGCAAGTACCCCGACTGGAACCTGCGCCTGTTTCGTCACCGCCAGGGCCGCTACGAAAACCTGCAAACCTCTGACATCCCCAACACAGGCGACAACGAAGTCCACGAGCACGTCATCATCAATGGCTCGGTAGGCTACCTCAAGCGCGATATGCTCCACGAAGACTTCCGCGATCTGTATCACTGGCTGGCCCGCCACAATCGCTACTCTAACTGGGAGGCCAGGGTTTACTACAACCTGCTCACGGGCATGGGCGACGGCGGCACCATTGGCGCTAACCCCTTTGGCGATGCCGTTCAGCGTAAGCGGTTCCTGAAAAAAATCTGGGTGCGCCTGCCCTGCAAGCCGTTGCTGCGGTTTATCTTGTTCTACATTATTCAACTCGGCTTTTTGGACGGGCAGGCAGGCTACATCTACGCCCGGCTGCTCAGCCAGTACGAGTACCAAATTGGAGTAAAACTGTTTGAGCTACGGCGATTCGGGGGGCAGTTAAATGTATCGGCTAATGATTCGTCCCCTCGGCCCCAGCCAACCACCTCGGCTTCAATGATGTCTAATGGATAATCAGCCCTGGGTACAGCTTGATGCTTACGACCAATCTTGGTACAAGCCAGGTCGATCCAGGCCCATAATCTTGCTCTGGTGGTTGTTACAGGCGGTGCTGTTTCCACTTACGCCCCATGCGTTCCATGCCCCCCGGTGCTGGCTGCTGCGACGGTTTGGGGCCACCGTGGGGCAACACGTTATCATTCGCCCTACGGCCCGATTCACCTATCCCTGGCACGTTACCATCGGCGACTATAGCTGGATTGGGGATGATGTCGTCCTCTACAGTCTGGTCCCTATTACCATTGGCCAGCACTGTGTGGTGTCACAAAAAAGCTATCTCTGTACAGGCAGCCACAACCTCCACGATCCTCACTTTGGGCTGATTGTGGCTCCCATCGTGCTTGAGAATGGGGTTTGGGTGGCCGCGGACTGTTTTGTGGCCCCTGGTGTCACCATTGGGGCTAACACCGTCGTTGGTGCCCGTAGCAGTGTTTTTAAGTCTCTACCGGCAGGCCAGGTGTGTCATGGCAACCCCTGTCGGGTGGTCAGCCCGCGCCAGATGAATGATGGGAGTTAAAGCGCGTCTATTCAAACTGCTGATTAGTCTCAGACCAGGGCAAGAGAGCATACTCGCCAGCCCGATAGACCAATAGCGCTAGCGGTAGACCTTGCTGGGGGTTAGTTAACGCCACCAGGGTTTGAGGACTTGTGAGGTCACTGTATAGCAGTCGGTTGTCCTGGCTAAGGATGATGGTTTTTGGAGCCGTGCCGTCAATTTTGGCTCCTAGAGCTTGAAGCTGGTTCAGCGCTGCACTCTCCAGCGTAAAGACCCGGTCAGGCTGGCCCTTACCGGTCAGGTCGAGGGTGTGCTGTTGCAGCGTTCCCAAAACATTAGCAATAGCCTGGGAAGAGGTGGCCTGATCAGAAAACAGCACCTTAGTTAGAGGATCCGCTGCTTTAGTCAGATCAACGGCCTGTTGCTGGGAGGTGTCGAGCCAGACCAGCGCATCTTTTGAAAATGCTAGTAGGGGCTGGGTGGATGTCTCTACGGCTGATCCTGTAGCCAGCAGAGTAACGCGACCCTGAGCAACGGCCACGCCGCGCACAGAAAGGGAAGTAGCCACGGCTTCACGGTGGCTGGCCCAGCGCAGCAACGTCAGCGTTGGTCGCCCCTCAGTGGCCAACGCCGACCATAGCACCGCTGCGTTGGAGGATGCAGTGGGGCTTTGCCAATGGCTGATCCAGCTTTGAGCCTGCTTAACCGATTGCACCTCAACCTGGTACCACTGCCCTAGGGAAGCGTCCGTAGATTGGTCGGGCGGCACATACCAGCGGCTAGTCTCCAGTCTGGCCAAGGGTTGAACTGTGCCAATGACCGCCTCTATCGGAACGATGGCTGCAGGGCGATGGGGCTCAGATACTAGCTTTGAGGAGGTAGTTGTAGTAGTGGCCCCAGATGAAGAGGATGGCGACTGGGCTACGGCGGCTGGGGAGGTAAGGACGGCGGCTAATCGCTGCCGTTCCCTGGCTGAAATGGGCTGACGAGCCAGCCATTCCTGGGCGGCTTGAGGATTTTGCTGGGCGTTTAGCATAAGCCCGCCCCAGACGTACACAGCCAGTTCTGGCTTTGGCAGCGAGGTCGTGGCGACAATCCGGTTCCACAGGCGGCCCTGATCTACTTCCAGGCGACGCAGCAGAGGCTTCAGTAGGGTTGGGTCAGCCTCTAGCCGAACCAGGGCCTTTTCCCATTGACCATCAATCAGCAGGGCCAGGATGTGCTGGGTGGGCATGGCCCAGTCTTGATTAGCCTGCTGGCGAGCAATGGCGGCATGGCGGGTGATGAGTTGCAACTGGGCTTCGGCAGTGGGATTCCATTGGTCAGCCAGGGCGGTTTTGAGGATAGTTAGGCGATCTCCTGCCTCTTGCCACAGCCCGCTACGGGCCAGCCGCAAGGCCTTTTGATAATCACTTACCCGTTGTCCTGCCGCTACGGGCACCTGCACCCAGGATAGAGGTTGCAGCCGCACTGGCACGCCCAGCCCACCTGCTTCCAATAGCTGAAACCCTTGCAGCTTGGGTTCCAGGCCCACAGTTTGATCGACCACTAGATCGGTATGGCCAACCCCATCTAGATCCTCCCATTGGGGTAAGCGGTTAGCGGGGCTGCTCCAAACCGTCAGCGGGTGCAGGCTGGGCTGGGCAATATCGACTACCAACAGTTGCCCGTAGCGCAAATTCAGCCCTAGTGCTGCCCAGTTTCCCTCCAGGGTAAACCAGGCCAAATTAAGGCCAGTAGGGGGTGGTGGCAGCCGAGTCAGTTGGGTAGTACTAAATTCCTGAGGGGCCAGGCGGTAGTTTGGTGCAGTGCTTTCCAACGTTGCCAAAATCAGCTCGCGGCTAAAGGGAGCGATGGCGATTGTCTCTAGTTGCAGCAGGCGATCGCTCTCCTTCTCCAGATGCATCTGCCCGGGCAACCGCTGCAAGAGGGTGATCGCCACAATCTGCCCATCGGATTGATTGATGACCGGCACCAGCAGCAGAGTAGCGGCTCCATCAGTGGTTTCGGTATTAAGAGCAACAGGTTCACCTAGAGTTTGGTCGCGCTGGGCCAAGGCTTGGCGCAACTCATCCAAACTAACCGTAGTGGGCGCGGCGTTGGGCTGTAGCCAGCTTTGCCAGCGGGGCAGCGCTTCTGGGTCGAGCATCAGCAGCAGCCCCCAGCGGAAACTAAAGGCCAGCAGCACGGCTCCACCCCCCAACCCCAGACTGACCAGCAGCAGAGACAGCACCCGCCACCAGAGGCGACGGGGTCGTGCACCTACCCACACCTGCACAGCGCTGTTAGTTTTCTGTCGCCCAGAAATCCTAGCCATGATGAGCTTATAGCGATAACATCTGAAACTTTATCGCAAGATTTCAGTTTGGCTATCGTCACGGAGCTTAGGATGAAACTATCCACCGAACTGATGCGAGGTTGGCACTATGGCACAGCAACAGCATCCGCTTCTCAAGAAATCGGCTATTGATGCAATAGATGCGTTTGAGTTTCATCACCCTTTTAATCCAAACTCAGAAATATATATTCGCTCCCTGAGCAGCGCCGTTGGCTTTCAGCGAGTCGGCCTATCCCTTGCCCGTGTACCCTCCGGCAAAGAGTCCTTTATCTACCATGCTCACCACAACGAAGAGGAGTGGATTTATATTCTTTCCGGTCGCGGTATTGCAGAAATTGGCGATCGCGAGTACGAAGTAGAAGCGGGGGATTTCATGGGTTTCGGCCTACCTCAGCCACCGCATCACCTGCGCAATCCCTACGACGAGGATTTGGTGTATCTAATGGGCGGCGAGAAAGTTCGCTTTGATATTGGCGTCTTTCCCCGCGTAGGGAAGCGAGCTATCCGCGACGGGGAAGACGCTTACTTTGTAGATGAGTCGTCGCTACAGCATTTTTGGCGTAGTTCAGAGGCTGAGGAGCAGTGAGGTCACAACATTTGAGTCTGAATTTCGCTTAACGTGATTTTTATGTCGTCGCTATTCTTCTCGAAGATCATCGATCGACAGTCCCAACTCAGCGAGTTGAGCTGGACTCAGAGATTGCAACTTATCCACCAACTGCTGCCGCTGCTGTCGTTCTTGCTGCAACTGCTGTTCCGCCTGCTCCGCTCGTTGTTCTGCCTGTTCTGCCTGCTGTTCTGCCTGTTCTGCCCGCTGTCGTTCAATCTCAGCCCGTTCTGCACCTGTGAGCAATAAATTTCCCTCTGCATCCCACCAGCGCAACCACCGTTGCTCCGGATAGTTGAGGTAGCTCCCCTGCCAAATACCCAACTCCACCTGCATCGGAGCAATGAAATAATGCCCCCGCTCATTGGACGGCAACGCTTCATAGCTACCCTCAATCAAATGATAAACCTCTAGCCGACCGCTATTAATTTCGTAGATGCCGTAGAACGGAATATGGATAATGCGCTCGTAGACCCAAAACTTGCCGGGCTTGATGGTGCCATTCGACCAGGATAACGGGGTGCGATCGCGTTCCTCACGGCCATCTCCCGAAGCAAACTCCAGGGCAATGGTGGGAGCAATATATTCCCGCCACAGCACATAGGAGCGCCGCACCACCCCGCCCAATTTAGGCGGAACACCCGCCACATAGAACCAATCGGGTGCCTCCGCTCCCCGTTCCGGTGGATCTGTTTCTCGCCAGTAGATACCAGAATCTTGCCCAATGCAATACTGCCCATCCGGGTGCAAGCGTTGTAGAAGGGGTTCAATCGAATCAGTTAGCAACAAACTCTGGGGATGTTCCTCAAAATTTTTCACAAACGTACCGTCAGCCTCAGGCAATTGCGTGTGATCTGGAAACTGAGGCGGTAGCCCAAGCCGGGTAATAATCTCCGTCATAGCATCAGTTAACTACACCAGGTAGTCCAATCATAAACCCCTTCCCCATGCTCACCTTCTCATGACGCTAACCAACTGCGAACAAGCCGGTCACTGGTTGGCCAGCGTCTTCGCAGATGAGCCGTACCAGCGCTCTGCCAGGGTATTGAGCTGATCCAAAATGACGATTAATTCTTGCCCCCGCTTCGTTAGGCCGTAAGTGACCTGGGGCGGCACTGTGGGTTCGTAGTGGCGATAAAGCAAGCCCTCCTCTACTAGCATCCGCAGGCGCTCGGTCAGCATTTTGGTAGAAATGCCTTCAACCCGTCGCTTTAGCTTCCCAAACCGAGTCGGGCCAGCGGTGGAGAGAATCCACAGAATATACAACGTCCACGGGCCAGATAGCACATCCATCAAAATGCCTATAGGACAAGGATTTCCCCTTGCTGATCGCGCTACCACTGGGCTAAACCTCCAAGCTTTCAAATCATCCAGTAGATAGTTACTTTACAGTACCTACTTTACTCTCGTAAGTAGGTACTTTTAGTATCTAGTAGAACGCAACGCAATACACTCCAGCGAGGCAACCATGCAGACCATTGCAATTGTTTACTTTTCCGGTTCTGGACACACGCATTTGATGGCCGAGGCGGTAGCCGAAGGAGTCCGCAAGAGCGGCGCTCGGGCCGAACTGCTACGCATTACTGGCGAGCAAATTCACAACGGACGCTGGCAAAACGATGAGATGTTAGAAAAATTGGCCCAGGCCGATGCGATTATCTTTGGCTCACCCACCTATATGGGAGGCGTGGCGGCTCAGTTCAAAGCTTTTGTGGATGCCGCCAGCAGCGCCTGGTTTGCCCAGCAATGGAAAGATAAGATCGCGGCTGGCTTTACCCACTCCAGTTCTCCCAGTGGCGACAAGCAGGGCACGCTGCTGTATCTGGCCATTAATGCAGCTCAGCACGGCATGGTGTGGGTGGGTTCTGCGGCCTTGCCCAGCCAGTACGTCGGCAAAACCGATGGGGTTAACCGATTGGGCTCATTTTTAGGGGTGATGGGCCAAAGCCCAATGGTGGGGCCAGGTGAAAGTGCGACCCTAGAATCCGGCGACTATCTAACGGCGGAAAACCTAGGCCAACGGGTGGCTGAAGCGACCCAACGTTGGAACGCGGCCAAGGTGCCAGTACCAGCCTGATGAAGAGCTCTAAATGCTCAATGACCTGTTGAATGCACAGAACCGCAGAGGCTTAGTTGGCCTTTGCGGTTTTTCGGCTGACCAGAGTTGATTTTTAACTAAATCCTCGAAAACCGTAGCCGACCTCAGTTTTTCTGATCAATCTAAGATGGCTAGAATAGGGCTAAGCATAGTTCTGACAATTTTTTTTTGAAATGGCTCAACCTGTCCATGCCTCTAAACTTTATGAGCGTGACTTTGTGGCTTGGTGCGAAGAAACCGTTGCCAAGCTAAAGGCTCATGATCTGGAAAGCCTGGATCTTGACAGTTTAATCGAGGAGATTGAGGGCTTGGCGGGTAGAGATAGACGAGAGTTAGAAAGCCGATTACTTGTGTTGTTAGAACATGTGCTGAAGCGGCTCTATGTTTCGAATCCCTACGATTACAAGGATTGGCAGGACACTATTAACGAACAACGGCGGGAGTTGCGACTTCTATTGAAGCAGTCTCCAAGTTTACGAAACTACTTAATGAACGTGTTTGATGAAGCCTGGCAAGACGCTCTAAAGCAAGTAAAACGAGACTATGCGAAGGAGCTATTTCCCGAACAATGGCCGTTTAGCCGAGAAATAGACGCTCTTCTGGAGAATGAGTTTTAGTTAGCTGATGAAGACTTGTAATCGATAGCTTAGCCACTATAGTCTCTGGCCTGAGCACCCCAAGCTCCAAGGCTAGAGCGCTAGAATTTTTGAGTCAGGTGTTTGCGTCCCCCAAACTTGTAGCATGGCACTATGTGGTCTGAAAAAGCAAAATTGGGGCCAGGGCAAGCGATTAAAAAGGCCAGGAGAATTTCGCTCCTGGCCTACATTTGTTTAAGTTGTCAACCTGTTTTTTCCTATTCAGAATGTTTTTTCTGAAACAGGGTTAGCCCCCAGCCACAGCCGGTACGATACTAACTTCGTCACCGTCGTTAAGGGCGGTATCTTTGCCGTCTAAAAAGCGAATATCTTCGCTGTTGACGTAGAAATTCACAAACCGGCGCAGTTCGCCAGCGTCGTCGCAGAGACGAGCTTTAATGCCAGGGCAATTGCTTTCTAGAGCATCCAACAGTTCCACAATGGTGCTGCCGTCGCACTCAAGGGCGGCCTGGTTGTTGGTGAATTTTTGCAACGGGGTAGGGATGAGTACTTTTACAGCCATGTCAGGAGATTTAAGGGTCAAGATTTGGG
>Ga0224723_1002229_pt1 | contig 10882 bp, 8 predicted proteins | sample Balambano_FR2_Me_FD_161647 | JGI IMG/M metagenome (GOLD analysis project Ga0224723, IMG submission 161647) | Freshwater sediment microbial communities from Lake Towuti, South Sulawesi, Indonesia - Balambano_FR2_MetaG | ecosystem: Environmental > Aquatic > Freshwater > Lake > Sediment | place...
TGCGCTTGCGCCGACCGGGGTGAGCGATGGCGTCAGCGCGTGGGATGATTTCGTGTATTTCGACCAGCTCATCGAAGCCGGCATGTTGAATTATGCCGACTGCATCGGCGCGCATCACAACGGGATTAACGTCGGACCGAGCGATACGTGGGACAACATCCCGGATGACCCGACCGCGATTTATCGTGGACCGTTCGATAACCCGCATCACAGTTGGAGTTTCCGAAGCACGCTGCAAACCTATGCCAACAAGGTCGCGCTGGCAGGCGGCGATCAAAAGCTGTGCGTGACCGAATTCGGATGGGCAAGCGCGGAAGGACTGGAAGGTGCGCCGCAAGGCTTCGAGTTCGCGCTCGATAATACGCTGGAAGAACAACGCGATTACACCGTGCGCGCCATCGACAATATGGTCGAATGGGACATCGTCTGGCTGGCGATGCTGTGGAATCTGAATTACGGCGCACAGGCGGGGTGGGAATATACCAACGACAATGTGCCATACGCGATCATCGGACCCAATTCGTATTTCCGCCCGGTGTTCGATGCCGTGCGCGATTGGAATCGCGTCTATGAGGCGCAGTTCGAATAAATGCGCCGCGTGATTTCGCTCATGATCTGGGTCATCGCTGGTGGCGGCATCGTGTCCGTGCCACAGTCATCGCATGACCCGTTTCGAGCGTTCGCCGTCACCGACCCGCCCATTGCATCGCTCACCTACAGCATTCAGGCATTTCTTTGGTGGGGCGATTGGTGGGCGAACATCCACAGCCAGTGGATACAAACGATGGCGTTCACGCATGTCAAACAAACGTTTGCCTGGGAGGACATCGAGCCAGCGCAGGGTGAATGGCGCTGGGAACAGGCGGACGCGCTGCTGACCTTGCTGGAAAGTCGCGGCTTGCGCGTCGTCGCACGGCTGAGCGATGCGCCCGAATGGTCACATCCGAGCGTGACGGGCGTGCAGGACGTCGATTACATCGACGCGCCGCCCGATGACGCGGGTGATTATGCCATGTACTGCGGAGAAGTCGCCCGCCGCTATCGCGGGCGCATCGCCGCCTATCAAATCTGGAACGAGCCGAATTTGAGCCGTGAATGGGGCGGGCGCCAGCCGGACGCGGGTGCCTACACAGGCTTGTTGTTCGCGTGCAGCTTCGCTATTCGTCTGAACGACCCGGACGCGATCATTATATCAGCGGGGCTTGCGCCAACCGGGACGTATGACGCGACCGCGTTCCCCGACGACGTGTATTTACAGCAGCTTTACGACGCTGGCTTTCACCGTTACATCGATGTGGTCGGGATGCACGCGCCGGGCTACAGCGAACCGTCGCTCAGCCCCGCGCAGGCACAGGCGAACGGCGGACAGCGCTTCTTCACTTTTCGCCGCATCGAAGATTTGCGGCGCATCATGGTCGCCAACGGTGACGCAGCCCGTCAGGTCGCCATTCTGGAAATGGGCTGGACGACCGACCCGATCAACCCGGCGTATGCCTGGTTCGCGGTCGAAGAATCGACCCAAGCGCAGTATCTCGTCGAAGCCTATGCGTATGCGGCCGCGAACTGGCGTCCGTGGGTGGGCTTGATCAGCACAATCTATATCGCCAGCCCGACATGGACGGAACACGACGAAGAAATGTGGTGGGCGGTGACCACGCCGGATAACCGCACCCGCCCGGCATATATCGCGCTGGCAAACATGCCGAAATACTGCGCGGGCTTTGTCATTCCCGAACGTCCGGGCGACAGCCCCGAAGCGTTGGGGCAGACTCCGGCGCGCAATTGTGAAACTTTTCAACCCTGATGGCGAGCAGCATCCGTGACTGCTCCATCCACAAGCGCTGATGGAGAACCGATCATGAATTTACTGGCGATCTCGTATTTCTTTCATCTGATCGCAACCGTCGTCTGGTTGGGCGGCTTGTTCGTGCTGACGATCCTGGTTTTTCCCGAAACCCGGCGCATCCTGAACGAGCAGCCCGCGTTGTATGCCCTGCTTTCACGCCTTCGCAAGCGCTTTTTCCCGTTGATCAACTTCAGCCTGGTCGTGCTGGTGCTGACGGGGTTCGTCCAAATGGCGGGTGATGAGAATTACGACGGCGTGCTACAATTCACGAATGAATGGAGCAGGGTGATCCTGCTCAAGCATATCGCGTTTCTGGGCATGATTGGCTGTGGTGCGCTGCTGCAATTCGCGGTCGCGCCCGCACTCGAACGTGCCAGTCTGCTCATCGCGCATGGCAAAGGCGATCCGGTCGAAATCGAGCGACTGCGCCGCCGCGAAGTACGCCTGACATGGGTCAATGCCGGGTTGGGCGTGCTGGTACTGGCGTTCACCGCATGGGCGACCGCAATATAAAACAGTCTGACAGATTCCCGTCATCGAGGGATGGTTTCTTTTGTCCAATCGCACCGGCTACGCGCTGGCGGTGATCGTGCTGATGATCGGCGCGGTGCTGCGTTTTTATGGACTGGCGACAGTGCCGCCGGGTTTTTCGACCGATGAATACATCGATGTCCGGCTGACGGAAAACGTTCGCGCCGGGAATATCCGCATTTTTCATGACCTGGACGGAGAGGGGCGCGAAGGCATGTACCCGATTCTGCTGGCAGCTTCCACCAGCGTGACGGGGTCGGGCTTGCTCGGTTACCGAATGCTGTCGTATGCCGCCGGAATGCTCACGCTGGCGCTGATCTACGCGCTCGGTCGGCGGTTGTTCGGCGCGGGCGCAGCCATCACCGCGATGGCGATCTTCGGCTTCACACTGTTCCCAATCCTTTTATCGCGCAGCATCACCCGCGAATCGCTGCTGCCCCTGTACGTCACAGGGACGCTGCTGGCGCTGGCGCGCGCGTTCCCGATTTACGGCGCAGCCGATTCGCGGCGTTCCGGGCAGACGACCGCGTTCGCCGCGCTGGCATTTCTGCTCGGTCTCGGCTTTTACATCCACCCCGCCAGCCTGATCGTGACGCTGGCGGTGATGGCGTTCATCGGCTATCTGCTGCTCACCCGGCAGCCGATTTCGCGGCGTGCGATCAGCAACGTGTGGTTTTCGGTCGTCATCATGATCGTGATCGCCGCGCCCTATCTGATCGCCAGCTTCAGCACGCCGGAATTAGCCGGTGCGGGTCGGCTGTTGTACGACAGCCAATCGCCGCGCCAGACCAGTCCCTTACAGGCAGCAGCCTTGAGCGTCAACGGTATCTTCTTAAGCGGTGACCTCAACCCGGTGTACAACCTGCCCGGTCGCCCACTGTTCGATTTCGCCAGTGGACTGCTGCTGCTCATCGGGCTGATCGCGGCGGCGCGCACGTGGCGTCAACCGCGTTCCGCGCTGATCGTGATCGCGCTGGTCCTGCTGCTTCCCATCGCGCTGTTCGCCCACCGCCCCCCGAATTTTCTCGCCTACGCCGCGCTGACTCCGCTGCTGGCGCTGTTCGTCGGTTTTGGCGTGGCGACTCTGTATCGCAGCTTCAACCGCCGCGTCCGCGTCATCGCCGCGCTCGGCGTGACCGCGCTGCTGATCTTCAACGTCATCTGGAGCGGATACGATTTGTTCAGCCAATGGGCGAATTATCCGCCAGTGCGGGCGGCTTATCAGGCTCGGCTGAGCGAACTGGCGCACCATCTCGATGTGACCAGCGCTGCGACCGATACGGTGGTGTGTGGCAGGCTCGATGCGCCGCCCGATCCCACATCCGATCTGGCGCGCACGATGTTCGCCATGATGCACCGTCGTGATACGCGCATCCGCACCGCCGACTGCGGCACCGGCTTGATTTTGCCCAACGGCGGCGCCACCGCACAATTGATTTTACCCGACGAAAACGCGCTCGATACCGTCAATCCGTTTTTGCGCATGTGGTATGAAACGGGTGAAATTGTCCAAGCCAATCACTTACCCGCCAATGGCGTGATTCGCCTGAACGCCGAACGTGAACTGGCAGACCGGATCGGCGCGTTCACCACCACCGCGCCCGTCTCGTTTGCGCCCGAATCGCCGGGCGGCGCGCAAGTCACCGCGCTGCCGGTGCGCATGGGCGGCAATCTCACCTTTCTGGGCTACGATGATACATTCGTGCTCCCCTTCCAGCCGGGTGATACCGTCCCGGTCGTCACATACTGGCGCGTCGATGGCGAACTGCCGCCCGATGTGCGCCTGTTCGTGCATGTGCTGTCCGACCCGGCAGCGATTGCGGCGCAGTGGGACGACATCAGCATCATTCCCGCTCAGCTTTACCCGCGCGATGTCTTCGTTCAGGTTTCGTTTTTACAGCTTCCGTTTGCAATCCCCGATGGTCTGTACGGGATCAGCGTGGGCGCGTACACCGCGACCGACGACAATCGTCTGGCAATTTTCGACGGCGAAATGCCGCGCGGCGCGCGCCTCTTTCTCGGTCAGCTTCAAGTCATGCAGGCGGGTAACTGATGTTTGAAGTGGTGTTTTTAGGCACATCGGCATCCGCGCCATCGGTGTATCGCGGGCTGCCCGCGCTCAGTGTGTTCGGCGGTGAACATCGCTTTCTCGTCGATTGCGGCGAAGGCACGCAGCGTCAGATTTTGCGAAGCGGCATCGGCTTCAAAAAACTGGACAAAATTCTGCTCACCCATGCCCATCTCGACCACATTCTTGGGTTAGGCGGGTTGATTTCGACGTTCGCCCGTTGGGAAAACGACGCTATCGACGTGATCGAAATTTTTGGCGGGCGCGCCACGCTGGATCGTGTCCACGCGCTCCTGTTCGGCGTGGTGCTGCAATACGAACAGCTTCCCATCGAAATCAAGCTGCTCGAACTCGCGCCCGGCGTGATTTTTCAGGCGAAGGATTATCATGTGCGCGTTTTTCCGGTCACGCATCGCGGCTATGGCAATTTCGGCTTCGCCTTCGAAGAACACGCGCGCCGTCCGTTTCTCGTCGAACGCGCTCAAGCGTTGGGCGTGCCTGCCGGTCCGGAACGCGGGCGGCTGGTGGCGGGGCAAAGCATAACGCTCAGCGATGGGCGTACCATCACGCCGGATATGGTGCTGGGCGATGAACTGCGCGGCGTCAAACTAGTCGTCGTTGGCGATACCGCCCGCACCGACAATCTGCGTCAGCACGTGGCGGACGCCGATGCGCTCGTCATCGAATCCACCTTCCTGGATGCCGATGCCGATGCTGCCCGCGCGTTCGGGCATATCACCGCCGGTCAGGCGGCGCGGCTGGCGCTGGAAAATGGCGTCGGGACGCTGCTGCTCACGCATGTTTCACGCCGTTACCGCGAAAGCGATGTGATCGAAGAAGCGCGGCGCATTTTCCCGAATACGGTCGTCGCCCGTGACCTGGATCATTTCATGATCAAGCGCGATGGCGTGGTCAAACTGGCGCGCGAGAAAAAAGACACCGACCCGGTCGAACTTCCCGCCGAAGCCGATGAATGATCGCGGCTTTCTAAACTCCCGCTTACGTTCATATCACATTTCAGTACGAATTGAACTTCATACTGCGCGCATTCACGACAGGATGAACGCCTATGAAATTCGATTACGATCTGATTGTGATCGGCGCGGGGTCGGGCGGTTTATCCGCCGTCGCTTTTGCGCGCGCCCTCAACCAGCGCACCGCCCTGATCGAAAAGCACCGCGTGGGCGGTGACTGCACGTGGACGGGGTGTGTGCCGAGCAAAGCGCTGCTCAAAGCCGCACAAATCGCCCATCATGCGCGCATCGGCGCGACCTATGGCGTGGTCATCGATGCGCCGACTGTGAACATGGCGCACGTGCGCGGCTATATTCAGTCGGTCATCCAACAGATTTATCAGCACGAAACGCCGGACGTACTGCGCCAGGATGGCACGGATGTATTTTTGGGTGGCGCGCGTTTTATCGACGCGCATACCATCCGCGTCGGTGATAAATCGCTGACGGGCGCGCGCTTTGTGCTGGCGACGGGCGCGCACCCGCGCGTGCCGGAAATTCCGGGTTTGCACAGCGTCCCGTTTCATACCTACGAGACTATTTTTGACAATGACCGTCTGCCTGAACACCTGATCGTGATCGGCGCGGGCCCGGTCGGCTGCGAAATCGCACAGGCGTATCGCCGCTTCGGCGCGCGGGTCACGCTGATCGGCGAACACCTGCTCGCGCGCGATGAACCCGAAGCGGTCGAACGTATTTCGCACACGTTCAAATGGGAAGGCATCGACGTGATCACAGGGCGGGTCACATCCGCCCACAAATTGCAGGACGACATCGTAATATCAGCGCACAACCGCGAAATACGCGGGGCGATGCTGCTCATCGCCGCCGGGCGCTCCCCGAACGTGAGCGGCTTGGGGCTGGAAAACGCCGGCATCACGTACAGCGAACGCGGCATCCTTGTAGATGCTTACTTGCGAACGTCTCAGCCGCACATCTACGCCATTGGCGATTGTACGGGCGGACATCAGTTCACCCATTATGCCGGATGGCAGGGGTTCAAAGCGGTTCGCAACGCCGTGCTGCCGCTCAACAGTCGCGGCGTGCGTGAACACATCCCTTATACCACGTTCACCGATCCGGCAGTCGCGCGGGCGGGGCTGACCGAACGCGAAGCGCGCGACCGTTTTGGCGACCGCATCCGCGTCACCTACCGCGAAGGCGGACGTATCGACCGTGCCATCACCGATGACGCGCCTGGCAGCCTGATCAAGCTGGTGACCAAACGTAATGGCACGTTGTTGGGCGCAACCGTGATCGCGCCCGATGCAGGCGAGATCATCACGGAATATGCGCTGGCGCTCGAACTCAAACTGAAACCGACTCAGCTTGCCCAGACGATCCATGTCTACCCGACTTTTGCGACCGGGTCACAGTTGGCGCTGGCGGATGTGACACAGGCGGCATTGTTCGACAGCATGTTGGGGAAAGCGCTCATGGGGTTGTCGGCTCGCATGCGCCGTGCCGAACGCACCGGTCGATAACCGTCGTTGAACATGAGCAATCGCGCAGCATCGGCGTCTTGTTCGAGGGGGCGGTATACGCTGCCTGATCAATCCAGCCGCTGCGGTTCGACAGGCGGCATTTCCAGTTCCATCGTCCGCAAATACTGGATGAGCGGCGCGGCAGCCTGGAAACGTTCGCTGACATAACCGGACAAATCGCCGCCGATCCGGCTGACATCCGCTTCCAGCCATACCGTGTAGCCTTTTTGTCTGAGCAGTTCGGCTTGTGGATGATCTGCCGGGAAGTCTTTCGGGACTTTCTTCGCCTTTTGATCGCTCAGCACGCCGTACACCCTCCGCAAGTCCGGCTGATCAAGGATGCGTTCGATTTTTTCGGAGTGTGCCGCGATGTCCTGATGGATCCACGCCAGATGTTCCGGCGTCGGTTGATACCAGCCGCCGCCCACGTTGATCAAGCCCTGTGCGGTGATCTCAAAATAGTATCCCGGCATACTGGGACCGCGCCCGGTATGCGTGAAATGCGCGCTGAACTGCGTTTTGTATGATCCTTCTTTATCGGGAAAACGCTTGTTGATGCGAAACGCGCAGTCTTTCGGTTTGAGCGTCGTCAGCGGCGCGTCAAAACGCGCGAAACGGTCGATAATCTGCTGCAATTCGCCATAAAACGCCGCGCGCAGCACCTCATAACGTGGGCGGTTCGCATCGAACCACGCTTTATGATTGTTCATGCGAAGTTCGAACAAAAACGCGACCAGCGCTTCGATATCCATTATCGATTACCCCCCGCCCCCTCCACCAAGGTTTCTCCCGTTTCCAGCACCGTCTTCAAAGCGGACAGTATCCGCGCCCAGCCTTCGCGGATGCCTTTGCTGCTCGGCGCATGCGGGTCAAGGTCGTCATGCGTCAGCGTCAGCTTGCACACTGCGCCTTCCGGTTCAATCTCGAAGGTCACTCTGGAAACGCCAGGCGCTTCTTCAGCGTCTTCCCATCGCGGTAAAAATGTCATCACGATACGGCGCGGCGGGTCGATTTCCAGGATTTTGCCTTCGATCATCGGGCGGTCATCGGCGTATCGATATGTATACGCTGCGCCCGTTTGCCAGGTCGATTCCACGCGCGTCCCGAAATAATACTGCGGCGTGATCGTCCCATCCGTCAATGCCTGCCACAATTTTTCCGGCGTGGTGCGAATGAAAATCTGATACACATGCGCCGGGCGATTCGCCGCCATCTCGTCCCCCTCCAATGCCAACTTGAGATCGCTCAATGCCTGCGTGATCGGCTGCGCGTATTTGCTCACCCAGCGATCATACACGAATTGAATCGGTACAGGGTTGAGGTAATGATGTTTTTCGCGCCCGATTTTGCGCGTGGTGAGCAGTCCCGCTTCTTCCAGCACATCGAGATGCTTCATCACGCCGAAGCGCGTCATGGGCAAATACGCTTCCAGTTCGGAGAGCGTGCGTCCATCGCGCTCGAACAGCACATCGAGCAGCAGGCGGCGGTGTGCATCCGCCAATGCCTTGAATACTTTTTCTTCGTCCATGACTATCATTATACGTGACTTTATTGTCACGTGTCAAACATCAATCCAGTTCGCCCGCGCCATAAATTCTGCCCGGCTGAATGATGATCGGCGCATCGATGTGCGGCGACGCGAACACATCGTAGGTCGTCACCCCCGTCACGCGCACCGGCACGATCTCGCCTACAGGCAGTTCGCCTTCCACGATCACATAACCGTCAATCTCCGGCGCGTCGCGGTAGCTGCGCGCCAGACTGAGCGACTCACCGGTATCGTTCCCGTCTTCATCTTCCGCCGCGCCGTGACCTTCGACCAGTACCGGGATCGTCCGCCCGATCAAAGCCTGGTTTTTCTTCAGGCTGATCGCCTGTTGCAGCTCCATCAACTCGTTGTAGCGCGCCTGCTTGACATCATCCGCGACATGATCCGGCAGCATCGCGCTCGGCGTGCCGATCTCATACGAATACTTGAACGCACCGACGCGGTCGAATTCGAGATCGGTGACGAATGTTTTCAACCCGTCGAATTCGGCGTCGGTTTCGCCGGGATACCCGACGATGAACGTCGTCCGCACGCACAAATCGGGCATGGCGGCGCGCATCGACGCCAGTGTTTCGTACACCCATTCGATTTTAGCGGGGCGCTTCATGCGCAGCAGCGTATCGCGGTGTCCGTGCTGAAGCGGAATATCGAGATAATGCAGAATTTGCGGGTGCTTCGCCATGGTATCGATCAAGCGCGGCGTGACGTAACCGGGATAGGCGTACATCACGCGAATCCACGGGATGCCCGGCGCGGCGGCGACAATCGCATCGAGCAAATCTGCCATGCCTTCTTTCATGCCCAGATCATAGCCGTAGTCGGTCGTATCCTGTGCGATCAGGATCAATTCCTGCACACCGCGCGCTTGCAGCGCCACCGCTTCGTTGACGATGCTGTGCAGTGGGCGGCTGACCGCCGTGCCTTTGATTTTGGGGATGGCGCAAAACGCGCACGGGCGGCGGCAGCCATCCGCGATTTTGAGATAGGCGCTCGCGCCCTGCACGCTGGCGCGCAGCACGCCGCGTTCATCGAGACCGACGACCGCCGCTTCATCCGGCAGATGATAGAGCGGTTCGGGGTGCTTGCGCTCGCGCAGCCGACCGACCAGGTCGAAGATATCCATCCATCGGCGCGTGCCGATCACGCCATCCAAGCCCGGCACTTCCTGAATCAGGTTCGCGCCGTAGCGCTGACTCAAACAGCCGGCGGCGATCACCATCTGACCCGGTCTGCGGTCGTCCACCAATGCTTTGAGCGCGTCGATGGACTCCTGTTTGGCAGCATCGATGAAGCCGCACGTATTGACGATCAGCACTTCGGCGCGCGCCGCATCACCCACCCCGCGCATCCCGTTTTGTTCCAGCACTTGCGCGATGCTCTCGCTGTCCACTGTGTTTTTCGAGCAGCCCAGACTGAGCAGAAAGTATTTATCGGTACGGTTGAGTATTTTTGCCATGTGGCGGTGTCTTTCTCGTGGGAAACTTATTTCGGCGGCGGCTGACCGGTCGGCGTTTCGCGCGGCGGCAAAATCGCCGTGGGCGATGGGATCGGCGTGATCGTCGCCGTCGCGGACGGCGGTGGCGTATCGGACGGGGTGAGCGTGATCGTCGGCGTGTTGGTGATCGTCGGGGTATCGCTCGCCGTCGGCGTGACGGTCGGTGTGGGCGTGATCGTCGGCGTGTTGGTGATTGTCGGGGTATCGCTCGGCGTCGGGCTGGGACCGGGCGTATCGGTCGGCGTCAACTGCGCGACGATGCCGCCCTGCGGGTCGGTCGGCGTCGGGATGGGCGTATCGCTGACTTCGGCAGTCGGCTCGAAACCGGGACCGGTCACGATATTGACTCCACCGCGTGTCAGCGTGAGATCGACGCGCTGACCGCGATCCCCGAATGTCGGCTGTTCTTCGCCGTTGAATACCATATCGAGCGCTTCGGCATTGCTGGCGATGATCGTGATCGTCTCCGCGGCAGGAAATTCCAGCACGGTACCGGGTCGCGCGACGCCGACGAACCGATCCGTGCCATCGGTCGCCAGGCGAATCCAACTGCGCTGGCGGAACTGAATTGTGACCAGCAGCCCCTGCCCGGTGTACAACTGCTGCAAACCGTCCGGCACGGGAGTCGATGCAAGCGCCGTCCGCGTCGGCGGCGGCGTGAAGGTGAACGTCGGCGGAAGCTGTGCCAGAATATCGGGCGGTACATCGTTATCGTTCGTCTCAAACGGATTTTGCGGCGGTTCGGTGATCAACTGCGCGGTGACGAACACGATCACCGCCAGCGATGCACCACCGATCAGCAGGCGCAGCATCCATCCAAAAAACCCGACTCCCTGGCGGACGGGCGCGCCCAGCCGACCCGCATTCGCCATCGGCGGCGGCGACGTTTTGGGCTG
>Ga0224723_1002230_pt1 | contig 10881 bp, 4 predicted proteins | sample Balambano_FR2_Me_FD_161647 | JGI IMG/M metagenome (GOLD analysis project Ga0224723, IMG submission 161647) | Freshwater sediment microbial communities from Lake Towuti, South Sulawesi, Indonesia - Balambano_FR2_MetaG | ecosystem: Environmental > Aquatic > Freshwater > Lake > Sediment | place...
ATATCCTGCGACGGTGGTTTTGACGAGTTCTGGCTATTGCGCTCAAACTGCTGCCGCAGCATTGCGTTTTCCGCTTTCAATTCCTCGCATTGTCGTTCTAATTGCTCGACCCGCCCCAACAGACTGCGTTTCACACTGTCCGGCGTTTGTGCCCAGTCTGAATCGCTAGCGACTGTATTTAGGTGATTTCCGAGAATGAAAGTAGCATGTAAATGGGTCTTGAAACAGTACAAGCTGATTGATCGGTGGAGCGCGTTATGTCGCTAGCAAATCTCGAAGGAAAGCAATTAAGCAGGAGTCAAATCGAAGATCTCCGACTGGCATCGTCAAAACTCACTGGAGCGAAGCGTCGCAGTTTTCAGGCTGAGATGTGCCTGAAATATTGTGATGGAAGTGCAAGATTGAGTGAAACGGTGTTTGGCTGGAATCACTGTTTGGCATCGTGAAACAGCATTGCACTCGCGTCTGTATCTATTGGTTCTCAAACTGCGCTATCATCGAGATCCAGCCATGTTCGGAAGTTGTGTTATGCGCGATCGCTATTCTGCCTTGATTGACCAGATTGTGGAAGCCACGCTCAAAGGAAAAATCCGTTCTAAGGAGCAAGTTTATCACCAACTTGTGCAAGAGATTGCGAGTGGTACAGGTGAGATTTTTGAGCAGTGTTTAATTGAGCGCATTGAGCAGAACAACGCACAACTCAAGGCTACAGATGATTTGAAAAGAGCAAAAGCAGAACGGAGAATGAGAGCCTTGAATACGATTCAAGGCGAGTGGGAACGCTACCAAAAACAACGACAAGCCACTGGAGCAATTACGGTTGCATCTCAAGCCCTATTATCGGCTCAGCCCCAAGATTTATTTTTGACCTGGCTGCGGTTTGTAGATGTCAATCAACCGCAGACGTTGACTCTCGCTCAGTTGCCAGAACTAGCCCAGTCTTTAGAGCGGGCAGAACCAGCTATAGAAGATGCAGGGCAAGCCTTGCAGCAAATGGCTTCAGGCCTTCGTCAAGGACTACAAGGGTGGCGACTGCTAGAAGACCATTTAGTCCGGTGGTTGTATGAATCGCCCCGGAGCATTGGCTTTGAGGGGGGAGAGCAAACCGTTGGGCCGTGGAAAATATGGGCAGATCAACTTCGTTCACTACCCTCTTCAACGTCTCAATTGGTGTTTCAAACTATAGCAGAGGGAAAATCCATCGTTGAGACAATCGCTCATCAATCTACGTTAACTCTCAGTGATGCGATCGAACTCACTGTATTGTTTCAGACATTACAACGAGGGTTAATTGCCTGGTTTGAGAAACAACCCTATGATTCCAAATGGGGTACGAAACAAGCCGTTGCTACTTTTCTGACGTTTGCCGTGTTGTGGAGCCAATTATGTCAGGGATTACAACAACATAGCGGAATTTCTGTGCAGCGTTATCAACTCGTGCAGGGTTGTTTTCAAATGATGTTACAAGGGCTAAGAAGTTTTTCTCAACAACCCTATTTCCCCCTCTATGGCGGTGTGTTTGCTCTGTTTCCAGGAGATACGTTGAAAGGAGCGTTGATGTATTTAGATGAACCACTGCGCCGAGTCGAAGGAACCCAGGAAAAGGCTCGAATCCTAACCCTTTTGGGATATTCGCAACGGGCGTTGGGACGGGTTGATAGCGCGATCGCCTTTCACCAGCAAGCGTTGGAGATTGCTCAAGCAGCAGGGGATCAGGCCTGTGCTATTGCCAATCTGAATCACCTCAGCCGCACCTACCTGGCCCAAAAAGAATTTTCGGAAGCGATTCGTTACAGTCAACGAGCCTTAGTGTCCTCACGGCAGCGCGGCGATCGCATAGGAGAAGCCAATGCACTGACCAATCTGGGCTACAGCGAAGTCCTATCAGCGAACCAGTTCGAACGAATTGACCCAGATCACTACGAGATGCCGATTAGCTACTTAGAACAGGGATTGCAACTGGCTGAGAAATTGGGCGATCGCCAGAGCCAATCCCTGTGCTACAACAGTTTGGGCATTGCTTATCATCTGCTGAGTGAGCCGAAAACTGCGATCGACTTTTTGGAAAAAGGTGCAGAGGCCGCCCAGTTCTCCGGTGATTTGTATCTGCAAGGATTGAACTTTGCTTACCTGGCAGAAGCGCATCATCAATTGGGCGATCGCGACAAAGCGATCCTGTCTGCTTGTTTGGGCATGTACCTGTTGGAGCATATCCACGCTCAAGAGTGGCGACAACCCGCTGGATTATTGACCGTACTTCAGGGACAGAGTACAGAATCGTTGCAAGCGTTCTTGTCTCCCTATCGACCAGCCCTTTTGGGACTCATTGGTGTGGATGGATACGATTATCTCCCCCAATTGTTAGAGCAATATCGCCAGTCGATCGGTTCTTAAGGCAACAGGGAAACTCCTATTCTCCCCTTGATCAGTCGCTTGTGCCTTATGATGCCAATCTTCTTTAGACCACGCGAGTTCGACGAGCGGTTTTTCTTTGGGGCAGGCTGCGCCCACCCCAAAGAAGAATTGCCATTTGAGGGATATGGCGCAACGCGCCACAGCCCTCAAACAGCGATTATCGAACCCACGTTTACACCGCTTCAACTCAATTCACATAATCCTGAATCGCTTTAACATCCAAAGGTTGTGACTGTAACGAACGAATTGCCGCAGCAGTTGCTTTGGCTCCAGCGATCGTAGTAATCGTAGGAATTTTGTATGCTAAAGCTGTGCGACGGATGGTGCGATCGTCCACTTGAGCCGTTGCCCCGATCGGTGTATTGAGGATTAACTGAATCTTGTGATTCTTAATCCAATCCAGGATGTGAGGCCGGCCTTCGTGGACTTTTAAAACTAATTCCACATTCTCTACACCATTCTCCTGCAATACTTTGCGCGTTCCTTCGGTGGCCACAACCTGTAGACCCAATTCCATCAGATCTTTGGCGACAGGAACAGCAGCGAGTTTGTCGCGATCGTTCATTGAAACAAATACTGTGCCGTGCATTGGCAGACGTTGTGAGGCTCCCAGTTCCGCTTTGGCGTAGGCTTTACCAAATTCGGAGTCAATTCCCATGACTTCGCCAGTAGAGCGCATTTCTGGCCCTAACACTGTATCCGTTCCAGGGAATTTTTCAAAGGGCAACACTGCCTCTTTCACAGCGATGTGTTTAGGTAACACTTCCTCTGTAAAGCTCAATGATTCCAGCGTTTCACCCGACATCACCCGGGCCGCTAATTTTGCCAAAGGTATACCGATCGCCTTAGAGACAAATGGTACGGTGCGAGAAGCACGGGGATTGGCTTCCAGGATGTAAACCTGATCAGCTTGAACAGCAAACTGGATGTTCATTAATCCCACCACATTCAGGGCCTGAGCCAGCTTGACCGTCCATTCGCGGATGACAGTCAGCACTTCGTCGGATAGAGAAATCGTCGGAATCGAGCAAGCCGAATCACCAGAGTGGATACCTGCTTGTTCGATGTGCTCCATAATGCCACCGATTACCACTCGTCCGGTCTGGTCGGCGATCGCATCCACATCCACTTCGATCGCATTTTCCAGAAATTTATCAATTAAAATTGGGTGATCGGGTTCAACTTGCACTGCGTAGGTCATGTAGCGATCGAGTTCGGTATCAGAATAGACAATCTCCATCGCTCGACCCCCAAGCACATAACTGGGACGAACCACCACTGGATAGCTAATCCGTTGTGCTGCTTTCAACGCTTCTTCGTAGCTGCGGGCCATGCCATTGGGCGGTTGCCGAATCTCCAGTTGGCGCAAAATTTTCTCAAACTTTTCTCGATCCTCAGCCGCATCAATCGAATCAGGTGATGTACCCCAGATCTGCGTTCGCTTGTCTGAGGATTGCCCATGCTCATCGGACTTCAAGTACTGCTGGAGTGGCACTGCCAGCTTGAGGGGAGTTTGTCCCCCAAATTGGATGATCACCGCTTCTGGATGCTCTGCCTCAATGATGTTGATCACATCTTCTTTAGTCAGTGGTTCAAAGTAGAGACGATCGCTCGTGTCATAGTCTGTAGATACCGTTTCGGGATTGGAGTTGACCATAATTGCCTCAAAGCCCTGCGCTCTCAGGGCAAACGAAGTATGACAACAGCAGTAGTCAAATTCGATGCCTTGACCAATCCGGTTGGGGCCGCCCCCCAAAATCATAACTTTGCGCTTATCTGACGGTAACACTTCGGTTTCAGTAGATGAACTCGGATCTGTGGCGGACGTTGTGCTGTCTGTTGGTAGGGCCGTGAAACTGTTTTCGTAAGTCGAGTAGTAGTAGGGCGTGTATGCCTCAAATTCAGCCGCACAGGTGTCTACAGTTTTATAGACAGGGGTCACCCCCAGTTGCTTGCGATACGACCGGACTTCGTCCTCTGTGGTTTTGGTCGCAAAGGCAATTTGGCGATCGCTAAATCCCTGACGCTTAACTGCCAATAACTGGTCGTGATGCAAATTTTTCAATGCCGTCCGCTTGAGGAACTTCTCAGTTTCCAGCAATTCCTGCATCTTCTGCAAGAACCAGGGATCGATCGCCGTCAATTCGTAGATATCCTCAATACTCATGCCCATTTGCATGGCATGGCGCACCGTGAAGATCCGTTCGGGATTGGGAGTCCGCAGTCCAGCCCGGATTTGTTCCAGACTGGGTAGTTTTTCGGAGCGATCGCAGCCCCACCCAGCTCGACCGATCTCCAGAGAGCGCAGTGCCTTCTGAAAAGATTCCTGGAAGGTACGACCGATCGCCATAGCTTCTCCGACCGACTTCATCTGGGTAGTGAGTACCGGAGTCGAACCGGGAAATTTCTCGAAAGCAAAGCGAGGGATCTTCGTGACTACATAATCGATCGTTGGTTCAAAACTGGCGGGAGTTTTCTTAGTAATGTCGTTGGCGATCTCATCCAGACTGTAGCCAACTGCCAGTTTAGCGGCCATCTTGGCAATGGGGAAGCCCGTTGCTTTGGAGGCCAGGGCAGAACTGCGAGATACCCGTGGGTTCATCTCGATCACAATTACTTCGCCCGTATCGGGATTGACCGCGAATTGGATGTTAGATCCACCTGTCTCTACGCCAATTTCTCGAATGATCTTAATCGAAGCATCCCGCAATCGTTGGTATTCCTTATCTGTCAGGGTTTGAGCAGGCGCAACGGTAATCGAGTCTCCGGTATGAATCCCCATTGGATCGAGGTTCTCAATCGAGCAGATAATCACCACATTGTCTGCCAAATCTCGCATCACTTCTAATTCGTATTCCTTCCAACCCAAAAGGGATTTTTCAATCAAAATCTGCGATACCGGACTGGCATCTAAGCCTGATTGACAAATCTCCTCAAATTCTTCCTGGTTGTAGGCAATCCCGCCGCCCGTGCCGCCCATCGTAAATGCTGGTCGAATAATCAAAGGATAAGAGCCAATCTCCTCGCCAATTTGCTTAGCCTCTGCCATTGTCTCAGCCAATCCAGATGGACACACCCCGACCCCAATCCGCTGCATTGCTTCTTTGAACAGCTTGCGGTCTTCTGCCATCTCGATCGCAGGCAACTTGGCCCCAATCAATTCCACTCCGTACTTCTCTAATACCCCACTCTTGGCTAAAGTCACTGCCATATTGAGCGCAGTTTGTCCCCCCATCGTCGGTAACAGGGCATCGGGGCGTTCTTTTTCGATCACTTTCTCCAAAATTTCTGGAGTGAGTGGCTCGATATAGGTGCGATCGGCCATCTCTGGATCGGTCATGATGGTAGCAGGATTGGAATTCACCAAAACGACCTCAAAGCCTTCATCCCGTAAGGCTTTACAGGCTTGAGTGCCAGAATAGTCAAACTCGCAAGCTTGCCCAATGACGATGGGGCCAGAACCAACGAGCAGAATTTTGTGCAGATCGTTACGACGAGGCATAAGCTTTTGGGTTAAGCGCTGGAAAATCCCACTCATTTTATAGGCTTTCTATTGTAAGGAATGAATCCTCTGACGCAAGTTTTTAGATTTTTGTGATTTTTCTCTAGATATCGTTTGCTATCGGGAATCATGAATTGACCGGCACTGGAGGCTAAAAGCTCTGAATTTCTTGTTGATCATGGAAAATTGGATCATTGGTTGCCTGCCAGTCCAATGAAAACTTTGAGCTGGATTGCGACAGGTGCGAGTAACCAAGAGATTGCTAACAAGTTAGTGGACAGCAGACAGCTTCATTGCAAACATCTCAACTCTCGATGATTGTGCGCCAGATTCGTGCTGGTCAAAGCACAGAGGTTCAAGGTAGCTTGCCTAATATACTAACGCTGCGTGGCAATGCTCACATTACTACTACTATCTTCGTTAAGAATAACTACGGAGAGCCAGAAGGTAGTAACGAGTTACATTCAGTAACAGTGGCGGCTGTGCCCAATGGCTTTCTTCAGAACAGGTATAATCCAACACCAGAGGATACGATTTGGCTAGCAGGTAGAAATGCTCCAACTTAGAGATGAAGCATTTAGGGTTCGCTTATCCTTCCCAAAATTAAAGGCAAAGTGCCGCTGGCGTGTACAAACAATTCCTTGCCCACCGATTGAGTTTGAATGGAGCGAGTAATTGAAGCCAGCTAACAACCCCAGTGCAGCGGACTGAAGGGAGCTACTGGTGCTGAGATCAAGTCTATTGGCAGCCGCTGATTTGAGTCGTTAGCCTGTTGTCGCCCAAGAGTTTATGGGTCGAGAGGAAACCAGAAACCCAGAAACTGAGTAATTTAAAAGGGTCTCTAGAAAAACTCTCAAGTTAGGATTGCTATTTTCGGTGATTTTAAGGTGAGCTACCGAAATGTTTGTCCAAATAATCCCACATCAAAATAATGCATGGCAGCAGAATCAGCCAATTTTGATTTTTTGCGATCGCACGATGTCCAGATTGTCCGTCTTGGAGCTTTGGCTGAGCGCTATTTCCGAGATGACCCTAGCACTTGCCTGATTAAGTTACGGCAGTTTGCTGAAGTGTTAGCGCAGTTGACTGCTGCCAAGACAGGGTTGTTTGTTTCCACTGAGGAAGCCCAGGCAGATTTATTGCGACGGTTGAAGAGTGAACGGATTATCTCGCAGGAAGTGGCTGACCTATTCCATCAGATTAGAATTGCAGGTAATAAGGCAGCCCATGAATATACGGGCAACCATACAGAAGCCCTGACGCTGTTGAAAATGGCTAGACATTTAGGGATCTGGTTTCATCGCACCTTTGGTGGCGATCGCCAGTTTAAACCGGGCGCTTTTGTGCCGCCACCCAATCCGACTGATGAGACAGCGGATCTGGCAGCCGAACTAGAACGCTTGCGGATTGCCCTGGAAGAGACGCGCAGCGAGGCAGAACGAGCAAGGTTGACAGCCGAAGAACAGACCAGGGCGGTGCTGAGTGCCGAGGAAATAGCCCGTCAGGAAGCGGAAGAGCGTTTGGTGTGGGAGCAACTTGCGGTTGAAGCTGAACAGGCCAGAGCAGCCCTTGAAGTTCAGTTAGCAACGCTTCAGGCTGCCGCTAAGCAGTTACCATCACAACAGACTGCCGCTGTGATCGCCCTCGCTGATCAAGCAGCATCAGGGATTGACCTGGATGAAGATGAGACACGGGCAATTATTGATCAGCAATTGCAGAATGCAGGTTGGTTGGCTGACACCCGAAACTTGCGCTATAGCAAAGGGGTTAGACCAGCCAGGGGACAGAATATGGCGATTGCCGAATGGCCAACCGCTAACGGTATTGCTGACTATGCGCTGTTTATTGGCACAAGCTGTATTGGCTTGATTGAAGCCAAGCGCCAACGGAAGAATGTTTCTGCTGCTATAGACCAGGCGGAGCGATACGCCAAAGGGTTTCAGGCGGGTGATGGATTTACTGCCATCGCTGGCGGTGCTTGGGGGGAGTTTCAGGTGCCCTTTGTGTTTTCGACTAACGGGCGACCCTACCTGAAACAGATTGAGACAGAAAGCGGCATCTGGTTTCGGGATGTGCGTCAACCCACTAACCGTCGTCGTGCTTTAGCGGGTTGGCCCACACCGGATGGTTTGGTCGCCCAGTTCGGCATGGATCGGCAAGCAGCCCACGCGGCCCTGAAACTCCAGCCCTATCAGTTTGGGTTTCCCCTACGACCCTATCAGCAACGGGCGATCGCAGCCGTTGAAAATGCCCTAGAGCAGGATCGGCGGGAAATGCTGGTGGCAATGGCAACAGGAACTGGCAAAACAAAACTGGCGATCGCCTTACTCTACCGACTTTTGACCGCAAAACGATTTCGCCGGGTCTGTTTTGTGGTGGATCGCAGTGCCCTGGGAAATCAGGCAGCGGGTGAGTTTCGCACCACTAAGGTGGTCACCGCCAAAGCCTTTGGTGATATTTTCGGGCTAAAGGGGTTAGAGGATATTACCCCAGAGCCTGAAACCAAGGTGCATATCTGCACGATTCAAGGGCTGGTGAAACGAGTACTGTATGCCAGCGAACCCGGAAGCGTTCCACCCATTGATCAATACGATCTGTTGTTGATTGATGAATGTCACCGAGGCTATTTGCTCGATCGAGAACTGTCCGATACGGAGCTGAGTTTCCGCAATCAGGATGATTATGTTTCTAAATATCGCAGAGTTTTAGAACATTTTGATGCGGTCAAGATTGGACTAACCGCCACGCCCGCCCTGCATACGGTGCAGATTTTTGGTGAACCTGTGTTTACCTACTCCTATCGTGAGGCAGTGGTCGATGGTTTTCTAATTGACCATGAGCCACCTGTGCAGATTACGACTGCCTTAAGTCAGGTTGGCATTCAGTTTCGGGCTGGGGAAGCGCTGGATGCCATCTATTCCCCCACCGGGCACCTACAGCGAATCTACGCCCCCGACGATCTGAATTTTGAGGTGGATGAGTTCAATAAGAAGGTGATCACGGTTCCGTTTAATCAGGCCGTTGCTCAGGAACTGGCCAGACATATTGATCCGAACTTACCGGGTAAGACCCTGATTTTTGCCGTCAATGATGCCCATGCGGATATTGTGGTTGACCAAGTTAAGCAGGCCATGGCGGACGCTTACGGTGAGATCGAGGACGCTGCCGTTCGCAAGGTTACGGGCAGTGTCGATAAGGTCGGGGATTTAATCCGGTCTTACCGGAATGATGCGATGCCCAAGATTGCGGTGACGGTTGACCTGCTGACCACGGGCATTGATGTGCCTAAGATTACCAATCTAGTGTTTTTGCGGCAGGTGAATAGCCGGATTCTGTACGAGCAGATGCTGGGGCGGGCAACTCGGCAATGCCCTGAGATTGATAAAGAAACGTTTCGGATCTTTGATGCGGTGGATTTATATGACAAGTTGCAGGCTTTGACCGCGATGAAACCTGTGGTGGTCAACCCGACTATTACCCTGGAGCAGTTGTTTGATGAGTTGGCCCAGGTGACGGCGGATGATCAACGCACGGTGATTCGGGATCAGATTGTGGTGAAGCTGCGGCGAAAGTTGCAGCAGCTCGCTGACCCGGTCAGTTCTAGCTATGAGGCGAACATCGGGGAAACGCCAGCAGAGACCCTGGAGCGGTTTCGGACTGCCTCGCTGCCAGAGTTGGTCGGTTGGGTGAGGGAGCGACCTGGGATCGGGCAAATTTTGGATTTGAATCCAGACGGGGGGCAGGGAACTTGGCTACCCATTTCCGAGCATCCCGACCAGGTAGTAGCGGTGACTCGTGGGTATGGCAGGGGTCAAAGACCGGATGATTTTCTCGACAGCTTTACTGCCTACATTCAGAACAATAGCAACCAGATCGCCGCCCTGACGGTGGTGTTACAACGACCGCGTGAGCTAACCCGTGCCCAACTGCGGGAATTGCGGCTGGAACTGGATAGGATGGGCTACTCAGAAACCAACCTGCGGCAGGCGTGGCAAGATGCCAATAATGAGGATATTGCCGCCTCGATTATTGGCTTCATTCGTCAGGCAGCTTTGGGTGATCCGCTGATCCCTTATGATCAGCGGGTGAAGAATGCCATGAAGCGAATCTTGGCAAAGCGGGCATGGACAGACCCGCAGCGCAAATGGTTGCAACGGATTGGTGAACAGGTCGCCCGTGAGTTTATTGTCGATCGGGATGCCCTGGATCAGGAGCCGTTCCAATCGGATGGGGGATTTAATCGCCTCAACCGCATTTTTGAGGGGCAACTGGAGGCGATTTTAGGAGATATAAACGAGGAACTGTGGCAACAGACGGCTTAACTACCCTCATCCCCCAGCCCCTTCTCCCAAGCAGGGAGAAGGGGAGCCAATCAAAGTCCCTTTCCCAAGTAGGGAGAGGAAAAGCGATGACCATCCATATCATTTATAAGAGAGTTAATGAGTACCAGTAACGTCACCCGTGATATTGTCGGGAAACTGTGGAATTTGTGTCATATCCTACGCGATGATGGCATCACCTATAACGAATATGTCACTGAGTTGACCTATTTGTTATTTCTCAAGATGCTGGCAGAGACAGGGCGCGAAAGTCGTTTGCCGGATGCGTATTGCTGGAGTCAACTGGACAGCCGCGAAGGGTTAGAGCAGCTAGAGTTTTACCGTCAGCTTTTGCTGGATCTGGGAAATCAGAACAAGGTGACAGACCCGGTGGTACTGGCGATTTTTACGGATGCTCAAACCCGGCTGAGGAAGCCCACCAATCTCAAGTCCCTCACGGATGCGATCGATCGCCTGGACTGGTTTTCTGCTCGCGAAGAAGGGCTGGGCAATCTGTATGAAGGGTTGCTGGAGAAAAACGCTGCCGAGAAGAAATCTGGGGCCGGGCAATACTTCACGCCACGTCCTTTGATTGATTGCATTGTCCGGTTGGTGCAGCCTCAGGCGGGGGAGGTGATTCAAGAC
>Ga0224723_1002231_pt1 | contig 10881 bp, 9 predicted proteins | sample Balambano_FR2_Me_FD_161647 | JGI IMG/M metagenome (GOLD analysis project Ga0224723, IMG submission 161647) | Freshwater sediment microbial communities from Lake Towuti, South Sulawesi, Indonesia - Balambano_FR2_MetaG | ecosystem: Environmental > Aquatic > Freshwater > Lake > Sediment | place...
GGGCTATCTAACGGCAGAACAGGAGGCTAAGTTCTACACCCGTAGCGGTGTGTTGACAGCCCGCCGTTTGGGAGACTGGATTGAGCTAAACTTTCCGGCTAATCCGTCTCAGGTCATTGCCGTGCCCGATGGGTTAGCTGAGGCTCTAGGCGCAACTCCGACAAGCGTGGGGGAGAATTCGTTAGGCTATTTGGTGGAAGTAGAGTCGGCCACCACCGTACTGGATTTACAGCCCGATTTTGCGACCCTTGCCAGGTTCCCGGTGCATGGGATGATTGTCACTAGCCGGGGGGATGCGCCCTACGATTTTGTTTCCCGCTTCTTTGCACCCAATTTGGGCATCAATGAAGATCCGGTGACGGGGGCAGCTCACTGCTGTCTTAGCCCGCACTGGCGCGATCGCCTTGGCAAATCCAGTTTTCTGGCTTATCAGGCATCAGCACGGGGCGGCGTGGTAAAAGTTGAGGACGACGAGGAGCGGGTTCGTTTAAGCGGTCAGGCTGTCACCATCCTCAAGGGAGAGCTATTTCACTAATGCTAGTCGAAGTTACCATCTGGTCATTGGAAATGCTCGATCCGGACGCTATGCGGCCTAAGAAAATCGAGCATCCTGACCTGCGCATTAGGCAAGCGAAAATAGCTTGCCCGGAGTTCAACCGATTTTTGTATACCAGCGTGGGAGGCCCCTGGTATTGGTGCGATCGCCTAACCTGGAGCTACGACCGCTGGATGGCCTATCTAAATCGTTCTCTGTTGCAAACCTGGGTGGTTTACCTGGCAGGTACCCCAGCCGGTTATTTTGAACTAGAAGAACAGGCCGAGGGCAACGTTGAAATTGCCTACTTCGGGCTGTTGCCGCAGTTTGTTGGCCAGGGCTTAGGCGCACATCTGCTAACTGTGGCGGTAGAACAAGCTTGGCAGATGGACGCTAACCGGGTCTGGGTGCATACCTGTAGTTTAGATAGCCCCTATGCCTACAAAAACTACGAATCGCGCGGGTTCAGTCTTTACGACACCCGGGTAGTGATTAAAGACCTGCCTCCTAAACCCCCTGGCCCTTGGCCAGGGAGCCACTAGCGTTAGAGGCCCTATTAGCTGCCCTAGCCTTGAACTCAACGTCCTAATGGCTCAAGGCTTCATCTAGCAAGTGCCGAGCGGCTTCGGCTTGGCCACGGGCCTCACGAAAGCGTAAATTACCCTGTGCAAAGGATTTCAGCACCTTAAATCCTTCTTTGAGCTCGGTCAGCTGAGCTTCGGTAATAGGCTCATCGGTAAATAGTAAGTCCACCAGAGTGCGCACCTTCAGGGCTTCGTCACGAGATTCCTGCACCTTAACTTTAAGAGTAGCCAGTTGATTAAGCACCTGAATCGCCTGCACCACAGCTTCTTCCTGCTGTTGGGCGGTTTTTGAGGGAGGCAGGGGCTGCACTTCCACCAGTTGCTGAGCGCTAAAACCATCAGCTAGGGAGGTCGTTAACTCGCCGTCATCTAACATGGTCATAAGCTGATCCATCGCTTTTTCGCGCGCTTTGTAAGAGTCTTTGCCGGGTACGGTGAGTACCACATCGGGGCTTTGAGCCAGGGTATATTGAACCATTGTCATAGGTCATGCGTACTGCTTGATTGTACGCCAGGGTGATGCAGAATTCAATCCCTAGTTTTCTGCTAGGCTTCCCTCGACCACGGCCTTAAGGCGCTGATGAAATTCGGAGGTTTCCAATTGCGGCACAAAGGGTTGGATGGCTTCTACAGGTGCCCAGATCGATGACAACTCAGACGATAGATCCGCGGTGATGGGGCGGAAACGGGGAATGTCATCTGACGAAATAGGCTCAGCCATTGGTGAAGTGGCAACGGCGGCGACTTCAGGCGCTTTCTCTGGGGGAAGAGGCTCTAGTGCAAACTCTTGGGTCGATGAATGGTCTTCTACTGTCGAGGAATCAGGGCTTGAAGCTGCCGTGGCCTCCATTGTCTCTGTAGGTGTGGCTTCTGTTTTTAAAGCAGTTGAATTTATTGAGCGAGGAGCACTCAACTCAGGCGGTGGACAGAGCAGCGTCTGTCCCAGAATAATGGACTCAAACTCTCGGTTGAAGTGGCGGAGTGGGTGGCCGCGACGCTGCCAAAGCTGCAAGATATGGTCTACAGAAACAAGTTTGTAGCGTCCTTGATACAGCGCTTCAGTAATAGCCTGACTTACCCAGGCTGCATTAAACTGCTGAAGCCAGCCAGCCACGACTGCTTCAGGCTGGCAGTTTTCGGTATCAAAACTGTAGTCCGTCAGCAGTTGAAGAATCGAGGCGGCTTCTGGGGAAGCGCTAGGACTGACCATAACTTCTCCTGAGAGTTCAACCCAGAGGGGGCCGGTTTGGTGATTATATTCTCGACGAAATCGCAACCTTTATCAGCTTAATCTGAACTTTAGGAAGTCGTCATTAGCTGTAAGGATTATTACGGATAGTGGAGGCAGAAAAGCGGCGCAGCGGGGCGACTTCCTTCATAATCAGGGAAGGGGAGTCAGGGCTGGATGGGGCAATCAGGCTGCAAGAGCGGGTGGAATCGGGGAAAATACAGGAGTGGTGTAAGTGATCATGCCGGGTGAATTAAGCCGAGTCTGGATTGGGCTGATATGCCTGCTGTTTTGGTTGGGCATGGCAGGGCCAGTTGAGGCCGCGGCGCAAAGCCGTTTCTCGGCAGAGCAGGTGCAGGCCATTACAGAACTGCGGCAAAAGGCGTTCGCAACCTCTAATCAGGGAAAGTTTGCTGAGGCCGAAGGCTATTGGAGCGAACTGATTGACTATTTGCCGAAGGAAGCCGCCCTGTGGAGCAATCGGGGCAATGTGCGGTTGAGCCAAAATCACTTGCTGGCTGCCCTGAAGGACTATAACCAGGCCATTGCCCTGGCCCCAGAGGAACCAAATGCCTACCTTAACCGGGGCGCTGCGCTAGAAGGGTTGGGCCGTTGGCAAGAGGCTATTGCAGACTACACAAGAGCGTTGGAAATTACTCCAGACGAGCCAGCCGCCTACAATAATCGCGGCAATGCCAAGGCTGGTTTGGGTGAGTGGGAAGCGGCTCTGGCCGACTATCAGCAGGCTGAGGCGCTAGACCCAAAATTTGCCTTTGCCCGAATGAATGCCGCCCTGGCGGAATACCAACTGGGCCATACAGAGGAGGCTATCCGCCAATTTCGCAACCTGACTCGCCGCTACCCCAACTTTGCCGATGCCCGTGCGGCTCTAACTGCTGCCCTGTGGGTGGCTGGTCAGCCCGGTGAAGCCGAGAGTAATTGGGTAGCCGTTGTTGGTTTAGATGGCCGCTATAAAGACCTGGATTGGGTACAGCAGGTGCGCCGCTGGCCCCCAGATATGGTAACGGCTCTAGAGAGGTTTCTGCATCTTTAAGAGAGATTTCGGCTTCCTAGGAACTGATCAAGCGACTCAATCCTTGAAAGAATATGCAATTAAAAAGCCACGCCTGAAGTTAATCCAGGCATGGCTTGGTTCCGAACAGGACAAAACAACAGGAAAGAACCTTAACGGGGAGGATTCAGGAACCGACCGGCAAAATTCATCACAGTGCCTAAATCAGTGCCGCTAGCACTGTTGGCGTTTAGAAAAGCGCTGAGCAAAGGATTGCCGCCGCCAGTGCCCGGCTTCGCCGCGCCCATCCCCAATAACCCCATAGCGACAGGCAGCAGCTTAGGCAGCATTGACTGCACCATGCCCGCATTCAGGCCGCTTTTTTGAGCTACAGCCTGAACCAACTGCTGCTGCATCTGAGGAGGAAGGGCCGACTGCAGAGATGCTAGCCCACCAGGGCCAGCTAACTTGCTAACCATCCCCTCTAACTGCCCAGTTCCCATCGTGCCAGCCTGCTGCTTGAGAGCCGGTTGCAGCGCTCCACCAAGCGCATTTAACACAGAGGACATTTGATTGGTATTCATGCCCTGATTGTTAGTCAGTTGCTGTACCGATTCAAACACCGAGCCCAGTTGCTCAATGCTGCCCTGCTGATTGGGATTGTTGATTGAGCTCAGAACGTCAAAAAAGAGTCCCATGAACATTACATCCTTTTCAAAACTAAGTAGTTACAGACGGTTCAAACTACCTCAGTTAGCCAACCACTTGAAGGTTAAGACTGAGGCGCACACGGGTTAAGACTGAGGCACACGCACGTGCAGAGAGCGAATTAACTGAAGCCACTCGCCGCTATCTGTGAGATAGCCAAGCTCAGCCACATAATCGCGATCGGGCACAGCAATTTGTACATGTTTGTCCTGATCGGCTTCTTGCAGGATATATTCCTGGGTGCTGTGGGGAGGCTGGTAGTCAAGCTCTAGGTTAGTGGCATCGTGGATGCGTAACGCAAGCGTGCGGCCTCCCTGATTTTTGAGGGCCTGCTTGTGAACCTCGGCGGCTTCCCAGTAGGCGTAGGCCGCATGAGAGCCACGCGGAACCAGGATAATTTTGCTTTCAGCGCCTAAGTCAGAGCGAGTGCCAATGCCAAAGGTAGGAGCAAGCTCCAGGTTGACTGAGTCTGTAGGACGGTCAAACACAGACCGAGCGGCAGCTCCTAACCCAGCCACAGCCGCCGCGCCGCCAGCCACGACTGCCCCTGCCCTACTGCCTGCCTCGTCAACCAGACTGCTGGTGGTCTGCCCGACATTGCTAGTCAGGTCTACCGCCTTACTGCGCAGGTTATCTAGGGTACTGGAGCCGCCTATATTGCTCGGTGTTGGAACAAAACTAGCGGCTGCGGCTGCACTGGGCACCAGAGAAACAGGATCAATGCAAGCGGGCACTCGTACCGAGTCTGACTTGGCCATGGCCTGCCAGTGTCCCAGGCCATCGGCATAGCCAATTTCCACCAAATAGTCCCTATCATCTACCGCAATAGGCAGGTGCAGATCGCCCTGAGATGTAAAGTCGGCATCAAATTCTTGTAGGCTGTTGTGTCCGTTAGTTGGCCCACCGGGTAGTTCGGTAACATCATATAGCTTGACCTTAAGGCTGCGATTGTCAGCCCGTAGCCGATCCACCTGTTCTACTGGAATTTCCCAGTAAGCATAGGCTTGGCGGCAGTCGCGAGGGGTCAAAATCACCCGTGCTGGCTCGCTAACCACCGGCGGCTGAACCAGCGCTGCTCCTGCCACGGCTCCAGCGGCAGCGGCCCCGACCCCAAGCGCCTGGTGTTGATTAACAACACTTGGACAAGCTGGGACGCGCACGTGGGTCGAGCGTGCCAGGGCGTGCCAGGTATTATCGTTGTCTACGTAGCCCAACTCGACCAAATAGTCGCGATTGTCTACCATGACCGGCAAGTGCTGGTCGCCCACTGCTACGGTGTCACAGGCAAACTGCCGGGTGCTATGAGGCGATTGCCGATCAACATCGGCAATGTCGGTAACGTCATGCAGCTTAAGGGCCAGGCTATAGTTTTGCCGTCGTAGGGCGGCCACCTCAGATTCAGGCAGTTCCCAGTAGGCGTAGGCATCTCGGCAGTCGCGAGGGGTAAGAATAATGCGGCGATCCACATCGGTAGCTACCGGAGCGGCCACCGGAGCGGCCACCGGAGCGGCTCCTCTCAACAGCCACCACAGCAACCCACCCAGCACTGGCAGGGCTAACAGCCACGGCCACCAGGGCAAACCTCGCTCTGGGCCAACCACCGGAACAGGTTCCTCGGTTTCGGTAACGGTGGGTGCTTCAGTCGTAGGAGGTGCTTCAGCGGCTGCCGGTGTCTCGGTTGTGGTTGGAGCGGCGGCTGTACCAGTATCGGCTGTGGCAGCCCGAGCTTCTTCAATAACGGCTTCATTGTCGGGGTTAGTGGCGTAACCTAAATAAGCCAGTGCCGCGGGGGCGGAGTCAGCCGTTCTGTACACGTAGGCCAAAGGCTGTGAGAAGGGGTAGCGAGGGTCGTCGGGCAGGGTATCGTGCATGGGCACGATTTTGATGGCAGGGTTATCGATTGCCTGCTCTGCAATGGTGTAACCAATCCCTGTGGCTCCCAGTTCTCTGGCCACAGCCTCGGTGCTGTCTTCCTGGAGTTGGGTCGCCCCAGGCGCAGCCTCAAAGGGGGCCGCCTGGAAGACCGGATAATTGCGGAACGCCTGTCGGGTATCGCTGGTGACTGGGCGATCAACTAACACAATGGGTGCATCGGGGCCACCCACTTGAGACCAGTTGGTAATTTCACCACGAAAAATTTGGGCAAACTGGTCAATGGTCAAGCTACCGCCAAAAGGATTCTCAGGGCCGATGACGATGGCAATTTTGTGACGGGTTAAGGGCACTTCTTGCAGGCCAGCCTGGGCCTCGGCCTCGGTTAAGCCCCGGCCAATAGCTGCCAGGTCAACGGTTCTGTTTGTCAGCGCTTGCACCGCCTGGTCAGAGCTGCTGTAGGCCACGTCCACCTGAACATCGCCGAACTGGTTAGCAAATCGAGATTGTAGCGCTTCGTTGACTTGCCGCATTGACTCTGAACTTTCGATAGCGAGCTCGCTACCTGCTTCCAGAGTGGTGGGAATTTCTACCCCCTCCAAAGGATTAGGGGTTTGAGCCCACAGCACAGTATCCCGGTCAAGGGTGATGACGAAGGCGGCAAAGGTTGGCGCGGCGGCCAGCCAAAGCAGCCATCGCCTTAGGGACACGGCTGCACGGTTGCGATGAACACGGTTGCGATTAGACATAGGATTTGACCCAAATCACTCCGCAACACTAAACGATAAAGATAAAGAACTGATAAAGCAGCACCTCTACGAGCTGGCCACTACACTCTGGCCACGTCAAAGGTGTTGCACTGAGCCATTTTGCCGCTTTCTATACCGCGATAAAACCAGGTAGAGCGCTGCTCGGAAGAGCCGTGGGTGAAGGAGTCGGGGGTAACATAACCCCTGGACTCCATCTGGAGGCGATCATCCCCAATTTGGCTAGCCGCATTAAGGGCTTCTTCGATATCCCCTTCTTCGAGGATATCTCTGGCTTGATGGGCATTGTTTGCCCACACGCCAGCAAAGCAGTCGGCCTGAAGTTCCAACCGCACTGAAAGGTCATTAGAATCAGTGCGGCTTACCCGCTGCTGAAGACGGCGTACCTGGTCAGAAATGCCCAACTGGTTTTGAACGTGATGACCAATCTCGTGGGCAATCACATAGGCTTGAGCAAAATCGCCAGGGGCCTGATGGCGGTTCTTTAAGTCCTCAAAAAAGCTCATGTCCAGGTAAACCTTCTGGTCGGCAGGGCAGTAAAACGGCCCCATAGCCGCCTTGCCCAGGCCGCAGGCGCTCTGAGTTGCGCCAGAGTACAAAACCAAGTTGGGTTCCTGATATACGGCCCCTAGCTCAGACTGAAAAATGGTTTTCCAGGTATCTTCAGTATCCCCCAGCACAACGGAGACAAAATCGGCTGTGGTGTTGGCCTCAACCTGGGATACCTGCGGCGCGTTCTCGTAGGGGCTAACCGCTACCCCTGGCTGCAACACCACTGATGGATCACCCCCTAAAAAGGCTACCAGCAAGGCCATCAGCAACGCGCCAATGCCTCCAGCTACTGGGCCACCGGGAACCCCCATGCCACGCCGATCTTCTACGTTGATGCTGCGGCGACCTGATTGCCATTTCATTGGGTGTCCTCGCTTGGGTAGGAGAGCAGTTGTAATCAAAGGGTTACGGCTGACCAAAAACTTCAGCTTGCGAGTAGGATACCAAGGGCCTAAAACAAAAACCAGCCCTTATAGGAGGGCTGGAAAAAGGTTGGTCGTTCCATCTATGGTCGTACTCGTTACTGTAGAGCTTAAACATAAGAAATTCGTAAGAAAGCTATTACTCTATCGACTCGTTCTCGACTAAGGCATCAGGTATCTCTATCTAACTTGGGCTTCAAAAAACCAGCGCACTTTATCGAACCTTTACAGTCGTTCCCTAGTCTAGGAGTGTGCATCGACAAGCTGACGAGAGATCTTAACTGTTGATTAACGTTGACATGTTTAAACCGATTTGAGGGAGTAACTTTCATGCCTATTTCAAAACGTTGTCTGGCTGAGTTTCTAGGCACGCTGTGGCTAGTACTAGGCGGCTGCGGCAGTGCTGTGCTGGCAGGTAAGTTCCTAGATGCAAACGAGAGCTTTAACCTGGGTATTGGCTTTTTAGGAGTGGCTCTTGCTTTTGGCTTAACTTTACTGACGATGGCCTATGCCATTGGCCATATTTCAGGCTGCCACTTGAATCCAGCCGTCTCATTTGGCCTGTGGGCGGCTGGTCGGTTTCCCGGAGGAGAATTGCTGCCCTACATTTTGGCTCAGGTGTTAGGCGCAATCTTGGGTGCAGGCATCATTTACTTGATTGCCATTGGCCAGCCGGATTTTGCCATTGACCCCAACACTGGTAATCCGTTAGCTACTAACGGCTTTGGAGTTCATTCACCCGGTGGTTTTGGATTGTTTGCGTGCTTCATCTGCGAAGTAGTGATGACGTTCTTCTTTTTGATGATTATTCTGGGCGCAACCGACTTTCGGGCTCCGGCTGCTCTGGCCCCAGTTGCCATCGGTATGGCTCTGACCCTAGTTCACTTGATTAGCATTCCAGTCACCAATACCTCTGTCAACCCAGCCCGGAGTACTGGCCCGGCCCTATTTGTTGGTGGCCCTCTGTTTGGTCAACTCTGGCTGTTTTGGGTCGCTCCTATTCTGGGTGCGCTGATAGCTGGCTGGCTCTACCACACCTTTTTTGCAGTTGACAGCGAAAAGGAGAGGCGGATAGTTGGAGTGGCGGATAGAGTTTGAGGTTTGGGATCAAAGCGTTTTTTCTTCCCAGGACAAAGTGAGTGGTGATTAGTTCAAGGTCTACATTGCTTCTCGTTTTAGTTGGTTTGACTATGATTTAGAAGCAAGGTAACAGCAACTTAGGCAACTGGATGGGGGCAGCGAATTGCAGGCGAGGCAAGCTGGGTGGTTGGCAACAAAGTTGGCGATTTGGGTTACTGCTACTGGCCGTGGCTGTGGTGGTATTACTTCAGTCCCTCCCGTTAGCCAAGGCTGAGGCACCGCCGCCCTCAACCAGGCCGAAGCTGGATTTAGCTTGGTATCCAAACCTGCGACTGTATGACCTGGGTGCTACCACCTTGAGTCAGGAGGGGGTGGACAAGGAATTTCAGGCCATGCCTGTGCCCCTCACTGGTGTGATGGGTTTACCAACCGGAACCGGGCCATTCCCGCTAGTCGTAATTTTGCATGGTCGTCATGGCGGTTGTCATTTTGGGGCTGGGGGAGATAGCCAATGGCCTTGCGCCCCCGGCACCGAAACCCGCTATGACGTTGGCTTTGCTTACCTGGCTCAGGCCCTGACTGAGGCCGGCTATGGAGTGCTTATACCCAATTTAAATGGCGCATTTTCCGATACCTTTGGCGCTACTCCAGAAACTCGCAACCAGTTAGCCGACCAGCGCAGCCAGCAAATCATTGACCATCATTTGACCCGGTTGGCAACGGCTGACCATAGCGGCTCTGCGGATTTTGGTTTATCTGTAAGGGGCCGAGTCAATTGGTCGAAGCTAGTTATGGTTGGCCACTCAATGGGTGGTGGTGCGGCGGCTTTGAGCGCTCTGAATCGCCAGGATAATCGTTCTGCTGAGGATATTGCCAAGGGGTTGGGGCCAGTAGCCGCCCTGGTGCTGGTTAGCCCCACCCGCAGCCATCCCATCTCTGACCGACCCGATGCTTACCAACTGGCTGATGTACCTAGCATAGTGCTAATGGGTAGCTGCGATCGCGACATTCTCGACTTCAGCAGCCTCTACTACTTTGAAACCGCTGACCAGGACACCCACCGCCGCAGGATTGCGGCGGCGATGCTGTTATTAGGAGCCAACCATAACTTCTTTAATGCCGCTGTTAACGAGGATGATTATTATCGCCAGGCCGACAATGCGGCCCTGTGTCATCCGCAGCAATCGCGTCAGCGGCTATCGCGAGTGGCACAGGAAACCTTCCTGACGCAATACACCCAGGACTTTTTGGCAGCGGTGCTACACCCTTCTTCTCAGCTAGATTCCTACACTCCCCTGGGGTTTGCGGCTGAGCGCGCCGCCCCTGGCCAACTGTATGCCCTACCGATACTGACTAATCTGGCTATCCCTGGAGATCATCGCTATACGATATTTAGAGCCAGCTCAACTCCAGCCACCTACCGGCACAGCCCTAACCTGACTCTCTCGCTCTGCCAAGCTTTTACCCCTTGCGGCAGCATTCCCCGAACTCAACCCCAATTTCCAGCTATTCTCAAGATTCACTGGCAAGTGCCTGGTGAGTCCCTTCGCTTTCCCCTAAACCAGCTCGATGTCAGCCAGTTCAACAGCCTGCAACTGCGCCTGGCGGCTGAGTCCACCTCCCAGCGTTCTACCCCACAATTGGCGATTATCCTGCACGACCAGGCCGGACAAGCCACCCGGGTTGATATCCCACCTACCGCCCCAGCCCTGTTTCAGTTTGAATCTGCCGCTGCCCCAAGCGCTAGCCGCGCCCCGGCCTATCCCACCGCCCTGCGGGTTCCCCTGGGTCAATTCCAAGGAATTGACCTAACCTCCCTAGAAGCCGTAGAACTAGTCTTCGACGTCGCCGCCCCAGGTACAGTGCATTTGGCCTCTGTAGAGTTTCTCAAGAGTTCTATGCTTCTGCCTTCCACGTCTTTACCCCGGCAGCCGCTCTAGAAACCGCCGCAGCCGAATTTTAGCCAGCACGTAGGGCGGAAACTGATAGTGTTCGGCAATTAGCCAGCCCACCATAACGCTGTGAACTAGCAGGGTGGCTAGCGCCCAGACCAGTGACCAGTTAACTTGAGTCGTGTCTTCCAGCGGTGGAAATAGATAACCGCCAAGGGCGACAATGCCC
>Ga0224723_1002232_pt1 | contig 10881 bp, 9 predicted proteins | sample Balambano_FR2_Me_FD_161647 | JGI IMG/M metagenome (GOLD analysis project Ga0224723, IMG submission 161647) | Freshwater sediment microbial communities from Lake Towuti, South Sulawesi, Indonesia - Balambano_FR2_MetaG | ecosystem: Environmental > Aquatic > Freshwater > Lake > Sediment | place...
CGTGCCCCGCGGCCCGCAAAATAAATAGGCGGGTGCAATGCGCTGCTGGTTGAGGGCATTGGCGAGGGTCGTCGCGATCGCATCCTGCCCAACCAATTGAGCAAAGGTCTGGGGACGATACTTGTGATGCAGCGGTTCGTAGGCCATAGCACTAAGATACCTTGCCGATGGGGAGGGTGTAAGGTTTCAGGGCCAGGTTTCAAGGGCCTGATAGCCGGTACTCCAAAATCTACCAATCATCCGGAAACGCAATCACCAGGGTATCTAAGTCTTGAGTAGCGGTGCCTGGTTGTCCAGAGCGGGCTTGTTCCATGCGGCGTTGGGCCTGTTTAGCGAGCGCTTTGACCTGAGCCACTGCGTCTGAAATTTCCTGCTGTCGGATGACATCGGGGTGCGGGTCTGAAGTTTGTCTGCCGGTGGGTTGAGAGGGAACAAGGGGTGAACCGACCTCTGGCCGGGCAGTTTGCCGGAATGGGCGTAAAAAATAGCCTTGAAAGTAAGCTATTGCCAGCCGCCGAAACAAAATTTTCAGATGATCGGGCAAGGCCCGCTCGACTTGATCAGGCTTTTCTCGCCTATCGACCAGTTGCCCCATTGCTTGGGCAATTTGGGTATTATCCTGCCGGGTAGTGGGATAGAGATCCCTCAAATCCAACCAGCAGGCTTCAAATGCCTCGAGTTCTCGTAGCAGCATAGGTTTCGGTGGATAGCCGTTGCTCTCAACCTGGCTACCTGTAGATAGCCTTGGCCATTATTCTGTGAAGGGAATAAGGATCGTTATACTCAAGTATTCCCAGGCGCATGCCCCAATTCTGTCCGCGGATATCCAGCCCAAATGAGCAAAGCGCTAGTCTATTTATTAATGGTGTAACCCGTTATGCCCATCATTCAGCAAATTTATACCGACGGTGCCTGCTCTGGAAACCCTGGCCCTGGCGGTTGGGGCACGGTTCTTTATCTGGCCGATGGCCGTGTGCATGAAATGGGCGGCAGAGAAGCACAGACCACCAATAACCGCATGGAAATGCAGGCGGCGATCGTCGGCCTTGCCCAGCTACGCGATAGTGGTCAAACCGAACCCGTTACCATTTACACCGATAGCGAATACGTACTGAAAGGCATTACTCAGTGGATAGCGGGCTGGAAACGACGCGGCTGGGTTAACTCGGCCAAGAAACCCGTCCTTAATCGCGACCTGTGGGAAGTTTTGGATGAGTTGACCGCCGACCTGAATCAGACCCTAGAACGCCCCCTGCAATGGGTCTACGTGCGAGGGCACTCGGGCAATCCTGGCAACGAACGCTGTGACGCTATTGCCCGAGCCTTTGCGGCGGGGCGCACAATTCCTCTAAAAACCGTGGCGTGAACTGTTCCTCCCGTAGGATTCGCGCAGCCCGTGCCCGATACTATTCATAGAAATACGTCGTATATAAAAGACGTCAGATTGTAGCAGTCAGAGGCCAGCCAACGCCCTGTTGCTATCCACACCTACTGCACTTATTGGGGGCTGCTGTGCTGCTATCTAAAGGGTTTGAAGTTGAAATGTTTACTGGCACCCCCACCGGGGAGATAGTGGGCCTTTCTGACCGCATTGTGGCCGACCTGAATGGATTTGTGCGCGAACCCGACAGCCGCAATGTTGAGTACACGACTCCACCCCTATGTCAGTATGAGAAGCTTTTGTGTGAGCTGGTGCGGCCACGCCACGAACTGCGCCAGTACCTGATGGAATTAGGTAACTACACACTGGTGCCAGGGAGTACCTTAGCCTTGGGAGATACCGAGCGTTTCTATCGCTCTGACCCGAGCAATCCCTACCATGCTTACATTGAACAGACCTACGGCACTACCGTAGTAACGGCAAGCATCCACATCAACATAGGGATTGCGGATCCAGAAACGCTGATGCGAGCCTGCCGACTGGTGCGGGTAGAAGCGCCCCTGTACCTGGCGCTTACGGCGGCTTCTCCCTTTTTAAATGGAGTTGCTACGGGATATCACTCTAGCCGCTGGCAGGTATTTCCTAAAACGCCCGCCTACGTGCCCCTGTTTGAAAGCCATACCCATCACATTCGCTGGATGGAGTCCCAACTGGTGTCTGGAGCGATGCAAAATGTGCGCCATTTGTGGTCAGCCGTGCGTCCTAATGGCGATCGCCGCCCCTACAACCTAAACCGTCTAGAACTCCGCATTTGCGACCTGATCAGCGACCCCATTGCGCTACTAGCAGTGACGGCCTTACTCGAAGCTCGACTCATCCAACTGATTCAAGATCCTGATTTGGATCCCCTACGACTTAGCACCTGGCCAGAAGACCGCCGCAATCACGACCTGGTGCAGCTTAGTGATGCCAACGAAATGGCAGTAGCCAAGCATAGCCTGGATGCAGAACTGCGCCATTGGCAGGATGGCCGCCCCATTCTGGCTAGAGAATGGATTCAACAGCTTTATGACGCGATTTTGCCTGTGGCTAAAGACAACGGCATTAGCTGTTTCCTCAGTCCGCTTAAGAAAATTCTGCGGGAGGGCAACGAAGCCCAGCACTGGCAACGACAGCACGAGGCTGGGCAATCGGTGCAACAGGTTATGGTAGACGCTATTCACCAGGTCAAGATTTACGAAGAGCGGTTAGCTCAAGACCTGTGTGAACCCTGTGTGGCGTAGATTGGTTAGTGCGACAGGCGCATTCTTCGTCTGAAGTATTATCAAGGTTGCTTATATTTAAGATTGCCACTGCTTATTATTGACTGGTCTAAGGTTAGAGATACACCCCTTTTCTGGCTGACAGCTACTATCGTCCGGCAAGTATTAATATTTTCTATAGGTGCTAGACACTTATACCAAAGCTATGCATTGGCTATAGCCCAGTTCCCCTTCAGTTAATCAATGCCCCGAGTTGTCCTCGTAAACCCCCAAATTCCGCCAAATACTGGCAATATTGCCCGTACCTGTGCAGCTACTAATACACCGCTCCATTTAGTTGGCCCCCTGGGGTTTGAACTGAGCGATCGCTACCTGAAACGAGCTGGGTTGGACTATTGGCCCCAGGTAGATTTGACCCTTCATGACGATTGGGCTGCCTTTGCCCGTTATCAACAGCAACAGGGCGGACGAACCATCGGCTTTAGCACCTCTGGACGATGTAGTTATATAGAGTTCAGCTATCAGGACGACGACTGGCTGCTCTTTGGCAGCGAAACTGCTGGCCTGCCTGAATCGGTACTGCTTAGCTGCGACCAGACGGTCTATATCCCCATGAATCGAGCTGCCGTAAGAAGCCTGAACCTGTCGGCTAGCGCTGCTGTTGGGCTGTACGAAGCATTGCGTCAGTTGCAGATTAAGTTGCCAGCTCCCTAGCCGAGGCAGAACCAGCTCTTTAGACTAACCCAGAACTGATAAAGAGGGTTTGCCCCGTTTTCATCTGTATTGAGTAATGTAATGCCCTGGTTCCAGTCGGCTTAGGTTTGCTGTAGAAAGCAACGGGTCATGATTTGTCCTGGGCCAGAAGTGCAAATTGTTGGCCTCGTCAGGGTTTCTAGACAGCGTCAGTGCCTAGTATGTGGGCAAAAGTAGCAAGCAGTTATCCTGACTACAAAACTCACTAGAACAAGATAAGAAATTTATATGCGGTGAGGTTAGCCCACAACAACCTGGGTCAGCAAATGTGCTGTACATGGGAAATTGAGTCTTAGTAAACTCACGAAGACCCTTTATTCTTTGGCTTTTCAGCCGTTTGTCAAGCTCTTTCTGAAGTGTTTAATTGACCTACGAATTGCGGTATGGACATGGCATGAAGGTTATGGCATAGCCCTTGCCAAATCGATTTTTGTAAGGTTAAACCTATATGTTGTGTTTGTAAGGTCTTTGACCTTTCAGTTAGGGTCAATGGTTGTGCGGAACGAAATTAGGCATTGATTTTTAGGTTTACTTATGTAAACTTGCCTAAGTTACAGCAGCAAGGTATTGTTACCTAGCGAAGGCTGATTCCGTGGTTTCACTTGTTGTTCTACCGTTTGAGTTCTGCCAGCTGTCGGGGTTCATGGTCGAGGCTTGACCGTAGCAGGTTCTGGTCACGGCCCCTGAGCGGAAAGGTTCAATCGTTGAGCACTGGTTTACAGGAGGTCGTTCCTTGAAGCGTGTATTTCGAAAGAAGCCATTAGCTATTGCCTCTCAGCAGGGTTCCTCTGAGGAGCAATTGGGTATGTCGGGAGTTTTTCGCCAGCAGATTAATGCTCCGGTTAGTGTTCTGGGTATTGCCTTGTCTCTAGGGGCTTCGGCATCGCTGGTATCTATTCCTGGCCTAGCCTTTGCGGCTGAAGGCTCAACCGTTGTTGTGTTGCCCGCTGTAGATGATTTGGCCCAAGCATCTGGGTCTGAGTATGAGGCGGTAGCTGAAGTTTCTTCAGTTACGGCTTATCACACCGTTACCGAAGGCGATAGCCTCTGGGAGATTGCAGCCCAGCACCAGGCTGATGTCAGTACGATTGAGGCTGTCAACGGCATTTCTCAGGATGATGTTCTGATAGTCGGTCAGGTGCTACGTGTGCCTGCCGAAAGTGTAGCGAGTACCCTGGTTAGCCGTTCCCCTGAGGCGTCCACTCTGGCTATTGGCACAGCCGTTGGCAGCTTTGGAGGGGATGTTCCGGTTCTCAGTCCAGACTCGTCGGCGGTAGCCGTCTTGTCAGTGGATGACCTGGAGAAAAACTGGGTCACTCTAGACGAGGCCGAGGAACTGGATGGCATCAGCCCGCAAACCAAGGATGCTGAACCGCTGCAAACCGACTCCCTAGCGGTATCTGATGCTGAAAAAGGTCTTACAGCCAAGGCCGATTTAGTCGCTGTCGAGTTAAAGGCCGAGACGGTGGTTACACCTGAAGCTACTGCTTCCACCGAGACATTGTCTGAGGGAGAGGCCAAGACCACTGCTCCTGAGTCAACTGATGCGTGGCAAGATGCCTCAGCGCAACTGGCAGCAGCTCAGCCCTCTGAGGGAGCCACTGCCTTTGGGTCGGAGGCTGAGTCCTTGGCTCAAGCAGCGTCAGCCTTTCCTCAAAGTATTCCTCTCAATGAGGTGTCTAGCCGTCCTTCGGATACAGGCGCTAGTCTCAGTCAGTCTAGTACGGCAACAGCTTCCTCAGTTTCCAATGCTCGGGTATCTCAGCTTCCTGCAGGCGGGCAAGCGGCTACGGTCATGCAGATGTCTCAGCCGCAGTCAGCCTTGTTTCAACCAGCGTTGGAGTCCGAATCTGCTAAGCCTGCAATGGCCGTAGTTGAGCCTGCGCCGCTGACTCGTGAGCAGGTTATTCAGGAGCACTTAGCTCGGATTCGTGAATCTAACAACACCTTGGTAGATCGAGGTGAGCTAAATGCCCGTATTCGCCAGGCTCGGCAAGAGCTAGAGCGGACTCGCCTAGGGTTGGCTGGGGCACCCGCTCCGGCAACCAGGTCAAGTTACTCTGCTTTGCAGGTGGCACCAGCGACTGAAGCCAGTTCCACCCCCCTGGCCGCTGCATCTCTTTCAACTGATGCAGTAGAACGCAAGCAAAGCTCTACCCAGCTTCAAGCTTGGACAGTTACCGATGTCGCCGAAGTTGAGTCGGCAACTGAAGAGGCTCCGCTAGCGGCTGCACCCACCTCGGTTGCACCTCAGCCAGAGTTACCGGCGGCGTCTGAGCCAGTTGCTACAGATCGGCCTTTGTCTACTGGTGGAGAGCATCTGCTGGCCGCGGCTCCTCTGGGGGCTGAGGTATATCGTCCCTTCCCTGAAATGCCGACGGGGCAAATGGTTTCTCCTGATATGCCATTGCTGCCAGGGGCTGAGCAATTCTTGCCGGAGGCACCGAATCGGTTTAACGGCTACATTTGGCCAGCTCGCGGCACCTTCACCTCTGGGTATGGCTGGCGCTGGGGTCGTATGCACCGTGGTATCGATATCGCTGGTCCAGTGGGTACCCCCATTGTGGCAGCGGCCAGTGGCGTAGTTGTCCGTTCTGGCTGGAACTCTGGTGGCTATGGCAATCTGGTGGATATTCGCCATCCCGATGGCAGTATGACCCGCTATGCCCACAACAGTCGGCTTCTCGTGCGGGAGGGCCAACAAGTGAGCCAGGGTCAGCAAATTGCCGCTATGGGCAGCACGGGCTACAGTACTGGCCCTCACCTGCACTTTGAGATTCACCTGGCTGGCTCTGGTACGGTTAACCCAATGGCCTATCTGCCTGGTCGTTAGGTATCACCCTTCGGGGTAGAGGTAGCTTTAAGCAGGCTGGTTGAGTACTGGCCTGCTTTAGCATAGGGACTGGTTTAGTGGACAGAGTCCCGAACTTTAATTTGTTCTGTTCCCCGACCACGGTTAATTCTGTGATAGATTTATTAACTGTTGGTTTTGTAGCATTACTCTACAAGCTATCTGTGGCTCAGTAGCTCAGTGGTAGAGCAGGGGACTCATAAGCCCTTGGTCGCGTGTTCAAATCACGCCTGAGCCATTTTTTCAAAACTTTAAGTGGGTTGCGTTAAGCTAAGTGGGGACAGTAGGTATCTCTACTAAGTTTTTGTTGGGAGAGTTTAGTGATGATTGGTCAGCTTGGGGGATGCCTGCGCATTGGTGAACCGGCACCCGACTTTATTGCTACGGCCGTGGTTGACCAAAACTTTAAGATCATCAAACTATCGGACTATCGAGGCCGGTATGTGGTGTTGTTTTTCTATCCTCTTAACTTCACCTTTGTGTGCCCTACGGAAATTGCTGCCTTTAGCGATCGCTACGACGAGTTCAAAACCCTCAACGCCGAATTGCTGGCTATCTCAGTGGATAGTGAATTTGCCCACCTAGCCTGGATCCAAACTGACCGCAAAGACGGAGGCGTAGGCGATCTTAACTATCCGCTGGTGTCGGATCTCAAAAAAGAGATCAGCACCGCCTACAACGTCCTCGACCCGGAGGCTGGTGTGGCGTTACGCGGGCTATTCATTATCGACCGCGAAGGCATTGTGCAGCACGCTACCATCAACAATCTTTCCTTTGGTCGCAATGTGGACGAAACCTTGCGGGTGCTTCAGGCCATCCAGCATGTTCAGGCCAATCCGAACGAGGTCTGCCCAGTGGATTGGCAACCCGGTGATAAAACGATGACCCCTGACCCAGTAAAGTCCAAGGAATTTTTTGCCGAGGTTAACGAGGTCGCAGCCGAGCAAGCCTAATTTTTGACCACATTTTTGATGACCATGACAGCGGCTTCCCCAGCCTCCACCCTCTCCTCCTTTTGGCGATTTTTATTACCCAGGCCCGCCTACCTGGGATTAGCGCTGGGCACCATTACGCCAGATTTTGCCCTGTGGGATGCTACCAACCAGCGGACAGTACGCCTAGCCAACTGGCGCGGTAAGCAGCCTGTGGTGCTGGCCTTTACCCGCATTTTTGCCGAAGGTATCTATTGTCCATTTTGCTATCCCCACATTGTGGCCATCAACCAGGCGTATCGCCAGTTTTGCAACACTGGGGCAGATGTGCTAATGCTGACCAGCCTCAACCCGCGCCAGGGTCAGGCCGTAGTAGAAGACTTGCAACTTACCCTACCCCTGCTCTGCGACCCAACCGGTACTAATTTTCGCAACTACTGTACTGGCCAGGCCCTAGGTGCGCCATTACCGGCCCAATTTGTCCTCAACGCGCAAGGGCATTTGTGCTACGCCCATTTATTTTCTTTTCTGCACCACAATGCCGACCCAGAAACCCTCTTGGCCGTGCTGAGCACGCTGTAAAAGGGATGAGGAAGAAGACAGGGAAGAGGAAAAATCCCAAAATCACAAATCCAAAATCGCGCCACCCACCCTTGCTCCTCCCAGGAGGGGCAGCCACCTCACCGTTTCTCCTCCAACACAGCCGAATTCACCACCTGCCCGACCGCAATGCGGGGCAATCGATGCTTAAATCCACAGAGAATTTCCCAGGAGATGGTGTTGGTTAGCTCGGCCCAGTCGTCTGGAGTGATGCAATGTGCTCCGTCTTGGCCTAACAGCGTGACCACATCGCCTTCTTGCAGGTTAGGAATTGAGGTTACGTCGATCATGAGTTGATCCATCGTGATGGCCCCAATTTGGCGAACGGGCTGCCCTTTAACCAGCACATTTACCCGATTCGACAGTGCCCTGGGAACTCCATCGGCATAGCCAATCCCCACTACAGCAACCCGAATAGGCCGATCCGTAACAAACTGGTGCCCGTAGCTTATGCCTGTACCGGCGGGTAAATCCTTGAGGTGAGTAATTCGCGCTTTGACCTGCATTACCGGCTGAAGATCCGCAGCGGCTTGCAGATGGGGGGCCGGATACAGCCCATACAACCCCAGCCCGACTCGCACCATGTCGTAGTGGAGGGAGGTGTCTACCAGAGTGGCTGCTGTATTTGCCAGGTGCAGCCGAGGCGGGGTCAGGTGATGGGCCTGAAGTTGAGCAACCGCCCAGGTAAACCGCTGCTGCTGCTGCATGAGGATAGTGCGGTCGGAGCTGTCGGCAGTGGCCAGATGGGAGTAAACGCTGCTGATTTTAAGATGAGGCAACTGCCGCACAAACCTCACAAAATCTACCGCCTCTGCCCAGGGAAACCCCAGCCGCGACATGCCAGTATCCAGCTTGAGATGCACATCTACCGGGCGGGCGGCGGTCAGCCGTGACAAAACATCAGAAAAAACCAGCGCTTGCTTGGGCATAACCAAAGTAGGCTGTAACCGCCAATGGGCGATCGCCCGCATTTCCTCTGGGTTATTTACAGATCCCATCACCAAAATGGGAGCCTGTATGCCTGCTGAACGAAGTTCAATACCCTCTGGCACGGTTGCCACCCCTAACCAGGCGGCTCCGGCTTGTAGCGCAGCTTGAGCCACCATCACCGCCCCATGCCCGTAGGCATCCGCTTTGACCACGGCCATTAATTGGGCGGGTGGGGCAAGCAGACGCCTCAACTGCCTTACATTATGCTGGAAGGCTGGCAGGTCAATTTCAACCCAGGCTCGACAGCAGCGCATCGGTTCTATCGGGGTTTGCTCCCAGCTCAGCATTGTTACTCCTCCACACCGCAGGTATCCACCAAGTTAGCGACCCATCATAGCGCCAGATCGCGTGATTATCCTTACCCTGTCAGGCGTTAGTTTAGCAGTATCAAAACGGCTTGCTTATCTAACGGCTGCGATTCGCCAGACTGGCCTCTACCTTGGGCCATAAAAACTCATCTTCTCGATAAGGCTCCAGCGCTTTGAGCGCATCTTCAGCATCTCTAAAAGAGCCGTCTGCCACCAGGTCAAGGAGAAATTGCAGGGCGCTATCCTGCCGTAGGGTGGCGATCGCAAATAATGCAGTTTGTCTCAGGTCTGGGTGAGTGGTTCGCTGCCACCAGTCTTGCAAAACGGTTAATGCTTCCGGCAACCGAGATTCTCCCAGCACCAGAGCCGTCACCTCTGCCATTTCCAAGACTTCACGGCTGTCGGAGCTTTTGCGACCAGCCTCCAATAGCGCTTTAGCCAGGGGCAGCGACTCGCTAGGTGCCAGTTTGAGCAAAGCGGCCAGGCACTCGCCCACAACGGGCGGCGTGTCGCCCACCTTGATCCGCAGCCGCAGTAGCGCCGCGCCAAGGTCATTTTCGCTATAGGCGATAGCGCGGGCTGCCCCAATGCGGGCCTCCAATTCTGGATCGGCCAGCAGGTCGGCCAGTTCTACCATCACGCCGGGATAGTTCATTCTCACCAGGCCAAGGGCGCAGGTGCCGCGCAGCTTGGGGGCTGTATCCACCTGGCCACCCCACACCGGCTCCCACTGCACATGGCGAATGCCCTTGAGAAATAGGGTTTCGTCACGATGCTCCAGACGATACAGCGCGTCGGCAATCGCCTGCTTAGCCCGACAGCCCGGGTCACTCTCCTTAGGCTTTATCAGAAACCGATCAAAGGCCACCACCAGGTCGGGAATTAGGGCAGAAATCTCTGCCTCAGCCACTAGGCGAGCAGCCTGGGCCACGGCCACCCCGTAGCGACTCTGGATTGCCTGCTGCAACGTGGCCAAACCCAGCCCGGAGGTTGGCTCAGGGCGAATGCGATGGAGCGCTGCGGTCAGGTCTTCGAGCTTGCGAGTTTTTGCCATAGCACCAGAGCCGACCCATTACCCCCGCACGCCCTAGGCTGGACACTGCCAACCGTCATCCCCAAGGCAGAACCTACTGTGGAACGACTGATTGACTGACCAATGTTTCGTGGCTGGCGGCTAGAAGCCGCACCTACACAGACAAAACCCGCCTACACGGGTTATTGACTAGATGAGCGAGTCGGCGGAGGCCGACTTTGGCTGGATAGTCGCGGTTTTAACCGCCCTAAACCAAAGTTTTGTCAGTCAACCAGGTGGAACGATGCCCATAACGTGCTTAGAGCTATTGTACTATAAGTAGTCTGCCCCTTAGCACTAGCCCATCAAAATCACGTTGTCCAGCACGTGGATGATGCCATTATCGGCCTCAATGTCAGCGGCAATGACCGTGGCATTTTTCACCTCAAAGCCATCGGTGCCATCAATGGGAATGGGCGCTCCTTCTAGAGAATCAACCGTGCCCATTCTAATTAGTTCATCCTTGGTGTACTTGCCTGCCGCCACGTGAAACGTGAGGATGCGGGCCAACTGGGGCGGATTTTGCACCAGCGTTTGCACGGTGCCCGGCGGCAGTTTGGCAAAGGCGGCGTCATTGGGGGCAAACACAGTAAACGGGCCAGGGCTTTGCAGGGCTTCAACTAAACCAGCTGCCTGGACAGCGGCAACCAGGGTAGAGAAGCCTTCGGTATTGACGGCGATATCGACGATGGTAGGCATAGGGATTTTGGATTTTGGATTTTGGATTTCCCC